>WBZP01001352.1_pt1 | contig 30472 bp, 27 predicted proteins | sample 5204301 | NCBI WGS metagenome assembly WBZP01 (sample SAMN12412401, study PRJNA552823) | activated sludge metagenome | isolation source: activated sludge from nitrification reactor of wastewater treatment plant... | place: USA: Pennsylvania | collected 2017 | reverse complement strand
GGCCACACCTACATCGGCCACGCCGTGGCCCGCGCAGCGGCGCTCGCGGTGCAGAGGGTGATCGCGCGCGACGGGTTGCTGCAGGCCGTGCGGCGGCAGGGGCAGGGCCTGCGAGAGCGGGCGCAGGCGGCCTTGAGCACACATCCGCAGGTCGGCGACACCCGCGGCCGCGGGGTTTTCTTCGGTCTGGAGCTGCTTGCCGATCGTGGCAGCAAGACACCCTTCGACCCGGCGCTGAAGCTGCACGCGCGCATTCGCCGCGAGGCGATGGCGCACGGCCTGATGGTCTACCCGATGGGCAGCACGCTCGATGGCCGGCGTGGCGACCACGTGCTGCTGGCGCCGCCCTTCATCGCCACCGATGACGACCTGGACCGCATCGTGCACCGGCTCCTCGGGGCTATCGGGGCCGCATTGACCAGTGCCCAAGCTGAGTCCGGGCCCTGAGAATGCACCGATCAGACGCGGCAAGCGCTGCTCGGTCGAGTCCACCGGCGGCTCAGTGTTCAACGTCAACACCATCAAGGCCGGCGAACTGGACTTCGGCGTTACCCAGTCGGACTGGCAGTGCCACGCCATCAAGGGTGCCAGAGCGTTCGAGAGGGACGGTCCGCACAAGGACTTGCGCGCGGTGTTCTCGCTCCACCCCGAGCCCTTCACCGTGCTGGCGCGCAAGGAAGCCAATGCCAGCGGCATCGAATCGCTCAAGGGCAAGCGTTTCAACGTCGGCAACCCGGGCTCGGGCACGCGCGCCTCGATGGAAGAGCTGATGGGCGCGCTGGGCTGGAAGATGAGCGACTTCTTGCTGGCCTCCGAGCTCCAGGCCGACGAACATGGCACCACGCTGTGCGACAACAAGATAGACGCATTCATCTATGGCGTGGGGCATCCGAGCGCAAACCTCCAGGCCCCGATCACCACCAGCGGCGCCAGGCTGGTGCCGCTGACAGGCCTGGGCCCGCCAATGGTGGTGGTGGCCCCGATCTTCCTGACCTATGCCTTCGGCGGCCCCGACATGCCAGACCTGATCGCGCACAAGGGCGCATCGCTGAGCCGCGCTATGTCGCACCAGTGGCTCACCACCGAAGGTGTCTTCGGCATCGCGCTGGGTGTGTCGAGCGGCTTCATCTCTTGGCCTGCATGCCGTGGCCGCCATCATTGTCGGCACGGTTTCGCTGACCGGCATCGGCCCGGTGATGACCGAAATCGTGGAGCTGCTGTCCGGTGGCAACCTGATGCTGGTGCTGGTGGCGGTGATCCTGATCCTGGACACGGGCCAGCCCACCACTGCCAACTACATCGTCGTCAGCACCTTGATGGCGCCGGTGATTGTCGAGCTCGGCGCACTAGCCGGCCTTGTCGTGCCCCTGATCGTGGTGAACAGGGTCGTGTGCTACTACGGCCTGATGGCCGACATCACGCCAGCGGTTGGCCTGGCCTCATTCGCCGCGGCGGCCATCGCCCGCAGCGACCCCATCAAGACCGGCATCACGGCCTTCGACTACAGCATGCGCACGGCGATCCTGCCCTTCCTGTTCATCTTCAACGCGCAGCTGTTGCTGATCGGCTTCGACAACTGGTTTCACCTGCTGCGGATCATCTCCATTGCCATCATCGCGATGCTGGTGTTTGCCGCGGCAACGCGGGGCTACTTCCTGGTCCGTTCGCGTTGGTACGAGTCGGTCGCGCTGCTGCTGGTCACCTTTGCCCTGTTCCGGCCCGGCTTCTTCTGGGATGAGCTGTATGCGCCGCATGTCGACGTGCCTTCCAGCGAGTTCATGAAGCTGGTCGAGGCCGCACCGGCGAGCGCCAGCAAGCGTGTCTGGATAGAAGGCCAGAACATGGACGGCAAAGTCGTGTGCAAGGGTGTCATGCTGCCTCTGGGCGACGTCGGCCCGGCGCGCGAACGCCTTCGCAAGCTGGGTCTGACGGTAGTGCCGATGGGCAACGAGATGCAGATCGCCCAGGTGCAGTTCGGGTCCAAGGCCGACAAGCTGGGTGTCGAACAAGGCTTCAGGATCGCGACCATCGAAATGCCGGCCGACCTGGCCCGCGCCGGTGCGCTGCATGCAGAGATGGCACGCCGCTTACTGACGCTGGCCGACTACGCGGTGGCCACCGGCGCGCAGGGGCTCTTGTTCACCTGTTCGGCCTTCGGCCCCTGCATCGATGTGGTGGCGCGTCACCATCCATCCCTGCCGGTGATCAAGCCGAACGAAGTGATGATCGAAGACGCGATGGCGGCCGTCGTCGGAGGCGGTTGCATCGGGTTGGTGGCAAGCCTTGCCCCCACGCTGGTGAGCATGCCCGCCGAATTCCCGGCCGCCGCGCTGCTGCGCACCGCCTTGGCCGAAGACGCGCTGACGGCATTAGATGCCGGCGACGGCGAGAAGCACGACGTACTCTGCGTCGAAGCAGCCGCCAGACTCGCAGAGCAAGCCTGCACGGTGATTGCACTGGCCCAGCTCAGCCTGGCGCGGGCCAAAATGGCCGTGCGGCAACGTACCGGGCTGCCAGTGCTCAGCACCGTGGGCAGTGCCGTGATGCGCCTGCTGCAGCGCATGAGCTGACGGGGTGCGCGTGAGGTGGAGTGGGCGGCAGCCTGTAGCCTGGCGCAAGCTCAGCTGAACCCCGATGGCCGCTATACTTTCATTTTCAGCGGTGGCTGTAGCTCAGTTGGTAGAGTCCCAGATTGTGATTCTGGTCGTCGTGGGTTCGAGTCCCATCAGCCACCCCATCCTCCATCCTGGAAAACCGCAGCGAAATCAATAGCTTGCGGTTCAGCATCCAGCGCTTGGGATAAATCGGCGGCGCGGACCGATATCGGGTTGCAGGGCGATCCTCATCAGCATCCCTCTGCAGTCAACGCTGCATGGCCCGCCAGCGACACCTTTCCTGGGACAAATCCGGGGATGAATCGCGTCGAAGCGATGCTTCCAGGCGGCCCATCTCCATGGCGTTGTGATCCCCATCCAGCCAGCGGGCGTAGGTGCTCAGCAGCATTCCGACGGAGTGACCAAGTTGTGTCGCGCAGAACGCTGGCGTCATGCCGAACATCAGCATCATCGTTGCGTAGCTGTGGCGAGTGTTGTAGGGACGTCGGTAGCGCAGCCCAAGAGCTTTCAAGGTTGGCGCCCAGTAGCTGCGCCGGAAGGCTCGTTCGTCCGTCCACGGCTTGACGTAGCGTGGGTCGAGAAAGACGAAGTCGCCTGCCAGTTGCGTCAACGCACGCTGCCGCAGCAGCGCAGCGCGCGCGCGGCTGTTCAGCAGCACGTGGCGTGCAGTGCTGGTCTTGGTCGTGTTCTTCTCGAGCCCCCGAACGATGGCCCGATGCACATGGACCCGGTCGCGCTCCAGATCCACATCGACCCAGCGCAGCGCCGTTGCCTCCGATGGGCGCAGGCCGCTGAAGAACTTGAACTCCACGTAGTTCGCCACCCCATAGGGGTACCGCTCGGTCATGTAGCCGATGATGGCCTCCACTTCGTCGCGCGTGAACGGATCAGGAAACGGTCTTCTGCCGCTGGTAGCGGACATGCCGGACGAGGTTGTCTTCGAGGGCATGGTCCGCAACGGCCATGTCCATGGCACGGCGAAGAATGGTGACGTAGTTGTTGACGGTCTTCGCGTTGAGGCGGGGTCGGAAGGTCAACGCGCGCATGACGTGACTGGCCTTCAGTCGGTGCAAGGCCCGCTCGCCGAGCAGTGCGCCCTTTTCGTCGCACGGCGCGGACTTCCAGAAGCGAGCGGCCGACGCGTAGGCCGCGGCGGTGGACGGCTCGATGCGCTGGACCGCCAGCCATGCGTCGAGATGCTCGCCGACGGTGAGTGGCCTTCCGTCCTTCCTGGTCGCGGGGAAGTACTCGGAGTGGCAGAAGGTGCCGTCGGCGATTCGACTGCGGATCTCGGCCGTGAGTCGTTTGGCCTCATCGAGGTTCTCTGATGACGGCGGGATCGCGATGCCGTCGCGTTTGAGCGTTCGGCGCACGACTTCGCCATTCAGGCTGAACTGGATCCGGATGGCCTTGCCGCGGATCTCGACACCGGTGCCTTTCCTGCCCATAAGTTCCTCCATCGTTGCGCTGATGTCGATTCGATTGAAGCTGCTGGCGTGAGGCACGGCAAGCGCGTCCCGCTCGACAAAGTGCCGTGGCGAACGGTTCAGCTGCCTCCGACCATCGGATGCGGTAGCTCCGACCGGGTGCGACTCGCACGACACCGTGCACACTGTCGGCCATGAGGGAACCGATCATGGATTCGATCAACGCCGCGCTGGCGGCCATCCTGCAAACCGTGCAGACGCCGGGCGACTTCTTTGCGGCTGGCGAGTGCGCCTTGCATGTTCCGCTGATCGAGGTTGAAGGCATCGGCCCGATCGCCTTGCCGCTGCTGCCGGCGCAGGCCGCTCAACTCATCGCGGCGGCTGAGCGCGCGCCCTATGGCCGTGGGGCAGACACCCTGGTCGACACGTCCGTGCGCCGCACCTGGCAGATCGGCGTCGACCGCGTTTGCATCCGGGGCAGGCACTGGCCGGCCATGATCGACGGCATCGTCGAACGCGCGGCCATGGGTCTCGGCGCAGGCGCTGGTGTGGAGGCCGATTTGTACAAGCTGCTGGTCTACGACGAGGGCGGCTTTTTCCTCGAGCATCGTGACACCGAGAAGTCGCCCGGGATGTTCGGCACGCTGATCGTCGCGCTGCCGTCGTTACACGCTGGCGGTGACCTGGTGATCCGTCATCGCGAGCGCGAAGCTCGACTCGATTTGCGCTGCGCTGATGTTTCCGAACTGGCCTGGGCCGCCTTCTATGCCGACTGCGTGCACGAGGTGCTGCCCATCACCTCGGGGTGCCGGCTGGTGCTCGTCTACAACCTGCGGCGCAAGGGCCGCGGGCGCCTGCCCCGCCCGCCGGCGTACGACAAGGAAACGGCTGCGCTGGAACGCTTGCTGCGCGCGTGGTGCAACGAAACGGCGAAGCCCGATGAAGACCGGCCGCTCAAGCTGGTCTACCCGTTGGCGCATGCCTACACGCCGGCCGAGCTGTCGTTTGCTGCGCTCAAGGGCGCAGATGCCGCGGCTGCCACCGTGCTGACCGCGGCCGCGGGCGATGCCGCCTGCGATCTGCACCTGGCGCTGCTGCGCATCGAAGAGAGTGGCGCGGCGGAGTACAACGGCTACTCCGGCCGACGCTGGCGCAGCCGCTACCACGACGATGACGAGGAAGACGGTGAAGACGGGGACGATGACGAGTTCAGGGTCGCCGAGGTCTTCGATCGCTCCTTGACCCTGTCGGATTGGAGACGGCCCGACGGCAGCGTGGTGTCCTTGGGCCCCTTGCCATTCAACGATGGCGAGGTCTGCCCGCCGGAAGCGCTGGCCGACATGGAACCGGACGAACAGCACTTCCACGAGGCCACCGGCAACGAAGGCGCCTCGTTCGAGCGCAGCTACCAGCGGGCGGCCCTGGTGTTGTGGCCGCGTGGGCAGAGGCTGCGGTTGATCGCACGGGCGGGTTTCGCGGCTTCATTGCCGGCCCTGGACGGCTTGGTCAAAGCCTGGATCGACAGCGGCGCCGAACCGGGTCACGCCGCCCGGAACGAGGCCCACGATCTGGCGGCAGAGATGCTGGCGTGCTGGCCCGTGCATGCCGCTCGTCGGGTGGGCGATGGGCCGGGCGCCGAGAGCAAGGTGCTGTCGCAACTGGTGCGTCTGCACAATCGCGAGCACATCGAATCGATGGTGGCCAACATCGTTGCGGCCGGTGGCTATGCGGTGGGCGACAACGCGGGCTTGGTGCAGGCCCTGAAGCTGCTGCCGGTCCCTCGCATCGGTTCGCTGCTGCTGGCCGTGGTGCAAGGCAATGCCGATCTCCACATCGGCGGTTGCGCTGACCTGCTGGCACGCGCTGCCGCCGTTTCAGCTTGGCGGGGGCAGGTGCTGGGCGCAGCCCAGGCGCTGCTCGATGCCATGCCGGGCGATCCGGCGCGACCCCAGTCGCCGACCGACGCGTGGCGCCGCGAACGCGTCGACGCCGGTGTGGTCCACGACACGCTGTGTGCAATGGCGCCCGCGGGGCCGGCGGGCCTATCCGCGTTGGCCGACCAGGCTGTGACGCACTGGCTGGCCTGGCCCAAGACCTATGGCATGGACGCCGTCATCGTTCCAGCCTTGCGCCGTCTCGCCGAGCGGCCCGCGCTGCTGAACCGGCCGGCCTGCCTGCGGCTACGGGCGGCTGCTGTGGACCACCTGCGCGCACGGTCCTCGCTGGACCTGGCACCGCCCGCCGACTGGCGGCGCGAGGCCCGGACGAGCTGCCGTTGCGAGCACTGCCTGGCCCTGAGCCGCTTCCTGCAGAGTGCCGAACAGGAGATCTGGCGCTTCAAGGCTCGCGAAGCTGAGCGACGCCACGTCGAGGACTCGATCCGTCAGGGCCGGCATGACGTCGACTGCAGCACCGAGCGCAAGGGCAGCCCGCATGTGCTGGTGTGCACCAAGAACCAGGCAGGCTACCAGCGCAGGGTCGCGCAACGAAGGGCCGACCTCGACGATCTGGCGCGGCTCAAGGCGTAGGCCTGTTCGGCCGGGCGGTCCAACGGGGCGAGATGCCATGGTCTTCGCACCACCGCCGTGCGATCACCTCCATCGCCTGGCGTTCGAAGGCGAACCAAGCCTCGCGTTGGGTCGGGTGCGAGGCTAGCACGTCCTTGAAGCGACGAAAGGGCTTGCGCTGTTGCAGCGCTTGCCCGAGCGCCCGGGCGAGCCGGTCGTCGCCGCGCTGATCGACAAAGTCCTCCATGACGCGGAAGGCCTCGGACGACTCGATGGGTTCGATGAACAGCCAGCGGTCATCATCCCGTGGATCCGCGTCGGTTTCGTTGTCGGCATCGGGTCCGATCAGGGACAGGATCGACCCGGACTCGAGGTTCAGCCAGTGGCTGCTCTCCCCGAGAGGGTCGCGCGAGTTCAAGGCCCGGGTCAGCTCCTCGAGGTCGATGGTCAACACCCGTGCAGCATCGCCACGGTGGCCGGGCGGGGTGCCTTCCATGCTCATCTCGAGATCCCCAAGGCATCCCACAAGAACTGGTAGGACACGGCTGGCCGTCCTTGGGCGGCGGACTGCTGCCGTTCGCCTGCTTCGTACTCGCGCAGCAGGCCCTTCACGCGCTCCAAGCCTGCCGGCGTGGTGATGGCCTGGCGCGGGGTTCGTCCGCCCAGGGCCGGAATGGTCTCGTCAACCCAGTTGGCGTAGTGGCGGTGGAGCGCTTGCTCGATGGCCTGTGCGATGACCTCGGGCGGCAGGTCCGGTGTGCCTGCGGAGGCGGATCGCGGCGTGCGGCCCGTTTCGCCGCCGCCCGCCCGGGCGAGATGGCCTGCCGGATCGGTGATCTCGCGCGTCAGGTGCTGCACGGCCGCGCCGGCCATGCCTTCGAACCAGGCGCGGCCATCATCCGCCAGCCGCTGGGTGCGGTGGAAGAGTTCGACGCGGTCGGTACTGCGTCCTGGGTTGATGGTCGACCGGCTGCGCGGCGCGCCGTCAGCGCCCTCGATAAGGCGATTCCATCCCTGCTGCGCATCGCCGCCGACATCGGGCTGCGACGCCAAGGCAGCGGCGAGCGCCGCCGCATCGAGCACGCGGTAATGGTCGGTCACCAGGAGCAGGGGATCGCCGGTCGACGCATCCTGGATCTGCGGCAGCGGTGCGGGCGCGAACCACTGGTCCAGCCAGGCGCGGGCGATCTCCAGCTCGAACAGATCGCGTTGGTTGTCGCTGTGGAGGTTCAGTCCGACAGAGGCGGCCAGCACCTGCCTGGCCCGCGCCAGCACGGCCGCCTCGGCCAGCTTGGAGAAGGGATAGATGGCTCCCGAGAGCTCACGGTGCCCGTCGATGCCCGCGCCGGTGGCGACCTCCATGATGCGCGCGCCCATCAGCATGCCCGTCTTCGCACTGCGGCTGCCGCTGATCTCGCGCACCGACTGCGGGTCGGCCTGCGGGTCGAGGTCGTCGATCAGGGTCATGCCGGCGCCGGCCTGCACGTCGGTGACCCGGTACAGGCGCAGGGGCCGTGCGCGCAGTTGAGCGATCCGGTCGCGCTGGCCGGGCGTGAGAAACGGGCCCTCCCGCCCCAGCAGGTAGGCGTTGATTTCTCGCAGGCCACCACGGGCGTGGATCTCTCCACGGGAGATCAACCACTCGCCGGCGTTGATCGACACCATGGTCATGCCGTCTTCGTCCAGCTGCCAGCCGTCGCGCGGGCCTTCGGGCCGCCAGAGGTCCAGCAGGGCCTCGAACGCGCTGCGCCAGCCCTTGCGATGACGCTCGGCCAGCCACGAGGTCGCGACGCGGGCCGCGTCTTCGTGATCGCGCGGGCGCAGCGGGTGGACGTTCATGGTTGAAATCAGGTGCGGTAGGTGAAGCGGGTCGAGCTGCTGCCAAACGCAGCAACGGCACGGCGCTGGTCGAAGGTAGGGGGCATGGTCGGAGAATGGCGCTTCGTGGTCTTGTATGCTATTGTCATACATTCCTAGGGAGATGTCCTCATGCCAGCCGCTTCCGCCGCCATTCTGAGTGTTCGCGTCAGCGCCAGCGAACGTGCCTTGCTGGAGGCAGCTGCCGAACAGGCCAGTACCAATCTCAGTGACTTCGTGAGGCGGCGTGCTCTCGAAGCCGCCGAGACCGACTTGCTCAATCGCCGCATCGTGACGATTGCGGCGAAGGACTGGACCAGGTTCGAGGCCTGGGCCAGTTCGCCGGCGAGGGAAGTCCCGGCGCTTCGAAAACTTTCCAAGACTCGCCCCGTCTGGCAAAAGTGAGCTCAGCCAGGATGGCCGCCTTCACATCGCCGCGACCTCTGGCGGCCGATGACGACACGGCGGCGTTCGATTGCGGGCGCGACGCGCTGAACCACTGGTTCCGCCGCCACGCTTGGCGCAACCAGGAACTGGGCGTCTCGCGGACGACCGTGATCTTCGATGCGGAAGCTGGCAGCATCGTCGGCTACGTGAGCCTGTCGACGGCGCAGGTCGAGCGAGCCTGGTTGCCGAAGGCGCAGCAACGCAATCGACCTGACCCGCTGCCCGCCATTCTGCTGGGCCAGCTGGCGGTCGACCTGCGGTGGCAGGGGCAAGGCATCGCGCGATCGCTGATGTTCTATGCGCTCACCACGGCGGTGCGCCTGTCCGACCAGGTCGGCTGCTTCTGCGTGCTGGCGCATCCGCTGGATGACGAGGTGCGCTCGCTCTATGCGTCCTTCGGATTCGAAGACCTTCCGTTCGATCCTGCGCGCAGCATGGCGGTTCGCATCGCAGATCTGGTTCGCAGCGGCTTTGGGGCACCTGACTGAGGTTTCGCGGTGGCCCGACAGCGAGCACTGTTGGCGCCGACTGAAATTTGACCCGGTGGGTCAAAGTTCGGTCGGCGCGGACACGATGCCGCCCGTGCGCTGCGCGGGCGGCTGCTCGGCCGGGTGCCCTGCAAGGCGGCCGTCCTGCATGTGCCACACCGCATCGGCCAACCGGTGGATGCGCTCGTCGTGCGTGATCATCAGTGTACTCACCGCACGCTCGCGGCCCAGCGCCTTCAGCATGTTCACGACCAGCAGGCTCGATTCGCTGTCCAGCGCGGCCGTGGGTTCATCGGCCAGCACCACCTCGGGGTTGGACACCACCGCGCGGGCGATGGCCACACGCTGCTTCTCCCCGCCGGAAAGACGCGCGGGCAACTGATCCAGGCGCTCGCCCAGACCCAGCAACTGCAGCAGATGCCGTGCAGCGGCCTGTTGCCTGCCCTTGTCGCCACCACGGCCATGCACCTGCAACCCAACGAGCACGTTCTGTGTGGCGGTCAGGCTGTCGTGCAGGTTGTGCGCCTGGAAGATCACGCCGATCCGCCGGCGCATGGCCTGCTGCAGGGCGGCCTGGGCGCCCTGCAGTTCCTCGCCCAGCAGGCGCACCGGGCCCTGCTGGATATGCCGCAGGCAGCCGACCAAAGTGAGCAAGGTGCTCTTGCCGCAGCCTGAGGGGCCGCTCAGCACCGCCACGCTGCCGCGCGGCAGCCGCAGCGTGATGTCGTGCAGCGCCTGCCGGCGCGCATCGCCGTTACCGAACCAGTGGCTCAGGCCCCGAACGTCGATGGCGGCGTCCATCGGCGGGTCAGAACAGTTCCGCCGAATCGACGGATCGCAGCCGGCGCGCCGCCGCCGCGCCCGACAGCGCGCAAGCCAGCAGCGTCCCCGCGAACACGGTCGCCGCGCGCGCCGTCGTCATCGCAAAGGGCAGATCGGTGGTCCGCGCCAGCAGCTCGTAGACGAGCAGGGCGGCACCGGCTCCGGGCAAGAATCCCAGCACGGCCAGGATCAGGGCCTCTTCGAACACGATGCCCAGCACGTAGCCGTGCGAGTAGCCGATGGCCTTGAAGGTGGCGTAGTCGCGGACATGCGCAGCCACGTCGGTGGACAGCACCTGGAACACGATCACCAGGCCGACCAGGATGCCCAGCACCACGCCGGCGCCGATGATGGTGCCGATGGGCATCTCGGTGGACTGGTAGGTGATGTCGTCGGCGATCGCCTGTTCGAGCGAGCGCACGATCACCCGCTCGCTGCGCAACGCGTCGCGCAGCCGCCCGATGACGTCGGCGGCTTCCTGGCCGGTCGCGATGTCCACCAGAATGTGGCCGGGCGTGCCGGGCGAACTGCGCGCCACCAGCCGCAGGTAGGTCTGGTCCGACACGACCAACGATCCGTCCCATCCGAAGCCGGCGCCCAGCGTGAACGTGCCAGCGGCCGCCACCGCGTGACCACCGATCTCGAAGCGCAGCGGTGCGAGAGGCGACGCTGCGGCGGCCAGGGCCGGATCGACGCCGCGTGTGAGCGAGTCCAGCAGCACATGCATCGGCAGGGAAAGGCTCGCCAGCTGCGGCGCCACGGCGGTGCCGGCGAAACGCGAGGCTTCCGGCGGCAGTGCGTAGAGGTTGAGCATCGTGGCCGGCACGTCGGCGCGCTTCCATGACAGGTGCCCGAGGTAGAGCGGGGCGGCGTCGACGACGCCGGCCACGGCCAGGGCCTGAGGCATGACGCGCCGCGACAGGGTGGATCCGTCGGCCAGCTTGGACACGCCGGCCGGCGAGATCAGGATGTGGGCCCGGATGGGCGAGTAGCTGGCACGGATGACTTCGTCCATGGAGCTGGCGATGCCCAGCTGCACGAACACCAGCATGTTGGCGAAGGCCACGCCGATGACGGCGGCCGCCAGCCGCCCCCGGTGGTGGCGCAGCTGCAGCCACCCGATCGGCAAGCGGCCCAGCAGCCTGGCCGCCAACGCCGTCATGGTGGGGACGGTGCGAAGCGGCCCGTCACCTGCAGGCCGGTAAGCGAGCGGGCGCGGCGGGAAGAGTCCTCGTCGAGCAGCACCCTCACCTTGACGACGCGTGCATCGACATTGGACACCGGGTCATCGGCCAGAAGCGCCTGCCGCATCACTTCCAGCCCAATGTGCGCCACCGCCCCGCGCAGCGGCGCGTCCAGCGATGCGGAGACGAGCTCCACCACCTGCCCGTGCGCGACCTTGCGAATGTCGGTCTGATACACCTCGAGCTCGGCACCCATGGGCTCAGTGTTGCCGAGCGTCGCCAGGCCGCGCGCTCCAGGCCTCTCGCCGGCGCGCACGTGGATCGCGATCACGGTCGCATCCAGTGGCGACACCACCTTCGCCGCGGCCACTTCCTGCTCGGCCTGGGCCAGCGTGGCAATGGCTGTTTCCAGCGTCCTGGAAGCGAGCTGCACGTCCGGCAGGCCGTTGCGCTCGAGGCCGGCATAGCGCTGCACTGCAGCACTGGCGCGCGCATGCTCCGCCGCCGCCTGTTGGGCGGCCGACTGCGCCTGCTCGAGGCTGGCGCGGGTGGCCATGCCCACTGCCGCCAGCTCGGCCTGGCGCCGCAGTTCCAGGTCGGCGGCATGCTGGGCGGCCCGGGCCCGATCGAGGCTGGCCGTCGCTTCGGCCAGGCTGAGTTGCGCCGCGCTGCGGGCCAGGTTCAGCGCGGCCCGTTTGGCGGCCACGTCGGCGGCTGCGGTGGCTCGTTGCGCCTGTCGCTGCGGCAGGCTGTCGAGTTCGGCCACCAACTGGCCCTGCCGAAGCTGTTGGCCCTCTTTCACCAGCCATTGCGCCACGCGGGCATCGCTGGTCGAGTACGGCAACGCCAGCGTGGTGGTGTCGCCCTGGGGCATCAGCCGGCCCAGCGCCATCACGGCGGCGGGCTGTGTAGAGGGCGGGGCCGCGCGGTGCGCGGCGACGGGGGCCAGGCGCTGTATCAGCGGGGACAGCAGGGCGCCCAAGGCCAGGCCGAACGAGCAGGACATTGCGACCAGCGCCCAGGTGCGACCTGATCCGACGCTGTCCAGCGGCCGGGCGATCGCCTTGCCCGGGTCTGCCAACGGAAGACCTGACTCGGGCGCGACGGTCATGGCAGGTCGGCACCGGGCCGCGCGCGCGAGAGCACCACGCGCAGCCCGGGGTCGGCCCGCTGCGCCTTCAGCGTCCAGCCGTGCGAGGCGGCGATTTCCTGGCAGATCGTCAGTCCCAGCCCCGCGCCCTGGTTGCGCCGATGCGCACCGCGCCAGAAGCGCGCGAAGATGCTGGACAGCTGATCGTGCGGCACGCCGGGCCCCCAGTCGCGCACCGACAGGCTCGTCGCATCGAGTTCGACACTGACCACCGTGCCCGGCGGCGTGTGTTGGATGGCGTTCTCGAGCAGGTTCTTCAGCAGGGTGAACAATGCGCCGCGGTCGGCCGCCCACAGCGGTTGCGCGCCCTGCTTGGGCAACTCCACGCGAACGGCCACCGCCTGCGACATGCGGGCCAGGTAGCTCGCCGCTTCTTCCGCGACCGCAGCCACGTCCACTTCGGCGGGCCGGTAGTTCTGCAGTTCGCTGGCTTCGGCCAGGTGCAGCAACTGCTGAACCTGGCGCGCCATGTGTTCCACGTCCTGCAGCAGCTCGGAGCGTCCAGCTGAAGGCGTGTTCACCTCGACCTGTGCCCTGATCAGCGCCAGCGGCGTCTTGAGTTCGTGTGCCGCGGTGGCCAGGAACTCGCGCTGCACGCGGTAGCCGTTCTCCAGTCGATCGAGCGCCTCGTTGAAACTGCGCACCAGCGGCACCACTTCGGTGGGTGCCCGCTCGGTCTGCAGCCGCGCCTGCAGCGTTCGCGGCGAGATCGCGGCAGCCGACTCCGACAGCTCGCGCAGCGGCCGCAGCGTGTACTTCAACGTGAAGAAGGCGCAGGCACCGAAGACCACGAACAGCACGGCGCTGAACAGGGCCACGCCCATGCCCATGAAGGGCAGCGCGAACGTGAAGTACATGAAGTGCATGAAGCGCGTGCTGACTGCGTTCTGCAGATACCAGGTGCGCCCTTGATGCAGCACCACGGCCGTGGCCCCGCGCAGCGCGATGCCCCGGTGCGTGAACTCGAAGCCACCACGCTCCAGGCGTACGACTGCGCCCTGCTCGGGCCAGAAAGCCGCACCCGCCGGTGAACTCAACACCGTGCGACCCGAGGCGTCGAGCACGCGCCAGGCCGTCTCCTGCCGCAGGCTGTCGTACAGCCAGGACGCCAGGTCCTGCTCGCTGAAGTCGAACCCGCTGGGCGTGCCCTCCTTGTCGAACTGCAGCCACCCGGCCAGGTCCTGCGTGTACTCGGCCACGTCGGGACCCGACAGGATGTCGCCCTGCGAACTGACGATGGCCAGCCCCGAGGCGACGATGAGCACGATGCTCAGCACGACGCCCACCACGTAGGCGGCCAGCACCTTGGTGCGCAGGCTACGCATCGGCCTCGCCCTCCCGAAGGGCGTAGCCCAGCCCGCGCACGTTCGTGATCTGCTGGCGCGAGCCGATGGCCTGCAGCTTGCGCCGCAGGCGGTGCAGCGCCACGTCCAGTGCATTGGCCGTGACAGCTTCGCTCAGGCCCCAGGCCGCGTACTCCAGGGCCGTGCGGCGCACCGTCTCGCCCTGCTTGCGCGCCAGCAGCAGCAGCATGATCTGCAGCTCCGAAGGCGCCAGCGACACGCGTTCGTCACCACACTCCAGCATGCCGTCCGATGGCTTGAGGCGCAGGTCGCCATGCATCGGCTCGTTGGGCTGGACGTCCGCTGGACGCCGCAACAGCGCACGCACGCGGGCCACCAGTTCGTCCATCGCAAAGGGCTTGGTGAGGTAGTCGTCGGCGCCCAGGTCCAGGCCTTCCACGCGGTCGCTCAGGGCGTCGCGTGCCGTCAGCACCAGGCAGGGCACGCTGGAGCCACTGCCGCGCAGGCGCCGCAGAAGCGACAGGCCTTCGCCGTCGGGCAGCCCGCGGTCGAGCACCAGTCCCCCGTAGGGCACCTGCTGCAAGGCGGACCAGGCCGCCTCGACGCTGTGCACCATGTCCACCGCAATACCCGCACCGGCCAGTCCCTTGTGCACCAGGCGAGCCAAGCGCTCATGGTCCTCGACCAGCAGGATGCGGTTCATCAGAATCGGTATTGATACCCCAGCATCACGCGATTCTCGGTCGAACGCTCGACGATCGGGCTGTCCTTGATCGCACTGCCGAGTGAACGCAGGCCCACGTTGAGCATCATCGAGTGCTGCTTGTCGAAGCGGTAGATGGCGCTCAGGTTGGCCGTGGCACTGACGGTGCCCTTGCCCACGTAGGCCGGGCGCCCCGCAGTCGCCTCGCCCAGGCGTACGCCATAGAAGTAGTCGACCTACTTCTTGTCCGTCCACTCGGCGCCGATCTGCGGCACCAGCATCAGTTGCGGGCTGAGCATCCACTTGCGCTCCAGGCCCAACACCACGCGTTGGCCCTTGCTGTTGCCCGAGGCGTCGGCCAGCCACTCGAGCTTGACGTCAGCCAGCGGGTTCTCCCACTCGGTCTTGACGCCGGCCCAGATGCCGTCCTTGCGCTCGGCCATGCCGGCCAGGAACGGCGAGTCACTGGCGTCATAACCGCCGCTGCCGCCGAAGAGCTTGACGGTGAGGCCGAACTTCAGGCGCTGCGACTCACTGAGGGTCAAGCCAGGCAGCTTGATGTCCAGGTTCGGGCCGCCGAGCTTGATGTACTGGTTCTCGAACGAGAGCAGGGGCAGCACCCGGGTTTCGCGGTCCATGCCCCTGTAGGCCTTCTGGGCGCTCATCACAGCCAGGCCCACGCCCCAGTTCAGGTCGTCGGGCTTGCCCTTGCCGGGAGGCTGTTGCGCCCAGGCGCCGGTGGCCGAGACCAGCAGGCCAGTCACCAGGGGCAGGGCGAGCCGGTGCCATGCCGATGTCGTCGGGTTCGAGGTGTTCAGCGGTTGAGTTGCCATGTGCGTGCGACGCCAAGCAGTTGCGGAGGGTGACATCGTCCCGCGGCTTGACTTACGGGGGACTTTCCGGCGCGGCGCCTGGCTGGCACCGGCGACGGTAAGTCGCCGGAAAGGGACCCTGCGTGACGATCCCGCGCCATGAGACATGGGCAGCTGCACACCTGCGCCGTCGCACTCGTCGCCGGCATCGCGCTGGCCGGTTGTGCAACGAGCCCCTCCCCACCAGGCAGCTCAAAGGGCACCGCCCCCGCCGCGCCGCAGCGCTGGCATGCGCCGCTGCCTCACGGCGGCGAGCTGGCTGACCTCAGCAACTGGTGGCAGCAGTTCGACGACCCGCTGCTGGCGCGACTGATCGACGCCGGCCAGCGCGTGGGCGCCACGCTGGCCCAGGCCCGCGCGCGCATCGCCGACGCGCGGGCCGCGCACACGGCCGGCGCCGCGGCCTTGCTGCCCACCCTGGACCTTGCAGCCAACGTCGGCCGCGGCGTGCAGGGCCCGGGGGCACCGGCGGCCACCAGCGCCCCGATGGGCCTGCAGGCCAGCTGGGAGCTGGATCTGTTTGGCACCAACCGTGCGGCCGCGCAGGCGGCCCGGTCCCGGCTCGTCGCCAGCCAGGCCGGCTGGCACGAGGCGCGGGTGTCCCTGGCCGCGGAGGTGGCCAGTGCCTACGTGACGCTGCGCAGCTGCGAGTCGCTGGCGCTGCAGTCGGAGCTTGACGCACACTCTCGCGAGACGACGGCACGGCTGACGCAGCAGGCCGGTCTGGTAGGCCTGCAGCCGCCGGCCGCCGTCGAACTGGCCGAGGCCAGCGCCGCGCAGGGCCGCCTGGCGCTGACCCTGCAGCGCGCGCAGTGCGATCAGACGATCAAGACTCTGGTGGCGCTGACGGCCATCGACGAGACGCAACTGCGGGCTTTACTGGCAGATCGCCGTGGGCAGCTGCCCTTGCCGGCGGCCTTGAAGGTCGCCACCGTGCCGGGCGCGGTGCTGGCCCAGCGGCCCGACATCGCCGCCGCCGAGCAGGAACTGGCCGCCGCCGGTGCCGACGTGGCTCAGGCGCAGGGGCAGCGCTGGACGCGCGTGTCGCTGGTCGGCAGCGTCGGCGCCGCCCGCAGCTCGTCGGGCGGCACATCGGGCGGCACATCTGGCGGTCTGAGCGCCGAGGGCGCGGTCTGGAGTGTCGGCCCCTTGACCGTGACGCTGCCCATCTTCGACGCCGGCCTGCGCAGCGCCCGGGCGCAAGCGGCCGAGGTGCGCCTTGCGGCCGCGCAGTCCGCCTACGCGGCAGCGCTGCGCCATGCGGTGCGCGAGGTCGAGACCGCGCTGGTCGCGCTGCACAGCGCATCGTCGCGTGCCGCCGACGCCGACCGTGCCTCGCTTGGCTACGAACGAGCGTTTCTCGCCACCGCGGCACGCCACCGTGCCGGGCTGTCCAGCCTGGTCGAGCTGGAGGACGCCCGCCGCTCGGCACTGACCGCGCGTGCCACGGCCATCGAAGGGCGCCGCGACGGCGTGAACGCCTGGATTGCCCTGTACCGTGCCATCGGCGGCGGCTGGTCGGCGGGCGCGAACCTCCAGGAAGCAGAATGAAGAAGCCTTCGCCCAGACACATCGGCGCCGCAGCTTTCGCCCTTGCGCTTGCAGCCGCCCTCGGCGGCGCGGCCTTGTTTGCCGGTTCGGCCACTGGCAACGCACCACCAGGCCCAGCAGCGGCGGCCAAGCCTGCGCTGACCGTGGCCGTGGCCGCGCCGGAACAGCGCGCGATGCCGCTGCGCCTGGCCGCCAACGGCGGCATCGCCGCCTGGCAGGAAGCCAGCGTGGGCAGTGAGATCGGCGGCCTGCGCCTGGCCGAGCTCAGGGCCCACATCGGCGACACGGTGCGCCGTGGTGCCGTGCTGGCCACCTTGGCCGCCGACACAGTGGCCGTCGAACTGGCACACAGCCGTGCCTTGCTGGCCGAGGCCGAGGCGTCGCTGGCCGACGCGCGGGCCAACGCACAGCGCGCGCGCCAGCTGCAGAACGGCGGCGCGCTGTCGTCGCAGCAGATCGACCAGCTCGTCACCGGCGAGCGCACGGCGCAGGCGCGGCGCGATGCGGCCGAGGCCACGGCGCGGATGAACGAGCTGCGCCTGGCGCAGACCCAGGTGCTGGCGCCCGAGGACGGCATCATCACCTCGCGCAGCGCCACCGTGGGCGCGGTCGTGCAGGTGGGGCAGGAGCTGTTCCGCCTGGTACGTGGCGGCAGGCTGGAGTGGCGCGCCGAAGTGGCTGCACCGATGCTCGCACGATTGAAAGCCGGGCTGGCCGTGACGGTCACCCCCGTGGGCGGTGAGCGGATCAAAGGCCGGGTGCGCCTGGTGGCCCCGGCGGTCGACCCGCAAACCCGCAACGGCCTGGTGTTTGTCGACCTGCCGCCGGGCACGACGGCGCGAAGCGGCATGTTCGCACGCGGCGAGATCGAACTCGCCGGCGACGCCGCAGCGCTGACGCTGCCACGCAGCGCCGTGCTGCACCGCGACGGCCTGGACTACGTGCACCGGGTCGGTCCCGACTCCAAGGTCGCGCTGGCCCAGGTGACCCTGGGCCGGCGCGGCGACGACCGCGTTGAAGTCGTCCAGGGCCTCGCGGCGGACACCCGGGTGGTGGCCGGTGGCGGGGCCTTTCTGGCCGACGGCGACCTGGTGCGCGTGGTGCCGTCCTTGCCTGCCGCACCACCCGCCGCTCCGCCCGCCGCGTCGCAGGCCGGCGGCAAGTGAGGGCCTGACCATGGCGCTGAACGTCTCCGCGTGGTCGATCCGCAACCCGATCCCGGGCTTGCTTCTGTTCGTGATCCTGTGCTTTGCCGGGCTGACCAGCTTCCGGGCCATGAAAGTGCAGAACTTCCCCGACATCGAGCTGCCGGTGGTCACGGTGACCGCGGCGCTGCCCGGGGCTTCACCCTCGCAGCTGGAAAGCGAGGTCGCGCGCAGGCTCGAGAACGCGCTGGTCGGGGTGCAGGGGGTCAGGCACCTGCGCAGCACGCTGACGGAGGGCAGCGTCAGCATCGCGGTGGAGTTCCAGCTCGACAAGCCGCTGCAGGAAGCCGCCGACGAGGTGCGCGATGCCGTGGCCGGCGTGCGTGGCGACCTGCCCGCCGACCTGCGCGACCCCGTGATCCAGAAGGCCAACATGGCCGGCTCGACGATCCTCACCTACACGGTGGGCTCGGCGCGGCCCGCCGATGGTTCGGCGCTCGAGGTGCAGGCGCTGTCCTGGTTCGTCGACAACGATGCGAGCCGCGCCTTGCTGGCGGTGCCGGGCGTGGGCTCGGTGGCTCGCGTGGGCGGCGCCACGCGCGAGGTGCGCGTGGCGCTGGACCCGGCTCGCCTGCTGGCGCTGAACCTCAGCGCCGCCGAGCTCTCGCGCCAGCTGCGCGACATGCAGCAGGAGGCCGCAGCCGGCCGCGCGCAACTGGGTGGCGGCGAGCAGTCGGTGCGCGCGCTGGCCACCGTGAAGTCGGCCCATGAGGTGGGTGCCATCGAACTGACGCCGGGCCATGGGCGCCCGGTCCGGCTCGACCAGGTGGCCGATGTGCGCGACACCGTGGCCGAGCCTCGCTCTGCCGCCTTGCTCGATGGCCGGCCGGTGGTGGCCTTCGAGGTCACACGTGCGCGCGGCGCAAGCGACCTGGCCGTGGCTGCCGGCGTGCGGCAGGCGGTGCAGGCCCTGCGCGCCGCGCACCCCGGGCTGCACATCACCGAGGTCATCGACGAGGTGGCGCCGGTGCAGGAGAACTACGACGGTTCGATGCGTCTGCTGCTCGAAGGCGCCGCGCTGGCTGTGGTGGTGGTGGCGCTGTTCCTGCGCGACTGGCGCGCCACCGTGGTGTCGGCGGTGGCGCTGCCGCTGTCCATCATCCCCGCCTTCGCCGCGATGCACGCTGCCGGGTTCGGGCTGGACACGGTCACGCTGCTGGCGCTGTCGCTGGTGGTGGGCGTGCTGGTGGACGACGCCATCGTCGAGATCGAGAACATCGAGCGCCACCTGCGCATGGGCAAGACACCCTGGCAGGCGGCGATGGAGGCGGCCGACGAGATCGGCCTGGCCGTCATCGCCACCACCTTCACGCTGATCGCCGTGTTCCTGCCCACGGTCTTCATGAGTGGTGTCGTCGGCCGGGTGTTCCTGCACTTCGGCTGGACGGCGTCGATCGCGGTCTTCTTCTCCCTCGTGGTGGCGCGCGTGCTCACGCCAATGATGGCGGCCCATGTGCTGCGCGCACCCCAGGCGCAGGCGCCGCAGGAGCCGAGCTGGATCGGCCCCTACCTGGCCGGGGCCCGCTGGTGCCTGCGCCACCGCGGCTGGACGATGGCGGCAGCGCTGGCTTTCCTGGTGGCCGGGCTCGTGCTGGCGGCGCGGCTGCCAGGCGCCTCCATCCCTGGCGACGACCTGCCGCAGACCCAGGTCACGCTCACGCTGGCGCCGGGCGGCACGCTGGCCGACACGCTGGCCACGGCCGAGCAGGCTCGGGTCATCGTCAGCCGGCACGCCCACGTCAAGCAGGTGTACACCGCCGTGGGCGCACGCGGCAGCACGGATGGCGGGCCCGGCGCAGGGATGGGCGGCTCGGCCGCGCCCGACCTGCGCCAGGCCGTGCTGACCCTGGCGCTGACACATCGCAACCACCGCGCAGGCCTGCCGCAGGAGGCCATCGAGACCGCACTGCGCGAGGCGCTGGCCGTGCTGCCCGGCGCGCGCGTGCAGGTGGGCCTGAAGGGCTCGTCCGATCCCTACACGCTGGTGTTGACCGGGCCCGACGGCGCCGCGCTGGCCGCACATGCCGCGCGCGTGGAGCGCGAGCTGCGTGGCATCCCCGGCGTGGGCGCGGTGACCTCCAGTGCCGGCCTGCTGCAGCCTGAGCTGGTGGTGCGCCCCGATTTCGCACGCGCCGCCGACCTGGGCGTGAGCTCGGCGGCCATCGCCGAGACCCTGCGCGTGGCCACCGCCGGCGACCACGAGCAGCAACTGGCAAAGCTCAACCTCAGCGAGCGCCAGGTGCCGGTGGTGGTGAGGCTGGACGCCGCCGCGCGCCAGGACCTGGATCTGCTTCGGCGGCTGCCCGTGCCCGGCACGCGCGGGTCGGTGGCGCTTGAGAACGTGGCCGACTTGGCCCTGGGCAGCGCACCGGTGCAGATCACCCGCCAGGACCGGGCGCGCAACATCAACCTCGACGTCGAGCTGAATGGTCTCGATCTCGGCGTGGTGGAAGCGGCAGCCCTGAAGCTGCCCAGCTTGCAGCAGCTGCCGCCGGGCGTGAGTGTGCGCGCCGCGGGCGACGCCGAGCGGCACCAGGAGCTGGCGCAGGGATTTGCAATGGCCATGCTCACCGGCGTGCTGTGCATCTAAGTGGTGCTGGTGCTGCTGTTCAAGGATTTCGTGCAGCCGCTGACGATCCTGGTGGCACTGGTGCTGTCGGTGCCGGGAGCATTCTTCGCGCTCAGCCTTTCAGGCCAGGCGCTGTCGATGCCGGCGCTCATCGGGCTGCTGATGCTGCTGGGCATCTCGACCAAGAACTCGATCCTGCTGGTGGACTACGCCGTGATCGCGCGCACGCAGCATGGCCTGGAGCGCCGGGATGCTGTGGTGGACGCCTGCCGCAAGCGCGCACGCCCCATCGTCATGACCACGCTGGCCATGGGCGTGGGCATGTTGCCGGTGGCCATGGGGCATGGCGGCGACCCGAGCTTTCGCGTGCCGATGGCCATCGTCGTCATCGGCGGACTGATCTCGTCCACCGTTCTGAGCCTGCTGGTGATCCCGGTGGTGTTCACCTACGTGGACGACGGCATGCAGTGGCTCGGTCAACGGCTGCGCGGCACCCGGGCCGCGGGCACGGAAAGTGTGCTGAAAGCCGAGCCGGGTCACGATGCCGGGCACTGAGTACCGCCCACTGAGTTCCATTCACATGCAACGGGAGAGTCCCATGCTCACCGACCAACCCACGCGGCAAGGCCACGGCCTGAGCTGGCTGCAGGCACTGTTCTTGGCCGTCAGCCTGCTGTCCACCGGCTGCGCGACGATCGACAACCCCGACCCGCTGGAGGGCCTTAACCGCAAGACCTTCGCCGTCAACGAGGCCCTGGACAAGGCGGTACTCAAGCCCGTGGCCACCGCCTACAAGTCCGTGGTACCCGAGCCGGTGCGTGGCGGCGTGTCCAATGCGCTGTCCAACCTGGCCGATCCCTGGTCAGGGGTCAACCTGGTCCTGCAGGGGCGCGTTAAGGAGGCGGCATCCGACTTCGGCCGCTTCGCGACCAACTCCACCGCAGGCTTGCTGGGCGTGCGGGACGTGGCTACCGACTGGGGAATGCCGCGCCGCGGCGAGACCTTCAACGACATCTTGCGTGCCTGGGGCGTGGGCGGCGGGGCCTACCTGGTGCTGCCGCTGTTCGGGCCTTCGGACTTCCGTGGCCTGGCGGCCTTGCCCGTCAACACCTTGGCCAGTGCGTCGTCGCTCGTCGGCGACCCGGGCCTGAGCGCCGCGCTGACGGCGACCACGGTGGTGGACAAACGCGCCAGCCTGCTGGAGGTGACGCGGCTGATCGACGATGTGGCGCTGGACAAGTACCTCTTCGTGCGTGACGCCTACCTTCAGCGCCGCAGCCAGCGCGAGTCCACAGCCACCCCATGACTCACTCTCTGACTCACCACCGCTCACCGAACATGTCGACATTGCTCGTCTCAGGCGCTTCGGGCCAGCTCGGCCAACGCGTCCTGCACCATCTGCTGCACACCTTGCAGGTGCCACCGCAACGTGTCATTGCCACGACGCGCACACCTGAGCGGCTGGTGGCCTGGGCCACACGGGGCGTGCGGGTGAGGGTGGCCGACTTCGACCAACCCTCATCATTGACCCGCGCCTTCCTGGGGGCCAGCCGCATGCTGCTGATCAGTTCCGACGCACAGGGACCGGGGCAACGGCTGCAGCAGCACGAGCGTGCGATCGCCGAGGCCGAGAATGTGGGCGTGACGCATCTGGTCTACACCTCGATGCCCGACCCTGTGCGTTCGCTCGTCCTGTTCGCGCACGAGCATGCGGACACGGAGGCGGTACTGGCCGACAGCCGCCTGCCAGGCTGGAGCGTGCTGCGCAACCACTGGTACTTCGAGAACCTGCAGATGCTGTTGCCCGGTGTGCTGGCCAGAGGCGGCAAGTGGTTCAGTGCCGCCGGCGAGGGGCTTGTGGCCGACATCGCGCGCGACGACGCGGCGCTGGCGGCCGCGCATGTGCTGGCCGGCGGTTTCCACGGCAGGGAGACCTACACGCTGAGCGGCCCCGAGGCGTTGTCCGCCACGCAGCAGGCGCAGCGCATCGCCGCGGCCATCGGCAGGTCCATCGAGGTCGTCCACGTATCCGCCGACGATCTGTGGCGCGGCATGGCGGGGGCAGGTGTGCCAAAGCCGCTGGCGCAGCTGTTGGCATCGTTCGACCTCAATACCGCCACGGGCCACATGGACCAGGTCAGCGGCGACTTCGAACGCATTGTGGGCCGCAGGCCCCGTACGCTGGAAGACTGGTTGGCCGCGAACCATGCCCAATTGATGGCGGGCGACGGTGACGCGTGCGCGAACCGAGATTGACAAGTACTTGACTAAATCGTGAACCACTTGTCGATCTTGAGGAGATCTCGCTAAACGTCAGGTATCGATGCGCCGATATGTTCAGGTACGCACACCGCCTCAGCAAAGACGTCGGCATCTTCGTGCCGGACCCGCAATACCTCGGCTACGTGACGCCCCGACTCAGCGACACGGCGGCATCCCTGACCGAGGAGTACGCGGAGATGCCGGGCTCGTTCGTCAAGCTGCAATTCGAGGAAGGCGAGATCGACTTCGTGGCCGCACCGAACCTGACCGACGCGGCCTGGGAGCGATGGGAGATCCAACGTCGGCCAGTGCGCGTGGAGATGGCTGCGGAGGTGATCGCCAAGAAGATGTACCACCGCGGGGACCATGCAACGGCGCGCGATCTGTTCGACCTCGCCATGGTGGTTGAACGGCAGCCGGATGCGCTGGCGGCCTTCGAGGCGATCGCCGCGACCCGGTATCGGCCGATCCTGGCGCACTGCGTCGAAGTTGCTACCGCCTACCTTTCGGAGTTGAAGGACCGATGAGCTTGACGACGTTGCGGGCGAAGCGTAGGACCGCCAGAATATCGTTGCTGACGGTCTCAAGACATCCCATGTGGACAAGGGGAACAGTTCGATTTCTCGCGGCGTTGTTCTCAATGAGATCAACAGCTTAGGTCGCCGTTTCGTATCCCATCAGCCACCCCATCCCAGCGTTTCATCAGGTCCCATGCCGGACCGAACTTCCCGCTAGATCAACGACTTAGACAGTCGCTTGAGTCAGGAAGGCTCCTGCCGTCCCACGGCAGCGCAGCGAAGTTGGGGGAACAAATGGCGTGTTCGCAGCCATTTGACGTTTTGTTCCCCCATGCTCACCGACAAGCAGTGCAAGAACGCGAGTTGCGACGCGGGTAGGCCCCGCGTGCGCATGGCCGATTCCGGCGGACTGTACCTGGAGGTCTCGCCCTCTGGGTCCAAGCGCTGGTTCTGGAAGTGTCGGTTCGACGGGAAGGAGAAGCGCCTTGCCCTCGGGGGCTATCCAGATCTGGGTCTGAAGGAGGCCAGGGTTGCACGTGATGATGCGCGCAAGCAGCATCAGTCGGGCGCAGATCCAGTGCTCACCCCAGGACGCCACGAAGTAGTCGTAGCCGGACACGGAAGGTGCGAACTCGGCACGGTTCCCCTTCTCGCGCAGCGAGGGCACCGAGTACGACACGACGCCATTGCTGCCGGCCTCGAGCACCTCGAGGTTGCCGACATCGGCTTCCGGCACCGCGGCCATAACAAGGTGCACCACCTCATCGCGTTTTCCGCTCGCGTTCTTCTCTTCGGACAAGGCGCTGACATCGACTCGCTCCTGCGGGTCAAGGCCGATCGGGGAGAGCAAGCGGCGCAGCATCTCCGGCAGGAGATGGTGCGGAACAGGGAATGTGGCCAGGTAGTCGATCGGCATGATCGAGTGTAAGCAGCCCTATGCGGCCGGTTGAGATGCGACCGCAGCGCTGAGGCTCACGCTGCCCAGGACGCCGGGCCTCCACCCTGCTGATCGGTCAGGCTGATGTCGCGGGACCAGGTTTCGGTCGCTTTGGCGCCGGTCTCAAAGGGATCATCGTTTCCAGCCCGACCTATTCGGTCGGCGGAGATGCCGGTGCCGCGCTGACTGCGGGACCGACGCGAAGCTGATCAAGGACCGCTTGCAGGCGTGCCAACAGGTCGTCGTAGGTCACGATGTCGACGACGCCCTTGGAGTCGCGACGCAGCACTTCAAACTCGCGCCGCTGAGCATCTGACAGCGCGTTGCTGCGCCCCGTGATCACGATGCCAGTGGGGTTGATGATGCGGATCTTGAAGCCCGCAGGCAGCTGAGGTCCGAGCAATTGGGTGAGATAGGTCTCGCCAGTCGGCCCCCATCGGTTCAGGTGCCTGAGGTAGTGCGTGACCTGGCCCATGGCGCCGATCAGATCGCGCATCGGGAGGTGGTGATCGCGGTAGCGAGCCGGCAGCATGATGGGTTTGCCCATCGGCTTCTTGATCTCGATGACATCGACGTTGCCGGACGCATCGACCAGGAGGATGTCGATGCGCCGCCAGGTGGCGGCATCGGCGTCCCACAGCCTGACCTCGGTAAAGGCCTTGATGTACCTGGGATGCAGCAGCAGGATGATCTCCACGATCTCCAGTTGCCACTGAGCCTCCGATGTCCCTGCCTCGTTGGCCAGCATGGCCTGAAGCCGCTGCAGCGCCGAGGCGTACTTGGCGACATCGAACTGACGAAAGGGTGCTTCGAGGTCGGGAGCGATCGCCGTCGTCCGCTTGTCGACGTACGCATTCAGCAGCGCTTCAGCGTCGACTGCTGTCTCGGTGTACTGGCGAACCACGGTGCCGACCCGCGCCTGGACATAGCGGCGCAGTTCGTGCGGCGTGGGGAACTGGCTGATCAACCGCTCGTACTCTTGGGTCGGGATGGCGTCCGGTTCCGGGCCGCCGATGACGATGCGCTCGAGACCGAGGCTTTCGACCACACCGAGGATGGACACCTTGCGTTCGGCGCTGAACCATTTCCAGTCGGGCCGCGCATCCCGGTGCAGAAGGACCGGCGTCTCGAACCCAAGGACTTCCGGCTTGAACCGGAAGTAATCGCCGTCAGCAGTGGCGATGGCAAACACCATTCGATCGTCCTCGACCCAAGGGATGTCGCCATCGTCGTCCCCGCTGGCCGCCGCTTCTGCTGCCTCTTCGACGAGGTCCTGCGGCGTGAGGTGGAAGGTACCTTTCACCACCAGTCCATCGCCGCGCTCGAACCTCTCGCGGACCCACGTGGTGTCATCGCGCGGTCGGTAGACGAGGCGAAGCTCGTTGGCGGTGATCTCGAACTCAACGGCGGGCTTGGTCATGATCGATCCTCGACGGCCGGACCTCTATCGCGGCCGACAGGCTGTTGATCAACCCCGGGTGCGATGAGCGGCGCGTTGCCGGGCGGTTGGGCGGTTGCTGCGCACGTGGCCGGCTGCTCAAGGCCCGGCAGCCGCATTGGCTCTTGATGCCACTTCTTCGCAGGCCGCCATGAGATCCTCGAAGGGCAGCGCATCGCCCACCATCACCTGGTCCTCAAGCATGCCGGCGTAGTCTGCCGCCAGTGCTTCGCGCGCAGTTCCCTCGGGCACCACCTGCAATGAGCCGGCGACGGCAGCAAAGTAGTCAACCGGATGGCCGGCGGCGTCCTTCTCGCTGAAGAAGTGCGACTTGTGTTCGGCCACCGCGCGCGCGACTTCGCGGTCCTTGATGGCGGTGTCGAAGTGAGGGCTTCGCATGATGGCCGCGAGGTCATGCCAGTGCCTCGCATACCGCTCGCCGCGGATCCGGCCTTGGGCGCAGTAGACGTGCGCGGCCGTTGCCTTCTCCCAGAAGGTCCGCGGGACGCTCATCACCATGGGCGATGCCACCGGAAACGACACGCCCTCGACCTGGCCCTCGATATCGCACGTCACCGGTGTGATCGAGGCGGCTCGCCCGTCGCCCGGCCGCCGAACTCCATGGTGACGACGGGTGCGACGTACCCGGTTCCTCGCTTGACTGCCGGGTAGTGCAGCAGCAGCTTGTCCTTGTCTGCGCCGGAGAGTTCCAGTTTGGCACCCAAACTCGCCTGGTCAAGTGCTGCCTGGATGACGGGCTGCACTGTGCCGGCAATCCACTCGGGGAGGCGGTCACGAACGGCCCTCGTCCACTTGCTGGCCTGGCTGCGGCTTGTCGGCAAGAACTCTTCGCCCCCTGTCAGGTCGGCGATCAGCCTGCGGATGTCGTAGGTCAGGTCGAGGTCTTCCGAGAACCGGTCGATGATCCGATATGCCTTGGAGAGCGACGTTCCGCCCTTGAACGTCAGGTCAGCGCCGACCGGGGATCCGAACAGGGCGCCCAACGTCCATACGACCCAGACGTCCTTCTCCAGGAGATGGGCTGGGCGGCCGGTGCGCTCCCGGCCCAGTTCGAGGACTTCGGCCCGGTCCTCGTCGCTCAGAGAGAAGTAGGGCTCAGCCACGGGTCGCTTCTTCGCCGATCGCCCTGGCCATCCAGGAGGGAAGGCCGGCGCGGCCCGCCGTCAGCGCCTGCCACTCCGTGGGTGGCAGTGTTCGCCGCAAGGCGGCCAGCGACTCGCGCACATGCGTTGGCCCCATCCAGGCCAGCGCTCGAACCGCGGCACCGGCCTGGCCGCCGCCCAGCGCCAGCATCCAGCGAGGGGCGTGCTTGACGGTCACCTCGTAGCGGCCCAGGCTGAGCTTGCGGCTGCGCCCCGACGTCAGATAGACCTCGCGGATCGGCACCTGCTGTGTGAGGCCGAGCGCATTGGCTGCGTTGGCGCCGTGCGGCGTCACCACCTCGCCACTTTGCACGGCCAGAGACTGGACGACCTTCTCAGGCGCCGGAGCGCGCGTTCCGAATCGGCTCGAAACCGGCGTGACATAGATGCCTCGGCCCACCCGAAGCAACTTGCCTTCCTTGGTGAGCCTCGAGAACGCCTGATCCACCGCGGCTCGGCTCCCGAGGTGCAGGAACTCCTTGGGCGACACCAGTCCGCCCTCGGCCAGGGACTCGGCATGCGAAAGGATGGAGCGGGGGATCGTGCTCATAGCTGCACCAGTAAGGTCAGAATGGTAATAGTGTTTCTGACATTTTGCCTCGGCAACGACTTGGCAGGGAGAGGGCAGGTTGACGAACTGCGGAATTCGCACCAAACTCCGGTTGACGATTTTTCGGATTTGCACAAATGACCCTGCCGCTGCCCACCTTCTTCAAGCCCGCGCTGTCTTCTGACCGACTCCAAGAGGTCGCGACGTGGTTGCTGGACGAGCTCTACGCGACCGAGGATGACCTGTCCCGCTCGACCGACAACGGCTACACGCGGGGCTGCACGACGTTCGGGCGCCAGCGCAGCCGCATCGTGGCCGAGGCTGCGTCCGGTAAGCACCCCTGGCTTGGACTTCCCAATGGCAACAACGACGTCGTCTTCACGATCGGCGGCGTGCCCTGCCGCTTCAGCAATGACGACCCGGCGAACCCGTCCAAGGACGCGGTGCTCACCGCGAACCGCTACCAGACCGAGTTCCTCGAGTTCGCCAGCCCGGGTGAGCCCGGCCGGTTCTGCTTCATCATCGATCGCGGCCAGGACGGCGCATCCGAGCCGCGCGTCGAGTTCCTGGGCTTCACCCCGAGTGGCGAAGTTGCCTGCCGCTGGGTGTCCGATGCGGTGCGCGTGCTGCGGGTAGAAGGCGATCAGCCTCTGGCGCCCACGGTGCCGGTCGGCAAGCCGCAGATCGGGCCCAAGCGCCGGGACGAGGGGGACGCAGCCGCAGAAGCAGTTCGATGAACACCGGGTTCATCGGGAGCAATCTGCGACTGGCCCGCCTGTTCCACGACCTGTCGCTCACCGAGTTGGGTGACAAGGTTGGCGTCTCCAAGCAGTTCCTGAGCCGCATCGAGACCGGTGCGGAGGCCGCCTCGGGGCAACTCCAGGCCGGACTGGCTCAGGAACTGCAGGTCCTGCCGGAGTTCTTCCACCGCGTCGACACCCACCCGATCGCTGACGAGCAGTGTCACTTCCGCCGGCAGCTCACGACCAAGGTCGCGTTGCGCCAGGTCGCCCGCGCTCGTGGGGAGATGCTCAAGCGCCTGATCGGCGTGCTCGATGAGCACGTCGAGCTGCCGTCGTATCAGGTGAAGGAGGCGGACGCGGAGACGACCGAGGCCATCGAGCGTGCTGCCGAGATCTTCCGATCGCTGTTCGGTCTGGGCATGGGGCCGCTGAGCAGCGTGACCCGGATCGCCGAGAACGCGGGGGCCGTCGTGATGCGCGTGAGCGGGCTGGCCCCTGAGATCGATGCGATCTCTTTTGCCACCAAGCGGCCCCTGATCGCCTTGAACGGCGACGGTCGGTCTGCCTGTCGCGAGCGTTTCGGGATTGCCCATGAACTCGGACACTTCTCACTGCACATTGGTGTCCTCACCGGCGATCGCCTGACCGAGACGCAGGCCAACCGATTCGCGAGTGCGCTGCTGCTGCCGCGCAGCACGTTTGCCACAGAGTGCCGGATGGCACTTCGAGGCACGCGCCTGAACTGGGCGGGACTGTCGGAGCTGAAGATGCGCTGGGGGGTGTCCAAGGCCGCGATCATCTTTCGGGCCCGCCAGCTTGGCCTGTTCACGGAGGAGCAGGCCCGGGCGGGCTACGTCGGCCTGAACCGGCATGGCGAAGCCCTGCGCGAGACCGAGGATCACCTGATCCCGAGCGAGGAGCCTGAAGTGATCGTTGAGAGCCTTAAGGTCATGAGGGAGCACTTCGGTGTACCCGAAGCGGCTGTGGCGCGCGAGATGCGGGTGCAGCCCCAACTCCTGCAGACGCTGCTGGGTCGCTCCGATGCAGAGACACCGGCCAATGTCGTCCGGCTCGCGTCTCCCAGGCCGGCGGCCTGAAGGTCCATCGCTGCCAGCGTCGTCGCGGACTCGACAGGGCGTTGCCGGTGATCGGCGGTATGGACAGAATCAGGCTGTTGATGGTCTCAAGACATCCCGGTCGGGGTAGGGGAACAGGTGGGGAAACGGATCAATTGTTCCCGCCGCGTTTCCCAATGAGATCAACAGCTTAGGTCGCCGTTTTGTATCCCATCAGCCCAGCCTTTCATCAGGTCCCATGCCGGACCGAGCTTCCCGCTAAATCGCCGACTTAGCCTTGGGATCCTGAAGACGCAGTTCCAGCACCGACAGGCGCGCGCCGGGCACCTCGACGAAGCGTTCGCTGACGTCCGGCTCGTCGGACAGCCTCACGTCGGGTGGCAGCGGCACCGGCTTGAAGAGCAGATGTTCCTGGCCGACCCAGAGGGCGCCCGCCGCGCCGGCCCAGGCCAGGCCGGCGAACAGCAGCACGGCGAGCGTGCCCCGGTTCAGCAGGCGGGCGAGGGGTTTCGTGGTCACGCTCATGCTGCGGTGCGGCGCTGTGGTGAGCCGGGGGCGGAGCCCGCCTTGATGAACAGGCTCCGGAGGTACGCCGGCTCGAAACCGAGGTTCCTCCAGCGCCGGTAGGCTTCGCTGTCGCGTCCCGGGCTCGGCTGCTCGATGTCACTGACAAAATGCCGCGCGCCAAGGCCGGCTGCCGCGGTGAGCAGCGTGGCCACCAGCCGCTGGTCGTCTTCGAAGCACGGCGCCATCACACCCGGCACCGGCGCATCGATGCCCAACCAGGCCCAGCCTTCGGCGTCGTGGAACAGGCTGCGTGTCATCACGATCGGTGCATCAGGGCGGCCGCCCTGGCGCCGCAGCGCATGGATCCACCCGGGTCGGTCCACCAGGGCCGCCAGCCAGTCGCCGATGATCGCTGGCATGCCGTAGCAGGCCAGGATGAAGCGGGCCCACTCCGTTGCGTTGCGGCCGCTCACCAGTTCGCAGCCCGATGCAAAAGGGGCCCACCGCTCGGGTGTTGCCTGCAGGAGGACCACGCGGTCCCACTGTCCGGCAGGCTCGTAGCCGAGCTTGCGCAAGC
>WBZP01001351.1_pt1 | contig 30477 bp, 40 predicted proteins | sample 5204301 | NCBI WGS metagenome assembly WBZP01 (sample SAMN12412401, study PRJNA552823) | activated sludge metagenome | isolation source: activated sludge from nitrification reactor of wastewater treatment plant... | place: USA: Pennsylvania | collected 2017 | reverse complement strand
TAACACCTACCCGGAGATAACAGGTTCGACTCCTGTCGCCGCAACAGTTGTGTTTTAATTGGACCGAGCCACCCGGTATATGGTGGCAACTGGATAGGCCCGTTGGCGCGGACGGTAAATATGACAAGAGAAGCTTAACTCTTGTAGAAATACGCGAGGGAGGTTCGAGTCCTTCCCTATCCACAAAGGTCTGGGCGGCCTATATAAAACCTACAATAAACATGAAATCAGTAAGAGCTAAATTCAAAGTTGATTCAATCACAAATTACAATGGTGGCGGCATGAAAGTAAGTGCGAGTCCCGTTTACGGAGACACGCCTGAAAACAAAACCTTCTCTGACAACACGCCTACTGGGTCACTGGATTTAAATATCTCTCCCGGAAAAGAAGCGCAAGGTTTGTTTGAAGCTGGCAAGGAGTATTTCGTCGATATCTCCGTAGCTGAGTAAAATGGCTGGAGAGGTGCGGAAGGCTACCGCTGACGTGACGACGTAAACTAACCTTGGTAAGGATGGTACTTGTGAGGACGATGGGAAACCACGCGAACAACATCCTGGGGGTTCGATTCCCTCGCTCTCCACAAATATTCCTGCACATGGAAGATTACACCATTGTAGCCATCGAAATTGTCTGCTCTTGCGGTCATAAAGCCATCGGATCGGCTCAAATGCATGGTATCTCATGCAACAAACAATATCACAAAGCGATTTGCGAGGCCTGTGGCAAACGATTGGATCTGCGGGGGGGGGGGAGTCCTTCCAGAGCACAGATCGAAGCACAGGCGCTCTAAAATAAGCCCCACAGGACTATTATTTAACCCGGACGAATACCTTAAACCAAATGATAACAGACCTCAAGAACCCAAAGAAAGTACAGAACAAGACCTACACCGTGCAAATGAAGGGTGAAGGCAAGGCGGTAATCAACATGCCGATCTACAAAGAAACCGACCATACCGAGCTAACCGACAGAGTGGCTGCTCTGACGCTGCAGAAAGTATATATGGAGAGAAATCCCGATAAGGAATTCCGGATCATGGAGGTAGATGCTACCATCACGACTTACGACTGGATGAAACAGTCGAAGCTCAAAAGACTTGTTAAAACCATTAAAACCAAACAAAATGCACCCAAATCTTAGAGTATGGAAGGCAGAAGACGGCCAGTGGTACTGGCACGTTACTGCAATTAACGGTAACATCCTGAGCCGTGGAAGTGAGGGATACGAAACAAAGGCTGGATCACAGCAGGGTTTCGTGGATACAACCGAAGCGCACCTTCGCGCCTGTGGAATCCCGGAGCACAAGGTTGAGCGTTATGCCCGCGACTTGAAGCAGCGTCTCTCGTTCGATATGAATGTGGATGGCCCCGATCAGTTTTCAATGATTCTTAAAAAGAGCTTCTAAAAATGGTCGAGAGCATTTCAAAGGCTCAGAACAAGAAGCTACACATGCTCCTTGGTAAGCTGAAGGTAGACCAGGACACCAAGCGTGACCTGATCTACCGGCTTACATTGGGACGTACTGAGTCTGCAAAGGAATTGAGCCAATCCGAAGGAAACCGGCTCATATCGGAGCTCAACCGGATGATGTATAACGATTCCTCGCAGACCATGCGCAGGAAGATATTCAGCATCTGCCATGAGCTGGGATGGCACATACCCGGCACCATGACCGTTGACCAGCAGCGGCTACATGCCTGGCTGATGAAGTATGGCTACCACCACAAGCCGCTGATGCAATACACAGCTTCAGAACTTCCGATGCTGGTAACACAATTTGAGGAGATGTTAAAGAAGAGCTACCATGAAAAAAATCAGTCATAAGTTCAGCTACGACGGGTTAGGAGCAATCGTCATGCTGATAGATAGAAGTATATTTGTTGTTCAGACTCCACCGAGAAGCGATACCGATAAGATTATCCTCTGCCTTTTAACGAAATTGAAGGTCCGGCTGGAGCAGATGCGGTGGTTTAAGTGGGATAAAAAAACAGTTAGCTTCTCAGTCGAGGATTTCTTATCCTTGAGAATTATCTCAGAATGGGTTGCTCTCCCGACGTATGAGCAAACCGTGGTAAATGAGTTTTTAAGCCAAGGAGGGAAAAAGCTATGAGTTTCAGTGTTTATAAAATCGAAAGCAATCGTGGTTTAATTCAGGGGCACATCGAAGTTACTTACCGTAACACTTTCCTGCACAAGGTTCAGTTCAATATTGCAATGGAAATCTCCAGTGAGCAATTTGAGTGGATCATGTCAAGGATACCGCAGCTTGAATCCGATTTCAATATAGAATTTGGCAAATTCCCTACCATTAATCTGACTAAGATGGATGATCGGGAATTGACCACGCCGGAGAAAATAGCCTGGTTCTGCTCGATGTATTCGGCACACAAAGGTGGCCTGAAGTACAAGGTTTCGGCCAGGGATTCCGGCATGGTAAAGCACATCAGCTTCACCTCCGGCCTTCTGGAGTTCTACTTCAAGAGCCAGCACTGGATGATTAAAGACCGTCAGAGCATCCCTCACCTGGTCCGGAATTACAACGAGGTCCGGGCGTTGATGTTCGGCAAAACGGTCCAGCCCAAACCCGATTTCCCTGATTATTATGACCCTAATTACGAACAGAAGCTTGATGCAGAACGACTTATTCAGTACCGAAAGCACCTCCGATTCCTCGGATGGACACCCGTCAAACACCGGATCACCAACGCAATCATTGATTGGAAAGAACCGGCGCCGGCGCCGCAAGGGGGATAAAAATAACCCCCGGAAAATCGAGCTCATTAAGCTGAGAAACGCTAAACTTGTATCCATGTACAACCGGCTTAGTGGAATCAGCGAAAATGGCGTTCAGAAATATAACAACGATTATATCATGATGAAGCTGGAGGAGCGCTTCTATATCACTGCGCCGGTCATTATGCAAATCATAAAGGGGACTTACCCCAACTAAACTTCATATTAACTTTAAAACGATCAAACAAAATGGGTTTCCTGCAGAACCTTGCTGAAAAGCACCAAAAAAGCCTTGAGTACAATACGACCAAGGAGCTCTTACCTTACTTGTTGGAAGACGAGAAGGTATTACTTGTTTTCGGACAGAAAATTGATGAAGCAATTGCGGTCACTGACCGCCGGTTGTTCTACATCGATAATGATGTAGCAAAGAAAATCACTGTGTACGGCATCCCTTTTAATAAGATCCAGACAGTCGGCATCGACAAACCCAAGGGTGGAATCTTCACAGGGTGGATGAATACAGTAACTGTAGTGACCAGCGGTAAGACATACGAGATGAAGACTCCGAATGCCGAGCATGCTAATAACCTCTTTAAAATTATCTCTGAAAAAATCCTTTGAAATGAGCACAAAAAAATGGAAGGACATGACTCTTGCTGAGAAAGAAGAGTATTTGAGAGCGAATCCAAGTAAATCCAGTGGAATGAAGCTAAAGACAGCGCTTCTACTGGTTGGAACTATTATTCTTATGGTGTTGGTGATTGCAAAATGCACCGACGATTCGCCTAAAACGGAGGTTAAAATCAAGAAGGCTATCCCATATGATAGCTTGTCATATGATCAAAAGGATTCCACACTTCGAAAGTGGAGTGCTTCAACAAAGTATGAAGTTCCCGGACTCGTAAAGCAAAATCTGATGGATCAGGATGCAGATGTCGATGTACCGAATAACTTCTTCATTGTCGATGTAGATGAAAAATGGTGTCGGTATTCCGGTGTTGGGACAGCCAAGAATGGCTTTGGCGTGAGGATGAAATTTAGCTATGCGGTTGACTTTTACATCTCCAAAGATTCAATTCAAATAAAGAAAGTTGATATAACGCAATAGCGATTATGGAGGTAATACTTAAGAAATCAAAAATCACAGCAGGCATTCTTAAGCAAACTGTGCGCTGCACTAGAGAAGATTTTGAAAATGCAGAAATACTCGGCTGGTGCAAATATGACAATTTCAATTACATTGTATGCTATCGATCTGGCAGCAAGACCATTAGCAAATATCCAATGTGGACAAGCGTGGAAACACAACAAGAAGGCGAGGAGCAATTCGGCCCAATCAAGTACAATGTAGTGGTGAAGTATAGTGAAAGATTCGGGTCAACAAGCTACGCATATACTGATGAACAAGAGTGTCAAAAGGTGTTCGAATTATTTACAAAAGCTAAAGAAGCTGCGATTGAAAAAGGCCAGTTCTATATTTAATTTTTTAGCCCGATCAACAATAAAAAAGCCCCGGATGTCCGGGGCTTTTTAATTCAATAAATATTTTTCTATTTCCCTCCGAGCTGGGCAGTAGTCAATGCCCCATTTTCGCTCAGTACGATTTTGTCAATATGAATTCGTCCCTGACGACACTCTACTCGTAGATCCTGAATCGCCTTTGTAAGATTACCCATAGTAACAGCATACCATTTGAAACTGTTTCCGGCTATATTGGTAAAGTTAGCAGTATTCCCGCCGCACTTAATGGTCACCCCTCCGGATCCGGTGGTGGCGTGTCTGGCGCGTATGTACACGACATATCCGGTAGTCTTGACTGGTTCAATCTGATAAGTAGCCACCGAAGTATTGGGCATCACGATGTATGAAACAGCTCCGGTATAATCACCCTTTGAGGCTGTTTTAGGAACTTGTGTTTTGATGACCACTGATGCAGTTGAAGAGTCCATAAGTTCCGCCTCGAGTACTTCATCCTGGTCCCAGCGTGATGGGTGGGAGGCTTCATGCCAACGGTCGAGCTGATAGAAGAGAATGTTGGCAGTGTCCCTGCGGTCGTACACATACATTGACCCTTGCCGGCGCGACTGAAACTTCAGTGTGTCGCCATCAATAATCGCGCTTACCGTATCAATCATCGGAGCGTTGAGCTTGTCATTACTCACTCTGGGCAGCGCTGTAGCGATCAGGTAAGCCCTACCCGTATTTGATTTACGCACCATCACCGGTACCATTGGGTTTCCGGTTTTGAATTGGTAGCCGGATCCGGATTTGGGTGGATCCAGAGAGGTCGGAATATCTCCTGCCATTAAGGATCCGTTAAATAGAAGATCGCTCGCCCTGGTCAGGCAGGCCTGTGCATAAGACGGGGCTGCGAGCTGCCAGGCATAATTTGCCGGATATGGTGGCGGAGGATTAGGTGGATTATAGTTTGGGGCGTCATTGAAGAATCCGGTGTGCATGTATTCAGCTCCGGACACAGCCAGGAGCTTGAGGAGCCCAAGCCAGTCACCCGGACGAATGTTATCTTCCTCCTTTGCGCTCCAGCCTGGCGAAATAAAGGGTGCGTACAAGCGATCTGCTGCCCCCAGTTCAACGTTTCGGCCTTCGATGATATGTTGCAGGCCATTCCAGGCTCCGTTCCAATTGCGCCAATTGTAGGGCCATCTGGGGTAAAAGTCAGGAGTGGCGTAGTATTGCCCTCTTTGAAGGGTGTTCGAAAACCGATAGCGCAGATAGGAGGCGTCAGCCCTCCCCTCAGTTTTATAGACCAGGAAGGAAGGAGCCGGAGATAATCCTTTCAATGCAGTGTCGCGATAACTTCCTGTTAGGTATTGTTTGCGCATCCCCATGTAGGTAGGCCAATCAACTCCTAGGCTGTTTTTCTGCGCCACCACAGTTGGATCCTTAGCCAGTAGTACGTCATTCCAGGCCGGAAGTACTTCGTCATTTTCGCTGATGTAATTCAGTGGCCTGGTAAGAGCCGCATCGAGCGCCTGCAGGTAGTATCGCTGGATCTTTCCATCCAGCATAATACTATCCAGCGGGCAGGCTGGACTCAGCACATAACTGCCGCTTGATACGGTAACATTCCCATTGATGTCCAGAAATTGCCCTGCGTCATTTCGCAGATAATACTGAGCGGGAAGATCCTTTTGATTCACGTATTCACCCTGATTGGGAAGGCCCAGGACGGGTGGCGAAAGCTGACTCCAAAACGAAGTAGCACCAACCGGTATTGATGGATTGGCGTTCGCCTGCTTGACAAGCTTTCCCACCAGCTTGGTAGTGTCGCTATACTCGCTGATATTGCTTCCGGTGTTGACATTGGCGATGAGCATATAGTTGAAGCGCATGGCAAGGTCCAGGTTGATGGCTGCCGCAGCTTTAGCAACAGAATCGGTGCTGATACCCGACTGGAAGTATCCTCCAAGGTAGTAGAGATCTGCCCAGTTATAATTTCGCATGAGCGAGTGCCCCTTTTTGAAGCGCGGATACTGAAAGCCTCTGATTTGGTTATATGCGCTGGTGGTAACTCCAGTGGTATGTGTGCCAACGGTCGGTATAGTGGATCCGGGGGCGTAATCATTGGCGTCAAACCCACTGCTAACCGTTGCCGAGGGAATGGATCCGCCAAATGCGGTAAAGCTATAGTGCTGTCCGGCTTGAACATTGAGCCAATGCTGATAGATCTGCGCAGCGCTGATGGCAGAGTTGTAGAGGGCAATTTCATCGATGTCTCCATAGTACTTCCGGTAGCTCGTTACGTTATTGATGATAATCTTGTTATCGCTGGTAGTAATAGGACTGCCGCTGATTACATCGCTAAATCCTGAAGGGCATAACCCATCTACGTATACCTTACGATTACCGTTTGAAGCGTTGTATTGAATTGCGAAATGGTGCCAGTTGCCATCCAAATAATAGTGAACACTCTTACGATCACTGCCATTTAGATCGATAGTAAGCGTACTGGTACTTCCAGTATTAACATAAAATTCAAACTGCGGAGTGCAGTAGTTATTCTGAGTAAGATCGATCTTGAAGCCCCATGCGCCATTGTTCTTGCGCACGATGTCGGTAGTATTAAAGTCTCTGCCGGCACGCCAGATCCACTCTACGGTAAAGCTACCTGTAACGGTGGTATTGGAGGGTGCCAGATTACCAAGGTTAGTACCGCTGGTCCAGGTCATGTACTTTCCCACTTTGCCTCCCGTAGTCACCGCATAGGTGCTGGAGGGAATGGTCATGTTGAATACGCCGCGATTGTCCAGGATAGCGCCTGCGAGCTGCGTAGAGTCGCAGGTCCAGTAACTCACCGGGAGCGTTTGCGCCATAGCGCGAGAGGCAAAGAAGGCCACAACGATGACCATCACAAGATCGGCCAGGAGGTATGGCCAGAGTTTACGAATTGTTTTCATGGTATTAATTTTAAGAGTGATTATTCAACTATTTGCCAATAGACGGTACCGTTATCGGACGTGCTTGAGGATCTAATTCGAAAGCTTTGGCCTGGGATCGTGAAGTCAAGATCAACATATAGATGGCCGAATCCGCTACTTACCGCCTGGTTGCGGCTCAGGATCACATTGCGACCGGCGTGAATAGTTTGAATGGTGGCAGCACCACTTACCAGCACGACTTCTCCCTGCAGTATATCAGGCGGTCCGGGAGTCGTTATTGTGTCAATCAGTATGGTTTCTCCGGTCTCGGGATCTACCCCATAAATCTCTTCAGTAGGCATGACTATTGGATTCGGTACCATAGGCCATAAATCTGGCCCTGGGTAGCGGTTAAGGTGAGAAGTGAACTGGCATTAGCTGGCAGTGCTCCATACGAAGCTCTTGTACCATTGATGTAGGACCCCTGATTAGCACCTCCAGCAGACGCCTGCCCGATAACTGTGGCAAAAGAGCTAACGGCCATAGACCGGAACTGATGCTGAGTAGATGAGCCCGTAGAGAGTGCAGTAAAGTACAGTCCTGGCTGCAAGGTTATGGGGGTGCCCAGGACAAAAGTCTTAACACCGGTCGTGCTGGCGGAAATATCACCTGAGTCAACAATCAGTGTTGTAGGATTGCAAGACGCGGCATCACCATTGTAAATTCCAAAGCGGCAAAACGAGCCGGCAATTCCAGCTGTAGTCACCTCAACAGCAATAGCATCAATGGTAATGGTCTTTTCAATTACCATCGGTACGAAGAATACTGATGGTGTAGTATGGTTAACACTTGAAAGTGTAGAAGCATTATCGCTCGGCAGATACCACCTTTGTGGGCGCCGATAGTAGTTCCCTCCTCTTCGGTCTGTCCAGGCATCACCGGCATCAGTAATATCAGCTTTGAGATGTGTATGGGCGCTCGGAGTGAAAGTGCTTGGTATTCCCTGAAGGGAGCTGTAATTGAGATCCTGCAGCCGCATCATAAACAGCCGGTCAGTGATGGCGACGCCAACAACCCAGCGTGATTGTGATAGGCTGATAGCTCCGGTACCGGAAGCGTAGTATATACTTCCGGCCACAAGGATGCCCTGGTCAAACTGAACAAGACCCGCATGGTAGAGTTCAATCTCCTCGCCAGATCCGTAGTCTTTCGCCACAATCCCCATCGGCCGGTATGCATGAGATGGATTCGTCGTTTGAAATTTCAAAGCGACCAAGGTCTCGTCAATAAAGCAGACGGATCCGATGGGCAATGCTTCACCTGCAGAAATATGCGTGTGCATGTTTCCGCTGTTGTTGCGAGCCCATTCGTTAAGTGCTGTTATTTGCTCTTGTAAATCGGCATCAACTGATATTCTGCCGGTAGTCTCGTTTGCCAGATCAGCGATCAATGCATTGATTTGAGCGGTCTGATTGGAATTCTGTAAGCTCAAACTATTTACTGCCAGCTGTAGTGCTGCGTCTGCATTAATTCTCGCTTGGCCTTCATTCAGATCAGCCGCATTTCTAACCGAGGCTTCAGCCGCAATGGCTGAGCTGATCTGCGCATCGACGTATGATTTTGGTGTTGCACTCTGCGGTGTGGTAGGTCCGGTGATGTTTAGAATTTCTAAACCCCCACCATCATTGCCTGCAGCCAGCACATCTGCGAGAGTGGATCCACCGCCGGTGCCTTGAATAAATCCTTTACTCACCCATACACCACCCTCTTTGCGAAAGACCTGGCCGGTGTCGATATTGAGAAAGCAGTCGGAGTTTCTACCAATGATAGGAGATGGATTGTTGTGTTCGATGTACCACTGCGACGCCTGGCCGGTACCATTGAACATGGCCGTGGTGAATTGTATCCCTCCGATTTTAATCTGAAAGGTCTTGGTAGGCTGGTCCTGTAGAGTGAAGTCCATTATACGGTAGTGATATCAGTGGTTGATGATTCCTCTACCGGCTCATAGAATTTCACGATGGTGTGGAAGCCCTCCGGATATGCCGGATCCGGCGTCTTCAAAAGCAGTTCAATCACAATTCGACCGGGATTTAATGTCAGGCTTTGGGCTCTGGTGATGCCCTCGCAAACCGCCCAGGTCTTATTGCCATCAACATCGGTCTCTATGTTCACCTCGCCACTGGACTGTCCGGGTCCGTAAGTGAATTTATTTACCTTATTGTTGGTCACGCGTACATAAATAGCAGTACCTGCAGTCGTGAGGTCAATAGGAGGTTCTGTTAGTACCTGTACCCGAATTGGGAATTCTTGTCCGATGATCATGCGTTGAGTTGTGGATCGATATTTAGTGATGGGGTAGCTGGTATATATTTACGTACGGCAGACTCGTCAGTGAATCGGGTGTTGTATTCAGCGATGTGTACGTAGATATCTGTTGGTGCAGTGTCTGCGGTGACGCCGACTCTGGTCATGGAGTTGAAGTGTGTTCCGGATGATTTCTCCATGAGCTTATGGAAGTCATCAATCATTCCCAGATGATCCAATGCGTTACTACGGATAGGTTCAGGGGTTGAGTTGGATACTTCATTCATCACCACATCGCTCACCAGGTGGAAGCGAATCAGAGCCTCGCCTTCCTGGACACGTCTGCCAAGTTCACCGGTGGGAATGCTGGTGAACTCAATAAAGACTGCAGGGGTTGGGAAGGGTAATTCCTCTCCATCGGCCTCGTTGAGGTATTGACCGGCATACATATCCACGTGCTTTACTCCATTGAGGGTGGTTATCTTCGAGAGTAATTCCAGGTAAGTAGTCTTAAGCATTTCTTGAGATCTGGAAGAGTTTATTCAATCCGGCCTCGATGTGCTTGTCGATTTTACCGGTAAGCCTGGGCGTATCGATCATGAATGGACGTGCCGGAATGGCCATATTAACCTTGCGCTGATGCCCTTTAACTTTATTGCCGTACTTGTTGCGGTAAGCCCTCACGTTAACGGTAGTATTGATTCGACCGCCTTCGTTGTGGATGGCAGCGTAAGGAACGTCATTAATCACGCGGGCGCTGTTGGCCCTCGGAGCTGTTTGTAACCCGCGACGCAGGCGACCGGTCTTAATCAGCAGAGCGCGCTTACCACCCTTTTCATCATGCGCACGTTTCTTCCATTTTACCAGCGCCCCACCGGAACCATAGTAGCCTCCGGCACGGAAGTGGCCTTTGAATTCATTCAGGGCTATCACCGATACTTCTTTGGGAAGTACGTTCATGAAGCCACGGTACTTCCGGGCAAGATCAGAGAAAGGGTGTGGGAATCTATTGCTCATCGTCCAGGCCGAATAAGTTTTCTGCAGCGTCCTTGTCTTCCGGACGAACAGTGTAGTAAGGATGGTTTTCCGGGAAGACAATTCCCTTCTTGCCCCAGTTCACGGCGAACTGGTCCTTGACAGAAGCGAGGGAAGATGGAAGCGTGGTTCGCTCGGCTGAGGAAAGCTGCTGGGTGACATCGCAACGGCAGCCCCAGTCTAGAGGCGGGTAATACCGATCCCAGAAAGAATCATCAATGGGCAGGGTGATTCCATCCATGCGCGCATGCTCTTCACGCACCCGGTCATCGCCGGCGGTATCAAACCTGAGCATGCCCAAAGTGTCACGCTCGGCATACATCTGTTGCCACTTGGCGCCCATCTGCGCTGCAGCCACTGCTTGGCGGTATTCGGCTTCCAGGTACGTTACGTTATAAGTCTCGTTGATGGACTGCACCAGGGATTTAAACTCTGCAAAGGGTCGCAGCGCTCCCTGATCATCCTTGAGCATATCGGTGACCTGGCGGAGCTGCTGGTAAGTTTTAAAGCCAGAGAACACATGAACGTTGCGGGTGATCTTGTCCAGGAATGCCTGATACAATTCACCGGCATACTTGTCAGCCATTGCTGAAGTGATTCCGTTCATCAGCTCCTTCTTGATCCATTCAAAAAGCTCACGATCCACCATGCCGGGCTTGATAGTGCCTTCATGGATAGCTTTCACGTTACGGTCCCAGATCTTGTCTAGGTCTTTAAACCCGGCAGCAACCGGCCAGTGGGATCGGGATGAGGGCTCCTGGATCCGATACATACCCCAGAGTGATTTCGTGTAGGCGGATACCGGAGCTGGTTTCTTTACAGGCGGCTTGGGTGCTGGAGCTGGTGTCGGTTTAGGATCCGCCGGGTTCTTGGGATCCTGCGGTGCTGGCTCGCCGGGACTGGCAACCGGTATGGGTTGTTTACGCTCCTTCCAGGCTGCCGCTTCTTCCGGTGTTGGTTTTGGCACTCCGTAGGTATTATACCAGTACTCTTCGCTGATTGGAATGACCTTGTCCAGCTCCACATCAATCTTGATCTTTTCCTCAAGCGGAATAGCACTCGTCTCTGGAAAGTGGAATCGTCCTTCAGGTATTTTATAGCCCAGATTGATCAGCTTCTCTTTGAGTTCGCCATTGCAGATATGCTCCACCCAGATCATGTCGGCCAGGTTGATCATCTCTTCCACCTGTTTATGTACCTGTCCCTGCGATTTGCTGGATCCATTATCGGTGGTCATTGTTTGACCCAGATAAAGCTTTGAGAGCTCTTCGTTGGCAAACTTTGCAAGGGTTTCAAACACACTGGTTGAGGTCCCTGAGGTGTTGGTTTCGGCAAACTTTACTTCTGTGCCGCCGGGGATGACCATAAAGCCATTTGACCCCATTAATTGAAATGCCTCTGTCAACTTTTTGCGTCCGTAGTCATCGTACGGACTATAGGTACCAATACGCGGCGGGATGCCAACAATCTGACAGAATTCAGCCCAATCACTCACCGCACCACGCTTGAGGATGATGAGCAGCGCAGCGGTGGCAAGCTTACCCAGCGGGTAGCGTGATTTGATCTCAAGAAGATAGGGGGCAAACTGCGGATCGTTTTTATAATAGATGCCCAGGCCCATAGCCGGCTCCATTGTCACATAGTCCCATGCCAGGAATCCATAATCAATGAGCACGTTTCGGCGGTCCAGGTCATCCACCCGGATGATCTTACCTCCCGGTCCGGGAACAAGCTCCGCCAGTGAGTATCCGTAATCAATGCTGCCCATGATGACATACAAGAGCTGGCCGAACCACTCCTGATCAAGGATCTCCTTCTTGACGGTATCATCCTGCTTACCCTTGCCACCCTCAACGCTAAACTGCATTTTCTGAGTGGTGATGCTGAGTTTGCGTTTTTCCGATACCGCCTCCAGGTGACCATCAAACTGGATGTTCTGATAGATATCGATCAGCGGACGGCGCCGGGGTAACCGCGTAGCACGGGCAGAATCAATGGCTTTGCGCCATTCCGCCACCTCCAGCATTCGCTGCGGGGCGTTCGAAACGGATATGTTGATACCGGCAGGCCCGGTGGTTTGCGGCACTGTTCCGGCTGCGGTTCGTTTGACTGCTGCCGTTTTCTTCGCTTTTGTTGGCTGAGTTTTGGCCATTTTTCAAATTTTGATTTAAGCGGGGCGACCCCCATTTTGGCACTATCCCCCGACTCCGACCCGATTCGAGCCTATAAACGACTTCTAATGGGAATCTAAGGCCGTTTGGGGTGGGGTTAGAACCGGGTATCCCGGATTGGGTTGGATCCGAATTTTATGTAGTCACCATCCGGTGAAGTCAGCCGGGGCAGATCCGGCGGGTCGACATTGCCCTTCATGACCTGCTCCAACCAGTCAATGGCCCGGTCGTAGGCTTCTTTCCGGTATTCCGGAACCTTACGCGGATTAATGAGGCTGTGCAGCTCAAACAGGCAGATCTTGACACAGCAGTCCAGAACCATTGGATGGCGAGTGTTACCGGTTTGGGCGAAGATGGCAGTGGTATCGTAGCGGGTAGAGAGATAGCTCTTAACCTTGGAGATGGCGGTATTCTCGGCCCTGTCCAGCTTCAGATCGTCAAACTGGGTGATCTGGTCCAGCACATTGGCATTGATGCTGGTGTCAAAGTCGGCTTTATCAATGAAGGTGCTCATGCGATGGTGGTAGTAGTGAAATCGTAGTTGGCAGTCAGCACTTCGGTCTTGGCCTTACGGGGCCTGGTACTGTTATTGGCGACCGAAACAGTCATGTGGAGCTCTTTCTGGTGCCAGGAGTTGTTCCTGGTGAATTGAGTCAGCACCTTGGAAGGATATGAACTCAGTAGGAATTTGCCTTCAATGCGGCTAAGGGAGTCCAGCAGGTTAGTGAAGTCCTGCTCGGAGTAACCATCATAATGGCCGCAGTCGGAGTTGAAGTATGGAGGGTCGCAATAAAAGAAAGCATCCGGTTTGTCGCGGCTGGTAATGATGCGCAGTGCGTCGGTGCTTTCGATCTGAACGGTCTGCAAACGGATGGCCAGTTCTTCTGTGAATGCTTCACGCTTATTGTGAATCTTTTTTGAAGTAGTTCCCTTTGCCCGGTCGTATCCCCAGGATCCGTCCAGCATGGAACTGAAGCTTTGTTGAGCCAGCGCCCAAACGGACCACGCTACCTGCACCTCATTAAACATGTGCGGGTTATTATAGATCACAGAAGCATCCTTGTGAAGTGCTCTTGAATGCAGGCTGATGCGGACCATCTTTTCCAAGCTCACGAAGTCGTTCTGTGCGACACGATAGAAGGCGATCAGCTGCCGGTTGGTATCGTTGATGACCTCAACTTCGCTTTTGGGCTTGTTGAAGAAAACCGCGCCACCGCCGATGAAGGGCTCGCAGTATAGTTTATGATCAGGAATCAGTTTAGCAATTAATGGGGCCAGGGTTTGCTTGCCACCGTAGTATGATAGGGGTGTTTTCATAGTCTGTTTTTTCCTTTTGGTGTTGCGCCGGATTCAATAGGAGCCTGGCTGGTCAGCATGGTTTGAAGAATAAACAGCGCCCCCTCTAATGCATCAGGACCATCCTTTCTGGTCTTGACTCCAGGCTCGAAAGTGAGCAGTTGGTCAATCAAGGCGAGTGTATGATGATCGTTTTCTATGTCCGCATCGAAGTACACGTTGCCACGTTCAAAGTGGCCACTGATGGCACTGATGCGCGAATCCTTGTCCGGCTTCTTTCTCTTGTCGCCGGACACCGGCAATGAATAATTGTATTTTTTTCCTGCAGCATCAAAGTCTTTGTAAAGGAGGTCCTGCAGAAACACCTCTTCCATTTTCAATTGAGCGGTAGCTTCGGCCTTCTTGAGCATTGCATCAATCTCATATCCCCAGCCAATCATCTCCTCCGTTGATGCCTTGCCACAAAAAACTTTACGCACATGGAACTTGCCTTCCCATAGGCCGACCAGAATCCAGGATTTGGTATCCGCATTCTTGGTCTTCTTAAAGCCCGGATCCAGATAGGCAACCAGGAACCGGTACATGCGCAGCCGGGGCAGTTTTTTAAATACCATCCACTCACGCTTAAACACCTTACCTTCCTGCAGTGGATTATTGAAGAGCTCACGTTGCGACATGCGGTAGCCCATCTTATCGATCATGTACTCGCAGTCGGCAAGTGTGTAGCGCTCCTTCCAGGAGGGCTGTCCTTTGCTATCAAGTAGGTTGATCTGGTCGTAAAAGTCAGCTTGTGCGGAAGACCGGACTACAAGGGAGTCCTTGGCGATCCGGTTGCCCACCACAATAAAACGGGCGGTACCGATGATGTCAAAACAGCCGAACAGTGCTCCAATGGTCCACTCCCATGCCTGATCCAGTCGCTGGGGGTTCCGGCACATTTCATCCTCGTCCAGGTCATCGCAGATGATGATGTCCGGACGCGCTTCCTGGTTTCGGGTACCACGTGGTGACTGGCCGCTACCAATGGCCCGGAATGAAGCTCCCTTGCTGGTTACAAACCGCCCGGCCTCCCACTGGTTGTAGGTCTTCTGCTTGCCATAATCATGGATCAGACGCTGATTAGACTCCAGTTCAAGGCGAAAGGGTGTAAGCAGGTCAATGGCATTGGTTTCATTGAAGCTGGCTAATACCAGGTTCTTATTGCGACCGGTCATCATACAGTACAGAGATATGATCATCGTGGTCACGCTCTTGGCATGCGACCGCGCCCATTCTCGCACTACGAACACGCGATCCCGCTCAAGGACCTCATTGAAGAACTTTTTATGAAACGGTGCAAAAGGGGCGCTGCAGAAGTGCGGGAAATAGTAGTTAGCCCAAGCCACTACATCATCCTCCAGACGCGCAACACGTTTGAGCTGCACAGCAGGATGCTCGTTATCATCCACCACAGTAGCTTGCAGGATACTCTTCACGTGAGCATCCCAGTCCCTTAAAGCCGCTTTAGTCTGCGCTGAACTCATGCAAAGGATTTGATGAATTTGTCAAACAGCAATGTGATCTCCTTGGCTTTCTCTGGATCCTGATCCTTGATCCAGGAAGTAAACCGGATGCACACATCCACCACATCGGAGGCGGATAGCTCCGTCTCCAGATTCTTGATAGCCTGGGTGAGTTTGATGATGATATCGGCCTCCTTGGAAGTGGCGAAGCGATCATTGGGATCCCGCGACATGATGTTTTCATTTATCACACGCAGCTGCTGCACCAACAGGTCCATTTGATTGGCCTTGGTCATGGTGTAGGTAGTCATCAGACTGTCCCAGTTCTCGTCGGTCCGCCAGCGGCTAATGGTCTTCTCATTCACAGAGAGACGCTCAGCGATCTCCTTGCCGGTAAGGTTTGCCTTAAGGAATAGCTCGCGAGCCAGGTCGCGTGTTTGTTTATCGTGTTTCGCCACAGGGCAAAATTCATATAATTGAAAGCCAATGAAAAAGGCTCTTTATATTAAATTAAAGATTTAGGTTATAACATTCAATAAACTGTATATCATATAAATATAATTTGTGTGTGGGCTGGATTCAATTCAATTTTGTCCACATGAAGTTAAAGCCCCATTTCAATCCGCGCATGAGCGGCACCGGCCCAAGTAAGGTCGGTGTGATCTCTATGCGGGGCTTTATTGGAGAGGAGGTGAAGGCGGGTGACTTCAAGGATGTGCTGGATTATTTTGTCGCAAACGGCGCATCAGCGGTTGAAATCAACCTGGAGAACTGCCTGGGCGGAAGTGTTTTTGAAGGGGCTACTATCAGCGCCCATATTCGCGGCTGTTCGATTCCGGTGAATGGTAAAGCTTCCGGTGCATGTGCATCAATGGCCACCATCATTTTTGGAAGCTGTAAGGACAGGCTCATCGATACGATGAGTTACCTGGTTACTCACCGGCCCTCCGGAGAAGATGCAGGGTGCTTTGAAAGTCATGAGAACTCCGCGAAGAACCTCAAGAAGCTTTATGATGAGATGGGTAAAGTGTATGCCTCCCTTACCGGCATGACCGAAGAGGAGGCTAAAGCCAAGTTCATGCCCTATGCCAAGGATGTGTTTTTGTCCGCTACCGAAGCGGTGCAATTAAAGCTGGCCACCGGCACATTCAATTCCGGAGTGAAGGCGGCACTTCCACTGGATGTTTTAATGAAAAGTGATCTGAAGGCCGTTGCTGCCTTTTACGATAAGCAGATTAAAAAAATCTCAAACGAAAATTCTGAAATGGATTACTCAAAAATTGCAATGGCCATCGGCATGACCGGTGAGACTGATGAGAATAAAATTCTTGCAGCTGTAGCCAAAATGAAACAGGATAATGCTGACCTCCAGGCGAAGGTTCAGTTAATGGAAACTGAAGCGAAGACCAAGGCTGAAGCCAGTGCGAAAGCATACGTGAAAGCGGCTCTGGATGCAGGCAAGATCACTGCGGCAGAACAGGCGCCGTTCGAGAAGATGGCCATCGCAGACCTCGATTCCGTGAAGGCAATCCTGGATCAACGTAAACCGCATACCACTGCCGGAGAGCAGATCCGCAACGAAAAAACCACAGATCATAAGTACGGTCGTAAGGACGGTGAGTCCGATGGCCAGTTCTATATGCGCTTGTGGAAAAACGAGCCTAAAACCCTGGAGCGACTCCAGAAAGAAGATCCTGCACAATTCAAACAAATCAAAGAAGCGGCTGCCAAGGAGGCGCAGTAATGCGGGACGACTTACTGGCTCTGCTCACCGGGTCGGCAACGGTGTATGTTGCTAAGATAATGGGAGTGGCCTGGATCGGCGAAGGTATGAAAGCATTCGTTCTGGGCCTGATGGGCAGTGCCGGTGGTTACATCGCAAAAATCTTAATCGACTACTTCATCAAAAAATACAAAAACAAAAAGCGCAGGAAAAATGAAACTCTTTAAAGCGATACTCGCACTCTTTATCTCTCTGGCCCTCTCCTTCACTCTCGGTGCGGTGATCAGCCAGGTAGCTCATGACAACTACCAGGTAGAAATCTCCTGGTTAGCCATCGGCTCGATTCTGTTCATAGGATCCATCATCCTGGAACTCGGTATGCCACAACAACGCGGTATGGCTTATGCTATTCAGCAGGAGTTCTGGATAAACACCATAATGGGCAATCTGTTTAAAAATAACCAGTTTGTCAATTATTGTGATAACGAAGATCAATATGTGTTGATGGGCAGCGTGGTGCATATTCCAACCGCTGGAGCAGTACCTACTGTAGTTAAGAACAGGAGCTCGTATCCGGCAGCTGTTGTAAGACGTACCGACACTGATATTACGTATCCGCTGGATCACTATACTACTGACCCGATTCATATTCCACGTGCTGAGGAGCTCGAAGTATCCTATGACAAGATGTCAAGCGTATTGGATGAGCATACAAAGGCTCTGGATCAGGTAATGTGTGATGATCTGTTGATTAAATGGGCTACCGGTGCAGGTACCATTATTCGTACCACAGGTTCGGCTTCTTCTGAAGCACTGTCTCCATCAGCTACAGGCACACGCCTTGCGCTCATCAAAGATGACTTGCGCAAAGCTGCTGCCATCATGGACCGCAACAACATCAACAGCGAGGACCGCTATGCGCTCTTGCCATCTGATATGTATCAGCAGCTGTTGACTGACACCACACTGTTGAATCGCGATGGAATCTTCGGTGGTGAGATTGATATTAAGAATGGTATTGTTGGAACTCTTTACGGGTTTAAACTGATGAAGCGTTCTGCGGTGACTGTATATGATGCTACTCCGGCCTTGAAAGCTCTCGGAGCTGCAGGAGCTGCAACAGATAACATGGGCGCCATTTGCTGGCAGAAGAATGCCGTGACTAAGGCGCTCGGCCAGAAAGAATTCTTCGAAAACGTTAAAGACGCTACCTACTACGGTGACGTGTACTCAGCCCTGATCAAGATGGGTGGTCGTACAAAACGCTCCGCTGGTGTGGTGATGATCGTACAGGCATAAAGCTTAGGGATTAGCTGTTAGTTGACGGAAGTGGCCGGGGGAAACTCTGGCCACCAGGTCAAAGAAAACCATGCTTAAGACACTACTAAAAAACTGGCGAACCACTCTGGCTGGCATATTGGCCTGCGGCTTCGCTGCATGGTTCCTCTACAAAGGAAACCATGATCAGGCGGCAGCTTTAGCCATCATCGGCTTCGGGCTGATTGCCGGTAAAGACTCACTTAATAAACCCTCAAACAACCCATGAGTAAACTGACCAAAGAAGAACTGGCCGCAAAAGCCAAAGAGGTTTTCGAATCAAATCCAAAACTTCAGTCTGCATTCCAGACCACCGATGGACAATGCTTCGACCGCGAAGACAATGCCATCAATCACCAGCTTACACTTACCCATGACGGCACTGAAGTGTGTGAAGTATCGCGTAACGAAACCGGAGCATCTGAAACAGCTGAACAAACCGTTGAGCTCGAAGAGAGCGAAGAGAACGTGATCAAGCTGCAGGAGCTGTGTATGGATAAGGACCTGCCCATCGCTGATTGGGAAGGTGTAAAAACAGTCAAGGAGCTCACTGCTTATCTCACTTCAAAAGGCATCGAAGTTAAGTAATGGCCTTATTTCAGGATGCGCTTTCAGAGTTACTAGTCCATGAAGGTGGATGGGTAAATGATCCTGATGATCCGGGAGCAGAAACATACTGTGGCATAAGCCGCAAGTATTATCCTGACTGGGGAGGGTGGAATATCATCGACTCTTACAAGGGTGCCATGAGATTTCCAAGCGTCCTCTCTGAAGTGGGTAAGCTGAAAACACTCGTTGAGCAGTTTTACTTCCAGGAATGGTGGACTCCATTGCAGCTTGGTATGATTCAGGAGCAAGAATCGGCTAACGAAATCCTTGAAATGGCAGTTAATATTGGTAAGGTTAATGCTATTCGTATTGTTCAGAATGCTTTAAATCTTCTCAACCAAGCCGGAGTGTTGTACAAGGAGACTTTAGTCGATGGAATCATTGGCATCGAGACAATAGGGCTCATCAATCGGTTTACCGGCAAAAGGCGACCGCTTGTAAAAGCAATCAATCATCTGCAGGCGGATTACTATATCAAAAAAATTGAGCAAAACCCTAAGAAGAAAAAATTCTTCTACGGCTGGCTCTCCAGGACATGAACAGGCTACTGATAATTCTCTTTCTCTCGATTGTTTGGTCGGGTTGCTCGGTAAGGAGTAAGGCTTTGCTGCAGGAGCAGAGCCACTCCTCCGAGTCCGTTGTGACCGAGGAGCGGGTGATCTATCAGGATACCACCATCACTTATGGTGGTGATACCATTAGCCTGGTACAGCCTCTTGGGGAATTGCTCAAGTCGCGCAAGCCAGTAACAATTCAAACCGAAGCAGGATCCATAACCCTGTCGCTCAGGGACAGTGCAATAATTGCACTAGCAATCTGGAAAAGTGTAGAAAAGGAATTGAAAATTCCAGGATGGCACTACCGGTCGACACAGTCAAACAACAATACCAAAACAACCCTTGAACAGAAGCAGTCTAAACGACAGCCCTTCGTGCTGAAGTTCTGGCCACTATGGCTGCTTCTGTTAATCATTCTTGTATTCCCACTGCTAAAGAAAGCTTATAAATGTCTCCGCTTCCCAATGTAAGAATCACCCAGAGCAACGGCAACCTGGGCATATTAGCGCAGAGCGACGATTCCATCAGTGGAATTATCGTCTCCGGCGTTGCCGTATCCGGACAGTTCGCTCTGGGCGATCTGATCGGCCCATTTACTTCTATTGAAGAAGTGGAAGCAGTTGGAATCAACGCTGCTTACGACACCACAAACACTTGCAATGCGCATAAGCAGATTGCAGATTTTTATGAAGAGGCGCCACGCGGCACCAAGCTCTATGTGATGGTGGTGGCAAAGACTGTTACAATGGCGCAGATCTGCGATAAGACACTGCAGTATGCCGCCAAGATGATTAACCAGGCGACCGGTGGCCGTCCGCGCATCATCATCGTGACCAGGACTCCGGACGGAGCCTATACTCCCACCTATGCTAACCAGCTGGATGGCGATATCACTACGGCTATTACCAACGCACAGGCATTGGTAGATGATATGCAGGATCTGTTTATTTACCCGCGTTTCATCATTGAAGGCCGCGACTGGCAGGGTAACGTGAGCTCCACACGCGATTTGCGTGATGCAGCAACCACACCGGCAGCCAATCGTGTTGCGCTGGTCCTTGGCCAGGATAAAGCCTTTGCAGACTCTCTCCCTTCGAATGATCTTCGAAAGAAGTATGCCTTCGCAGGTTTGGTGGGTGGTCGCCTTGCTGCTATTCCCATCCAACGAAATATTGGACGCACTCTTGACGGAGTGCTGCCGGTAACTTCACCCGGCTTCAGTAATAACGCAGCTTACAACACGCTCACTCCATCGCAGCTTGATACGATGGATGACAAAGGGTTCATCTTCCTGCGTGGTTTTGAAGGCATGGCCGGGTATTACTTCAACTTCGATCACACTTGCGCTGTAGAGACGGATGATTATAACAATCTCCGCTATGGCCGCATCATTGATAAAGCCTCCCTGCTGTGCTACTCAACCTATGTTCAGCGCCTCAATGATGAAATTCTCATTGATGAGGAGACCGGCAAGATGGCGCCTTCAGTAATCAAGTCGCTGGAGGGCGAGGTTGAGAAGGCGATTACTGCCAACATGGGCGATGCCATCTCCGGACTCGATGCATTTATCAATGCGGACCAGAACGTACTTGCCACTGGCGAGATTAAAGTAGAGCTTAAAATTACACCCAAGGGTAATGCTAAGACCTTCGTTGTTACCTTGGGATTACGTAACCCCTTCGCAGCATAATCATGACACTCGTAAAAGGACAGGAATATTCATGGGTTGATGTAGAGATCACCATTGAAGGCAAATCAGAACCGCTGCTGGGCGTTACCGGCATCGCGTATGGCGTGAAGCGCCAGGCGGAGAATGTGATGGGCAAGGGCAGTGAGCCTATTGCACAATGGGTTGGATCCAAGCAGCCTGAAGGATGCTATATCACCATGCTTCAAAGCGAATACGAAGCTCTTCAGAAGGTGATTCCAAAAGGCTTTGATGTTACCGATCTGCCGGCCTTTAACATCACCGTTAGCTATGCTCCGGAGTTTGGTCCGCGCGTCACTGATCGCCTGATCGACTGCCGTATCCTGGGCAACCCCAAGGAAACCGGTACCGACAAAAAGGCGATGGAGATCAAGATGGATCTGCTGGTTCGTAAAATCCTCTATGCAGTAATTTAACCCAGATACCAATGACAAAAGAAGAATTAAAACAGCCTACAGAGGCTGAGATCAAAGAATGGAAGGCTAAACACAAGGATGTTCATCAGCTGAGCGCCACGCTTCCAAACGATGAAAAAGAATACAAGGCGTTTGTCCGTAAACCCAAGTTGAAGGACATGGAGCACGCCCTGTCCATGCGCGCGAAGAAAGGCGACATTCAGATGATGAAAACCCTTTACGACAATTGCGTGCTGTGGGAAGATCCGGAGATCCGTCAGAACGATGACCTGTATGGTGGTATCATTCTGCAGATGGGTGATCTTGTCACTTTCGCAGAGACTACCATAAAAAAGCTATAGAAGAAGCTGAAGTAAGCCCGGATGAATTCTACCGGATCATGCGGGCTCAGCTTCGGTATTATTTTAAAATCGACCCGGACCAACTCGACGATGATGAATTAATCAGGATGCATGCAGAGCTTCAGTATGTGCGCAAACTGGAAAATGAAAATCAGCCAGCCATTCCAGGTCTTACCGGTAATGAACAACAATGAAGATCTCCGAATGGGTATTAAAGCTACAGGATAAAGTATCCGGCACACTTGCAAAGGTGAGCGGAGCAGCTGATCATGTGGCTAAAAAGTTCACCGGACTTCAGGATAAAATGCGGACGTTTGAAAACTCCGCGAAATCGTCAGCCTCCAAAATTGGGGGCTGGCTTGTTGCTGCTGGACTCATTGGTGGCATTGGTACAGTGACGAGTAAAATTTTTGAACTCACGGCCTCTCACCAGAAGTACCAGGCGGTACTTACAAATTCCCTGGGCTCTCAGCGCGCATCCAACGAGGCGATGAAGATGCTGCAGGATTTTTCAAAGCAGACTCCTTTTCAAATGAATGAGATAACCGAGTCCTACACCAAAATGGTGAACCGGGGCATGATCCCGACTAAGAAAGAACTGACCTCCATGGGAGACCTTGCAGCTTCTTCAGGTAAAAGTATCGATCAGCTCACTGAGGCAGTCCTTGATGCGCAGACCGGCGAATTTGAGCGCCTGAAGGAGTTCGGAGTCAAGGCCAGTGTGAATGGAGACAAGGTCACTTTCATGTTTAAGAACCAAGCCACAACTGTTGCCAATAATGCCGACGCCATCAACAAGTATGTGATGGGGCTAGGGAATGTTGCAGGTGTGCAAGGATCAATGGCCTCACAGATGAATACATTGGGTGGCAAGGTGAGTAATCTTCAGGATAGCTTCGCCACATTGCTACTCTCACTGGGAGAAAAACTGCTGCCGCTTTTTGATTGGGCTATAGGGTTACTTGGGACATTGATTGACAATGCCCCTTTAGTGACAGATGCGCTGGTGTCAATAGCCACTGCAGTCGGCATACTTGCAGCAGGATTTGCAGTGTATAAAATACAGGCCGCCATTGCCACAGTAGAAACCTGGAGTTTAAACGCAGCCTTTGCTGCCAATCCAATCATGTGGGTTGCGGCAGCACTCGCTGTATTGGTGGCGGGTATTGTGTACGCGTGGAAACGTTTTGAATGGTTTCGTGGCATCATCTACGGAGTATGGGAAGCGGCAAAAACAGCGTTCAAAGGAATGGCTGATATTGCCTGGAGATATCTCTCAGGTGTTGGTGATCTCATTGCCGGCATATTTACCCTCGATATTGACCAGATCAAAAAGGGGATGAAGAGTATTGCCTCCTCCTATACCGGCGTGGTTGATCTTGGTAAGGACATTGGAGAAAAATTCCAGAATGGATATAACAAAGGAGTTCAGGAAGTACGTGACCGGGCTAAGGTTAAAGACGAGAAGAACACCAACCCGCTTACCGGCGCTTCTCTTGAAGATGTAAGAGCTAAAAATAGTGCCGCCACAGCTGCAGCTGCAAAAACTGCTGCTAAGGCGAAAAAAGGAATTGACGGAGTTGCCGGTGGCGGATCGCAGGTACGCAATGTTTCTGTTGTCATCCAGACGCTGGCCAAGGACACTATCATCAATGTAGCCACCTTTAAAGGCAACCCTACAGATGTTCAAAGGTTCTTTCAAGAAGAGTTAGTCCGTGCAACAATAGGCTTAGAAAATGTCCTCAATTAATCTACTCACCTTCTACAGCAGCTTCTACGGTCCTATCGGTACACCGTGGGATCCTGCAACTGTGCGCAGATTAACAGGTCAGGAGCAGCCTGAGCAAGGCGTAGTATATTGCATGCCCACTCAGCTGCAGATCTCGCTTCCTGATGAGCCTGAAGAGCTCTGGCAGCTTCCTAATGAGCCGCTGATTTCCATCTCTGGCCAGAAGACCGTTATAAAGACTGCGATTGATGGCTACAAAGGAAGCTTTAAAGAAGGCTTCTCCATCGATGACTTTGCCATCACCATCCGTGGGCTGGCCATTAATGACTCCAGAGAGAACGAAGATTATCCGGAAGAGCTCGTTCGTAAGCTGCGCCGGATCTGCGAAATCCAGGGCTCCGTTAAAGTGGTGAATGATCTGCTCTCTATGTTTGGAGTGACCCGGCTCGTTATTGAGTCGTACGACTTCCCGGACTTCCCGGGAGCGCCCTCGGTGCAGCCTTATGTGTTTCAGTGTGTATCAGACCAGGAATTTGAACTTGAACTTCGTCAGCGTGGAGTATGAAGTGGATGAACTCACATATCGAAATCGGTAACCTGGTATTTCGTGACCGGGTGAGCTCTATTGAAGTCACCTCCAGCAGAAAGGAAGTGACATCAATGGCTACCATCCGAATGCCCAGATACAGCAGAATGCTCGTTGAGGGCCAGTCGGAATACAGGATCAGAACCGGCGATGCAGTAACTATTAAACTCGGTTACGATGGCGAGTTCAAATTTGAATGGAAGGGCTATGTGTCTTCCATTAAACCAACCACGCCCCTTGAGATTAACTGTGAGGATGAGATGTGGAAGCTGAAGCAAGTTCAGGTATCTCATTCCTGGGAGTCGATCAAACTGAAGGACCTGCTGAAGTTCATTGCTCCACAGGCCACTATCAATGCGCCGGAAGTAGAGCTGGAGCCATTTCGTCTGGATAAGGTTACCAAGGCGCAAGCCCTGGCTAAATTGAAGGAGGAATATGGCCTGGATGTTTACTTCAGAGGACAGACTTTGTATTGTGGCTTGAGCTATGGTGATGGTAATGGCAATGCACAGCTGCACTTACAGAAGAACGTTCCGCGCATCTCTGAACAATCCGGATTTGAGTTTAAACGCAAAGAGGACGTGAGATTAAAAGTAAAAGCGATTTCCATCCTTCCGGATAATACCAGGGTGGAAGTGGAAGTAGGTGATCCCGATGGAGAGCAGCGCACCATGACCTTCTATAACATCAAAAAGGAGGCTGAGTTAAAACGGCTGGCCCTTGATCGGATCAACAAACTGAAGTACGATGGTTATCGCGGAGCATTACGCATATTCGGCTGGCCTGTGTGTACCCACGGTGCGACAGCCGAATTACTCGATGATAATTATCCGGAGCGCAACAGCAAGGTGTTCATTGACTCAGTGAAGACCTCGTATGGATCTGATGGTTATCGTCAGGAGATAGAGCTTGGCAGAAGTGCAACTGCCGTATTAATCAATGACTGACTTCAGAGAAGCACTGATAAGATTGATTGATTCCAGGATACCTGAAGGATCGTTTACCGGTACGGTAAGCAAGGTGTCCGGAGAGGTGTGTTCGGTTACACCTGCAGATGGTGGTAGCGACTATCATAAAGTCCGCTTAAAGCCTTCTGTTGATGGAAAGGACTTCGGAGTCATCATTGTACCTAAGGTCGGAAGCAGTGTCATCGTATCGCCTCTGGGCCGCAAGAGCTCCGGATATTATGTCTGCCAATGGAGCGAAGTGGAAGAAATTCTGATGAAGACTTCAAACGGCGCTCAAATACTCTTCAAAAGCGACTCAACGCTGAAGCTAAATGGCGATAACCTGGGAGGATTGGTGAAAGTGCAGGGACTATTAGCCAGGATGAATGATGTAGAACAGAAGCTTAACTCATTGGTTGCATTGTATAACTCCCACACGCACGGTTCACAGCCGGTACCCGCTCCGCTGGCGCAGCCGGTGACAGCAACAGTGTTAACAGATCTTGAAAATCAAAAAGTAAGTCACGGTGGCTAAGATTGTTTACGATTACGAAGAAGATGCTGATGGCGAACTGGTGATTCGCAATGGGGACTTTGTCCTGGTCGATAGTGCCAGGCAACACCAGAAGGCGATCATCAACGCACATCCGGGAACCTTTACTCAATTCCCGCAAGTAGGTGTGGCCGTCCATCGATTCATTCTCAATGACGGGTCCTCGCAGGTGCTGAAGTCAAAAATCATTGAACAACTCGAAGCGGATGGCCAGGTGATAGAAAGCATAGTAGTGAAGAATTTATTCGATATTGACATTAAAGCCGGGTATTAATGAAAAAAAGAGTTACAGTACTTGAGAATCAAAACGCCTTCGATCTGAGCATACAGGCTTACGGATCGATTGAGTCTGTTTTTGACCTCATGGAAGATAACTCTGATAAAATTGCAGACCTCACTGCCCCTATCACTGCAGGAGTAAAGCTTGCAGTTGACCGTGATCCGAAAGATACCGAAATGGTACTCTACTATTCGGTGAACAATTATCTGCCGGCTAATGGCATCAACAGTCCTGCAGTATTACCACCGCCTATCCTCACTGGCGACTATAATAACGATTACAACAACGATTACTTCAATACATAATCATGCCATACACACCAGTAATTAAGACCACAACCCAGCTGCTTGCTGATATAGATAATCAGATCAAAGCGAATGGCATCAATGCGATCACTGGTAATATGCTTGGCCAGTTGCTTTCTGACATCACGGCCAGCCTGGTTAATAAGGTGGAGAATATTAATCTTCTCGGACTTCAGAATTACGATGCCGGTGGGCGACAATACAAAGGTGGCGTAACGGGCGATTGCTGCATAAAAGATGGAATGTTGCTGCAATGCGTTACCGATACACAGGGCGCTTTCGTATCGAGTCATTGGAAGGTCCTCATGGGTATTGAGGTGTTGACCAGGGCGCAGCTGATTGCAAAGCGCGATGCCGGTACACTGGTTCCCGGAGTATTATATAATGCCAATGACCGGAATGTATTCATGCGAGCAGCTCGCGAAAACCAGTTGGATCCGCGCTGTGTCCGGGTGTATCGTACTCCTCGGTATAATGAGCTTAACGGGGACAGCCTATTGATCACAGTATGGGGTCTTGATGAGGCTGCATCCATAGTCGTGGATCAGCACGTAGTATATCAAGGATATGTCTATCTCCGTACTAATGTCACCAACAACACTGATGCGCCGCCTGATAATACAGACTATTCATTTGTTCCGGAGCTCAGCAGCCTTTACAAGGACTATCCGGTTGCGATTTCCTACAACATCGATATTGATCAGGTGACAGATGCCCGTGATGGATACGGTAATGTAATTGTGATGTCAAAGTCCATTCTCGACGATTTGTCGATTTCGGATCCATTCCTGGATTTCGCCCGATGGGGAGACTCAAGCTTTGCTAATAACGTCATCTATCATAGTTATGTCGACGCAAGAAACACTGCCGTGGTGATCGCCAACAACATTATTTATCCTGGCGCGTCGATACAATTCTCTGCCAACTCATCAAGGAGTTCAGGTTTTACGCAAAATGTAGTGTGGCAAGGAGCCTTGATTCATAGTTTAACCATGAATGCCAGTTCTGGTATGACAAATTGCAACCTGCTTCAGGGGGCGGACTTTAGTGGCCATACGTTAAACGGAACTGTAATTAATAATTTCACTCTGGGAATTGCACTTCAGGGCACTGTTGATTTTACTACAGTTGACCTGTCAGATAAGATCATCACTAATCATTATAATACAGCGGTAGCTGAACTTGATTTAGATACAGCGATCACCAACCCATTGGGGACAATATTTGAGGTTGACATACGGCCTGTATGGTTCGCTTCAACAATCAAAATTATTAGCGGAACAGGAGCTACTGGACTAAAGATTAACCGGATCAAAGATTACACCGGCAAATGGACATATCGATTTACAACCAACCTTGCCAGCATCGTAACCTTTGAAGATGTGGCCGCCAACCCTTCGGAGAGCAAGCTGTTCTTCGATGCTTCAGATCCGCTGGATCCATTCGATAATTCAGCGTATGGATTTATAGAGTTTAAAAAGGTGCAAGGAACTTTCGATTGGATTTGCGAACGCTCTAAGAAAATATAACAATGGCAAAGACACCCTCGCAATGGTATGATGATATTGTGGCCGAGAAGAACAACTTCACTCAGCTGCAGGCGCTGCAACCCAACATTGATGATGCGCAAACTCTACTGAGTGATTGTAACTCACCCAGCAAGGTCGCTCAGTGGCGCCTGTGGATCTGGGTGTGTGCGGTTGGGGCATGGATTCAGGAGGTGATGCTGGAGAAATACCTGGCATTGACTATTACTGCAGCCAGCAGGCAATACGGTACTTTGTCCTGGTATCCTAAGATAGCTCTGGAATTTCAGATAGGGGATCCGCTGGTGTGGCTCACGGATGAACAGCGTTATGGCTATGCCATTATTGACCCGGCAAAACAGATCGTGAAGAAAGTAGCGGTATTGGAAACCAATGGCCAGGTGAGGATCAAAGTAGCGAATTATGTTTCCAACGTGATCACACCCTTGACCCCAGTGGAGTTGGCCGCGTTTGATTCATACATCAACGACCTTCGGCCTGCAGGGATTAATACTGCAGTCATCTCACGTAATCCTGACTTGCTGAAGTTGTCGCTGAAAGTAACCTACGATCCATTGCTGCTTAAAGCAACTGGCGAGAGCTTAACCACGCCCGGCACTTATCCAGTTGAAGATGCCATCGTAAATTATCTGACGCAACTTGATTTCGGTGGAGTGATGCTTGTCAACTCACTGCTGGATGCGTTGCAACAGGTCGCCGGTGTTGTTGATCCGGTGCTACTCTCGGCAGAAGCGAAGTATGGCCTGTTGCCCTATACGGCATTCACAGAAAGCTATCTTTCAGATGCCGGGTATATGATCATCGATCCGCTTTTCCCATTGAACACCTCCATTACCTACTTACCGAATGTTTAACATCGACTGGTCACGCTTTGTGGGCTTCAAAACGCCTTATTTCTGGCGCTGGCCGGTGCGTCTGGCGTGGTTGTATGTTTTGGCGTTTCCTGCCAGAAAAATTTTCGGGCGATTTTTCGCTTTCAAGGCTGAAATCGACTACCTGAATCACTACAACAGTCAGATCATTTACCTTGAGAAGCGATTGAATGATAAGTGGGATCCAGTTAACAGAGGTATTTACATCGATAACCTGGCGGATCTGGATCGCTTCTACATCTACAATAAGATTGAAGCGAAGCCTACGACCTATACCTATAATAAATGGAAGACTGGCACGCTATACTTACCAGGGTACCAGGTGGTACATAAAAGGAAAGTGTACCGCGCACTTTTCCCCAGTGCAGGACAGGCGCCCGACGTGTTCACCGCCTCCTGGCTGTTCGAAAAGGATGTACCGGTAGTTCGTAATAAAGTGGAGTTCGACCTGCAGAATGATTTCATCGTTTATGTACCCGTGGCAGTCATCTTCGACATCAACGAGATGAAAGCTACTATCAACTTATACAAGTTTGCGTCACTCAAATACCAAATCATCACTTACTAATGAATAAGCTCATCACCACATTTAATGCAGGAATCGGATTTGAATGGGACGACTTTCGTTTCGAACAAGCAGCGGTCAGAGATGCGTTTTACGCCCTGCTGAGCGCCTTCGGGATAACTCCGGACCAGTCGTTTATTATAAGCGGCTGTACAGTCTCCGGAGTGGCCCCAACGCAATCCTATGCACCAGGGTATATCGCGCTTAATGGTGAGATCTTATTTGTTCCAGGTGGAGCTCTGCCGGTGGTGGTTAACCCTGGCGACTTCCTTTATTGGGATATAGATGTGAGCTACGACCCTGCGGGCTTCGAAATGTTCGAAAACGGAACCAGTGGAGACACATATCAGGTTCGGACCGCGAGTGTGAAGGTTGGCCAGCCCAGTACATACATGCCCTTTGCTGCAGACGTACTGCCTCAGCGCATTTCGCGTCTTGCGCTGAACTTCTTGCCAGCCCTGAACTGGACGGTCAATGCTTTTAAGCTCCTGTTCCCTGTCGGCTCTGCTCCGGTTGGGGAGCCTTCAGTCGCTATAGGTTATCAGTCAACCGGATTTGTTCCAGCATACAAAATAGATTCAGCTGGTAATATCCATTTCACTGGCCAGGTCCAGTGCAATGTGGGGACCAGTCCGCAGGTGTTGATCAACCTTCCCCAGTCATTATGGCCCACAAGGCCTTGTGCTACGTTGGCCACAGTTTATGATACAGCCGGTCATTATGATCGAGTGGTGCCATTAATCGTGAGACAGGGCCTTGGTGTTTGGGAAATTGGGTTCCCCTGGGCTGACCCGGTAAGTATTGCCAACGGCGAGTTCATTGATTTTGGCATAAGCTACCAAAAGGCCTAATTGAGGCGCCTTCAAAGGCCCTTCGAACGGCCACAAATTCTTTGAAATATTGTAATTATGACAAAATGTCACAAGGTTACATTTTGTTTTGAAAATGGTCGCATTTAGTTTTGGCGATTATAATTGGATTTTTTCAAGAATTCGC
>WBZP01001350.1_pt1 | contig 30479 bp, 26 predicted proteins | sample 5204301 | NCBI WGS metagenome assembly WBZP01 (sample SAMN12412401, study PRJNA552823) | activated sludge metagenome | isolation source: activated sludge from nitrification reactor of wastewater treatment plant... | place: USA: Pennsylvania | collected 2017 | reverse complement strand
GGTTCTGGCCGAAGACCAGGTTTCGGCCTTGCGGGCTTGCGAGGCAGCTGTCGAATCGATGCGAAAACTGCCGAACGTGATCATGCCTTTTCCCGGTGGCGTGGTGCGCTCGGGTTCGAAGGTCGGATCCAAATACAAGGCGCTGCCGGCATCCACCAACGATGCGTTCTGCCCGACACTGCGAGGCATCACGCGCAGCGAGCTGACCCCGGATGTTGGCAGTGTGATGGAGATCGTGATCGATGGCCTCACCGACCACGATGTCCGTGCTGCAATGAAAGCGGGCCTTGAGGCGGTCTGCAGGGTCGGTGCGGCTGGCGGCGTGCGTCGCATCTCGGCGGGCAATTACGGCGGCAAGCTGGGCCCATTCCATTTCCATTTGCGAGAGATACTTGCGTGAGCGCGCTGACTTTCACGCTGAGATCGCCGGTCGCACAACGTATCGACGTTTCCGCCATTACGCCGGACAGGCTCGCGGGCCTGGCCGTGGAATCGATTTCGCGTCTGCCAATGCACCTGGGGAACCGGTCCGTCGAACTCGGCGAAGTGTTTTCGGTTGCGGGAAGCGATTCGGAAAGCATCTTGCTGATCGGGGGCGGAACCCTGGATCATGTCGGGCAGGGAATGACGCACGGAACGCTTCGCGTCGAAGGCGACGCGGGTGCGTACGCCGGCGCCGACATGCAGGGTGGTGGACTTGTGGTCAACGGCTCGGTCGGTCTGCTCGCAGCATGCGCAATGCGTGGCGGCGAGCTAAAGGTTGGCGGGAACGCCGGGGATTTTCTCGGCGGCGCCCGGGTCGGGGAAATGCGCGGCATGCGTGGCGGGACGGTTGTGGTGGCTGGCAACGCGGGCGACAGGGCTGGCGATCGCATGCGCCGCGGCGCGATTCTGATCGGTGGCGATTGCGGCCTTTACTGCGCCAGTCGCATGATTGCCGGAACGATTGCCGTGTTCGGGCGGATCGGCCCGGGGGCAGGCTACAGCATGACGCGCGGTACGTTGCTCGGCTCGCATGAGCCGGCGCGCATGCTGTCGACGTTTAACGAGTGCGGGACGTTTGAACTGGGTTTCCTGCGCCTGCTGTCCCGGCAATGGACCAGTCTGGGCGCGCCATTCGATCAGTGGGCATCGCGGAGGCCGCGCGTGCAGCGCTGGATGGGCGATATCGGCGCAAGCGGAAAGGGCGAAATACTGGTCTGGCGCTGATTCGGATGCCGGGCTGAAACCGGGATCCCGAGATTGCCTCGCTCAAGAGACTCATGTCATCTCGACGAATGTGCCAAGCGCCCTGCGCAGCGTCGACTCCTCGGCGATTCGGGAAATCGGTTGCTCGGCGCAGTGCGCCAGCCAATCCGTTGCCGGCCCTCGGCCGGGAATATGGACGTCCGGCGCCACTTCGACGAGGGGATGTAGAACAAAAGCCCGTTCGTGCGCGCGAGGGTGGGGAACTTGCAGGCGCTCGGCAGAAATCACTTGATCGCCAAACAGCAGAACATCGAGATCCAGCGTCCGCGGACCATTTGGAATTTCCCGTATGCGGCCGTGGCGCCGCTCGATTCCCAGCAGAGCCTCCAGCAGCATTTCGGCAGAAAGCTTCGTCCACACTTCGGCGACGGCATTGACGAAGTCCGGCTGGTCCACGTAGCCGATCGGAGCCGTCTTATAGAGTGAAGAGCGGCCGAGCAGCCGGGAACCCGGCAAGACCGCCAGTTCGTCGAATGCCAACAGAATCTGGCGTTCGGGAGAGCGCAGGTTGCTGCCCAACCCGACGAACGCGCGTTGTTCGCTCATTGGTCAGTTCTTCTTCGCTGATTCCAGGCGGGAGAACGCCATGACTTCTTCCATCAGCTTGGGGCCTTCCGGTTTGGCGTTGTCAGGGATCACGGCGTCCACTTCGAGAATGCCGCCGGGAACCGAGTCGGACAGCCGGAACACGTAGTACTTGTCGGCGTACTTTTCAAACTTTTGCCGAAGGCTATCCTTGGCGTAAGGCGTGATCCGGATCTCCTTGGCGGCGATCTCCTTGCCGGCGAAAGTGACTTTGATTGGTTTGACTTCCGGGCCGTCGGCAAGCGCGAGGCGGATTCGTTTCTGGAAGAACCATTTCTTTCCTCCCGTCAGGCGTTCCATTTCCCGGATGTCCCGTTCGAGAAAACACAAGAGGGCAGGGTTGCCCTTTGCGGCTTCGATCGCGGGTAGTTCGAGCCTTTTCGATCCCGTCATGCATCGCGTTTCGACGGTTCGGGTACCGGATTCATCGCTGACTTCGATCTCGACCGAGTCGTCGAGATCGTTGTCGAGCGTACCGCCGCGATGGAAGGCATAGCGCAGTATCTGTTTGCCGGCGATCGACTGAAGGTGGTCGGCGACAAAAAGTGCGTGTTCAGCCTCCGTTATCGGATTCTCCTCGGCCTGCGCGGCGGGTGGAATCGTTGCCAAGCTTGCCAGCACGAATGCACAAGCGGCAAGTAGTGAAAAGGAACGATCAGGCTTGCTACTCAAGACACTCTCCTAATCAGCAGTTTCGTAGGGGGAATGACGTTTGAGGCCGGGACCGGCCGCCATGTATAGAAAGCGATTCGCCTGGGCAGGGCCGCCGAACGCGCGAACTACTCGGCGTTTCATCGTTGCACGCTTTCATGTCAGCGCTGCTGGCGGTCGGCGACCTTGCGAACCTGGATCGGGTTGCCGGCCTCGTCAAGCTGCGGCACATTGTAGGAGGCGAGAATTTCCTGTATCCGTCCGCGATTGGATTCGATCAGCGTTTCGATCTGGTCCTTCCATTCCTTTTCGCCATAGCGCACGCCCATCGAGATCGAATAGTCGAACTGATAGCCAGGCTGCGGCTTGAACGGGACGAGGACCACCTGAGTGGAAGTAACCTTCTTGCCGAAATAGCCGGCGATCGGACCCCAGACAAACGCCGCGTCGATCTTGCCGTCGACAAGGTCGTGTTCCACGATTTCACCCGGGTAGTTCGCTGGATCAGCGCTCATCGTCTGATACGGAACGAGTTGCGTGGTCAGGCCGTTGCGGACCAGCCAGTCGATAGGCGAGGACTGTGCGAAGGCGCCGAGCTTCAGTTTGGCGAGCTGTTCGGGCGGGAGCTTGAGCAAATCGTCGGGCGAGGCGATCGCATCGAGTCCCTTGCCTTTGACATAGACCATTGCGAAGGTAGAGCGCAGATAGGGCTTGGTCGTTGCGGCCATTTCAGCACCGGTTGCCCACCCGATCACCAGATCGCACTTGTAACCATCGCCGTTCGGACCCTTGGCGCGCAGCGTGTTTCGGATGAATCCCATGCGCTGCGGGAACCACGTGTATTCCAGCGTCCAGCCGAGCTCCTTGGCGAACAACTCGGCAATCTTGTTCTCGTAGCCTTCCTGCCTCTGGTTCGACAATGGCATGTTGTTCGGATCCGCGCAAACCCGAAGGACCTTGTCCGTGCCGTCGGCGAGTGCCGCGATCGGGAGACCGAATCCGATGCTGGCGGCAAGTATTGCGGGAAGAGCGAAAGGGCGCACGATCGGACTCCTGATTGAAGAGATTGCAGATGGCGGTTCGGGTCGTGCCCGTTTGTATATCGATACGGGCCGCTGCAGGCTTTTAGCGTCAGAGCCCGCCGGTCTGCGAAAGTTCTCGCGCTGACTGTTCGTGGCGGGAATTCTCGGTCCACAACGCCGCGGCCGCACGATCATTGCGCGAGTCGCGCGGCCGATCGCGCGCCGCCAGCGCGCGTCGATGTTCAAACCTTCAATCGACCGCGATCACCTTGGCCGTCTTGCAGGCGCCATCCGAACGGCATTTCAGATAGCCGTACAACCCGTCGATCTTCGGTTCGAGCTGAGGATGATTGGGCATGCCCTTTTCGGGGCGGCCAACGACGACTGTCGTCTTGAACTGCTCCTTGGTCAGCGCCTTCAGGCTGTCGATGAGCGACGGGCCGACCATGCCCTCCTGGTTCGGGCCGTGGCAGCGCTCGCAGGCCGCGCTGCGCCAGGTCTCGAAACCTTGACGCGTGAGCTTGTCGACCTTGCCTTCTGCATTGACTGTGTAGGGTGCGTCGGCGGCAATAGCGGCAAGTGGAGCGGAGCCGAGGATGGCTATGGCGGCGAGAGCGAACATTCTTTTCATGTGTGGGTGTCTCCTCGACGGGTAAAAAGAAAGCTGGCACCCCAGTAACGCTTGGGATGCCAGCCGGTGGACTTCGGAACTGTTAATTAGTCCCTATTGCCAATCGTCAGGGCAACGAGAACACAGTCATCACACCGCCGAGTTCGGTGTAGTTCTTGAGTTCTGCGTAGCCACCCACGGCTCCCAGACCGTCGGTTGCTTTTTCCAGGCCCGCTGCCAGGCCGATGCCGGCCCAACCGCCGATGCCCGAGAGTACGCCGACATACTGCTTGCCCTTGTGCTCCCAAGTGTTGACGTTGCCGATGATGCCCGATGGCGTCTTGAACTTGTACAGTTCCTTGCCGTTCAGATCGACCGCCTTCAGGTACCCTTCCAGCGTTCCGTAGAACACGATGTCACCGGCCGTAGCCAGCGCGCCCGACCAGACCGAGAACTTCTCCGGCTTGGACCAGACGATCTTGCCCTTGGCAGGATCCCAGGCGATGAAGTTGCCCATTCCGCCATGGCTGTTCGGGGCGGGGTACATCGACAGGGTGGCGCCGACATACGGCTGGCCTGCGGTGTACTCGACCTTGAACGGCTCGTAATCCATGCAGACGTGGTTGGTCGGAATGTAGAACAGGCTCGTCTTCGGGTTGAAGGCTACCGGCTGCTGGTCCTTGGTGCCGAGCGCCGCCGGGCAGATGCCCTTGGAGTTGACGTCCTGACCGTTCTGGTGGGTCGAGTACTTGGCGACAACTTGCGGGCGGCCGGTCTTCATGTCTACGTGGGTGGCCCAGTTCACCGCCGGATCGAACTTCTCGGCAACCAGCAGTTCGCCGGTCACGCGGTCGAGCGTGTAGCCGAAGCCGTTGCGGTCGAAGTGCGACAGCATCTTGCGCTGCTTGCCGTTCTTGTCCTTGCCTTCCCACAGCGGTACTTCGTTGATGCCGTCGAAGTCCCACTCGTCGTGCGGGGTCATCTGGTAAACCCACTTGACCTTGCCGGTATCGATATCACGCGACCACAGCGACATCGACCACTTGTTGTCGCCCGGGCGTTGAGCCGGATTCCAGGTGGAGGGGTTGCCGTTGCCGTAGAACACCTGACGCAGTTCGGGGTCGTACGAATACCAGCCCCAGGTCGTTCCGCCACCGATCTTCCACTGGTCGCCCTGCCAAGTCTTGAGCGACGAGTCCTTGCCGACCGGCGCCATCTTGCCGTCGGTCCAGGTCATGGTGGTTGCCGGGTCCATGATCATGTCGGCATCCGGGCCCATCGAGTAGCCGCGCCATACCATCTTGCCGGTGTTGATGTCGTAGGCGGACAGGTAGCCGCGAACGCCGAACTCGCCGCCGGAGATGCCGGTCACGACGTACTTGTCGAACACGTGCGGAGCATTGGTGTTGGTTCCACCGACCTTCGGGTCGCCGTTCTTGACATCCCAAATCTTCTTGCCGGTCTTGGCGTCCAGAGCGACCAGCGTTGTGTCGGCCTGCTGCAGGAAAATCTTGCCATCGCCGTAGGCCAGGCCGCGGTTGACCGTGTCGCAACACATCACGGGGATAACCGACGGATCCTGCTTCGGCTCGTACTTCCACTTGATCTTTTGTGTCTCCAGGTCGATTGCAAAGACCTTGTTGGGAAATGCCGAGTGTACATACAGCGTGTCGCCGATGACGATCGGGCCGCCCTCATGACCACGCAGAACGCCGGTCGAGAACGTCCACGCCACCTTCAGATCCTTGACGTTGCTTTTATTGATCTGTTTCAGGTCGCTGTAACGCTGATTCGAGAAATCGCCAGCCTGCGCTGCCCAGTTCTTCGGATCCTTCATCAGTTTGCCGAGATCCGCGTTGGCCAGGGCCAGACCCGGAACGGCGGCGACTGCCATGGCAATCGCTCCCTGCTTGAACATCGATTTACGTGACATAAGCTCCTCCAGAGTGTGTCGCAACAACCGCTAAATCAGCATGGGTGTGACCTGCGATCGCATGCCTCGTCTTCTTTACACCTTGCCGCAGGTGACGCGAGAGGCGATTGCAGGTTAGCACATAGCATGCCGGATTCAATGTGCACCGCAGCGACGATGCCAGAGAGAGAACGCCTGCCTTGTCGATCCTCAGGCGTTGGCGGATCGGCGGAATCGCGTGTGTCAGAAATGTCACTGGGGGCCAGGCGCTCATTGACAACCTGTGTCACAAACGGTGTCCCTTCGCGCGGCTATCGTGCGAACTTTCCTCGCTTTTGAGGATCGATCAAGCGACCTACCGATCGTCTTCAGCCGGAGATTGCGATGACCGACGACCAGCAACACCCGCCCGCGGCATACCCGGAACAAGCGATCCGCACCCGTCTCGAGAACGAACTGCCCAACTGGTACTTCGAAGACGGATGGATTCGCCGCAAGTATCGCACCGAGGGTTGGAAGGCGACGCTGATGGTGATCAATACGGTCGGCCACCTCGCCGAAGCCGCCTGGCACCATCCTGATATCGCGGCGTCCTACGCCTGGGTGGTCGTCAAGCTGCAGACCCACTCTGCCAAGGGCATCACCGACCGCGACTTCGAACTGGCGCGCAAGATCGAGGAGGTGGTCCACTGGCAGCCCGCGCGTGAAGGCGGCGCGCTCGAAGGCACGCCGTCGGGCGACCAGCGCTTTCGCTACGTCAAGTACGATTATTGAGGCTTCAAGCGGCGGCGCAGCAATCGCGCCGGCTGGCGCAGCACCGGCAGGTGTGCTGCAACCAGCAGTGCCAGCGCCGCGCCGGCGAGCAACACCCGGACATCGGCGCGGTAGGGCGCCGGACGCGCCAGATGCGGGGCGGTCAGTGCCCGCAGCAGTTCCGGCTGCCCGGCCAGCCGATGGTAGGAGAGCGCGGTGTCGCGGGCCAGAGCCTGCAGGTAGGCGCCCTTGAGCGATGAAAGGTGCTCGGTCATGGTCGGCTTCATGCGCTTTTCTTCCTTGCCCGATTCATCCACCAGGCCTTCGCCGGTCGTGCTGCCGGTGCGGCCGGCCGAGTAACCGTCGGTCTGCATCACCTCGTCCGGCCCCCAAAATCCCAGCGAGTGGCCCTCCGGGTCGGTCTTCGGAATGGGCATCAACGCATCGCCACCGACCCCAACCACGATACCGCGCACTTCGCCCGGTTTGCCGTCATAGACCGGGATGTGCAGGGGACTCACCGGCGGCGCCTCGTGGCCGTCGGTGAAGAACGCGATGCCGTGGTTGCCGCCCAGTTCCTTGACCGTGCGCAAGCCCCAGTACAGGCCCTTGGCGACCTCGCTCGCCCCGGCCCACGACATCCGGCCGTCGATCCGCTCGAGGGTGGCGAGCAGGTCGTTGTAGTTGTCGCAGACCTCGGCCGGCGCCACCAGCAGCAGCACCCGGTATTCGGCGAACACCGCCCAGCCGATGCGCGAACCGCAGGGCAGCTCAGCCAGGGTCTGGCGCAGCATGTGTTTGGTGTACGCGAGCCGGCTTGCCGGCGCGCCGTCGAGTTCGTAGTCGCGCACGTTCATGCTCTGCGACACGTCGAGCGTCACCACATAGTCGAACGCCGGGCGGGTGGTGTTCCACTGCGGCCCGAACAGCGCTGCCACAAGAAGCAGCATCGCCGCGGCAGTCAGCTTTGCGCGCAGCGGCAGCGCGGCCAGTCGCCGCCGCAGAAAGACGCCGCCGGTGCGGATGCGCTCGCGCAGGCCGGTGCTCACGGCAACCCCAGACTGAAGCTCTTCAATGTCGTCACCGCGCGCTCGCTCGACAGGGGTGGCGGCGCGGCATCCTCGTCGCCTTCCTCGATCTCGGGCGCCAGGCGCAGCGCGCGCTCCAGGTTGTAGCGCGCATCCCACTGCTGCGGGTCGTCGCGCAGCACGTCGCGATAACCCTGCTTGGCCAGTTCCAGCAGCGGCAGCGACTGCGTCATGCCGGCGGCATCGCCCGCGTCGCGCAGGCGCATTGCTTCGCGCAGGTGCAGGTTGGCGCTGTTGTAGCGGGCCGCCAGCTGCAGCGCCGGCGGCGCGTCCTGCGACGCTTGCTTGTACAGCGTAAGGGCGCGCAGATAGTCGCCCGCGGCGCCGACGCGCGCCGCGCCGGCGAACGCCACATGCGCTCGCCGCTCCTGCGGCGAAATCGGCTCCGCGCCGGTGATGGCACGATTCTGCATTTGCGCCACCCACAGCCGGTAGCCGTCATAGCCGGCCGCACCCGCCAGCGCGAGCAACAGCAGTGCGAGCCCGCGGCGCAGGCGCCGGCTCACGGCCAGCTCCTGACACGCAGCATGGCGGCGGCAAACAGCAGCACGCAGCCGCCCGCCGCCAGGGCGTAGCAGCGCGGCGCGAAATCGAAGCGCGGCAGCATCTCCTGATACTGGATCGGGAGGTTTTCCATCCGCGCCACGTCGGCGATTGCGCGTTTCATCGCCTCCGGGTCTTCCGCCTCGTAGGCGCGATAAGGGATGCCGATGCCCTGAAAGAAGCGGTGCAGCGAACGCTCGGGCGCGGTTTCCATGGCCTCGGAATCGCCCGCTTCCGCCTGCAGGCCGCGACTGCCGGCCGATCGGATGTAGATCCAGTTCAGCCCGATGCGCAGGCGCTTAAGCACCGTGGCGAGCTTGGCCCGCATCTCCGGGTCGAGCTGCGCGCCGCCGTCGGACACCAGCATGATCAGGCGCGAGCCGGTGTAAGCGCGCTGATCGAAGTAGTCGGCCGAGGCGAGCAGGCCGCGCCCGATATCCGTTTCGGAAAGGCCCTTGCCGACGCCGCCGGCGGCGATTGCGGCCTCGATCATTTCCTGTTTCTGGGTGAACGGGAGCACCGGAATCGGCGAGGCCGAAAACAACACCATGCCGAGCAGGTCTTCGGGACGGCTGCGCGAGAACTCGGCGAGCAGACGGCGCGCCATCTTGCCTTTGGACTCGAAATCCTTGCTGCTGCCGCTGGAGAAGAGCGCCGGCTGCGCACCCTTGGGCAGCATCGGTTCATCCATGCTGCGGCTGCGGTCGAGCAGCAGCACGATCTCGGCGCCCCTGCCGACGCGCTCTACCGGCGTCTCGGGCCGATGCAGACCGGCAAGACCGGACACGATGGCCAGCATGACCGCCACCGCCAGCAGCCGCAACAGCCAGCCGACCAGCGTCGACAGCGGATCGCGCGGCACCAGCGCCAGCCACGAGTAGGCCACCGTCTCGCGGTCGCGTCGCCACAGCGGCAACAAGGCCAGCGGCGCGGCGATCAGCCACAGCGGGTCGGCAAATGCGAATGGCAGCGCAGGCATCAGCCGGCTTCCCGTTCGAGCGTTTTGAGTTGCCGCGCGAGCGCCAGCAGCGCAGCATCGTCGTACGCGGACCCCCCGTTGGCGTCGGCGAAAAATTCAGCGCGCGAGGCGGCGAAGAAGCGCTTGACGCCGTCATGGGCCGGCGCGAAGGCCGGGCAACGCGCGAAGAATGCGTCGAGCGATTCGGCGAACAGCGTCGACCCGGTCGTGGCATCGAACGCGCGGTGCAGCGTGCGCATCGCTTCGCGCCGGGCGGCCGGCGCGTCGTCCCGACTCAGTTGCCGGCGCAGCGTGCGCTCGGCGCGGGCAAACGGGCGGTTTTGCCGGCCGCGCAGCCCGAAGCCGAAGTACCAGGCGGCCCAGGCGACTCCAAGCAGGGCGGCGGCCAGCGCGTAGGCGGCGAGTCGCCGCACCAGCGGCCGGGTATCGATCAGCGGCGGTGCGACATCCGGGCGCATCTCTTCGAGGCCGGCGCGCGCCAGCACCACGGCCGGCGTCAGCGGCGCGATGGTGACCGGCGATTCGGTGAGCGTTTCCGCAACCGTGCGCTCGGCTTCGCGCAGTTGCAGCTTGATCGCCGGCAGCGCGACCGTGCGCAACTCGTTCGGCACGTTGATGAACTGATACGTGAGGTCGATGCGCCAGCCGCCCGCGTCCGGCGTCACATCCACCGCTCTGCGCTCCAGCCAGGCGCCGGCGCGGCCCGGCTTGGGCAGCGAGGTTTCGACCAGCGTTTGCCCAGGCGCCGGCGTCACCCGGACGGTCTGGCGAACCATGTCGCCGATCGTGTAGCCGAAGGGCCGGGCTGGGTTGTCCGCCTCGATCGTCGCGGCCGCCTGCGTGCTTGCCGCCTGCATCGCCAACAGCAGGCATATCGATCTAAACCGAGTGCGCATCGTCGCCGAGAAAGTAGCGGGTCATGGCATCGGCATCGAAGTCGCCGTCGACGAAGAAGGGCCGGGCGCGGTGCGCGGTGAAGCAGTCGCAAAGTGTTTTGCGCCGCTGCGCGACCGCCTCGATCCAGCGCTTGCGGAGGCTGGCGCGCATCAGCACGGTGCGGCGTTTGCCGGTCTCCGGATCGGCCAGATCGATCAGGCCGAAGGCCGGCAGGCGCTGCGCCTCGGCGCCATCCCACACCACGACCGGCACCACCTCGTGATGGGCGAGTCCGTCGAGCAATTGCGTCAGCATGTCGAGCGGGAAATGGAAATCCGAGACCAGGAACACCAGCGAGCGACCGCGCGGCAACCAGTGCAGCGCCTCGAGCAGGCCGGCGCTGCCATGGGTTGCGCTGACGCCTTCGAGGCGCGCCAGCGCGGTCTGCGCGGCCGAGCGGGCATGGGTCAGCGGCAGCCACACCTGTTCGCGTATCGTGTCGTCGGCGGCGATCAGGCCGAACGAGTCGCCAGTGCGCCGCGCCGAAAAGCCGGCCGCGGCGACGAACTGCCGCACCACGTCGAGCTTGCGCCGCACGCCGGCAAAGCCCATCGAGGCCGACAGGTCGAGCACCACGCATACCGGCAGCGCGGCGCGGGTGCGATGCAGGCGCACCAGCCAGTCGCCGGTCGGGTTGGCCAGGCTGGCGCGGATGTCGATGCGGCGCGGATCGCTGTAGCCGGCGAGCGGGGCATGGCCGACGAATTCCATGCCGCTGCCCTGAGTGGTGGAGGCGTGAAACCCCTGCCGCTGCCCGCGCGCGCGCCAACCGACCTTGTAGTGGAACTCCTGCATGCGCTCAGCCGGCAGAGCGAAAAAACGCCGCGGCGAGCAGGCCTGCGAGCCGCATGGAATGGCGATCTTCAGGCAGGCATGCCGGAAGGCCGCATGGATAGGCGCTGTGCGGCATGCATGGTCTGAAAGCAAGCACTGGTGCGGCTTCTGGCGGTATCGTTCCGGCGCTTTGTGCACGTCGGCGATTCAAGGTGCCGCCACCTGGCCGAGTATCTGCGCGATCAGCGGCTCGATCAGGTCGGCGCGGCGCATCTCATACACCGGGGTGAAGAACACCCGATGCGCGATGGTCTGGCGGAATACGTCCTGCATGTCTTCGGGTGTCAGGTAGTCGCGCCCGGCCAGCCAGGCGCCGACCCGCGCCGCGCGCAGCAGCATGGCGGTGCCGCGCGGGCTGGCCCCCGCCAGCACCAGGCGATTCATGTCCACGCCGGCGATGGCGACGCCGAACTGCTGCGGCGTGCGGGTGGCATGCCACAAATCCAGCGCATAGTGTTGCAGCGCCTCGCTGGCGCGCACGCTGGCCTGGATCGCTTCGGCGATGTCGTTCAATTCGGTGTAGGGCACCACCGCCGGGGCGACGCGTTCGATCAGGCGATCGGTGTCGTGGAACGCCGGGTCGAACATCAGCGCGGTCTGGATCTCGCGCTCGGGCGGCGTTTCCATCGGGATTTCGAGCATGAAGCGGTCGCGCGCGGCGGACGACAGTTCGAAGGTTTCTTCCTTCTCGACGCGGTTGCGGTCGGCGAACACCAGCATGTGGGCAAAGCGATGCTCGCTGTTGAACGCGCTGACGCTGCGCTCGGCCATCGCGCGCAGCAGCAGCGACTGCACCTGCGGGCGGGCGCGGTTGATCTCGTTGAAAAAGAATACCGACAGCGCATCGCCGCTTTTGAGCAGCGGGCCGGCTTCGACCCGCGGCTTGCCTTCCTGGCTGATGTAGGTGTGGTAGATCAGGTCGTTGGGCATCAGGTCGATGGTGCCCTCGATGCGCTCGTAGGCGCCGCCGATCGCGCGTGCCACCGCCCGCAGCAGCGTGGTCTTGCCGACGCCGACATCGCCTTCCAGCAGCACATGGCCGCGGGCGAAGACCGCGATGTTGATCAGGCGGATGGCGCGGTCCTGACCGACCACCGCCTTGCGCACCTCGGCTTCCAGGCGCAGCGCCTTGTCTCGCCAGTCAGTGAGCAGCGCATCATTCAGATTCATCGTCTCTCCGGATTCCCATGGGTTTCGCTGCGTTGCGGTGGCGCTGCTTCGATCCGCTGCGGCGGATTTTGTCGAACGCGCGCAAGCCTAGCCGTGACCGCGCCGCACAATCAAGCAAGTCCCGCACCGTCCCGATTTCGGCTTCGCTTGCCGGCACAGTTGCAGCCTCGGTTGCCGGCTCAATCTGCGCGACATGCGAAGCGGCCGAAGTGCAACAGCACGGTCGGTAGCACCAGCAGGTTCAGCAGCGTCGAGCTGACCAGCCCGCCGACGATGATGGTCGCCATCGGCCCTTCGATCTCGCGCCCCGGCTCGGCGCTGCCGAGCGCCAGCGGCGCCAGGCCGAGGCCGGTGACCAGCGCGGTCATCAGGATCGAGGGCAGGCGCTCCAAGGCGCCGCGGATCGCCGTGTCGAGGTTCCACGGCAGGCCGTCGTTCTCGACCAGGTGCTGAAAGTGCGACACCAGCATGATCGAATTGCGCAGGGTGATGCCGAACAGGGTGACGAATCCGACCACCGAGCCCAGCGTCATCCAGCCGCCGCTTGCCAGCACCGCGATCACGCCGCCGATCAGCGCGAACGGCAGGTTGACGAACGTCAGCGCCAGATTGCGCAGCGAGCGAAATGCCAGCAGCAGCAGCGCGGCAACCCCCACGCCGGCCAGCAGCGCACTCCACAGCAAATCGTTGCGCGCCTGCTGCTGCGCCTCGGCGGCGCCGCTGACCACGACATAGTTGCCGGGCGCCAGGTTCAGTTCGGCGGAGATGCGCTGCTCGATTCGCGCGGTGAGCGCCTGCGCATCGTGGCCGCGCGCGATGTTGCAGGTCACCGTCTGCAGGCGGCGGCCGCCGGCGTGCAGAATTTTGTAGCGGCCCTGGCCGACGGAGACATCGGCGATGTCGCGCAGTTCGATGATGCGCCCGTCCGGCGCGCGCAGCGGCAGGCGGGACACCTGGCTCACGTCGCGACGAAGGCTCGGTTCGAGCAGGATCGCCACCGGCGTGACCGTCGAGCCGCGATAAACCTGGCCCACGCCGAGTCCTTCGTAGGCGGTCTGCAGCGCATCGAGCACCTCGCCCGGCGCCAGACCGTGCAGCGCCAGCTTGTCCGGGCGCAGCCGGATCGATAGTTCCGGCGCGCCGGGCGGGGCAAGCAACTGGGTGTCGCGCGTGCCGGGCACCGTGGATAGCAGCTGCGCGATCGCCTGCGCATCGCGGTCGAGTGCATCGAGCTGCGGGCCGAACACGCTGACCACCACATCGGCCGGATAGCCGGTGACGGTCTCGCCGATGCGTTCGGTGAGGAAGGTATTGACGGCGAAATGCAGGCCGGCGAAACCCGGTTCGCGCAATGCCTGCTCGTCGGACTTGTCGTCGTCGCCGTCGTCGCCCGACAGCGTGCGGCGGATTTCCTTGAGAACGCGCCGCTGATCGTCGCCCGGGATCTGCCCGATCTCGACCTCGAACTCGCTGTAATGCGGGCCGAAGGTATCGGCACCGTTTTGCGCGCGCCCGACCCATTGCGCTACCGATTTGACGCCGGGAATCTTGATCAGTTCTTCGGCAACGCGCTTGCCCAGGCGCAGCGATTCGGTCTCCGAAGTGCCGGGTATCGCCGTCATGTGGACGATGAAGTGACCTTCCTTCAAAGGCGGTATGAACTCGCCGCCGAACAGCGGCAGAACACCGATGCCCGCCGCCATCGTGAGCGCCACGCCGGCGAGCACCGCGTAGGGACGCTTCTCGATCTTCAGCAAGGCGCGCCGGTAGTGCGGCTTGAGCCAGGCGATCAGCGGCGGATCGTCGCTCTCGAGCGGCGAGTCGGCCAGCAGCAGATACGACATCGCCGGTGTCACCGTGATCGCCACCAGCAGCGAGGCGAGGATCGCGCTGATGTAGGCCAGCCCGAGCGGCGCGAACAGCTTGCCTGCCACGCCGCTCAGCGTGAGCAGGGGCACGAACACCAGCGCGACGATGAACGTGGCATAGACGACCGAACTGCGCACTTCCATCGAGGCGTCGAACACCACTTTCCAGCCGGCCACCGGTGCGGCCAGCAGCCGGTTTTCGCGCAGGCGGCGGAAAATGTTCTCGCAGTCGATGATCGCGTCATCGACCACCTCGCCCAGCGCGATCGCCAGTCCGCCCAGCACCATGATGTTGAGGCTCATGCCGGCAGCCTGGAGCACCAGCACGGCGGCGATCAGCGACAGCGGAATCGCCACCGCCGAGACCAAGGCGGTGCGGGCGTTGTAGAGAAACAGGAACAGCACGCCGATCACCAGCGCGGCGCCGATCGCCACGTCCTGGCGCACGTTGCCGACCGCGGTTTCGATGAAGTTGGCCGGCCGGAACAGGTCCGGCTGCAGCGCGACGCCCTCGCGGTCGAGCAGCGGCCGGATTTCCGCCAGCGCGCGTTCCAATTCAAATGTCGTGTCGCGGGTGTTGGCGCCGAGCTGGCCCTGGATGAACAGGAACACACCGGCCTCGCCGTTGATCTGCGCGCCGCTGATCGACGGCGCCGGCCCCTCGACGACCCGCGCGACCTCGCCGAGGAGCAGCGGACGATTGCCGCGCTGGCCGATCACCGTTCTGGCGAGTTCGTCGGCACTGCCGGGTTGGGATTCGATGGCGAGGTTGATGCGCTGATTGGACGACTCGATGAAACCGGCGCCGCGCACGCCGGTGACCTGTCGTGCCGCAACGGCCAGTTCCGGCAGCGACAATCCGGCCTGCGCCAGGCGCAGCGGATCGACCAGAATCTGCCACTGGCGCACCTTGCCGCCGAACACGTTGATGTCCGCCACGCCCGGTACCGCCAGCAGGTGCGGACGGATCGTCCAATCCACCAGACTGCGCAATTCGAGCGCGCTGCGCGTCGTCGAGGTCACGCCGACGCCCAGCACCGTGCTCGCCGACGAGGTCAGCGGTGTGATGGTCGGCGTGATGCCGGGTGGCAACTGGCTGGCGCTCTGGCCGAGCCGCTCGGCCACCAGTTGGCGGTTGCGGTAGATATCCGAGCCGTCGGCGAAGATCACCGTCACCACCGACAGTCCGGGAATCGATTGGGAGCGGATCGACTTTAACCCCGCGACGCCGCCGATCGCCTGCTCGATCGGGTTGGTCACGCGGGATTCGACGAGGTCGGCGCCCATGCCCGGCGATTCGGTCTGAATCACCACCTGGGTCGGGGAGAATTCCGGGAACACGTCCAGGCTGGCGCCGAACATCCGCACGATGCCGAAGACCAGCACCGCGGCGGCGATCGCCAGAACCAGCGCGGCGTTGCGCACCGAGAAGCGGACCACTGCGCCGATCATGGCCGGGTCGCCGCGATGACCGATTGCGGCTCAGTCATCGTTCTCGTTCTTGATCTGAAACTTGAGTTCCTCGGATAGCAGCACCTGCGCGCCGCGCACCACCACCTGGGCATCGTCCTCGAACCCGGCGACGAACCAGTCGTCGCCAACCGCTTCGCCGCCCGACACGTCGCGGCGGCGGAACTCGCTGGTATCCGGCAGTTTGTCGTCTGCCTCGCGCAGATAGATCCACGGCTTGCCGGCGTGCCAGAGGATCGCCGATGCGGGAATCAGCGCACCCTCGCGCGCGGCGCCGCCGTGCCTGAAACTGCCGGCCAGCCGCATGCCCGGACGCAGCGCACCCGCCGGCAGGCGATAGAGCAGGCCGCTGCCGCCTTGCTGGGCATCGGCCCGCGTGGCAGGGCCGAGCGGGATCGCAGGCAGCAGCCGGGAACTGCCGGGCACGGCCACGCGCAGGCTGCCGTGCGGGCCGGCCAGGTCTTCCGGGCGCACGGAGGCGCGCAACAGCGCATCGGTGCCGGCGACGAGCCGGTCGATCTGCGCGGGGTTCGCATCGAGCCAGCCGGCAATCGCCTCGCCCCACGCCGATCTGGCCTGCGCGCGCAGCGCTTCGACCGCCGCCTCGGCGGCGTGAAGGCGCGCGGCGTCGGCCTGCGCCTGCGCAGTGGCGGCTTGCAGCGCGCGCTGCGAGGCATTGCGATCGTCCTCGAACAGCGCGCGAACGCGCGCCTGATCCGCCGCGCTGGCGCCAGCCGCCGCGCGCGCTGCCTGGGCATCGAGGCGCGCCGCCTGCAAGCGCCCGCGCAGTTCGATCAGCGGCTGCGGATCGAGCACGCTGACCGCGACCGCCGACTGCGGCGCAAACGCGGCGCCCTGCACGGCCGCATACGCAATGCCGACCTGCTTTTGCGCCGCGCTCGACAATTGCACGACCGGCATGCCGTCGGCGTGCTCCACATGCGATGCGGTGGGCACCTGTTCGTCGTCGCGACCGCGGAACAGCCGGAATTCGTCGCGCCCCAGATAGACCGCGGCCCATGCCAGCAGGATCATCAGGGCGGTCTGCAACAGCAGCAGCCGGACGGCGGTTGCGCGCGTCATCGGTTGTCCGCCGTAGTCGCAGTGATCGCCGATGCGGGAGCCGGCGAGCCGTCGGCCGCGTCTGCAATCGCGTCCAGCGGCCGTTGCACTGCGTCCTCGAGCGATCCAAGTGCCTGCCACTGGGCCGCTTGCGCCTCGACCACGCGGCGCTGTGCCGTGGCACCCGCAATCAGCGCGCCGATCTGCTCCAGGCGATCGGCATCGCCGCTGGCAAGCCGGCGTTCCACCCGTGCGGCGATCTCTGCCTCCTGCGCTTCCTGGGCACGGGTGGCGACGAGGTCGGCGCGGGCGGCAGCAGCGCGTTGTTGCGCGGCATGCAGCTCGGCGATTGCGCGCGCCTGCAGAGCCAGGAACCGCGCGGCTTGCGCCTCGCGCTGCGCGCGCGCCTCGGCGATCGGGCCGCTGTTGCGGTCGAGCAGCGGCAGCAGCGCCGACAGGCCGAGCGACCAGCGGTTGTCGCCCTGGTCCCAGGCGTATCCGGGCTTGATGGACAGTTCCGGTATCTGGCGGGCGATTTCGAGTTGCAGCTCGGCTTCGCTCGCCGCGTAGCGCGCCAGCGCGGCGCGTACGTCCAGCCGGTCATGCAGCGCCGTGCGCTGCAGCAACTCGGTGCGCTCGATTGACGGGACGTCGGCAGGCAATGCGGCGAGCTTCATCCCGCCGAGGGTTTGTGGGGCAAGGCCGACCGCCTGCGCCAGCTCGTCGCGCGCCCGCTGCACCGCGTGCACGGCGGCGGCGCGCTGGCGGGCGGTGTCGGCTTCGCGCTGCCTGGCGCGCGCCGGTTCGATGCCGCCGACCGCGCCGACCGCAAGGCGCTTGTCGAGCAGCGCGGTCTCGCGCCTGCGCAATGCCAGTTCGCTGTCGAGCACGGCGGCCGCGAGTTGCGCGAAGTGCCATCTGACATAGGCGTCGCGAACTTCGCCGCGCACTTGCCAGGCGCGCAGGGCGAGCTGCCATTGCGCTTCGCCCGAGTTGGCATCGGCCCGGGCGAGCCGCGCCTTGCGGCGCGAGGTGCCGGTCAGCGGCAATTCGAGCGCCAGGCCGAAGGTCCAGGGCGAGCCGTTGACGCTGGGTGCGGAATGATGCTCCGTCGTGAAGTCGAAAACCGGATTGGGCGTGGCTTGCGCCGATTGCCGTGCGGCGTCGACACTGGCGCGTTCGGCGCGGACCAGCGCGAGATCGGCGCGAACTTCGTTGGCGAGGGCGGTCAGGGCGGCAAGATTCCATTGTGGCAAGGGCCACTGCGCGACCTCGATGCCGTGGCGGGCGAGGGCGTCGCGCAGCACCGGATCGGCCGGGTCGATGGCGGCGAGTGCCGCCTGGGAACGCGCCGGATCGAGCGGCTGCGGCTGGTAGCTCTGCAGCGCGCAACCGGCGGCCAGCAGCGCCAACCCGAATGACATGGCCCTCGCAGTCATGCGCGAAGCCGTATGTTGTTGTTTGATGGCGCGAACAAGGTCTCCTCCGCGGCGAATGGTAGCGTCGGGGTGGAGGCGGCGCAATGAAAGGTTTGCATCGCCTGGCCGGTCAACCTGTTGCCGGGCGCTTGCGCGGTGCCTGCATTTCGGTTGTGCTAGATTGCGCCGACACAACACAGTCTCGGCGGGAACACGGTGGGAACACAGCGCCGCGATCGTGGGGGAGGAGGCTCTGAGCATGCAACGTTGGTCACGTTCGCGCCTTACCGCCGACGACCTGGTGCCGGTTGCCGGCGGCGGTCTGCTCGACCGCCGGCTGTTCCTGAAGCGCGGTCTGGCCTTTTCGGGCGCCGGGGCGCTGGTGTGGTCGTCCGTTGCGGCGGGCGCGGATCAAGCGGCGTTGCCGTCGCTGCGAGTGCCGGGCAGGGGCTTTTCCAACTACGGCCAGCCCTCAGATCAGGAGAAGCGGTCGATACGCTGGGTGTCGGCCAATCGCGCGGTACCGGGCAATGGCGTGTCCTGGTCGCCGCTGCATGCGCTGGAAGGGATCATCACGCCGTCCGGGCTGCATTTCGAGCGGCATCACAACGGCGTGCCGGATATCCGGGTCGACACGCACCGGCTCCTGATACACGGCATGGTCAAGCGGGCGCTGACGTTTTCACTGGCCGACCTGGCGCGCTATCCGATGCGCTCGCAGATGCTGTTCGTCGAGTGCGGCGGCAACAGCAACAGCGGCTGGAACAAGGAGCCGCTGCAGTCGCGGGCCGGTTATCTGCACGGGCTGGCCTCGTGCAGCGAGTGGTCGGGCGTACCGTTGTCGGTGGTGCTCGACGAAGCCGGCATCGATCCGACCGCAAAATGGCTGATTGCCGAGGGTGCGGACGCTGCGGCGATCCACATCAGCATTCCGTTGAAGAAGGCAATGGATGACTGCATGCTGGCCCTGTACCAGAACGGCGAGCGTATCCGGCCGGAGAACGGTTACCCGCTGCGCCTGATCGTGCCGGGCTGGGAGGGGATACTCGGCATCAAATGGTTGCAGCGGCTCGAAGTGGCGGCTGAACCGGTGATGGCGCGCAATGAGACGGCGAAATACACGGAACTGCTTCCATCGGGCAAGTCGCGGATGTTTACGTTCGTGATGGACGCAAAATCCTTGATCACCTCGCCTTCGCCGGGAGACACCTTGCGCAGCCGGGGTTTGTACGAAGTGCGCGGCCTGGCCTGGAGCGGGCGCGGCAGAATACGCCGGGTGGACGTCTCAGCCGACGCCGGAAACACCTGGGCGCCTGCGCAGTTGCAGGAGCCGGTACTGCCAATGTGTTTCACGCGCTTTCGCATCCCGTGGCGCTGGAGCGGCGCGCCCGCGGTACTCAAGAGCCGGGCGATCGACGAGTCCGGCTATGTGCAGCCCGAGCGCGGCAAACTGGTGGCCGAGCGCGGGCGCAACGGTTACTTCCACTACAACGCCATCGCCGCCTGGCAAGTCGATGAAGACGGCGAGGTGACCCATGTCTATCGCTAGCCATGCGTTTTGGGTAGTGTGGCTCGGCCTGCCCGCGCTGGCGGCCGACCGGATCGAGGGACCAGACCTCGGCAAACCGGTGTCGGCGCAATGGGTGGCGGCACGCAACACCAGCATCTATCCGGACGGTCGCGGCCTGCCCGCCGGCCGCGGTTCGGCCGGCAGCGGACGTCTGGTCTATCAGCAGAAGTGCGCGTCCTGTCATGGCGAGCGCGGCGAGGGTGGCTCCGGCGGCCATCTGGTCGGCCGCGGGCCGCTGACCGGGTCGGATGCAGACAAGACAGTAGGCAATTATTGGCCGTTCGCGACCACGCTGTTCGATTTCACCCGCCGTGCGATGCCGATGGATGCGCCGGGCTCGCTCAGCCCTGATGAAACTTACGCGGTTACCGCGTTCCTGCTAAACCTGAACGGGATCGTCGGTGCCGACCAGGAACTCGACGCGCGCAGCTTGCCGGCGGTACGCATGCCCAACCGCGACGGGTTCGACTGGATCGACGCGGTGCCGCCGGGCAAGCCGCGGTGAGGTGGCTTCGGCTACTGACGTGGCTACTGCTATTGCCCGGCGCGGCCAGCGCGGCAAGCGACGCTTCGCCATTGCCGGTTGCCGAGGTTGCGCCGGGTGTTTTCGTGCATGCCGGCGTTCATGGCGAGGCCTCGGCCGAGAATCTCGGTTCGATTGCCAATATCGGTTTCGTGGTCGGAGCGAAATGTGTGGCGGTGATCGACAGCGGTGGCAGCCGCGCAGCCGGCATGCGTTTGCTGGCGGCGCTACGCAAGGTTTCCGCTCTGCCGGTCTGTTATGTGATCAACACGCACATGCATCCCGATCACGTCTTCGGCAACGCGGCGTTCGTTGCGGAAGCAGCCGGGGCGACCGTGGTCGGGCATGCCAAGCTGGCTGCCGCCCTGAGCGCGCGCGAGCGTGGCTATCTCGAACGGATTCGGCAGGAACTCGGCGAGGCCGCCGTGGGCACACGGGTCGTGTTGCCGACGATGACAGTTGCCGACACCAAGGAGATCCACCTGGGCGGCCGCACGCTCGTACTGCGGGCCTGGCCGACCGCGCATACCGATAACGACCTCACCGTGTTCGACCGCTCGACCCGGACGCTGTTTGCCGGCGACCTGCTGTTCGTCGAGCGGATTCCGTCGATCGACGGCAGCCTGCGCGGCTGGCTCAAGGCGCTGGCGGAACTGCGGCGGCTGGATCCGGCCTATGTCGTCGCCGGACACGGCGAGGCGGGAGCGAATTGGCCGCAAGCGGTTACGCGGCTGCATGAGTATCTGTCGATGGTGCTCGACCAGACGAGGGCGGCGATCAAGGCGGGGCGGACCATCCAGCAAGCGGTGGCCGAGGTCGGCGCGAGCGAGCGCGGACGATGGCAACTGTTCGACGACTATCATCGCCGCAACGTGACCGCCGCTTTCGCGGAACTGGAATGGGAAGAATAGGTCAATCAGGTTTCAATGATAAAGTCGCGCCTCGATGCAAGTGCGCGGCACCCACAGGAGACATCACATGAAGAATGGCCGAATTGCAGTCATTGCACGGGTTGGGCTTGCCGCGTTGACACTTGCACTGGGGCTCGCCGGACCTGCTGCGGCGCAGGATAAGCCGACGGCGAGCAATTGGGAGATGATCCGCCAGTCGCTGTTTGCCGGGCGCACCATCGACGAGAATGCGGCGGCGGTGCTCGAACTCGACACGCCGACCCGCGCCGAGGATGCGGCCGTGGTGCCGATCGCGATCCGCACCAAGCTGCCACATACCGCGTCATCCTACGTCAGGAAAGTCTACCTCGTGGTCGACCACAACCCGTCGCCGCTGGGTGCGGTTTTTACCTTCACGCCTGAAAGCGGCCGCGCCGACATCGAGACGCGAATACGGATCGAGGACTACACGAATGTGCGCGCCATCGCCGAGATGAGCGACGGCAGGCTGTTCATGACGACCAATTACGTCAAAGCCTCCGGTGGCTGTTCGGCGCCTGCCGGCAAGGATCTCGCAGAATCGATGGCGCGCATCGGCAAGATGAAATTCCGCATCGAGAGCGAGGTGAAGCCGGGCGAAGCGACGCTCGCGCAGTTGATGATCAGCCACCCCAATCTGTCGGGATTGGCAATGGACCAAGTGACGCGCCTGTTTACGCCTGCCCAGTTCGTGCGCAAGATCGACGTCACCTACGGCGGCAAACCCGTGATGTCGGCCGAGGTGGATTTCACCATCAGCGAGAATCCCAACGTGCGCTTCTACTTCGTTCCGAGCGGTCCGGGCGAATTGAAGGCCGAGGTCGTCGACTCGAATCAACTGAAGTTCGAGAGTTCGATTCAGGTCAGGCCCGGAAAGACCGCAGGTTCGTGATTTCCGATGCGGCGGTCGCGGTTCAGCGTGGCACGCCGCAGGTTTTGCGCGCGGCTGCGAGCACCGCGGTGTAGTCCTTGTTGAGCTTCTTCATTCCGTCAGGGTCGCGGAATATGCTGGTGCGTTCGCCGCCGGCGTTGCGGTAGCGGGCGACGGTGGATGCTTCGACATAGTCGTCGTACTTGTAGGCCTTGGCGACTTCATCGACTGCACATGAGCACTTGTAAATGAATTGCGGTTCGCCGCCGTTGCGATTCATGCATTCGAGTACGAACTCAACCCTGTCGGTAGTCGGAAAGTCGTTGGCCCGGTTGTCCTCGGCCCAGGCAAATGCGCCCACACTGGCCAGAACGGTCAGTAGAAGGCTATTGCGCAGCATGCTCATCGATTTCTCCTCGCTATTTTGTGTTGGTTTGGGTCTGCTTGCGGCCCTAAGTCGCGCGATTATGCCCACGCTTGAGCGTCCGATACAACGGCGGCTCACGCTTGGCTTGCGCACGTTCTTCGGTTCGGCCGTGTCGTTCGGCCTGGCTTTGAGCGTTGCGGCGCCGTCCGCGTTCGCGGGTGGGATCGAGTTCCAGAAGATCGCTAGCGGCGTTTTCGTTGCGCTTGCGCCGAACGAGGCGGCTTCGCCCGGGAATCGCGGTTTCGTCAGCAACCTGGGGTTCGTCGTCGGTCGCTCGGGGGTGATCGCGGTAGGTAGCGGCGCCAGCGAAGCGCAGGGCGAGGCAATGCTTTCGGCGATTCGTGCGGTGACCGCCAAGCCGGTCGTGCTGCTGATCAATCTGCAGGCCACACCGGATCATGTGCTGGGCAATCGAGCGTTTGTGCGACGCAACGTACCGATCCTGGCGCACCGGGAAACCGACCGTTTCATGGCTTACAACTGCGCGACGTGCATTCGCAACGCGCGCCGATCCGTCGGTGCGCTGCGCATGGGGGCAGCAGGGCTTGCACGACCGACCCGACTGATCGATCACACGCGTTCGCTTCGGGTCGGCGGACGCGAACTCGATCTCCTCCACTACGGAACGACGTTCCAGGCCGGCAGTATCGCGTTGCTCGATCGAACCAGCGGCGTCCTGTTCTGCGGCGAGCTGGTCAGCGTCGGCCGTGTTCCAGACGTGACGAACGCGGACCTCGTGAGGTGGCAGGGCGCGCTGCACGCGATCGCCGGATCGTCGGCCTCCATGCTGGTGCCGGCGCACGGGCCTATCGTCCACCCGCCGGAATCGCGCGAACCGGCGCGCTATCTGGCTGATCTGCGGGCGGCGGTCGAAGATGTCTACGAACGGGGTGTGCCGATGCAGGAAGCCGCCCGCGAGGCGGCGTTGAACGGGTATTCGCACTGGGCGCTGTACCCGGCCCAGCATACGCGCAACGTCCATTTCACCTACCTGAAGGTAGAAGCCGAGGATCTGGCGCGATAGGCATGGCCGCCTGGCGGTTGTTCCGCTTGCGTGACAGCATCGTCACGCGGGGACACAACAATGAGCCCGAAGGGCTGTTCCCGTCACCTTCGGGATGGTTGTCGTAGAGCGAGCCGATCCGGAACTTGCGTGGCACACGGGTTGCTACTGCTGTTCAAGTTGAGCCGTGCGATGCGCGTCGAGGCGAGCGGGCGCGATCTTGATTCCTTTCATTTGCCGTGCGTTTTCATGTCTACCAATACCGTCATTCCATTCGATCGACTGCGCGCCAAGGTGCGGGGTACGCAAAAAGGCCGGATCGTCGATCCTGCGGCGGCTGATCAGGTGCGCCAGCTGATTGCCGGCGGACCGCGCCGCCGCGATCTCCTGATCGAGTATCTCCATCGCATTCAGGACACTTACTGCCATCTTTCTGCGGGCCACATGGCCGCGTTGGCCGCCGAACTCCGGCTCTCGCAGACAGAGGTCTTCGAGGTCGCGACGTTCTATCACCATTTCGATGTGGTGAATGAGGGCGGTGCCGCGCCACCGGCGCTAACGGTTCGCGTGTGCGAAACCCTTTCGTGCAAGATGGCCGGGGCGGATGCCCTGCTGGAGCGGCTCCCGCGCATCCTCGGCCGTGATGTGCGCGTGATTCCGGCACCGTGCGTCGGTCGCTGCGAACAGGCGCCGGCGGTGGTGGTCGGGCGCCACCCGGTTCCCGCTGCGACGATCGAATCCGTCGAGGCGGCGGTGCGTGCCGGCAAGATCGAGTCCGAAAGAACCGATTACATCGGTTACCGGGAATACCGCGAAGCGGGTGGTTACAAGCAGTTCCAGGATCTGGTCAGCGGTCGTAGCGACGCCGAGTCGGTGATCGCCGCGCTCGATGATTCCGGTTTGCGCGGGTTGGGCGGCGCGGGATTTCCGTCGGGCCGCAAGTGGCGAATCGTGCGCAATGAACCCGCGCCGCGGCTAATGGCCGTGAACATCGATGAAGGCGAGCCCGGTACGTTCAAGGACCGCTGGTATTTGGAACGCGACCCGCATCGGTTCTTCGAGGGCATGCTGATCGCCGCCTGGTGCGCGGGGGTCGGCGAAGTCTTCGTCTATCTGCGCGACGAATACGCCCAGGTACGCGACATCCTCACGCGCGAATTGGCCGCGCTCAAGGCCGATCCGCCTTGCGCGCTTCCCCCGATCGACTTGCGCCGGGGGGCAGGTGCCTACATCTGCGGCGAAGAGTCGGCCATGATCGAGTCGATCGAAGGCAAGCGCGGCATGCCGCGCCTGCGTCCTCCGTATGTAGCCCAGGTCGGGCTGTTCGGTCGGCCGACGCTCCAGCACAACATGGAAACCCTGTACTGGGTACGCGACATCATCGAGCGGGGCTCGCAATGGTTCGCCAGCCACGGCCGCAACGGGCGCAAGGGTTTGCGCTCGTTTTCCGTTTCCGGTCGGGTAAAGAACCCCGGCATGCATCTGGCGCCGGCCGGAATCTCGGTGCGCGAACTGATCGACGAGTATTGCGGCGGCATGCTCGACGGACACCGGCTGTATGCCTATCTGCCGGGTGGCGCATCGGGCGGAATCCTGCCGGCCTCGCTGGACGGCATTCCGCTTGACTTCGATACCCTCCATGAGCACGGCTGCTTCATCGGTTCGGCGGGTGTGGTGGTCCTTTCGCAGCACGACAGCGCAAAGGAAGCCGCCTGCAACCTGATGCATTTCTTCGCCGACGAATCCTGCGGGCAGTGCACGCCGTGCCGTGTCGGCACGGACAAGGCCCTTCGCCTGATGGGGGGCAAGAAGTGGGACGTTGCGCTGCTCGAAGACCTGTCGCGCGCGATGGCCGACGCCTCGATCTGCGGCCTCGGCCAGGCTGCGCCCAATCCGATCCGCTGCGTGATCAAGTATTTTCCTCACGAGATCGGCTGAGAAGCATGTTTCACAATTCCGGGACCACGAAATGAATGCACCCGCCGAGGCCGGCGCAACGGCTCGATCCATCGAGTTTTCCCTCGACGGCCGCAAGCTTCAGGCGGCGCCCGGCGAAACGATTTTGCAGACCGCGAAGCGCTACGGTATCGAGATACCTCACCTTTGCTACAAGGACGGCTATCGTGCCGATGGCAACTGCCGTGCCTGCGTGGTCGAGATCGCCGGCGAGCGCGTTCTCGCCCCTTCATGCTGCCGAGCGCCGACGCCGGGCATGCAGGTTAACGCCGAGAGCGAACGTGCGCGCCACTCGCAAAAGCTCGTGCTGGAATTGCTCGCCGCCGACATGCCCGCGCAGTCCCGCACGCTGGACTCTGAGCTTGACTTGTGGTCGAACAAGCTCGGCGTCAAGGCGCCGCGTTTCCCGGGGCGCGAGCGCGTGGCGACCGATGCCTCCCACCCGGCGATGACCGTGAATCTCGATGCCTGCATCCAGTGCACCCGCTGTGTGCGCGCATGTCGGGAGGTGCAGAACAACGACGTGATCGGCTATGCGTTCCGCGGTGCGCAGTCGAAGATCGTGTTCGATCTCGACGATCCGATGGGCGCGTCTACCTGCGTGGCATGCGGCGAATGCGTGCAGGCGTGTCCGACAGGCGCGCTCATGCCATCAGGCAAGGTCGGACTCGACGTCGCCGACAAGCTGGTGGATTCGGTCTGCCCGTATTGCGGCGTGGGTTGCCAGTTGACCTACCATGTCAAGGACAATCGCATTGTGCAGGTCAGCGGACGCGACGGCCCGGCCAACGAATCGCGACTGTGCGTGAAGGGGCGCTTCGGCTTCGATTACGCGCATCATCCGCATCGCCTGACACGGCCGCTGATACGCAGGCCGGGCGTGCCCAAGAGCAAGGACTTTACCGTCGACCCCGACAACTGGCAGTCGGTGTTCCGCGAGGCAAGCTGGGAGGAGGCGCTGGATCTCGCGGCTGGTTCGCTGCGGCGCATTCGGGATGAAATCGGCAAGCAGGCGTTGGCCGGATTCGGTTCCGCCAAGGGCAGCAACGAGGAGGCCTACCTGTTCCAGAAGCTAGTGCGAACTGGCTTCGGCTCGAACAACGTCGATCACTGCACACGCCTTTGTCATGCCTCCAGCGTGGTTGCGCTGCTCGAAGGGTTGGGTTCGGGTGCGGTTTCGAACCCGGTGCGCGACGTTGCGCAGGCGGAGGTGATCTTCATCATCGGCGCCAATCCGACGGTCAATCACCCGGTTGCCGCCACCTGGATCAAGAACGCGGTGCGCGCCGGCGTCAAGCTGGTGGTCGCCGACCCGCGGAGGTCGGAGCTTGCGCGCTTTGCAACGCACTTCCTGCAGTTCAGGCCGGATACCGATGTCGCGATGCTCAACGCAATGATGCATGTGATCGTTGCGGAAGGCCTGGTCGACAAGGCGTTCATTGCCGATCGCACCTCGGGGTTCGAGCAGATCAAGCGCAATGTGAAGGCCTTCAGTCCGGAAGCGATGGCGCCGATCTGCGGCATCGATGCCGAGACTCTCCGCACGGTCGCGCGTCTGTACGCGAACTCGAAGGGTTCGATGATCCTGTGGGGAATGGGCGTGTCGCAGCATGTGCACGGTACCGACAACGCACGCTGTCTGATCGCGCTGTCGATGATGACCGGACAGATTGGCCGGCCAGGCACGGGGCTGCATCCGCTGCGCGGCCAGAACAACGTGCAGGGGGCGTCCGACGCGGGGCTGATCCCGATGGTATTTCCCGACTATCAGCGGGTGGACAACGACGCCGTGCGGCAGAAGTTCGAGCGCCTCTGGGGCGCCACGCTCGACCCGAAGCCCGGTCTGACCGTGGTCGAGATCATGGACGCGACTTACGCGGGCATCATCAAGGGCATGTACATCATGGGCGAGAACCCCGCGATGTCCGATCCGGATGCCAACCACGCGCGCGAGGCGATGGCGATGCTCGACTGCCTGGTGGTACAGGATATCTTCCTTACCGAAACCGCCTATTTGGCCGACGTGGTGCTGCCGGCCTCGGCGTTTCCGGAAAAGACCGGCACCTTCACCAACACCGACCGTACGCTGCAGATGGGCCGCAAGGCGATCGACTGCCCGGGCGATGCGCGCGAAGATCTGTGGATCATCCGGCAGATGGCGAGCAGGCTCGGACTGGACTGGCGCTATGCCGGTGTGGCCGACGTGTTCGACGAGATGCGCAAAACCATGCCGTCGATTGCCGGCATCACCTGGCAACGGCTGCAGGCCGAGGATGCGGTGACTTACCCTTGCGAAAAGGAAGGTGACCCGGGCCAGCCCGTTGTGTTTGCCGATTCGTTTCCAACTGCGGACGGCCGCGGCCGCTTTGTCGCCGCCGGGCTGATCTCGGCCAACGAACAACCGGACGACGCCTATCCGATGGTGCTGATCACGGGACGCCAGCTCGAGCACTGGCACACCGGATCGATGACGCGTCGCTCCCATGTGCTGGACAGCATCGAACCGCATGCCGTCGCAACAATGAATCCTGCCGATCTGGTGCGCATCGGCGCGCAGGGTGGCGACACCGTGACCGTCGCATCGCGGCGCGGAGAGATCGTGCTCTATGCGCGTGAAGATGCAGGAACGCCGAACGGCGCGGTGTTCATTCCTTTTTGCTACTATGAAGCGGCGGTAAATCGGCTGACCAATCCGGCGCTCGACCCGTTCGGCAAGATCCCGGAGTTCAAATACTGTGCCGTTCGCGTGTCCAGGGGCGGCACGCCCACCGATCTTTCCAGCTACGGCGGCGGCCAGGCCAAGCACCCGAATCCGGTTTAGACGGTCTGGACGCGGTATTCGGATTCCGGTGAGTCGATTTGCTCGCTAGTCAGTAAGTCCGCGACACACTTGCACGTTCCTTCAACCGCTTCAACCCGGGTTTGACAGTCCGCGAGCCCATCTGCAATTGCCAGCGTCATTGGGCGAAAACCAGAAGCCCGGCGGATAGTTTCCTCGCGCGTCGCGGTTCGGTAGCCAGTAGCGCAGGTCACGGCCCGGCCGAGTCGCGCCAGTGCGGGCGGTTCGTCCGACTGGGTGTAACCTCTGGCCTTCTTGGCCGCCCGGCTTTCGATCGACCCGAGGAATTCGCTTCGCCATGATATCGCCACGCCGCCATACAGAACGACACCGCACCGACCGCATCGGATGGCTGCGTGCCGCCGTGCTCGGCGCCAACGACGGCATCGTCTCCACTGCCAGCCTGCTGGTCGGCGTCGCTGCCGCCAACGCGAGTCACGCCAACCTCCTGGTAACCGGCATTGCCGGGCTGGTTGCCGGGGCAATGTCGATGGCCGCGGGCGAATATGTGTCCGTTCATTCTCAAGCGGACACCGAGAAGGCCGATCTGGCGCGCGAGCGTGCAGAACTGGAGGCGGATCCCGTGGCGGAACGGCGCGAACTCACCGCCATCTATGTCGCCCGGGGACTCGAGCGCGGATTGGCGGAGCAGGTGGCGGGGCAACTGATGGCACACGATGCCCTCGGTGCGCACGCGCGCGACGAACTCGGCATATCCGAGACCTTCAGTGCGCGGCCGATGCAAGCCGCGCTCGCCTCTGCTTCCAGTTTCGCGGTCGGTGCGGCGCTGCCCCTGGCGGTAACGGTTGTGGCGCCCACGCAGCACTTGATTCCGTCGGTGTCGGGAACGTCTCTGCTCTTTCTGGCCGCGTTGGGTGTCGTCGCCGCACGGGTCGGCGGTGCCGGCATGCTGCCAGGCGCATGGCGCGTCACCTTCTGGGGTGCGCTGGCGATGGCGATCACCGCGGGCGCCGGTGCACTGTTCGGCACCGTGGTCTGATCAGCGGGCGCGCTGGCGTCCGCTCGCCGAATCCGGCAGCGACGGCTGCAATCCGTTCCGGGCCACAGATGATGCCCTGAAACCCGCATGGATATTGGCTCTCAGGGCATCGTCCCGGGCGGAATGAGGAGCCTCGCCGGGCCGCGTCATGGTGCAACACGCCACCTTCGATCGCTCTTCCAACGCCGACCGTTTCCGCCAGCCCAACTTTCTCTGCTGGCGGCCAAAAGCAGGAATTTTGAGGTGGGTCGCCCGGTGCAAGAGATGCCCGGATGCGCAGCTGGCAATCCCGCCAATCGGAGCCGCGCGGAGGAAGCCTGAAATGGACTGGCGTACTGTCGAAGGAATTGGACGCAGTTCAGGGAGAGAGTCAGGGTGCGCGGGGGCAAGCTGACCGAGGATCACCTCGACGTGATCGTCGGCAAGTGCGCCGAGTTGGCGGGCAAGCGTCTGAAAAGCAATGCCTTGACGATGGACGCGCGCAGTCGCAGAACAGGGGCATCTGAGCGGCCCACATCGCCGACTCCGGCCCCGAGATCGACGCCTTGGTCGGCGCGATTCGCTGAGGCAGCGGGAAGGCTGCGCCTTCGTCTTCAGGTTGCGCATTCAAGAGCGCGGCGCGTTCCACGAGCGCCGACGGCATCATCGTGGATCGGCAAGATCAGCGAAGGCGGGCGCTGCAGCGCCACTTGTCCCGTTCGGCCGGTTTTGCTGACGGTTGTTGCGGATCGCGTCTATCACGGGAGGGTCTTCTCGGCCGACGAGCCAAGGCTCGAGTTCGGCTGGAAGAACTCGACCACAGTCCCTTTGATTCAAATCCGCCCTACGGCTGCAAGTGGGCAGGAAGCAAACGTCTTGGCAGCGGCTCCAGCGGACGTTTCTTAGTCTTATCTGGTTCCCCCAGGGGGCGGAGCGACCGGAGTTTGAATGGGATCAATCGGAATCTTGTCCAGATGCGGAATCTCCTTATCGATCAGATTGACCGCCGATTTGCGTAACTCCTGAAGCTCAGCAATATATGCTTGACTATCGATGACACCATTGAGGAATAGATTGCACCAGGCGAATGCGCCGTCCCGGTAGAGCTGGACACCTTGGGTGCTTGGCGTCAATTATCTTGGCCGGTCGGCGACAATTATCCTGGCCGGTCGAAGCGAGGCATGTGGGTTTAGGTTTTCGCTTTTGACGTTGCCTTTGACTTAGCTTTTTGTG
>WBZP01001349.1_pt1 | contig 30497 bp, 28 predicted proteins | sample 5204301 | NCBI WGS metagenome assembly WBZP01 (sample SAMN12412401, study PRJNA552823) | activated sludge metagenome | isolation source: activated sludge from nitrification reactor of wastewater treatment plant... | place: USA: Pennsylvania | collected 2017 | reverse complement strand
AGCACCACCTGCAACAGCGCGATCAAGCGTTTGCTGTTCGGATGCAGAAAGCCGAAGTTGCGTGCCCGCCGAAAGCCCTTGGGCAGGACGTGTTGCAGGATCAGCCAGAGGAAGGTGGCGCCGCTCGAAATCGTGGTCGAGCAGGTGATGGACGACATGGGCGAAGCTGCCGGGTAAAAGCTGTTTCTCCAGATCGACGGCAAGAAACCTCGGACTCAAATCCACTATCTTGTAGCGCGCCATGAATTACCTCCGTATCCAATAGCCATTGGATCGTTGATATTCCATTCAATTCACGGCACGATGCGGCTATGGATAGACTTTTTCTACAGCCTCGTTAGGCCGCATAGCTGCCTCAGATGCCCGCTCCGAAGTTCTTCCTAAATGCACAAGCCTTTCGTCGGTGGCTTGAAGCCAACGCGGGCAGTGCCGCGGAGCTACTCGTGGGCTATCACAAGGTCGCCACGGGCAAACCCAGCATGTCCTGGTCGGAGTCCGTCGACGAAGCACTTTGCTTTGGCTGGATAGACGGTGTCCGCAAGCGGATCGATGACGAGACGTACCAGATCCGCTTCACACCCAGGAGGCCCACTTCGATCTGGAGCGCAATCAACATCGCCAAGTTCGAGAAGCTCCAAGCCGAGGGGCGAATGGCGCCCGCAGGAGTGGCAGCATTCGAGAACCGAACTGAAGCCAAGTCTGTGGTGTATTCATACGAGCAGGAGTTATCTGCCGAGCTTTCACCGAACGAGCTACGCGATTTCAAGCGCAACAAGGCAGCCTGGCGCTTCTTCGAGAGCGCTCCGCCCAGCCACAAGAAGGTTGTGCTGCATTGGGTCTGCGGTGCCAAGAAGCCCGAGACTCGCCAGAGAAGGTTCATCAAGCTGATTGAGGCTTGTGCCGCTGGCCAACGGCTGCGGTGAGTGTCGCGAATGCGGCCTCTCAAGAAACACCTCCCAAGTGATTGATTTGCAATGATGGGTTCAAGTGGGTTGTTCGGAGGCAACGAGATTCATGCCCATTTTTTCGGCACGCTGGGTCAGCTGCCGGAGCACTCGTTGGCGGTAGCGCTCCTCGTAGTAGTCCTGACCTTGATCGGTGTATTCCTCGCCCTTGGTCAGCATCGTGTAGATCAGGCGGGCGCGCTTGTGGGCGGCGGCGGTCACGGCCTTGGGCTTATCCATGCGCGCGCACATGCGCCGGAAGTACGCGCCCAAGGCGGACTGGCTACTGCGCAGCGCGGCGGCCGCCAAGCGCAGAGCCTGGGCCGCACGGTTCGCACAGCGCTTGGTCTTGCCGCTCAACACCTTTCCGCCGGTGATCTTGGTGCCTGGACACAAGCCCACCTTTCGTTGAAGACCGATCCCCGTCCCCACGAGCACCGGTGGCGCTTATTTGGCGCTCGAAAAACGGGGGAGTCCATCCCATCAATCGAGCGGGACGCCGTAAGAGCGGCTTCTCTCCGATCCATCCGCCTCGCTCGGCGCCCCCGATCCTCGATCGTTACGCGTCACCAACTCGTCGTCGCCCTTGACATACCATAAATAGCATATTCATAATGTGGCATGTGGCTAATCGAAGAACACCGTCGCGTCGACAAACAGCTTTCTGGCTCCGTGCCTATAGAAGTCTTGAAGCGTTACGAGAAATGGAAGGACATTGCCGGGCTCTCCGGGCCGCAAGGCTTGCGAGCCATCAAGGGGTTTCATGATGAAGCTCTTTCCGGCGAGTGGAAGGGTTTTCGGTCGTCTCGGCTCGGGCTTCAGTGGCGGGTGATTTACCGAGTCGCCCCAAACGTGTTGCAGATTCAGGTTATCCATGTCACCGCCCATAATTACAGGAAGCAATGAAATGAAGGAGTTTCGTCCCGCGAAAAAACGAGTCGAGGTCACGGTGGGGGAGTCTGTTCGCATCCTGCGGGAGCTCCAAGAGTTGAGCCAAAGCCAGCTTTCCGAACTCACGGGCATCTCACAGGCCACCATCTCGGCAATCGAAAATGGGCGGGTCAATTTGGGCGTAGAGCGTGCCAAGGTCTTCGCCCGTGCCCTCAAGTGCCATCCGGCCGTGCTTGTGTTTCCCGGCTGGGAGATTCCACTTGGCCGCGCCGCATAATTACAAGGTTAGATCGTGCGCAGCCACGATCTAACCCTTTGTTGGATGACCCTGGGAGTTACTCAAAGCACTGTGCGGTGCAGGCCCTGTCTCCATTCGCGAAGCAGCGCGGCGGGTTGATCGTGATGTCAAAGCCGTGCATGGCGATGTGACAGCCTTGTTAAGGGCTGGCGTACTTGACCGTGCAGAAGGAGGAGGTATTGTCTTTCCCTTTGAGGCGGTAAAAGTTGAGTTCTTATTGCAAGCCGCATGACTCGTCCCTACAGGTGCCGAATACTTCAACCCAGGGGATCGCCAGCCAGCGGGTTCACCCCTGATTCCCTACGTCGGGCACCTCAGGGCGCGCGTGATCTATCAGGTCGTTGCCGATGTCTTGTTGATTCATGTGGTACAGGTCACCCTGAGTGCTGGTCGGCACTCTCAGAAAATATGTATTTGGGAAGTGCTCCGGATTGATGCATTAGCGGCGTGATGATTGCCTTCTTCGACCTTATTCAGCAGAACAAACATGCCCATTGTCATTGATGTGCTCCATGCCGACATAACGACCCTCGCTGTCGATGCGATCGTCAATGCGGCCAATCCCTCCTTGCTCGGCGGCGGCGGCGTCGATGGTGCCATCCACCGCTCCGCAGGCCCGGATCTGCTGGACGAATGCCGGCGCTTGGGTGGCTGTGCGACGGGCGATGCCAGATTGACCAAAGGCTATCGCCTGCCGGCGAAATTCGTCATTCACACCGTGGGGCCGGTCTGGCGTGGCGGCGAATGTGGCGAGTCCCGTCTGCTTGAGTCCTGCTACCGTCGCGCGATCCAGATCGCCATTGACGCCGGCGTGAAATCGCTGGCTTTTCCCAGCATCAGCACCGGGATTTACGGATACCCGATTGAACTGGCTTCGGTGGTGGCGATCAGTACTGTCAGGGCCGCATTGAGCGAGTCCGAAACAATCCGAGAGGTGTCGTTCTGTTGCTTTTCAGCTACCGATCTTGCTGTCTATCGGCGGGCCCTGCGCCATGATATCCCCTGATCAATGGAAACCGACGTGAGCCCTAAACCCCTGACCCTGATCCAATGCTGGGACGATGGCGTGAGCACGGACACCCGGTTGGTGGATATCTTCCGGCGCCATGGCGCCAAGGCCACTTTCAACCTCAACGCCGGCCTGCACGAGAAGCCGCGCCGACTCGATTGGATCTACCAGGGGACAGAGGTTTGGAAGCTCGGGCTGGATGAAATGCGTGAGGTCTACAGCGGGTTTGCCATTGCCAACCACAGCTTGACGCACCCGCATCTTGATGACATGCCATCTGACGCGGCTCGCCTCGAAATCGCTGAAGGACGCGATCGTTTGGAGCAGTTCTTTGGTAAGACGGTGGCCGGATTCGCCTATCCCTTTGGCACCTACAATGAAGCCGTCATGTCCGCGGTACGTGAAACCGGACACGTCTACGCACGAACAGTACAAAACGTAAGGCATCCCTTCCCCCCCGTCGACGCAATGGCCTTCCATCCGTGTTGCCACTTTCTCGCGCCGGATTTCTGGGAGCGCTATGAACAAGCCAGAGACAGCGCGGGTAACGGCGGCGTGTTTTACTTCTGGGGTCACTCGTACGAACTGGTTACTGAATCCATGTGGATCGCCTTCGAAGCGTCCGTTGCGCGCATGAGTCATGATCCCCTGGCCTGTTGGCAGGATATTGTGACCTTGTTTACCACGTCGGCTCAGCCCGCTCACACGTAGGAGGCTGCATGGCGCTGGCTTCCCTTTTCGTACCAATCGCCGCAACAACCGACAGTGTCTACGCTCCGGCTTTTGGCGCAGTCGCACCAACATCAACACTCCGCGGCCGGATTGTTAGTCGCGTAACAAGTCATGTCGGCCGACGTATGGGTGGCAGCGTATTGATTGGTCTTGAAGTCTTTGCGGCGTTTTCCGGATCGCGCTCACCAGGCAAGAGATCAACCGGCACCCAATAGATCGCGCCATCCGTTAAGCTTGCCCGGCGTACCCGAACTCTAATCTGGAATAACGACTGCTATGCATACCGTGGCCTTTATCAGTACTGAATTCGGAGATGATTTGATCCTCTCCTTCGCCATCTCAGACGGGCAAGACCCGATGTCGATTACCAGCCTTACGCTCATACGTACGCCGAAATTCGAACCCCTTCTGCCGGTGGAAGATCGAGGCGTGAACATCTCTCTGGAGGGCCGCACCGAAGATATGAACGATTTCGTGCAACACGTCGTCTACTCAAAAAATGAGAGGACGGTAAGCATCAAGACGCAATTGCACGCCTATGAACTCGACCTGACAAGGGTTGACGAAGAAGAATTGCTCGACATGCAGAAGTTATTTCAACGTTTGAACCATGACGGAAATTTTCAGTATGCCTGCGTCTGAAAGCACTTATTGTTTTTGATACGCGATGCAACAGTTGCAGCGGATCAATGGACAACGCCGATCGCACCGTCGCTCACTGTCCATCGTTGTGCGATAAGCTTCGCGAATGATTTTGATTGTCCGCGCCCATCCCTATCCGCAACGCTCCCGCGCCGGCCGAGCCTTGCTTGAGGCCGTGCACGATCTCCCCGATCTCGAAGTGCGCTCGCTCTACGATCTCTATCCCGATTTTGATATCGATGTCGCTGCCGAGCAGGCCGCATTGGCGCGTGCGGATCTTGTAGTCTGGCTGCACCCGATCTATTGGTACAGCGCACCGGCAATGCTGAAACACTGGTTTGACGTGGTGCACCTGCGCGGCTGGGCGTACGGCGACGGTGGCGCTGCGCTGCGCGGGAAACACTGCCTCTGGGTGGCGACCACCGGCGGGGACGCGTCGTCGTTTGCTGAGTCCGGCGCGCATCAGTTGCCCTTTGCGGCTTTCGAGGCACCGATTCGGCAGACGGCCAAATTCTGCGGCATGGTGTGGGAGCCACCCATCGTGCTGCATGGCGCGAATGTAGTCTCGAATGATGCGCTCGAAGCGGCAGCAAACGCCTTTCGAGAACGATTGGCCGCGTGGGCCCCTTCTCCCGTAGCGGGAGAGGCAAATACGGAGGCCCGGTAATGCTAACCGATGCGCTGATCTACCTTGCCGCTGCAGTCATCTGCGTACCCATCGCACAGCGATTGAAGCTCGGCGCGGTGTTGGGTTACCTGATCGCCGGTGCCATTATCGGGCCATGGGGTTTGACCCTGGTTACGGATGTCGAGTCGATCATGCACTTCTCCGAATTCGGTGTCGTGCTGATGCTGTTTGTGATCGGACTGGAGCTTGAACCCAAGCGCCTGATCGAAATGCGCAAAAGTGTCTTCGGCGGCGGAACGCTTCAGGTCGGGCTAACCGGTATAGCCCTCTCACTTGCAGCCGGGGCCGCAGGGTTGGGCTGGAAGCCCGCGCTGGTCGTTGGCCTGACCCTGGCGCTGTCGTCGACCGCGATTGCCATAGCCACCATGAACGAGCGCAACTTCCTGTCGACCCCTACCGGCCAGTCCAGCTTTGCGGTTCTGCTCTTTCAGGATATTGCGGCCATACCCTTGCTCGCCATCGTTCCGCTGTTGGGTATTGCAGCTGCGGGAGGCGTATCTGGTGCCCATGAGCCGGGCTGGGTGGCCGTGGCGAAAGCGCTTGCAGCGATCACCACGGTGATCGTGATCGGCCTCTATTTGACGCGACCACTGCTGCGCGTGGTGGCCGGAACCCATCTGCGTGAAGTCTTCACTGCGTTTTCCTTGTTGCTGGTAATCGGCATCGCGCAAATCATGTCGTTCGTCGGCCTTTCGATGGGCCTGGGCGCCTTTCTCGCGGGCGTGTTGCTGGCAAGCTCGGAGTACCGCCATGCCCTGGAGACAGACATCGAGCCATTCAAAGGCCTGCTTCTGGGTCTTTTCTTCATTTCGGTCGGCATGGCGATCGATTTCGGGCTGCTGCTCAGCCAACCCGACTTGGTGGCGATGTTGTTGCTGGGTCTTCTGGGCCTGAAGCTGACAACGCTGTGGCTCGCCGCACGCATCATTGGCGTGACCTCTCGCCAGCGCTGGCTGTTTGCCATCCTGCTTTCGCAAGGAGGTGAATTCGGCTTTGTCGTATTTGCCGCCGCGCACACGGCTGGCGTGTTGAGCGGCGAATGGACGGCGTTGCTCAACATGGTCGTCGCGCTCTCAATGGCGACCACGCCACTGCTACTGATGCTGCACGATTGGTGGATTGCGCGCGTCGAATGCGCCGCCGGTAAAAATGACGAAGCCGACAAAATCGACGAAATAGAAGCGCGCATCATCATCGCCGGTTTTGGCCGCTTCGGGCAGATCGTAGGCCGCCTGCTGTTTGCCAATGGCATCAATGCAGTGGTTCTGGATCACGATCCGGACCAAATCGAGCAGCTGCGCAAGTTTGGTTTCAAGGTCTTTTACGGCGACGCAGCGCGTGTTGATCTTTTGCACGCCGCTGGCGCTGACCAGGCCACCCTGCTTGTGAATGCGATCGATGACATCGAAGACAGTCTGTTGCTGACCGATATCGTGCATGAAAACTTCCCCAACCTGAAAATCATAGCCCGCGCGCGCAACGTCACGCACTACGTCGAGCTGCGTTCGCGCGGCGTGGATGTCATCGAGCGGGAAACCTTCGAAGCGGCGCTCAAGGCAGGCCGTCATGTCCTGGAAACGCTGGGGATCGATCGATTTCGGGCAAGGGATATGGCCAATATCTTTCGGCGCCACAACGTTCGCGGCCTGGAAGCGCTCATCCCCGTTTTCCAGGACGAGGCCAGCCGCGTCTCCGCCGTCAAGGCAGGTCGCGATGAACTCGCTGCCCTGTTTGCCCGCGACCGAGAGCAGTTTGAGTCTGAACATTCGTCGAAGGGCTGGCATTAGGCGATGGGATTCCCGACAGAACCGAGAAACCGGTCTCGACTCATCTCCGGTATGATCGGTTGTATCAGCGACTGATGATTTTCTAAACAATTGAAACTGAACCAATGAACCTCAAACCTGCCCTGCTCCTCGCGCTCGCCTTGATTGCCGGTACTGCTTTCGCGGAAAGAATCGGCTGCGTGACCACCGAATGGAAGCTTGTAGGCGCCAATCACAAGGTATGCGTCGAATCCTTCGGCGACCCCAAGATACCTGGCGTGACCTGTCACGTCAGCCAGGCGCGGACCGGCGGCATCAGCGGCTCGTTCGGTCTGGCGCAGGATCCTTCGCAATTCTCGCTGGCTTGCCGGCAGACCGGGCCGATTACGCTACCCGAAAAACTACCCAAGGAGGCCACGGTGTTCACCGAGGACACCTCGATCTTCTTCAAGGAAACCCGCGTCATCCGCCTGTGGGATGAAGCCAACCGCACGCTGGTTTATCTGGCCATCAGCCGCAAGCTGATCGACGGCGCTCCCGCCAACAGCATTTCCACGGTTCCGGTCATGCCCTGGGGCGCCCGATAAGCGACAGTCATTGCGGTCGAACGCGACATGAGGGAGCTTTACGGAATCACACCACAAGCGACGCGTGCGCCACCACCACCCAGTGCCGCCGGATGATCCGAGTGATTGTCGCCACCGGCATGAACCATCAAGGCGCGACCCTTGATGTCCGCCATCTTCAGCCGTGGCGCCAACACGGAACCATTGGCCGCGCCGTTGGCATCGACATAAAGCGCTGGCAGATCGCCGAGATGGCCATCACCCCAGGGCATGCCATGCCGCTTGCTGCCCGCCGGATCATAGTGCCCGCCCGCCGACAGCGCGGGAACCATCTTGCCATCCTTTTCCTTGGCCTCGCAGCTCGGATTCTCATGCACATGGAAACCGTGAACCCCGGGAGAAAGGCTGCTCAGTGCCGGGGTGAACACCAGGCCATACGCGCTTTCGCTCACGACAACCTGCCCTACCGGCTGACCAATCCCCTTTTCGTCAACGGCATGCATCTGAACCGTCACATCGGCATGCACCATGCCGCAGACCGAAATCGAAGCCGTCGCCAACAACATCTTGATGCGCATGCCCATACTTCCTCCTGTAATTGATTGTCACGTCGCCGGCTGGCGTTCGGGTAACCCGCTGAACCGGGTAGCATGGCAAACCGGCCCTCAGCCTCGCGTGCACACCTGTCGACAGGCTGAAACGCGAATGATTCCCGAAACGACAGCCTATTTCTGCGAGCCGGGTGTTGCAACGCCGGGCAATCCGTTTATCCAAGGACTGAACTTGGGGCGATATGTACGCTCTAACGCCGATAAAGCACTGTATTGCCACCTTCTGTAGTTCTGATTATCGCGACACTGGCGTGTATGGGGAGAGGCAGATGAACAACAAGAATCCGTCGCAGGTCCGACTGGCTTTGGTTTCGTTGCTGGCGGTCATCGCTCTGCTGGCAGCCTGTTCCAGTGAGGAAATCAAGCCTCCGGAAAACCAGGCATCCGCAGACAAAACGGCGCCCTCGGCCCCCCCGGCGGCGCCCCAGGCCGTGCCGATCCCGGTTCTGGCGCACGATGAAGCTGTCCTGAAAGCCGCCAACGACCTCTTCTCCAAGGCGCAATTGGCCAACGACACGCCCGGTCAACAGCCACGCCGTCCGGTGGTCATCGATCCCTTGGTCGACGGCGTTTCCCGGATGCAAACTGCCACGACACGGAAAATGGAAAGCAAGATTTCCGGTCTGGTGCAGTCGAAATTTCCCCAGTTCGATGTCAGGCCATTTTCTGCAGCGAATCTCGGGCAGTCCCCCTTGCTGGTCGTTGGCACGTTTACGCCGATAAACCAGCAAGGCAAAACGGAGGGCGTGCGCGAGATGTACCGCTTCTGTCTGGTCCTCGTCGACCTCAAATCGCGGCGCATCGTCAGCAAGGCCGTTGCACGTTCGCGGATGGAAAGTGTCGATCCGACCCCGTTGCCATTTTTTAGCGATGCGCCGGTGTGGGCGCGGGACCAGACCGGCGAGGCGTATGTCGCCACCTGCCAGGCGTCGAAACTGGGCGATGAAGTCAATCCCGCCTATGTCGATTCACTGGTTGCCGATACCCTGATCAATGAAGGCATTCGTGCCTACAACAGCGCGCACTACAAAGACGCGTTGGCGCTTTTCGTCAAGGCCGAAGCCACTCCCGCCGGCAAGCAATTGCGCACCCTGACGGGCAGTTATCTGGCGACCGGCAAACTGGGCCGCCGTCAGGAAAACGCTCAGGCCTTCGGCAAGATTGTCGACTACGGACTGGATGCCGGCAAACTTTCCTTACTGCTCACCTTCCGCCCGGGTGCCACTTCGCTGCACGGTGGCACCGCTACGGCGCCTTACGACATGTGGCTGAAGACCCTCGCCCAGCACGCCGCACAGCGCAGTTCCTGCATGGAAGTCGTCGGCCACGCCAGTCGCGGTGGACCGGAACCGGTCAACGAGCGCTTGTCGGCTTTGCGCGCCGAGCATGTCCGGCAACGACTGGTCGATGAAGCGCCGGCGCTGGAAAAACGCCTGTTGGCAGCCGGATACGGGTCGCGGGAAAATCTGATCGGCACCGGCAAGGACAACGCCAGTGATGCCCTCGACCGCCGTGTCGAGTTCCGTCTCCTGGCCTGCCAAGGTTGAACTGGCGGTGACGATGAAGTCAGCATCGTACAAACCGAATCCAACGGGGGCGCTTGCCGCGAAGGGGGCGCCATTTCGCTGGCTGGGTCATACCTTTGCTGCCTGGCTATTGGGCGTCAGCCTGTTGGCGGGCGCCGCTGATACGGCACCCCTGCTACGCATCGAAACGGGTACGCACACGGCATCTATCCGCAGTCTCGCGGTAGACGCCGACGGGCAGATCATGCTCACCGCATCCGATGACAAGACGGCGCGTCTGTGGCGTTTGTCCGATGGCCAGCCGATCGGCGTTTTGCGGCCGCCCATCGGTCCGGGGAACGAAGGCAAGCTCTACGCCGCCGCACTGACACCGCAAGGCGATCTGGCCGCGCTCGGCGGCTGGAGCGCGGACAATGACGTGTATATCTTCCGCCGCGACAGCGGCGCCATGCTGCTGCGCCTCGGCGGGATGCCCAATGCGATCAACCGCCTGGCATTTTCGCCGGATGGGAAAATGCTGGCGGTTGCGCTCTGGGGCGGCCACGGCATCCGCGTATATACGAGCCGTAATGGTTGGTCGAGTGCGTCGCTGTTGGGCGAAGACAGCGCCTATGAGGGTGATTCGTACAGCGTCAGCTTCAGCCCCGATGGGCGGCGCCTGGTGAGTACCGCGTATGACGGTTTCATTCGTCTATACGAACTGACATCGACCGGCCTGCGCCCGATCGCCAAATCGCACGTCAGTGGCGGCCAGCATCCCTATGCCGCACGGTTTTCACCCGATGGAAAGCTTCTGGCGGTCGGTTTCGAAGATAACGGGCGCGTTGCCGTCGTGCGGGCGGATGACCTGACGCCGGCTTACGCACCCGACATCAGCGGTATCACCGGCGGGAATCTGGCCAGCGTTGCCTGGTCGCGGGACGGGAGAACGCTCTACGCGGCCGGTACCTGGCGAAACAAGACTGCCGAGCACGGCTTGCGCCGCTGGGAGGACGGCGGTCGTGGCGTATTCACGGACACCGCCGTCGCCAGCGACAGCGTCACCGACCTCGCTGCACTGCCCGATCAACGGGTCGTATTCACCGCCACCGACGCCAGTTGGGGAATCGTCGATACCAGGGGGGTAATCAAGCTTCGCCAGAATGCACCACTGGCCGATTTCCGGGCCAATTGGACGGGCTTCGGGATGCAGCCCTCGCGTCACGCCGTCGGTTTTGCTTACGCCTTTGGCGGTCGGTTTCCGGCCCTTTTCGATCTCGACAATCAGGTGCTGGTTACTTCGGAGCGCCCGCTTCCGGCCCCTGCTGCGATGAGTAAGTCCATCGAAGTGAGCAACTGGAAGGATTCGTTGCAGCCGATGATCAACGGTCAAGCCGTGGCCCTTGAGCCCGGCGAGATGAGCGTCGCGATGGCGGTGGCCGCAAGCGGCGATGCCGCCGCCCTGGGCAGCAACTGGTTCGTCAGGCTGTTTGATGCCCGCGGTCGGGAAGTGTGGCGCACCGCCACGCCGGGCCCGTGCTGGGCCGTGGCTTTCGACACTTCCGACCCGGCCAAGCCCTGGGTGGTCGCTGCGCTCGGCGATGGAACCATTCGCTGGTACCGGCGCCACGATGGTGTCGAACAGCTGGCGCTCTTCCCGCACGCGGATCGCCAACGCTGGGTGATGTGGACGCCGGATGGACGCTTTTCCGCCAGCACCGGGGGGGACCGCCTGATCGGCTGGCATGTCAATCGCGGTGCCGATCAAGCCGCCGAGTTCCTGCCGGTTGCGCGTTTCAGCGAGCGCTATTTCAACCCGGCGGCCATTGCCGCCGTATTGTCGCCACCGATCCGGCCGCCGGCCTCTCCGCCTCCCGAAACGGCCGACATTCGCAAGGGCATACGGCTGCCGCCAAAGGTGACGCTGCTCACGCCCGATTCGGGCAAATCAGCGAAAAGTGGGCGAGTACGCCTCGAAATCGTGGCCGATGACCGGGGCAGCGGGGTCGATGAGATACGCCTGTATCACAATGGCAAGATTGTTGCCGACACGCCCCTGACCAAAACGACCCGCACCGCCAGCCAGGGCCATGTCGTCAAGATTTATGACGTTCCTCTTGAAGCGGGGAAGAACCAGTTTCGCGCGCTTGCACTTGGCGTAGACCGGACGGAATCCGAAGCGGTCGAACGTGCCATCGAGTACGCCGTCAGCGATCAGCGCGTACGCTTGCATGTTCTGGTGGTCGGGATCAATTCCTACCGCAACGCCGTCCTGAACCTGAGCTTTTCAGTTCCCGATGCACAAGGTGTGGCCAAATTCTTTCGCAACAATTTCGGCCACTTGTTCAAGGAGGTCAATGTCGATGAAATATACAATCTCGATGCGACGCAGGCGAATATTCGCCTGCGTCTGAAGGCACTGCGCGAGGCCCGCCCGGAAGATGTGGTCGTCATCTATCTCGCCGGCCACGGTGAAACGCTGAACGAGGACTGGATGTTCATCCCCTACGATTTGGTCACGCCCGAGCATCCCGAAGCCTTGCAGCACGGCGGCATTTCCTCGCGCGAATTGGCCGAAGCCGTGAAATCGATCCCGGCGCAAAAGCTGATGATCATGATCGACGCCTGCAAGTCGGGAGCGGCAACGGTCGGCTTTCGTGGTCTCGAAGAACGACGCTCGCTGGCCCAACTGTCTCGGTCCACCGGAACGCACATGATTGCGGCGACCACCAAGGACCAGCCGGCGTCGGAACTCGATACGCTGGGACACGGCGTATTCACCTATACCTTGCTGGAGGGCCTGATGGGCAAGGCAGGAAGCGGCGAACGCGATGTAACGGCGCGAAAGCTGATGGTCTTTGTTGAAAAGGCGATGCCCGAACTCACGCGACGCTATCGTTCCGAGGAGCAATACCCGGTGGTCAGCTCGAATGGAATGGATTTTCCGCTGGCACTGCATTAGATGCGCATGCCATCAGCGGGATATCGCATGGCATAATCGGGATCAGGCCGCTGTCGCCGGCGCAAGATACAGCAAAAAATTGACCGTTTTTTGAACCCGAATGCTTCATAGGGAAATAGAATGCGAAACTTTTACGGTCTTTGAACTTCAAAAAAATATAGGTGTCACTGACTGGAGATCTGTACCCCGGAAGACCGGGGGATGAAAACGTTGAACGGGAGACAACGAATGAAACTTGCTCAGTGGGCCGCTGCCGCGGCTTTCGTGACCCTGGTTGCCGGTATCGGGGCAATCCAGTACCAGAACTCCGGCGTCGCGCACGCGGAAAATACGCCTTCATCATCCGCCGGCGTTCCCGGCAAACCGCTCCCCGAGGCCTCGTCCGTCGACCAGGATGCGCCCTATTACGAGGCCTGCGCCCGAGAGGGACTCAGTGAATCGGAATGTGTCGGGCGACTGATCTGGTTCAAGGCGACCGCTGGCAATGACCGTTTCAACACGTATACCTTCCAGCAACGCGTCGGCGTACTGATCGACTGGTTCCGCGTTCTGCGCAGCGATCAACGCGACGACCGCTTCTGGGCCTGGGGCATCATCAACGATCCGGCATGCTGCAAGCCCGGCGATCCGGACTGCCCTGCCAAATCGGCGGAGGACACCTACGGTTTCGATTGGTGCCCCGGTGACGACGTGCTGCTCAAGTTTGTCGGCAAACCCGGGTACGTCGACCCGGCTTGCGGCCTGAAGGACGCGGCACTCGACAATGACGACCCGCACAGCCAGGGCGGCAAGGTCGACCAGCGCCATTCGGCCTGCGACCTGAAGTTTGGCACCTCGACGGGAGCACTCGGGCTGCGCAAATTCCCGAATCCAAGATTCAACGCAGAGCAATGGAAAAAACTCAACGGTAGTCTGGCAACCTGGGCTGGTTTCGACGCGGCTAAAGCCGCCGGCACGGGCATCGACTCCGACCAGCGGGTAAGCAAGCTGGCTGACGCTTCGGTCGAACCGCCCTTCCTGATCGGCACTTCATGCGGTTCGTGTCACATCGCCTTTGACCCCTTGAACCCGCCAGCCGACCCTACCCATCCCAAGTGGGAAAACATCAAGGGCTTGATCGGGAACCAATACACGCGAATGTCCGAATTGTTGGTGTCCGGCATGTCGCGGAGCAGCCTGGAATTCCAGATGTTTGCCCACGCCAGGCCGGGTGTGACCGATACTTCGGCCATATCCAACGATCAGGTCAACAACCCGGGCACTATCAACGCCCTGATCAATGTCGCCCAGCGCCCGGTATTCCAAGGCGAAACGATCACCAAGTGGCGTAAGACCACGACCTGCGGCGCAGAGAAGGATGAGGATAAATGCTGGTGCGAACCCGGCCGCAACAACAAGTGCTGGGTGAAGAGCACGCGCACCGACGATACGACGCCGGTCAACCTGGGCGGCCAGAAAGTCGTGCTGCCGGGCGTTCATCATATTCTCAAGGGCGGTGAGGATTCCATCGGTGCCCTGGAAGCCATCCAGCGAGTCTATTTCAACATCGGCTCCTGTTCCGAGCAGTGCTGGGTCAATCATTTTTCCGAGATGCGCCAGGTCGATCCGCAGCAACGCGGTTTCAGCCAGACGCCGTTCGACATCGGCCAATGCCGCCGCGACTGCCCCAACTTCCGGGCGGTTGAAGACCGTCTGCAAAATGTACTCGACTTCTTTGCCTCGGCCGAATCCGACGAGGCCGACCTCTACGCGGCGCGCGCCAATCAGCGCAAAGCCAGCAATCCTTCAGACAAATACGGTCCGGCCGATCTGGTCGCCGAACTGGATGCTGAATTTGGTAAAGGCGCCGTCAGCCGCGGTCAGACCGTGTTCGCCGAGAACTGCGCGCGTTGCCATTCGAGCATCCCGGAAAGCAAGGGCGGCGCATTCAAGAATCGCGACTTCGCCGCGCCGAACGACGCTCACCCACGCAAGGTCCGCGCCGATTTCCTCGGTAACGATCAATCGACTCCGGTCACTGAGGTAGGCACCTTCCGTTGTCGCTCGCTGCACTCCAATCATGAAGCGGGCCGTCTGTATATGGGTTACGAATCGGACACCCTGCGCCAGCGCCCGATCGTTGCCGACCTACCGGAACGCAACGAGCTCAAGGATGGCGGACGCGGGTACATGCGCAACGTCTCGCTGGTCAATGTCTGGGCCACCGCGCCGTTCATGCATAACAACGCCATCGGCCCGGAAATCTGCGGCAAACCGGCCAACAAGGAAAACAACTTTGACCGCGTGCGCTACGTCGATGCCGACGGCAAACTGCTCCCGGAACAACCCGAATGCCTGCGCTACGACCCCACCGTCCAGGGCCGCTTCGAACTCTACAAACGTTCGATGCATGACCTGCTGTACCCGAAGGAGCGGGGCGTCAAACGCACGCTGACCAACGCCGATCTGCTCATTGACGTTGGCATCCGTCCGCTTGAGGGTAATACCGAAAAGCCGCTGCTCGGTTTCGGCCAGGTCAAGATTCCGGCAGGTAGCAGCGTTGGCTTCCTCAATGGACTCGAACACAAACAGCTTGTCGCCGATCTTTTCCTCGCCAAGCGAGAGCCGGCCAAACTCGAAGCGGCAGGGAAGAAGGAAAGGATACCGACGCTACTGGCGATCGCCGACGAAGTGCTGAAGAATCCCGCCCGCTTTGCGGAAATCCTGCACGAGCAGCGCGATTTCATCAAAGCCAATTACCTGACCTGCACGCAGGAAATCGAAAACGAGGGTCACCGTTTCGGCGAAGACCTGTCCGAAGCCGACAAGAAGGCGCTCACCGCCTTCCTTGCTACGCTTTAAGGCCCAGGGAGACTACACCATGAGACTGCCGCACACCGATTCGCTGCGCACCGGATTGATTACCCTGGCCGCCATCGCTTTGGCCGCCTGCAACAAGCCGGAACCACCGAACATCGCCTTTGCACCCTATGACAATACCTACGCATCGAAGCTCGATCTGGCCCAGGTCGATTACAAGTATCCTGTGGCCACCAGCGAACTGGCCAAAATCACGCCGGACTACCTGGCGGCCCTGGATCAGGAACAGCTTGACCAGCTTTACGCCCGACTCACGGCAGGCCCCATCCCCGACGGGGCTTTCGATGGCCGCATCCTGCTGCCCCGGGGCAGCAGCGGCAAGTTCCGGCTTTCCGAAATCGTCGGCGGTTTTGCCGGCATGGCGCTGCACCTCAAAGGTCTGGTGGTCGAAGATATCGGCGAAGCTCTGTGGCGGGGAAAAGTGTTCTTCCGCGAAGAACGGGTGTTGCGTAATCGCATCGACGATCTGTCGGTCCTGAAGAAGATCGGCCTGGTCGAAGGCGAGCCGAAAAAGATGAGTTACGGCGGCAAGGAAACCTGGCTGCTGTTTCCGGCCAAACTCTACTGCGGCCAAAGCCTGCTCGATGGCCGTCGTGAATCGGTCATCATCGACTACTTTTTCACCGACGAAATACCGGGTTACCAGGAAAAGCCGGATTTCCTAGCCGGCCGCCGCGGCTTGCGCGTGCGCGATGAAATCCGCATGATCCGGCCCGGTTTCTACCTCGGCCGAGCCTACCTGGATCGTGGCTTTGCGCTCAATTTCACGCTCTACGACCAGGCCACCGATGACAAGGCACGGGACGATTTCGTCAAGACCGGAAAGGTTCAGGAAGACTGCTGGCCGGGAACGCAGGCACGGGTCCTGCTCACTGCCGCCAAACCTTGACCGGTGCCGGGCGAACGCACATGCGGATTCACCACGAAGCGAGTTGTGCTTCTGTTGCTGCTCGCTACAACCGCCCTGTGCAGTTCAAGCTTGGGAAGCGAAAACGGCGAGGGAAAAGCCTTGGCCCGCGGATCGCCTGATCCCGTCTGGGTGCTCGACCCGGCACAACCGGGAGAGAATCTGCCCGCAGCCGGGCGTTCGCTGTTCGACCGTCTGTTCGTCTCCGTACGCCACGGCAAGGCCGACTACGACTTGCCTTTCCCCTTTGCCGCCCTGCTCGCCCGGCTCGACGCCCAACTGAGCGGCGATTCCGACAGCCTGCTCCCGCCGGCCAAGCGCGTGCTGATCCCGCTCGGACGTTCGCTTCAGCGCACTGCCGCCGCACCCGATTACTTCGCTTTTCCACGCGTCGTGGTCGCGGCGGACTCGTCACCCAGCCAGCGTTCGACGCTGTTGCTCAAGGATCGCCTCTATATCGGCTACCAGGAGAAATCGGACGTGCTGGAGGTCATCAGCTACAACGAATCGGCCGCCCGCTTCGAATTCCAGCTGGTCAAGAATTATCGGGCCGGTGCGAAGCCCCAGGTGGTTTACGCCAATCGCACGCTTTGTTATGGGTGTCACCAGAACGGCGCGCCCATCTTTTCACGTGCCTTGTGGGATGAAACCAATGCAAACGCAACCGTTGCCGCGTTGCTCCGGGCCAGTGGCAAGAACTTCTATGGCATATCGCCGGATCGGGGGGTCGATGTGCCGTATGCAATCGATATCGCCGTCAAGCGCGCCAACCGATTTGCCCTGACCCAGCGCTTGTGGCGTGAGGGTTGTGGCGGGGAGGACAGACCAGCCCTGCGTTGCCGTGCCGGTCTGTTCACCGCCGCCTTGCAGCATGCCCTTTCCGGCGGACGCCAGGGAATGCGCTCTGGCGATTTCATGGCCACGGTCGATGCCCCCTTGCGTTCCCACGCCACTCGACGGTGGCCTGCCGGACTGGCCGTCGGCACCGCCGACATTCCGAACCGCAACCCCTTGCAGGGCCTGAACGGCCCGAACAGCTGGCCAGACGACGCGCAACTCAGAGCGAGCTATGCACACGTTGCGGCGCGATTCGAACCCTTGGCCCTTCGACCCTCACAGGAAATCTGGCATGCCGATGCCGGCGACGCGGTCAGCCGGTTGGTCGACGACTTGTCTGAATTCGTCGCCGACAACGACCGCCAGCGGCTCGCCACGACGCTTTCCGCAGGCCCTGCGGAACGTCTTCCGTACCGCGCTTCGTGCCGCTTTGAAACGCGCGCGTCGCGGTGGTCGGCGCGTTGTCAGTCGGCTTCCGGAGAAAGCGGCCCGAATTTGGCGGCTACCCTGGAGTTGAAGCAGGGCCGGGCTTCCGGTGGCCGAATCGACCGTCTGTCCCTGCCTGAAGGCGGCACCATCAACGGCGTCGCGCTGGCTGTTGGCACCCGTCTGAACGGCGAACACAGCGCTTTCGTCCCATCCAGCCGATCCACGCCCCGCGGCGCCGACGGCAACCCCCTGGCCCGCATCGCCTTCCAGCTTTCATCGAACGATCCGGAGGCAGGGTGGGTCTCCATCGAATTCCGTCAGGAATTCCGCCGCGTGGAGCAGGCTGTCACTGCGCTGCTTGAAGGCCCGGATGGCTTGGCGCTGTTCGGCGCTCGACCCATTCCGCGCGAAGCGCTGTTTGCTGCGCTGTTGGCCAAACTGCGTGCCGCGGATGGCGTACGCTGCTGCCAGAAGGAGAAACCACACTCGCCGCCTGAGCTCACCGGAACAGGCCAGCAGCCGACCTTGTCGCCCGCTGTGCCGCTGAGCCCGCCTCACGCCGATAGCGCAGTTAATCCGGCATCGGCATCGATAAACTCGGCCGTGCAGAAGTTTTACCCCTACTGCGCCACCTGTCATTACACCCCTGAAACTTTCCCACCCAGTTTTTTGAGCGGCACGGAAGCCGAGGTCAATGCCCAGCTACGTCAATGTGCGCCGAGGCTTTTTGTTCGCTTGTCGATGGCTGAACTGACACCGGCACTGAGGGACAAGACCCCGATGCCACCGGAGAGTCTTCTGCCGATCTTTGGCACCGATGCCGAAGGCTGGCGCACCAGCCCGGTTCGTGCCGCACTGCTCGCCCAGGTGAGTGACTGGTTGCGCGCCGAAAGTGGTCGCGCGCCGAGTCTGTCGCAACTGCTGGCCGGCGGCTACGAGGCGCTACGCCCGTGCCTGGCCAACCGCAATACCGCCTCTCCTTCATTACCAAGGTGAACACCATGCAACGTGAAAACACGCCACGCGAGCAAGCGGAAAATCCCTGGAAACGACGTTTTGTCGTCCTGTTGATCGTGCTGGTCGGGATTCCCGCCTTTGTCGGTCTCATGCTGCTCAGACGCTTCGCCGGTGATATGCCGGTCGACTATGCCAGCCCGACCGAACACTTCAAGTACGGTTCCACCGGCGGCGAGCACGAAATGGGCTTCCCTTACTGGATCTGGAAGGCGCTACCTGAAATCTGTCCACAGTATCTGCCGGGCAAGGGGTATCAGTCACTGGGCATGGTCTATGAAAAAAGCCCGGACGGCAGCGACAAGGATCTGCCCATCGGTACATCAAAACGCCGCTTTCAGGGTATCGACCGGGTCTTTGTCAACTGTGCCGTCTGTCATACCAGCACGGTGCGCACCGCCGCCGATCAGCCAGCCCACATTGTCCTCGGCATGCCAGCGGCGACGTTCGACATGATGGGCTTTGAAGAGTTTTTCTTCCGCTGTGCTGCCGATCCGAAGTTCTCCAAGGAATACATCGTTCCCGAAATACAGCGTCAGGGCGCCAGGCTGGATCTGCTGGACCGTTACTTGGTCTATCCGGTGGCCATTGCCATCATGCGTGATCGGGTATTGGCGCTGGCCGGACGCTTCGATTGGGTGTTCAGGCAGAAGGCGTGGGGACCGGGACGGGTGGACACCTTCAATTCGGCCAAGGTCATTTTCAATTTCCCCATGGCCCATCTCGACCCCAGGGAATTCGACGCGCCTGCCGACTTCCCGTCGATCTGGCGTCAGCGCCAGCGCAGGGAACCAAAAGAAATGCAATTGCACTGGGACGGCAACAATACCACCGTCGAGGAGCGCAACAAGAGCGCCGCCTTCGGCACCGGCACCACGCCGCCGACCATCGACATCGCCCGCATCCGCCGTGTCGAAAGCTGGATCATGGACGTCACGCCACCACCCTTCAGTGATTTCTTTCCGATCGACGCCAAGCTCGCTGCCAGGGGGCAACCCATCTACAAGGAATACTGCGCCGACTGCCATGGCGCTTCGGGGAGCGATTTTTCCGGCGAGTATGTCGGCCAGGTAGTGCCTCTGGCCAAGATAGGCACCGATCGGCGCCGCCTGGATTCCTACACCTACACGCTGGCGGTGAATCAGGCCACGCTTTATGCCGGCTACCCGTGGCGTTTTACGCATTTCCAGAAGACCCACGGCTACGCCAACATGCCGCTGGACGGCTTGTGGCTGCGTGCTCCCTATCTGCATAACGGTTCGGTGCCCAGTCTGCGCGATCTGCTCGAACCTGCGGCGAAGCGACCCAAGGCCTTCTACCGCGGCAACGACGTCTACGATCCGGTGAAACTGGGCTTCGTCGCCAACGTGCCGCAAGCCAACGGCAAGACGTTCTTCCGCCTCGATACCACGCTGCCCGGCAACGGCAACGGCGGGCACGAAGGCAAGGCCTACGGCACCGACCTTACCGCCGCAGAAAAGACGGCGCTGGTCGAGTTCCTGAAGACATTCTGAGAGGCAATGAAATCATGATGACCCCTACCTGCAAGACCTGGCTCAAAGTGACCGGCCTGGCCCTGGTGGTTCTTGGCCTTCTGGGCGCGATGATTGGCTACGACCGGGGATTCCGCGAACATCCGCAACCGGATTGGGTCACCGCCACGCCGGAAATGCGTTTCAAGTACGGCTCGATCGGCGCCGAACATGACGCCGGGATTCCCTACTGGATCTTCTACGTACTGCCGCGCATCTTCCCGGAAAAGCTGACCCAGGACGGAAAAGTAGTTCCCGGCGGTTATGCCGCACTCGGCGTACCCTGGGAACAGGGCCGAGAACTGCCGATGGGCTTCACCAAGAAAACCATCGGCTTTGACCGCGTGGCCAACAATTGCGCCGTCTGCCACACGACCAGCTACCGCGAGTCGCCTGACAGCAACCCGGTCTTCGTCGTTGGCGGCGCGTCGCACACGACCAATGTGGAAGGGTTCTTCCGCTACCTGGTCGACTGCGCCAAGGATCCGCGTTTCAACGCCGACATCCTGATGGCCGAAATCAACCGGGTTACCGATCTCGACATCGTCGACAGACTGCTCTATCGCTTCTTCATCATTCCCATCACCAAGAAGCGCCTGATCGAACGTGAAGCCCAGTTCGCCTGGATTTACCGCAAGGACTTCCCGGAGTGGGGTCGCGGCCGCGACGATGCCATGAACCTGACGAAATATTTCATGATCAAATCGCCGATGGACGACACCTTCGGCCCTACCGATATGCCCTCGGTGTGGAACCTGAAAAAATATGTCTGGGAAAAGGGCCACCGCATGAACTATGCGGGCGACAGCCACGACCCCTACTCGGTGATCATGGATTCGGCCCTCGGGCTGCTCGGCGCGGCGCCGGCCAACAAGGCGGATTTCGTCGGGCAGGTGAAATGGCTGAAGGACTACCTCTCCGAATTGCCGCCGCCCAAATACCCCTTCCCCATCGATACGGCCAGGGCGACAGCCGGCAAGTCGCTGTTTGACGCCCAGTGCGCCCGCTGCCACGCCAGCGAGAAGACCGGCACGCCGCTACCACTGGCCGAGGTTGGTACCGACCGCGGCCGCCTCGATTCGTGGAACAAAGGCGCCGCCATCAAAGCCAATCGAGTGGTCAAGGAAATGGGACTGGAACGCCGCGGCCTGGTGGAAGAGGATCTGCAAGGGTATGTGGCGGCCTTCCTCGACGGGATCTGGCTCAAGGCGCCCTATCTGCACAATGGTTCGGTTCCCACGCTGCAGGATCTGCTGGAGCCGGCGAGCAAGCGTCCCAAGGTCTTCTGGCGCGGCTACGATGTTTTCGATCAGTCCCGCGTCGGCTTCGTCAGTGACACTCCGGAAGCCCAGCGCGTTGGCACCCGGCTGGATACCTCAAGCAAAGGCGGCAGCAATCAGGGCCACGAGTTCGGCACCGGACTGTCGGCCAAGGAAAAAGCGGCGCTGGTGGAGTACCTGAAAACGCTGTAGGCGTACACGGCAAGCGTGTGTCATGCACACATCGGGAATCCGGCCTAGATTTCGAGCTGGGTACCCAATTCGACCACCCGGTCCGTTGGAATCTTGAAGAACTCGGTCGCGCTGGTGGCGTTCTTCGACATCAGTGCGAACAAACGGGCGCGCAAGGGCGAAATCTGATGCGCCAGCTTTGGCACGATGGTTTCACGGGACAGATAAAAGGTCGTTTCCATGAAATCGAAACTCTCGCCGAAGCGCTTGCAACTCATCAGGGCACCGGGAATGTCCGGATCTTCCATGAAGCCATAACGGATGATCAATCGCACGAATCCCTGGCGCATCTTGTGCAGATAGATGCGATCGAGTTCGAGGACATAGGGCGTATCGGTCGTCTGAACGGTGACCAGAACCACGCGCTCATGCAGCACCTGATTGTGTTTTAGGTTATGCAGCAGAGCTGCGGGGACTCCCTCCTTGGAGCTGGTCATGAATACCGCCGTGCCATTGACGCGATGCACATCGAAAATCGAGTCCAGGAACGCATCGATCGGAATGCTTTGCTTGGCCATCTCCTCGCCGATCAGGCGACGGCCGAGCCGCCAGGTGGTCAATACCGTGAATGATGCCAGTCCAATGGCGATCGGAAACCAGCCGCCAGCGGGAATCTTGAGGATATTGGACGAAAAGAAAGCAAGATCGAACATGAAAAGGGTGCCGGCAACAACGGCGACAATGCTCCAGTGCCAGCGCCACATCAGCACCATCACGAATGCGACAAGAATGGTATCGATCATCATCGTTCCGGTTACGGCAATACCGTAGGCAGCCGCCAGATTGGAAGAATTTTTGAAACCGATGACCAGGGCGATCACAGCCAGATACAGGGTCCAGTTGGTGAAAGGCACATAGATTTGCCCTTTGGCTTTGCCCGACGTATGGACGATGAGCATGCGCGGCAGAAATCCCATCTGGATGGCCTGGCGAGCCACCGAAAACGCACCGGAAATCACTGCCTGGGAGGCAATGATTGTGGCCATCGTCGCCAGAATGACCAAGGGTACCAAAGCCCAGGACGGCGCCATGTGGAAGAACGGATTTTCGATGGCTTGCGGTTCATAGAGCAGCAATGCCCCCTGGCCGAAGTAATTGAGCACCAGCGTCGGCATGACGAAACCGAACCACGCCAGACGGATGGGGAACGGTCCAAAATGCCCCATGTCGGTATACAACGCTTCGCCACCCGTTACAGCCAGTACGACAGAACCCAAGGCCAGAAATGCGAGGCCGGTGTGCGTGCTGATAAAATTGACGGCATAGACCGGGTTGAGTGCCGCGAGTACACCCGGGAAATGAGCCACCTTGATGACACCGAGCACACCGAGGATGGCAAACCAGAGAATCATGACCGGCCCAAAAAGCATGCCGATTGTTCCGGTTCCGCGTTTCTGGATGAAGAAGAGTCCGCTCAGCACGCCCAGTGTTACCGGCACAACGTAAGGTTTCAGCGTCGGCGCGACGATTTCAAGGCCTTCAACGGCCGATAGCACCGAAATGGCCGGGGTAATCATGCTGTCGCCGTAAAACAAAGCGGCGGCAAAAATGCCCAGGAGCGTGATGATCCAGGTCAATCCGGAGCTTTTGGCGCGATCGGTAATCAGGGCCAACAACGCCAGCGACCCCCCTTCGCCCCGGTTGTCGGCACGCATGATGACCGCGACGTACTTGATTGTCACCATCACCATGATCGACCAGAACACCATCGACAGGATGCCGAAGATATTTTCGGGCGTCACCGGGATCGGATGGTGCCCGTTGAATATTTCCTTCATCGCGTAAAGAGGACTGGTACCGATGTCCCCGAAAACGACACCGATGGCACTGATGGTCAGTGCGGGCAGTGCATGGCGAGAATGCATAACTCCCTCGGGTGCGCTTTGAGCGCTTGTGTTTATGATGAAAGTTCTACGAGTTGATTTTTTGGCTGGCGGTCCGACGACTTCAATCAACCTTCATGCTGCGGAACCTCTAATTCTATCCAATGGCGTTTGCCGATGGCACAAAATTTACACCGCTACTCGGTATCTACCCGTCCACGCAGCACTTTGACCAAGCCCCGCCTCACTTTGCTGTCGATTCGTTTCATTTGCGAGCCGCGCGTCGGCCGGGTCGGCCGACGGACTTCAGGCACATGAGCCGCACGGGCGATCAGTTCCCGCAGTCGCGTCATGGCGTCGACACGATTGCGTTCCAGGCTGCGATGCGACTGCGCTTTGATCACCACAACGCCGTCTGCACTGACGCGCTGATCGCGTAGCAGCATCAGTTGCCTCTTGATTTCTTCAGGTAGCGACGAAGCAGCGATATCGAAGCGTAGGTGGATGGCGTTCGATACCTTGTTGACATTCTGACCGCCTGCGCCCTGCGCCCGAATGGCGAAGAATTCGACTTCTTCCTCAAGCAACAGGATTTGCGGGAATTGAACGGACATGGCCGGGAATGTCTTTCGACGATCGGGTGCGATCGGACTCGCTGGCTAGCGATCAGCCAAACAGGGCGTCAATGTCAAAGGCTTCATCAACCGGTGCCTCGGCTTCCGTTGCCTTGGCAATCGCGCCCTCGATCACCAGCCGCTCGTAACAGCAGACCTGGTTCCGGCCGTGTTCCTTGGCGTAGTACAGCGCCTCGTCGGCACGCCCGACCACATCGGTAGGCACATCCATCGCCGAAACGGCGGTAAACCCGATCGAGCAGGTCACTCGGCCAACCTGGGGAAATTCATGGCCTTCCACAGAGTTGCGGAAGCGGTTGAAGCCAGCGGCCGCCATGGTTTCGTCCGGTGCATTCAGGATCACGACGAATTCTTCACCGCCAAAACGAAACAATCGGTCGGCGCCACGGAAGGTGTCGCGCATCAATTTGCCCATGCGCAGCAATACTTCGTCGCCAAACAGATGGCCGAACGTATCATTGACGCGCTTGAAATGATCGATATCGACGACGCACAACCACGCCGGAGAACTCGCATCGGAACCCGAACGTCGATCATCAAAATCATCGTCAGGCGCATCCGGAGAAGACGCTGTAAGCAACCGGTCGAACGTCTCGTCGAATGTCTTGCGGTTGAGCAAGCGGGTCAGCGAATCGAGTTCGCTGTAATCGAGCAGCTTGATCTGATTGCCATAGATCCGCGCCAGACTGACAATTTCTTCGGCATGCTCGGTGGTGTCCGAGCGATTCACGTCATACGCCAGAATCATCTTGTCGGACCCGAGCTCGGAAGCCTGCAACATCAGGGCACCGCAATTTCGGCCCTGGATACAGCGGGTTACCAGCTTGCCGTCATTCTTGACCTCATTGAGAAACTCGGGCCACAGAAAAACGGCCGAGTTCATGATGGTCGTCCCTGAAAACACCCGCAATTCCGTTTCGCCCTGCGTATCGCGTGACAATACACCCACGTCTGCCCCGTCACCCAGCAGGGCCGCTACCGCACGCATCAGGGATCGGTGCAATTTGCTCCGGTCCCTGCACGACGAGATTTCTTCAACGCTGCGTAACAGGGACAACACGGTTTGAACGCTCAAAATTTGCCTGAAAGGCGATCTCAACAGAGATAATCGAAGTAATTCTATGTGCGTATGACGCACGGTACAACTCCAATCAATCCATTTGCGGGTTTTCCCCATGCGCCTTGTGCTAGATACCAACATCGTGATGGACATGCTGCACTTCGGCAATCATCACGCCCAACCCCTGAAGACAGCCCTTGATGCCGGGGAAATGCTGTGTTTCAGCGACAAGGAATGTCTCACCGAGCTGGAAAGAATCGTCTGCTATCCGGAATTCGGGCTCGATCTTCGCGCACGCCAAGCCCTGATCGAGAATTACCGGAAATTCGCCGCGATCTGCAACGCTTCCGGCCATGAAGATTATCTTCTGCCATGCTGCCGCGACCCGGACGATCAGAAGTTCCTGATTCTTGCCGCCCGCTGCAAGGCTGACCTGCTGATTACCCGGGACAAGGGCTTGCTCAAACTGGCAGGACACCGACACAAGCCGCCCCCCTGCCCCATCATCACGGCGGAAGCCGCGTGCCGATTGTTAGACCTTGCGCCGGAACACCCAGCGGGTTTCATCTGAGGCCAGCGCGGCGTAGGCGTAACCTTCTTCTTCGAATTGCTGCAAGTCCCCAGGCGCCTGCAGACGACCGGTAATGGCAAAGCGGGCCATCAGCCCGCGAGCGCGTTTGGCGAAAAAACTGACGACCTTGAACCGGCCCGCGCTCCAGTCTTCGAAAACCGGCTGTATCACCGGCACGACAAGGCGCTTTGTTTGTATCGATTTGAAGTACTCCGATGACGCCAGATTGATCAACGCGGGCCCCGCGGCTTGTTGCAGGGCAACATTCAACGAATCGACAATACGCTTCCCCCAAAAGGCATAGAGATCCTTGCCGCGTCGATTGGCCAGTTGCGTTCCCATCTCGAGGCGATAGGCTTGCATCAGGTCGAGCGGTCGCAGCACCCCATAAAGTCCCGAAAGGATTCGCAGACGATCCTGCGCAAACAATAGATCGGCACGCGTCAGCGTCTTTGCATCCAGACCTTCGTATACGTCGCCGTTGAAGGCCAGCACGGTTTGTTTTGCGTTTTCGGCCGTAAAAGGCCGAGTCCAATCGGCATAGCGTATCGCATTCAATGCCGCAAGCTTGTCGCTGATACTCAACAGCTTGCCGATTTCGAGCGGCGACAACGTGCGGAGGCGATTGACCAGCAGTTGCGATTGATCGAGGAATTCGGGTTGGGTAAAGTCTCGAAGTCTGGCCGGTGTTTTGAAATCCAGTGACTTGGCAGGTGAGAGCACTAGAATCATGGTAAATGGCTGGAATTCGACACGTCAATTCCGATAGACCTACTTGCGGACTGCGTCTGCCCAGCAGTTGGGCGTTTCGTACAGGCGAACCCGCTCGAGGCGCAAATGATTGCCGTAGGTGTCTTGAAACACGCTGTCGAGGAGATTGAAGGCGTACTCGGCAAGGTTTTCCGAAGTCGGAACACAACCGAGAATCACGGTTCGATGGTTTGGTATCGATTGCAAAAACTCGACAACCTGAGTGTCACCGGCATGAACCAGGAAAGCGTGATCCCAATGATCGACGAGGTGCTGTTGAACCAGTGTTTTGACTTCCGCAAAATCCATAACCATGCCGTTGGATGGATCACCCGCTTGCAGGATGATATCGCCGCCGAGGGTGACTTCGAGTGCGTAGCGATGGCCGTGCAGATGACGACACCGGCTCTTGTGATCCGGAATACGGTGACCGGCATCAAATTCGAGGCGGCGGGTGATCAACATTAAGAAACTCGGAAGATTTTCGACCGCGGATTATATCATTGACCATTTGGACACCTTAAACTGCAGCGGAGTGTCTTTCTGGAGCTGATCCAGCACGCCACGCCATCGAGAGCCGACCATGCTGAATATCAACAACCATAGCCGTGACAGCGCGGGAATGACCTACGTCTACCCCGTGTTGTCAAGGCGGGCGGGCGGCGTTTCGGTCGGCATCAATCTCAACGTTAACAATGCCTGCAACTGGGCCTGCGTCTATTGTCAGGTTCCCGATCTTTCGCGTGGCGGCCCGCCACCCGTCGATCTCGATCTCCTCGAAGCCGAATTAGGCCGTTTTTTGAAGGCGACGACAATGGAGGACGAATTGCTCCGAATAGCGCCGCCGGACTCAAGACGGCTGGCTGACGTGGCTTTCTCGGGAAATGGCGAACCGACCAGTGCGCCGGAGTTTGCCGAAGCGGTTGATCGCGTCGGACGCCTGTTGCGTGAGTTCGGGCTGCTGGAAGGCGTCAAGATCAGACTGATTACCAACGGCAGCCTCATGCATCGGTTGGCCGTACAACAGGGAATCGCCAGGATAGGCGCGCTCAATGGCGAGGTCTGGTTCAAGCTTGATCGGGCGACTGAGGGTGAAATCGAACGTATCAATGGTATCCGGATCGCACCGCAGAAGATCAGGGAATCGCTCTTGCTCTGCTCGACACTAGCGCCGACCTGGATTCAAACCTGTTGCTTTGCCATCGATGGCCAAGAAATAAATGAGGCCGAACGATCGGCGTACCTTGCGCTGATCGAATCGCTCAAGGACAAGATAAAGGGCGTGCACCTTTACGGTTTGGCACGCCCTTCGATGCAACCTGATGCAGGAAGGCTATCCAACCTGCCCCCGGAACACTTCCGGCACCTGGCCGAAAGCATTTCCGCGCTGGGCATCGAGGTTGTCGCCAACCCCTAATGACTTCCCTAAGCCTTTGTTAAATCAGGATGCTTTCTTCTTCAGCTTGGCAGATTTCTTGAGTGTCTTGTAGAGCTCGGATTCTTCACTCTTCAAATACTCGATGACATCCATGTCTTCACGCTTGATGCGCTGGATGTCGATCTGCTCGACGTGAACAAGACGGAGCAACTCGCGCACCGGGCGTGGCATGTTGCGCCCGCTTTCGTAGCGCGAACCGCCGCTTTGCGTGACGCCAATCTTTGACCAGAATTGCTGCTGATTCAAACCAAGCTTCCGACGTATCTCTCGGGGTTCGGTCTTGTCGGTAGATTTGCTATTAGTCATTTTGATCCTTTCGTGCGGCAGGCGTGCCATTGGGAAGTCGAGGCATTAACAGACCTCGGTCGATCACATGGGGCATGTGATTGTCTTAAGTGGGTACAGTATAGAACGACCACATAAATGTTTGCAAGTAGCATGATTAAAGACCATGTAACTAACCGGGATTTGAGCCAGCGCGAAAGCGTGACCCTTACGTTTCAAGCCGACATTGGGTAAAATCGCGTCCTTTCGTAATTAAAAGTTGGATTGCGCATGGCGCTGATCGTTCAGAAATTCGGTGGTACGTCGGTGGCCACGACGGACCGGATCAAACATGTGGCCAAACGCGTGGCCCGCTGGAAATCCCAGGGGAACGATGTCATCGTGGTTCCTTCGGCCATGTCCGGCGAAACCAACCGCCTGATCGGCCTGGCCCGGGAAATATCAGCCGTTCCCGACCCTCGGGAGCTGGATGTCATTGCCTCGACCGGCGAGCAGGTGACGATTGCCCTGTTGGCCATGGCCATGCACGAAGAAGGACTCAAGGCGAAGAGCTATACCGGCCCGCAGGTAAGGGTACTGACCGACAGCACCTTCACCAAAGCACGTATTCTGCAAATCGATGATGAAAAGATCCGCAAGGATCTGGCCGAAGGTCATGTCGTTGTCGTTGCCGGCTTTCAGGGTGCCGACGAGAATGGCAATATCACGACGCTTGGCCGAGGCGGTTCCGACACCTCGGCGGTCGCACTGGCCGCAGCGCTAAAGGCCGACGAATGCCAGATCTATACCGATGTCGATGGCGTCTATACCACCGACCCGCGGGTGGTGCCGGAGGCCCGCAAACTGGACACCATCACCTTCGAAGAAATGCTTGAAATGGCCAGCCTGGGTTCAAAGGTACTGCAGATTCGCTCGGTCGAATTCGCCGGCAAATATAAAGTCAAACTGCGGGTGTTATCCAGTTTCCTGGACGAAGGCGAAGGCACCCTGATTACCGTTGAGGAAGACAAGAAAATGGAACAACCGATCATTTCCGGAATTGCCTTCAACCGCGACGAAGCCAAGCTGACCGTGCTCGGCGTTCCCGATCGCCCCGGCATCGCTTACCAGATTTTGGGCCCGATTGCCGAGGCCAATATCGACGTGGACATGATCATTCAGAACGTCGGCCATGACGGCACGACCGACTTTTCATTCACCGTCAACCGCGCCGACTACACCAAGGCACTGAGTGTGCTTGAAGCCGTCAAAAACAAACTGGATGCGCGCGGCGTCGTCGGCGACAACAAGACCTGCAAGGTGTCGGCGGTCGGTGTCGGCATGCGTTCGCATCCGGGCGTGGCCAGCCAGATGTTCGGCGCACTGGCGGCTGAAAGCATCAACATCCAGATGATTTCGACCTCTGAAATCAAGATTTCGGTGGTCATCGAAGAAAAATATCTTGAGCTGGCAGTGCGCGTCCTGCACAAAGCCTTTGGTCTGGACAAGGCGGATTGAACACGCTATTGGTTTGACCGGGCGAGGTGGACAGGCTATCATCGCGCCCTTCCGGAGACGTGGCCGAGAGGTCGAAGGCACTCCCCTGCTAAGGGAGCATTCGGGCAAAACCTGAATCGAGGGTTCGAATCCCTCCGTCTCCGCCAGAAATACATCTAAGCCACTGTTTTAGTGGCTTTTTTGTTGTACATGCATTAACAACTATCAATTCCACTATCAATATTAGACTCGGTTGGCACGTTGCTACCGTCACGCCAGCGCCGCCATCCTGAATGTTGCCAATCGGATTGCGTGTGTTCATCCGACACTCATACGATGTCGGCAGACTTCATCTTGAACCGCTACGCTGTTCCCGCCGCAATGGGGGCAACCAAGCGCGCATCATCTTCTGCCGTTCTGCTCACTCTCCGATCTACCGGCCATGCTTGCATCTCAGTGTCAGGATAGGCGGTTACCATCGGTTCGGCTTGATCTACCGGCTCAGCCAGCCAGTCCTGCCAGTGCTCCGGGCGAATGATGACCGGCATTCGATCATGAATCGGCGCCATCAACGCATTTGCGCCCGTGGTGATGATGCACACCGTGCGCAGAACGCTGCCATCCGGCGCTGTCCAGGACTCCCACAAGCCCGCCATCGCCATCGTCTCGCCCGACTTCAAGCTGATGTAGTACGGTTGCTTGTAGGTGCCATCGGGCTTCCATTCATAGAAGCCATCCGCAGGAATCAGGCAACGC
>WBZP01000590.1_pt1 | contig 30519 bp, 35 predicted proteins | sample 5204301 | NCBI WGS metagenome assembly WBZP01 (sample SAMN12412401, study PRJNA552823) | activated sludge metagenome | isolation source: activated sludge from nitrification reactor of wastewater treatment plant... | place: USA: Pennsylvania | collected 2017 | reverse complement strand
GCCGCGTCTCGATCGGGCTGCCGACGGTGCGACGCGACCACCCCGACGTCTACGCCCTCGAGGTGATGAACGAGATCCTCGGCGGCGGCGGCTTCGTGTCGCGCATCACGAAGACGGTCCGCTCGAACGAGGGCCTCGCCTACTCCGCCGGCTCCGGACTCGCCCCGGGCGTGTGGTTCCCCGGGCGCTTCCGGGCCGCGTTCCAGTCGAAGAGCCGCACCGTGCCGTGGGCGGCGGAGCTCGTGCTGGCCGAGATCCGGAAGATCCGCGACGAGGGCGTCACCGCGGAGGATCTCGCCACGATCAAGAACAGCCTGGTGCAGACCTTCCCGTCGTCGTTCGCCTCGAAGGCGCAGTCGATGGCGATCTTCGCCTCGGACGAGTACACGCGCCGCGACCCTGGGTACTGGTCGACCTACCGGGACCGCATCCAGGCCGTGACCGCGGCCGACGTGCAGCGGGTCGCGAAGGCGCACCTCGTGCCGGAGAAGATGATCCTTCTGGTCGTCGGCGACCAGAAGGAGATCGACCTCGGCGACCCGAAGCACCCGGTGACGCTGGCGTCGCTCGCACCCGGCGGGCTCGTGAAGACGCTGCCGCTGCGCGACCCGCTCACCATGAAGCCGCTGCCGTAGGGCCGCTCCCGGCTCGCGCGGGGCGAGCCTCGCCCCGCGCGGCCCCCGCGGCTCCTACTTCGCGGCCTTCTGGAAGGCGGCGACGAAGTCGCGGAGAGCGAACGGGTTGTTGCTCTTCACCCGGCCGGTCAGGAAGTCCGCCGGCCCGAGCTCGTGCCGGCCGTTCCAGACGTCGAGGAAGAGCTTCGCCGGACCCTTGAAGTAGACGTCCGCGCCCTCGCCGTCGCCGCGCGCGATGTGGCACTTCTCGCGGGTCAGGCGGACCGTCCAGCTCTCGTCCGCGCCGAGCTCGAAGTGGTACGTGCGCTCGGCGCGGACGTTCGCCCGGTTGAACCTCCGGGTGAGCCCCTCGAAGATCTCCTCGATCTCCCGGTTCACGCCCGGCCCCCCGGGGCCACGCGGGGGAGCGTCTGGACGAACTCGTCCACCAGCTTCCTCTGGGCTTCCGGGGTGAGAGACGACGTCACGATGCGGGAAGCGGCCTCGACGGCGATGTCCGCCACCTGGGCCCGCAGGTCGGCGACCGCCTGGTCGCGCTCACGCTGGATCTGGTCCCGCGCCCGCGCGACCGCGGCCTCGGCCTCGGCGCGGGCCTTGCCCACGAGCTCGGAGCGGAGGGCGTCGGCTTCCTTCGTGGCGCGCGAGAGAACCTCCTCGCGCTCGCGGGCCGCGCCGCGCACGAGCTCCTCGTGCCGGGCGAGGAGCTCCTTGGCCTCGGCCGCGGCGCGCTCGGCGCTCTCCACCTGGTCGCGGATCGACTTCTCCCGCTCGTCGACGAGCTTGAGGAGCGGGCCCCACGCGAACTTGCCGAGCACGAAGGCGAACAGGGCGAAGATGAGGATCGTCGCCCAGACGAGCGTGCTCTCGACGCTGAGGATCCCGCCCCCGCCCCCCTCGGCCGCGAGGAGGAGCGGGAGGACGGACGGCGCGTGCATGCGCTAGGCCTTGATGGCGAGCAGGATCGTGACGATCAGGGCGAAGAAGGTCACGCCCTCGATGAGGCCGGCGGCCACGAGCATCGCCCCGCGGATGTCGCCGGCGGCGTTGGGCTGGCGAGCGATGCCCTCCATCGCGGCCGCGGCCAGGCGGCCGATGCCGGCGGCGCCGCCGATGATCGTGAGGCCCGCGCCGATGCCGGCGGCGAGGTAGGCGAGTGCGTTGGCGTTCATTTCCTGAGCTCCTCCTGAGCGGGTGCGTCGTCCGATCGAGTCACTTCTAGTGCGCGGGATGCGCGTACATGCCGATGAAGATGGCGGTGAGCAGCGTGAAGATGTAGGCCTGGATGAAGGCGACGAGAACCTCGAGCAGCATGATGAAGAGGCTCAGCCCGACGGACACCGGGGTCATCGCGACGCCGGCGAGCGGGGTCATCTTCGCCATCACCGGGATGAGGACGATGAGGGTCGTGATGACCATGTGCCCGGCCAGCATGTTCGCGAAGAGACGGATCATGAGCGCGAACGGCTTCGTGAACATCGAGATGATCTCGACCGGGATCATGATCGGCAGGAGCCACGCCGGCAGCCCGGGCGGCACGATGTTGTGGAAGTGGCCGAAGAGGCCGTACTTCGAGATGCCGGCGTACTGCTGGGCGGCGAACGAGACGATGGCGAGGCCCATCGTGACCGCGAGGTTGCCGGTCGAGGTGGCGGAGAAGGGCATGAGCCCGAGAAGCGCCGCCACCAGGATGAAGAAGAAGAAGCTGCAGAGCAGCGGCGTGAACTTCCGCCCGTCGCCGTGGCCGATGTTCGCCTCGGCGATCTCGTCGCGCACGAACACGACGATGCTCTCGACCGCCGCCCCGACTCCCTTCGGGATCCGACCCCCGCGGTAGCTGCGCACCGCGGCCTGGGCGATCAGGATCACGAGCGCCATCGCGGCGAGGAAAAACACGAGGTGCTTCGACGGGAGCGTCACCGGACCGATCGTCAGGGGCCGGTCGACCACGTGGTGCATGATCACGGTCGAGGGCCCCTCGTGGTCGGCGGCGGCCTCGTGAGCCCCGGCGGCCTCGTGGCCGGCCTCGGGGCCGTGGGCCGGGGCGCCGGCCTCGGCGGGGGCGGCCTCGTGGGCCGTCTCGCCCGGCGCGGGCGCCGCGGCGGCCGGCGCCTCGGCGGCGGGCGTGGGGGCGGGGGCCGGGTGGGCTGGCGCCGCCTGGAGGAGAAGGGCGAGCAGCAGGGCGCTCATCGCGCGAGCCCCGCCGCGGTCGACGCGGTGCGCCTGTGGAGGATCGAGAGTTCCATCACCAGGAAGACGACGAAGAAGAAGAGGAGCGCGAGGGCGAGCGGGACCTTCGGCAGGTCGAGGACGAGGACGCCCGCCACGACCGCCACGAGCACCGCGGCCATGCGACCGAGCATGCCGCCGAGGACCGCCCGCAGGAACGCCTGGGTGGGCCGCCCGTCCGACCACACGACGAGGGCGTGAGCGGCGAGGGTGTTGAGGACGGCGAGCGCCGTCCCGTAGGCGATCGCGGCGCGGGCGGGCGCGTCGAGATCGCGGAGCGCGAGCGGGACTGTGACCACCGCCGCCGCCGCGACGACACCGAGGACGAGCATCGTGTACTTGCCGAGGGTCAACGCTAGGAGCTCGCTCGCCGGTCTTCAGTCTCGCGCCACGGTCCGGATGAACTGATACAGAGCCACGCCCACCCCGAGGCAGCCACCGGCGAGCAGGAGCCAGGGCCGCGTCCCGAGCCGCGCGTCGAGCCAGTGGCCGAGACCGAGCATCGCCAGGACGGTGGCGGCGAGGGTGGTCCCGAGCCCCAGCAGAGGCGCCGCCTCGCGGAGGGCGCGTGCCACACCCCGATCGCCCCCGTCCCTCGGTTCCGGCGCCTCCGGAGGGGTCGAGCGAGGCGTCAACAGCCGGTTACGGTATCACACGCTCCCGGCCCCGGCAACCGCGGCTAAATCACTGGATCCGCTTCGGATGCGGCGTCGGACGAGGGCGTCCCGGCCCGCAGGACGTCGAGGCGGTAGATCCGTATCGCCGACAGGACCAGGGACAGGACGACGGGCCCGATCAGGAAGCCGAAGACGCCGAAGGCGAGGACCCCTCCGAGTATCGACAGGAAGCCGAGCAGCGGGTGGATGTTGGCCGTGCCCCGCAGGAGCATGGGCTTCACGACGTTGTCGCTGCCGCTCACGATCACGAGGCCGTAGGCGAGGAGGCCGACCGCGGCGCCCGTCTCGTCGCGGAAGAAGAGATACGCCACCGCCGGGAGCCAGCCGAGCGGCGAGCCGAGGATCGGCACGGTCGCGGCGAGGATGACCGCCGTCCCCCACACGAACGGGGACGGGACGCCGAAGAGCATGAAGCCGATGCCGGCGAGGACGCCCTGAACCACCGGGACCACGATGACGGCCTGGAGGGCGCCCTGGATCGTGCGCTCGAGGTGGTCGAAGATCTGCCGCTCCTGGGCTTCCGAGAAGGGCGAGACCGGCCGCAGCTCGGCCTTCAGGCGGCCGCCGTCGCGCAGCAGGAAGAAGAGGATCAGCAGGAAGAGCACCAGGTCGAAGACGGCGTGGGTGACCCGCCCGAGCACGCCCTGCACGAGGCCGCTCGCTCCGCCGGCCAGCTGCGCGAGCCCGCCCTCGAAGGCCGGGGCGAGCTGCGCGCGGAGCCACGCGAGCCACGGCGCGAGGCCGGGGTGCTTCTTCGGCAGCTCCTCCCAGACGCGCTGGACCGCCTCCGGGCCGGCGACCGGCTGCGAGCGCAGCCACGCGAGGAGGGCCTCGGCCTGCTGCGCGAGGATGAAGAGCGAGGTGAGCACCGGGACGAGCAGGAGCACCGTGACGAGCAGGACGAGGACGCTCGCGGCGAGGGTGGGCCGCGCCCCGAGCGCCGAGGCCAGCCGCTTCTGCACGGGCGCAAGGAGGAGGGCCACGCACGCCGCCACCGCGGAGACGAGCAGGAACGGCCGGAACACCCAGAAGGCGAGCAGGAGGATGAACGCGAGGGCGACGAGGAGCGGCGTGAGGAGGTCGCGGCGTCTTCGATCGGGCATTTCCCTCTAGTCGCGGCTCACCGCGTCGGTCAGCTCGTTCGCGTCGGCCTCGCCGGGCCGACGGGGAAACAGGCGCGCGAGCTCCGCGCCGACCGCGCCCACCCCGGCCACGACGCCGTCGGTGAAGCGGCCCGCGCGGAGGTGGGGCGCCATCGTCTCGGCCACCCACGCCCAGAAGCCGGGCGCGGAGGCCCCGTGGATGCCGGCGTCGCCGATCACGGCGAAGCGCTGCGTCTCCGGAGCGAAGTAGAGGAGGACCCCGTTCCTCTCCGCGGTCGCCGTCATGCCGAGCCGCTCGAAGGCGGCGGCGGCCGCGGCCTCGACGTCGACCACCGGCTCGTCGGTCACGTGGACGCGGATCTCCGCGCGGCCATGCGATTCCGCCTCGCGGATCGCCGCCACCACGCGCGCTTCGTCGAGAGCGTCGAGGAACGCGTCGGGTCTCACGCTCGCCTCCTACCAGCTTCCCGAGGCGCCGCCGCCCCCGAAGGAGCCGCCCCCGCCCGAGAAACCGCCCCCGCCGCCGCCGAGGCTGCCGCCGCCGCCCCAGGAGCCCCCGCCGCCGCCGAAGCCACCGCCCCACGAACTGCCGCCGCCCCAGCCACCACGCCGGTAACCGCGGTGGTCGTAGGTGCGCCCCCCGCCCATGCCGGCGCCGTGGCTCGCGAGCCACAGGAAGAGAAGGACGAAGAGCAGGACGATCACGAGCCCGGCGAGAGGGACGCCCCGACGCGACCGGGCCGCGACGGGCTGATACTCACCCTTCGTCGCGCGGAGGATGGCGTCGATGCCCGCCTCGAGGCCCCCGGCCCAGTCCCCCCGCTGGAAGCGGGGAACGACCTCGTCACCCAGGATGCGGCTCGCGAGAGCGTCGGGCAGCGCTCCCTCGAGGCCGTAGCCGGTCTCGATGCGCATCTTCCGGTCGCGCACGAACACGAAGAAGACGACGCCGTTGTCGACGTCCTGCCGACCGGCCCGCCACGACTCGGCGGTGCGGTTGGTGAAGTCCTCGAGCGAGGGCGAGGGCAGCTCCGGGAAGACCGCGACCAGGACCTGGTTCGAGGTCTGCTTCTCGAAGTCGCGCAGCTTCTCGTCGAGGCGCTGGGCGTCGCCCGGCGGGACGAGGCCCGCGTAGTCGTTGAAGTAGGCCTTCGGCGGGGGCGGCAGCCGCTCCTGGGCGGCCGCCCCCGCACCGCCCCCCGCGAGGAGGGCGGCGCACACGACGAGCGCGCTCAGGACCGCGCGCACGGTGAGGGCCTCGGGCCTATCGCTCGGCCGGCGCCGGCGTGCCGCCGAAGTTGAAGTTCACCGTGGGCGCCTGGTCGGAGCCGGCCCGCGCCTGGAAGTAGGCCTTCTCCTTCATGCCGAGCATGTTCGCGAACAGGACGGCCGGGAAGCGCAGGCGCGCCGTGTTGTACGCCTGCGCCTTCTCGTTGTAGCGGCCCCGCTCGACGCTGATGCGGTTCTCGGTCCCCTCGATCTGGACCTGCAGGTCGCGGAAGTTCGCGTTCGCCTTCAGCTCGGGGTAGCGCTCGACGACGACCATCAGCCGCTGCAGGGCGCCCGACAGGGCGTCCTGCGCCTGCTGGAAGCGGGCGAAGGCGGCGGGATCGTTCGGCAGGGAGCCGACGTTCACCTGGGCCTGACCGACGCTCGCGCGGGCCTTCACGACCTCCTCGAGGGTCGACTTCTCGAAGTTGGCCGCGCCCTGCACGGTGCTCACGAGGTTCGGGATGAGGTCGGCGCGGCGCTGGTACTGGTTCTCGACCTGCGCCCACTGCGCGTCGACACCCTGCCCGAGGCCGACGAGGCTGTTGTAGGTCCCGAGCGCGATGCCGCCGACGACGAGGACCGCCAGCACCAGCACGCCGAGACAGCCCAGCCACTTCATCATGGACGGCTCCTCTCTTCCGGGTTCACGCGCACCCCGCCCGAAGGCGGAGGGGACGACCGAGCTTAATCCGAAATACGTCGCGCCGTCGGCCGGAGTTCAGTGGCCGGGCGCCGGCTCCGGGGTGGCGGCGGGGGCGGCGGCAGCCGGGGTCGCCGGGGCGGCGGGGGCCGCGGCCGGCGGCAGCGTCGCCGCGTGCACCGTCTGCGCGGCGCCGAACTTCTCCGGCTGGACAGAGGCGGCGATCCGGCCGACCGGCCCGTGCAGGAACTCGAGCACCGGCTTCGGGTAGAGGCCGATCCAGAAGCACAGGACCATCAGCGGGACGAGCGTCGCGATCTCGCGGCCGTTGAGGTCGGCGAGCGTCTTGTTCTCGTCCTTCGTCACCTGGCCCCAGAAGACCCGCTGGTAGAGCCAGAGGAGGTACGCCGCGCCGAGGACGACGCCCGAGACCGACCAGTAGGCCCAGGCGCGGTTCGCGGCGAAGGCGCCCTGCAGGATCATGAACTCGCCGACGAAGCCGTTCAGCAGCGGCAGGCCCATCGACGCGAGGAAGAAGACCATCGTGAGCGCGGCGTAGACCGGCATCACGTGGGCGAGGCCGCCGAACTGGGCGATCTCCTTCGTGTGGCGCCGCTCGTAGAGGATCCCGACGAGGAGGAAGAGGGCGCCCGTCGAGAGCCCGTGGTTGATCATCTGCAGGACGCTGCCCTCCATCCCGAGCGGGTTGAGGGCGAACATCCCCAGCATGACGAAGCCGAGGTGGCTCACCGACGAGTACGCGATGAGCTTCTTCATGTCCTTCTGGACGAGGGTCACGAGCGCGGCGTAGACGATGCCGATGATCGCGAGCGCCGCCACCCACGGCACCGCGTCGACCGCCGCCTGCGGGAAAAGCGGCAGCGAGAAGCGGATGAAGCCGTAGGTCCCCATCTTCAGGAGGACGCCGGCCAGGATGACCGAGCCCGCGGTGGGCGCCTCGACGTGGGCGTCGGGGAGCCACGTGTGGAACGGGAACATCGGCACCTTGATCGCGAAGCCGAGGAAGAAGGCGAGGAAGCACCAGAACTGCAGGTCGGCGGGGACGCCCATCGTGATCCACTTCGTGTAGTCGAAGGTCCCGGTCGCCTCGAGGCCGGGGATCGTCCGCGAGTGGAAGTAGAGGGCGAGGATGCCGAGGAGCATCACGACCGAGCCGGCCAGGGTGTAGAGGAAGAACTTGATCGCCGCGTACAGCCGCCGCGCCCCGCCCCAGATCCCGATGAGGAAGTACATCGGGACGAGCATGACCTCCCAGAAGACGTAGAAGAGGAACATGTCGAGCGAGCAGAAGGTCCCGATCATGCCCGCCTGGAGGAGGAGGATGAAGACGTAGTAGGCGCGGACCCGGTCGGTGATCGCCGTCCAGCTCGAGAGGATCGCGATCGTGCCGAGGAGGGTGGTCAGCAGGATGAGGAGGGCCGAGATCCCGTCGACGCCGAAGAAGTACGAGACGCCGATCGAGGGGATCCAGTCCGCCTTCTCCTGGAACTGGAAGCCCTCGGCGCCGCGGTCGAACCAGAACCACAGCGGCAGGCTGACCAGGAACCCGAGGAGGCCGAACGCGTTCGCCGCCCAGCGCACGGCGTTCTCCTTCTCCTTGCCCGAGAAGACGGGCAGGAGGAGGACGAGGGCGCCGGCAAGCGGCGTGTAGGTGATGATCGAGAGCAGGTGGTCGCGGAAGAAGTCCATCTCGTTCGTGCCTCTTTAGTACAGCCCGAGGAGGAAGCGGCCCGCTGCGATGAGCAGGAAGAGGCCGATCAGCATGCTGAGCGCGTAGTGCTGCACGAGGCCGTTCTGCACGGCCCGGAGCGCGTAGCTGAGGTTGTCGAGGACGAAGGCCAGCAGGTTGACGAGGCCGTCGACCACGTAGCGGTCCCACGCGTTCGAGGCCGCGGCGACGACGTCGCGCACGGCCCACGTCGCGCCGTTGACGCCGAGGCCGGGGCGGACCTCGCCGTCGCCCCCGTCGACGACGTAGCGGTCGTTCGCGTGGAGGGCCTTGCCGCCGCCGAGGACGAGGCCGCGCACGAACACGGCGCCGTACGCCTCGTCCACGAAGTACTTGTTGAGGAGGGTCCGGTGGACGCCCGGCAGCGCGGCGGCCAGCTTGTCCGGGATCGCGAAGTCGCTCTTGTAGAAGCGCGTGGCGACCAGGATGCCGCCGATCGCGACGAGGAGCGACAGGCCCATGAGCCCCCACTCGACGCCGTGGCCGGGAGCGGCGGTCGCGAACACCTCGGCGAGCGCGTGGTGCGCGTGCTCGAACGAAGGCTCCGTGAAGTGCTCGAAGACGTTCGGGAGCCCGACGAGGCCGCCCATGACCGCCGGCACGCCGAGGAGCCCGGCGAGGACCGAGCCCACCGCGAGGATCTGCAGCGGCACGATCATCGTCTTCGGCGACTCGTGCAGGTGGTGCGCCTGCTCGGCCGTGCCGCGGAAGCTCCCGCCGAAGGTCATCCAGTAGAGGCGGAACATGTAGAAGGCCGTCATCGCGGCGACGAGGACGCCGATGCCCCAGACGACGCGCCCGTAGCCGCCGACCTTGAAGGCCGACCAGAGGATCTCGTCCTTCGAGAAGAAGCCGGCGAAGGGGAAGATGCCGGCGATCGCGATGCAGCCCACGAGCATCGTCAGGTGCGTCCACGGAAGCTTCGACTTGAGGCCGCCCATGTTCCTCATGTCCTGCTCGCCCGACATCGCGTGGATGACCGAGCCCGAGCCGAGGAAGAGGAGCGCCTTGAAGAAGGCGTGGGTGAAGACGTGGAAGATGCCGGCCGCGAAGGCGCCGACGCCGCAGGCGAGGAACATGTAGCCGAGCTGGCTCACCGTCGAGTACGCCAGCACCCGCTTGATGTCGTTCTGGACGAGGCCGATCGAGGCGGCGAGGATCGCGGTGAAGGCCCCCACGACGGCCACCGTCAGCATCGCCTTCGGCGCGTGCGCGTAGATCGGGGCCGAGCGGGCGACCATGTAGACGCCCGCGGTCACCATCGTCGCGGCGTGGATGAGGGCGGACACCGGGGTCGGGCCCTCCATCGCGTCGGGGAGCCAGACGTAGAGAGGGACCTGCGCGCTCTTGCCGGTCGCGCCGATGAAGAGGCAGAGGGCGATCACCGTGAGCGTCCCGCCCCAGGCCCACTCGACCGGCAGGTGGGCCGAGGCCTCCATCACGTGGCGGAAGTCGAGCGTCCCGAAGGTCGTGAAGACGAGGAACATGCCGGCGAGGAAGCCGGCGTCGCCGATCCGGTTGACGATGAAGGCCTTCTTGCCCGCGTCCGAGGCGCTCTGCTTGTGGAACCAGAACCCGATGAGGAGGTACGAGCAGAGGCCGACCCCTTCCCAGCCCACGAAGAGGACCGCGTAGTTCGCGCCCAGGATGAGCGTGAGCATCGCGAACATGAAGAGGTTCAGGTACGACATGTACCGGGCGTAGCCCGGGTCGTGGCCCATGTACCCGATCGAGTAGACGTGGATCAGGAAGCCCACGAAGGTCACGAACAGGACCATCACCGAGGAGAGCGGGTCGAGGAGGTAGGCCCAGTCGATCGTGAACGCCGTGGCGCCCGCCGCGCCGTGGACCGCGGTCTCGGCCGCCCCGCCCGGCAGCCACGTCCACAGCGTCTCGACGATCGCCCCGCCCTCGGCCGCGCGGGCCTGGAGGACCGAGTACGCCGCGACGAGGAACGAGAGGAAGACGCTGCCCGCCGCGACGAGGCCGATGAGCGGCGAGGGCCCGTGGGTGTCGCCGCCCCCGTGCCCGTGGTCGTCGTGGCCGTGTCCCCGGCCCTGTCCGGCGCGGCCGAGGATCCGGACCCCGACCGTGAAGTTGAACAGGAAGCCGAGGAGCGGGAAGAGAGGAATCAGGAAGAGGAACGAGCGCATGTCACCCCACAGGCTGTCGGGCCGGCCGGATCATATGGGAAGGCTCGGAAGACCGTCAAGCCGAGCCGTTGCATCAGCTTGGCCGGACCGGACGGCTCAGCGGTGGTCGGTTCTCCCGGCGAGGAGGTCGACGGCGTGCGGGAGGAGGGGCGCGAGGGCCGCCATCCCGCTGCGGACCCCCCGCGGGCTGCCGGGCAGGTTCACGATCAGGCAGCCGCCGAGGAGCCCGGCGCGGCCGCGCGAGAGGGACGCGAGCGGCGTCTCGGCCACTCCCTGGGCCCGCAGGCGCTCCGCGATCCCGGGGACCTCTCTTTCGATCACGTCGAGCGTCGCCTCCGGGGTGACGTCGCGGGCCGCGAGCCCCGTCCCGCCGGTGGTCACGACGAGCGACGACCTGGCGGCCGCCTCGCGCAGCGCCGCCACGATCCTCTCGCGCTCGTCGGGCACGACGACCGTCCCGTCCACCGCGAAGCCGAGCTCCCGCAGCAGGCGCGCCGCCTCGGGACCGGAGACGTCCTCGCGAGTCCCGCGGGCGCAGGAATCGCTGATCGTGACGACGGTGGCGCGGGGCATCGGTGGGCGCTTCGATTGACGGTGCCGGAAGCCGGCACCTATAGTGAGGATAGCCGGCGGGGGCCTGGCGAGCCACACCCACCCACACAGGAGAAGACGTGACCGTGACCTCTCTCTGGACCGTCGCGTCCCTGTTCCTGCTGGGGCAGGCGGCCCCGGCCGCCGCGCCCGGAACGGAGATCCGCGCCTTCACCGCCACGATCCTCGACGACAAGGGCGGCGAGGTGACGGACCTCTCGGCCCACGACGTGTCGGTCGCCGAGAACGGCGTCACCCGCGACATCGTGTCGTTCAAGCGCGACGCCCGACCGCTGAGCGTGGCCCTCCTCGTCGACTCGAGCGTCGGCACGACCTCCGTCTACCGGCTGAACATGGTCGACGCCGTGACCGGGTTCGTGTCCCGCCTGCCCGAGGGCGCGCGCTACGCGGTGTGGACGACCGGCGACCGCCCGACGAAGATCGTCGACTTCACGGAGGACCGCGAGGCGGCCGGCCGGGGCCTCCGCATGGTCGCATCGCAGGGCGGCAACTACCTGCTCGACGCGGTCGCCGAGGCGTCCGCCGACCTCAGGAAGCTCCTGCGCGAGGGCGACCGCGCCGCCGTCGTCGTCCTCACCGCGACCGGGCCCGAGCTGAGCTACCGGGACCGGTACCGCGCGGCGGAGGAGGGAGAGAAGAGCGGGGCCGTCTTCCTCGCCGCGCAGATCGACGCGGCGGGGGGCGACATGGAGGTCCGCGAGAACCTGGGCTACGTGCTCGACCGCCTCGCGACGTCGACGGGCGGGCGCCACGACACGATCCTCTCGGCGATGAGCGCCGACGGGGCCATGAGGCGGCTGTCCGTGGCGCTGCGCTCGGCCTACCGCGTCGTCTACGCGAGCGTCCCCGGCCTGAAGAAGCGCCGGGTCGAGCTGTCCGTCGCGCGGCCGAAGACGAAGGTGATGATCCCGGCCGCGACCGACAGGGACGCGGGCGCGGGGACCGAGCGATGAGCGCCCGCGCGTCCCTCGCCGCCCTCGCCGCCGGCCTCCTCGCGGCGGCCCCGGTCCCTCTCGCCGCGCAGGCCCGCACGCCCACCTTCGGCACGGGCATCGAGATCATCAACCTCAACCTGTCGGTGACCGACGGCCGGAACAACTTCGTGGTGGACCTCGCGCAGAAGGACTTCGCGGTGTTCGAGGACGGCATCCGGCAGGACCTCACCCTCTTCACCCACGAGAACCTGCCGATCTCGATGGTGCTGATGGTCGACTGCTCGGCCTCGATGGAGGAGAAGCTCAAGACCGCCCAGGCGGCGGCCATCCGCTTCACGAAGACGCTGCGGCCGCAGGACCTCGCGCAGGTCGTGCAGTTCAACGACCGCGCGACGACGCTGCAGCCGTTCACGAACGACCTCGGCGCGCTCGAGGCGGCGATCCAGAAGACGGAGGCGGCCGGCCCGACCGCCCTCCACAACGCGCTCTACGTCGCGCTCAAGGACCTGATGCGCGACAAGAAGGCGGCGGAGCTGCGCCGGCGGGCGATCGTGCTGCTCTCCGACGGCGAGGACACCGCCTCGCTCGTGAGCGACGACCAGGTGATCGAGCTCGCCCGCAAGAGCGAGATCAACATCTACGTCATCAGCCTCCGCCAGAACCGGCCGCAGGACCGCGGCACCCAGAAGTTCAGCCAGGCCGAGTACCTCGTCAGCACCCTCACCCGCGAGACGGGCGGTCGGGCCTACTTCCCGAACTCGCTCTCCGAGCTCGACCGCGTCTACGACCTGATTGCCGAGGAGCTGCGCACGCTCTACGGCATCGGCTACGTCTCGTCGAACGCCCGCCGGGACGGCAAGTGGCGCCGCATCGTCGTGCGCGTGCCGGACCGCGAGGGCATCACGATCCGCCACAAGCTCGGGTACTACGCGCCGGCGAGCTGAGCCGCCCTCGCCGCGGCGGCGCGGGGCATGGCCGGGGGACGCCTCAGTCCACCCAGACCCGGATGCTCGCCTCGTCGTCGTCGATCTCGACGAGGCTCTGGCCCGACTCGAACGCCCGCAGCAGCTCACCGAGCGTCGGCCCCCGCCGCTCGCAGGACGAGCAGTCGTGGATGCGCCAGTCCTCGCCGAAGGCGCGGGCGAGGCCGAGCGGCACGTTGATCGAGACCTTGCCGTGCTTGCCGGCGCGCTCGGTGATGCGGACGCGCAGCCACTTGCCCTCGACGCTGCGCGCGGGGCGCGCCGGCTTCGCGGCGGGCGCCTCGGCCGCCGGCCTCGCCTCGGCCACCCGCGTCGCGCCGACGGCCCTTCGCACCGCCGCGAGGTCGTCGTCCGTCCGGTCCGCGCGCGCGGGAGCGGCGACGGCCGCGAGGCCCGCGGCGAGCACGGCGGCGAACAGGGTCCTCTTCATCGCGTCCTCCTCTACTCGAGCCAGATCTGGATCCGCTCGCCGTCGTCGCCCTCGACCGTCAGGATCTCGGTCGGACCGAGCTTCTTGAGCTTCTGCCAGAAGCTCGCCGCGTCGTAGCCCTCCTTGCGCAGGTCGGCCACGGCGTCCTCGGGCAGGCTCTTGAAGACGAGCTCGGCGAGGGCGACCGGCAGGTTGATCGCGAGCTTCGGCATCTCGGAGCCCTTCTCGAAGATGCGCACGCGCACCCAGCTCGCCTCGCGGCCGGCGCGCGGCGGCGCCTCGCGGGGCGGCTTCGCGCCGGGGGCCCGCGCGAGCGCGTCGCGGTCGACGCGCATGAGAGCGAGCTTCGCCCGCTCGACGAGGTCGTCGTCCTGCTCGCGGTCGACGATCTCGAGGAGCACCGGCACGGCGGGCCGCCCCGCGTCGGGGCCGAGCGAGGCGAGCTGCAGGGCGGCGAAGTAGCGCACGGTGCGGCTCGGGTCCTGGAGCGCCTCGCGCGCGACGGCGACCCGCCCCGCGTCGCCCGTCTTCGCCATCCGCACCGCGAGGGCGACGCGGCTCGTCTTCGCCTCCTCGACGAGCGTGCGGTCGGAGGGGCGCGCGGCGAGGAACTCGTCGTACTCGGCGAGCGCGCGCCCGTTCTCCTTGAGCCCCTCGCTGCAGCGCGCGATCCAGTAGCGGGCGGCCTCGGTGTCGCGGCCGCCGCCCGCGCGGACGGCCTGCCACGCCTCGCGCGCGGCCGCGTAGTCGCGGTCGAAGTAGAGGGCCTTGGCCCTCGCGAGCGTCGCGGGGTCTCCCTCCGCCAGCGCGAGCGCCGGCGCGAGGAGCGCCGCGAGCAGGAGGCCCCACGTCGTGCGTGCCGTCATCCCTCGAGCTCCCTTGTCATCAGTCGGATCCTCATCAGCAGCTGGCGATCTTCCACCTGGCGCCGCAGCCGCTCGACGTCGCGCCGCTTCACGCACGAGGGCAGCTCCGAGACCTCGCGCAGCGCCACCTCGACGTCGTCGAGCACGCCCCGGGCGCTCGCTACCGCCTCGCCCTCCGGGTCGACGACGAGCCGGCCCTTCTCGAGGAGCGCGCGGCTGCGCTCGGCCGCGGCTCCGACGTCGAGCCAGTCCTCGGTCCGGTCGCAGTCGTCCGCGTTCGCGGCGACGGCGACGAGCACGTCGCCGGCGTCGCTGAGGTAGCGGGCCGCGTGCTCCCGGGCGAGGGCGTGCTCGATGCGGGCGAGCGCCTCCTCCGTGCCGGGCGCGTCGGCGGCGGCCGGGCGCGGGATCGGCGCGAGGGTCGGGGACGGCGCGGGCCGGAAGCGCCCGACGACCGCCGGGGCGAGGAGCGACACGGCCGCGACCGCGGCCGCGGCGGGCAGCGCCACGAGGTACCAGCGCGGCCGGCGGGCCGGGGTGAGGAGGGCGCGCTCGACCGCGCGCTCGACCTGAGCGGCGAAGACGCGGGCGTCGACGTGCGGCTCGGCCGTCCGCACGGGATCGCTCTCGATCGCCCGCACGACGGCGAGGATGGCGTCGTGCTCGGCGCGGCAGCGCGCGCAGCGGCCGAGGTGGCGCCGCGCGCGCTCGCCCTCCGCGCCCTCGAGGGCGCCGGCCGCGAGGAGCGCGACGAGGCGGCGCGTGCGCAGGTGCTCGAGGATCACGACCTCTCCTCCGGAGCGAGGCGCTCGCGCATGCGGGCGAGGGCGCGGTGCAGGCTGCTCTTCACGGTGCCGAGGCTCATGCCGAGCGACTGGGCGATCTCCTCCAGGCTCAGGTCCTGGTAGTGGCGCAGCACGACGACGGCCCGCTGGCGCTCCGGCAGCACGCGCAGCGCCCGGGCGACGCGCTCGCCGGCCTCGCGGCCGCGCAGGGCCCGCTCGGCCGAGGCGGCGGGGTCCGCGAGCGAGGCCGCGTGGTCGTCGTCGGCGAGGGGAGAGAAGGTCTCGCCGCGGCGGCGGTTGCGCCGCCAGCGGTCGATCGCGAGGTTCACGGTGACCCGCGTGAGCCACGGGCCGGCCTCGGCCGATCCGTCCCACCGCGACGCGCCCTGGTAGGCCTTCACGAAGGCCTCCTGCACGACGTCGAGGGCGTCCTCGCGCTGGCGGAGGTAGGCGAGGGCGATGCGGTACAGCCGTGCGTAATGCCGCTCGACGAGCGGCGCGAGCGCGTCGCGGTCGCCGCCCGCGAGGCGGGCCATGAGCTGGCGGTCGTCGCTCTCGCGCGCCGGGAGATCCACCCGCGTCGAGTGTCCCCCGTGATCGCCGGCCGCGCCACTCCCGGAGCCCCCGTCCCGCACGCGCGGCCTTTCAGGCCGCGCACGGGAGGCCGTCTCCGGGGAGACCCGCCGCCGCGTCGCTCGCGCACGCCGTCACTCGCATCCTTCCTGCCCTCGGTGGCATAACGCGCGGCGTCGCGCGAGGGTTCCGAAGCGCGATGTCCTTGCGCGGGGGGCGCCGGCCGCCCATAATCCGAAATCGTTACCGGAGAACGGCTTGCAGGAACGATCGAACCTTCCCCCCGACTTCACGACCGAGGACACCTGGCGGATCTTTCGGATCATGGCGGAGTTCGTCGAGGGCTTCGAGACGCTCGCCCAGGTCCCGCGGGCCGTCACGGTCTTCGGCTCGGCCCGCTCGAAGCCGGGCGACCCGGACTACGCCCGCGCCGAGGCCCTCGGGCGGGCGCTCGCCCGCGCCGGCCACGCCGTCATCACCGGCGGCGGGCCCGGCGACATGGAGGCGGTCAGCAAGGGGGCGTTCGAGGCGGGCGGGCAGACGATCGGGGTGTGCATCGACCTGCCCTTCGAGGAGAAGCCGAACCCATACCTCACGCACCGGATCTCGTTCCGCTACTTCTTCGTGCGGAAGGTGATGTTCGTGAAGTACTCGAAGGCCTTCGTCATCCTGCCGGGCGGCTTCGGGACCCTCGACGAGCTCTTCGAGTCGCTGACGCTCGTCCAGACGAAGAAGGTGCCGGCGTTCCCGGTCGTCCTCACCGGCGACGACGGCTTCTGGGACGGGCTGCTCTCGTGGCTCAGCTCGTCCCTGATGCGACGGGGGAAGATCTCGCCCGAGGACCTCGCACTCCTCCAGCGGGCCACCTCGGCCGAGGAGGTGGTGGACCTCCTCGCTCGCTCCGGGGTCGCGACCTAGCGGTCTACTTCCTCTCCTTCGGGAAGAAGGCGCCGAAGAGCCAGTTCACGACCATGACGACGAGGCTGCCGAGGATCCCCGCCCACAGCCCGCTCACGTTGTAGCCCGGCATCAGCTTCGAGAAGCCCCACAGCAGGAGCCCGTTCAGGACGAAGTAGAAGAGCCCCAGCGTCAGCACCAGGGCGGGCAGCGACAGGAGCATCACGAGCGGCCGCACGATCAGATTGAGCAGGCCGAAGATCGCGCCGGCGACGAGGAGCTGGCCCCAGCTCCCGGTGAAGGTGATGCCGGGGACGAGATAGGCCGTCGCGTAGAGGGCGACCGCGTTCGCCACGAGTGTCAGCAGGAGTCTCATCGGGGCACCTCGGGTGTCGTCTCGCGCACGACGCGCCAGCCCGCGGGCGCGTCGAACAGGCTCTCCGGCAGCGGGGCGACGCGGATCGCCGTCACGGTCGACACCGTCTCCTGCGTCTCGCCGAGCACGTTCACCCTCATCCGCGTCTCGAGCGGGAAGCCGGGCAGCGCGCGGATCCCCGACACGAGGCCGGCGAGGGCCTGGCCCGCCCCCGACCACTCGAGGAAGTCGGCGAACACCGCGGCCTTGACCGGCAGGCCCTCGGCGACCCACGCCTCGACGACCACGAAGCGGCCGGTGAGGCGGTAGCCGCGGCAGGCGTGCCCCGCGATCGTGCGGGCCCCGGGCAGCTCGACGGGCCGCAGCTCGCCGTCCTCGGGCGCACCCATGAGGCCGGCGGCGAGCGCCGCGTCCGCCTGCGAGCGCGCGCGCAGCCGCTCCGCATCGATCTCGACCGCGACGCGCGCGTCGGGGTCGAGGCGCAGCGCGCGGTTCTCGTCGAGGCGCAGCACCAGGGCCGCGCCCCCGGCCTCGAGCGGCTCGAGGCGGAGGCGGCGTCCCGCGCAGGACACGCGCGAGCGGACCCCCGGCGCGGGCGCGCCCGCGCGGCGCACCGTCGTGACCTGATCGAAGGTGACGCCCGACGGAGCCGGAGCCGCCGCGGCGAGAGTGGCGGAGAGGAGCGCTGCAAGAATCATGGCGTCACATTACACGAACGGGCCCGTCGCACTATGGACATCCGCCGGTCGCTATCATACAGTCCCCGCCGTCGGCGAACCCGCCCGGAAAAACCCTGTTGAAACCCACCTCACGCGTCACGAGCCCGGCCGACGCGGTGCCGTTCCGGCAGTCGCTGCTCGCTTTCCTCGAGGCCGGGCCCGGCCGCGAGGAGGCGCTCCTCGCGGAGTTCGAGAGCCGGCGCTCGCCGTCGGACCCTCTCTACTCCTCCCTTCTCTACCTCCTCACGCACCTCGACTTCAGCGAGCGGCGGGCGGCGAGCCACTGGCGGAAGGCGACCGCGCACCGCCGCGCGCTCGCGGCGGCGCTCGGCCGCGACCCCGGCCTTCGTGTGGCCCTCCTCGACTACTTCGCGAACGTGTGCGGCGAGCTCAAGAACCCGAAGGTCATCGAGCTCGCGAGCTACGAGCGGACGGAGCGCTCGGCGGTGACGGACGGCCTGACCGGGCTCTACAACCACGCCTACTTCGTCCAGGCGGTGCGGCAGGAGCTCCTGCGCAGCCGACGGCACGGGCTGCGCGCGGCGCTCCTTCTCCTGGACCTCGACGGCTTCAAGTCCGTCAACGACCGGCTCGGCCACGTCGAGGGGGACCGCGTTCTGATGCGGGTGGCGGCCGCGTTGCGCGACAGCCTCCGCGAGATCGACGTGGCTGCCCGCTACGGCGGCGAGGAGTTCGGCGTGCTCCTCCCCGACACCTCGCGGCTCGGCGCGTTCGTGGTGGCCGAGCGCGTGCGGCAGCGCGTCGAGGAGCGCTTCGCGCGCGACGCGGTGCCGGTCACGATCTCGGGCGGCCTCGCGGTCTTCCCGGAGGACGCGGCGACGCCGGCCGACCTCATCGTGCGGGCCGACGCCGGGCTCTACGCGGCGAAGGCCGCCGGCAAGAACCGCATCCTCCTGCCCCAGGGCGAGAGGCGGCGCCACCGCCGTCAGCCGCCGGCCGGGCGCGTGCGCGTCGGCGGGGCCGGGTCGGCAGAGGCCGCCGCCGTCAAGAACCTCTCCGAGGGCGGGATGCTCGTGAGCCTGCCCGGGGCGGTCGCGATGGGCAGCGGCGTGAGCCTCGCGATCGAGTGCCCCGAGCGCGGCCCGGTCCGCCTGCGCGGCGAGGTCGTGCGCGTCGAGCGCGTGCCGGGGACGGACGAGGCGTACGACGTGGGCGTCCGCTTCCTCGGCCCCGGGCCCGGGCCCGCGCCGAGGCCGCTCGCCGAGCGCTAGGGCGTTCCCGCGGCGGGCGGTCCGGGCGAAGATCGGGTGATGGCTTTCCTCGCCGCCCTCCTTGCCGCCGCCTGCGTGCCGGGCGCTCCCGCGCCGGCCGACGCGAACGCCTACGTGCGGGCGCTCGTCTTTGCCCAGCGCGCGCGCGAGGAGGCGCTGTCGCTCTACACCTACGACGTCGCCGAGGTCCGCGAGGACCTCGACGCGGGGGGACGCGCCACGCGGCGCGAGACGAAGGGTTTCGAGGTGTTCTTCGTGCGCGGGCGGCCGGTGCGGCGCCTCGTGGAGAGGGACGGCCGCCCCCTCCCGGCGAAGGAGAAGGCCCGGGAGGACGCGCGGGCCCGACGGCTCGCCGACGACCTCGCGGCCGGCCGGGCCGCCACCGAGCAGCCGGGCCTGCGGATCTCCCGGGTCCTCGAGCGCTACGACTTCGCCTGGGCGGGGCGCCAGGACGTCGCCGGCCGCTGCGCGCTCGCGTTCGACGTCTCGGCACGGCCCGGCCGGTTCGACCTCGACCGCGACGCGCTGCTCCGCCGCCTCGCCGGACGGCTGTGGGTCGACGAGGAGGACCGCGCCGTCGTCCGGCTCCAGGTGCGCAACACCGGCAGCCTGCGCGTCGCGCTCGGGATCGCGGCGGTCTCGTCGCTCGGGCTCGAGGCCGAGTTCGCCCGCATGGAGGACGGGGTGTGGCTGCCGCGGCGGGTCGAGGCGCGGGCCGAGGGGCGCAAGCTCCTCTTCGCCAGCTTCCGCGTCCGCACGACGACGACCTACTCGAACTACCGCCGCTTCGCGGTCGACGTGGAGGAACGCGTCGCGCCCTGAGGCCGTCCGGGGCCCCCGGCGTCGTGCTAGTCTCCCTCCTCGCATGACGCGTTTCCCACGAATGGGCCGGGCGAGTTCCGCCGCGGCGATCCTCGGCGCCGGGTTTCTCGCCGGCTGCGGAGGCGGCGGCTCGTCGCCGACCGGCCCGTCGTCGACCCCGGCCCCGCCCACCTACACGGTGACCGCGACCGTCTTCTACGACGAGAACGGCAACGGCCTCCTCGACGGCGCCGAGGGCGTCCGCGTGCCGAACGTGCGGGTGGCGATCGGAGCCGGCTCCGGGACGAGCGTGGCCGGAACCGGGCAGGCCGCGGTCAAGGGCATCCAGGAGGGCACGTTCGCGCCCCAGCTGGACAATGGGAGCCTGCCTTACTACTTCGAGCCGCCGGCGGCCGGCCTCGCCTCGATCAGCGTGCCCGCGACGAGCGAGATCCGCGTCCCGCTGACGCTGCCCGTGGGTAACAACCAGAAGAACCTCTACTTCGGCTACGGCGACAGCATCACGGCCGGGGACGGTTCCTCCGACGGCCGCGGCTACCAGCTCTACCTGCAGAACCTTCTCGGCCCTCACTTCGGGCGGGCCGAGGTGACGAAGTTCGGGCGCTCGGGGACGACGAGCGACGACGGGCTCTCGCGCATCCGCACCTGGCTGCGGACGTACAGCCCCTCGTACGTCCTCATCCTGTACGGGACGAACGACTGGAACGACTCGCGCTGCCAGGGCGCGCTGCCGCCCGGGTGCTTCACGATCGACTCGCTCGACGAGATGATCGGCGTGGCGCGCGACTTCCGCGTGCTCCCGGTCCTCGGCACCCTCATCCCGGTGAACCCGGCGCTCAACCCGGCCGACCGCAACACGTGGGTCGACCAGATCAACACGCGGGTCAAGGCGCTCGGGACCCTGCGGCAGGTGCCGGTGGCCGACCTCAACGCCGAGATGCGGGCGACGTCGGCCGCCCTCACCCCGCTCTTCGCCGACCACGTCCACCCGAACGACCAGGGCTACCAGGCCCTCGCCCGGGGCTGGTTCAAGGCGATCACGGCCTCCCGCTCGGGCGCCTCCTCGAGCCGGCGGTCGTTCTTCAGCCGGCCCTAGCCGGACGGTCGGGCCGGCGGCCCGGCCCGCGGGCCGGACCCGGTCGGACAGGATTGTCGCCCGCGCTTGAAGACCCCGACATTTCTGTCATAGTGCGCCCGTGGCCCGCGCCGACCCCCAGAAGCTCTCGGACCTGCTGGAGCTCAGCCAGACGCTCGGCGCGACGCTCAACCTGCGGGCGGCCCTGCAGCGCGTGCTCGCGATGCTCGAGGAGAGCCACGGCACCCTCTCCGGGGTGATCGTCCTGCGCGACGGGGACTCGGGCGAGCTGACGGTCGAGGCGGCGAGCGGGGCGGGGGCGACGGCCCCTAAGGCCCGCTACCGCGTCGGCGAAGGGATCGTGGGCCGGGTCGTCCAGAGCGGGCGGCCGGTGATCGTGCCGCAGGTCAGCCGCGAGCCGCTCTTCCTCGACCGCTCCGGGGTCTTCCGCCGCTCCGGCCGCAGCGAGATGTCCTACGTCTGCGTGCCGATCCGGGCCGAGCACCGCACGGCCGGCGCCTTCGGGGTGGCCCTCCCCTACCAGGCCGACCGCACGTACGAGCAGGAGGCGAAGTTCTACGGGGTCGTGGCCTCGATGATCGGGCAGGCGGTGCGCGTCCACCACCTCGTCGAGTCGGAGAGAAAGCGCCTCCTCGACGAGAACACGAAGCTGCGGCGCGAGCTGACCGAGCGCTACGACATCCGCAACCTCGTCGGATCGAGCCGCGCCATGCAGTCCGTCTACGAGCAGGTGGCCCAGGTCGCCGGCTCGACGACGACCGTGCTCCTCCGCGGCGAGTCGGGCACGGGCAAGGAGCTCGTGGCCCACGCGATCCACTACTCCTCGCCGCGGGCCAAGAAGCCGTTCGTGAAGGTCAGCTGCGCGGCGCTGCCGGAGAGCCTCGTCGAGAGCGAGCTGTTCGGCTACGAGCCGGGCGCCTTCACCGACGCGCGGGCCCAGAAGAAGGGCCGCTTCGAGCTGGCGAACGGCGGGACGATCTTCCTCGACGAGATCGGCGAGCTCACCCCCTCGACCCAGGTCAAGCTCCTGCGCGTGCTGCAGGAGCGCGAGTTCGAGCGGCTGGGCGGCGTGGCGCCGATCAAGGTCAACGTGCGGGTGATCGCCGCGACCAACAAGGACCTCGAGGAGGCGGTCAAGGACGGGACCTTCCGCGAGGACCTCTACTACCGCCTCAACGTCTACTCGATCTACCTGCCGCCGCTGCGGGAGAGGAAGACCGACATCCCGCTCCTCGTCGACCACTTCATCGACAAGCACGCCTCGGCCCACGGCAAGGACGTGCGCCGCATCGCGACCTCGGCCATCGACATGCTGATGAGCTACCACTGGCCGGGCAACGTGCGCGAGCTCGAGAACTGCGTCGAGCGCGCGGTCGTCGTGTGCGACGGCGGGGCGATCCACGCCCACCACCTGCCGCCCACCCTCCAGACGGCCGAGGTCTCGGGGACCCTCCCGCGCCAGTCGCTGAAGGAAGCGCTCGACGCCTACGAGAAGGACCTCGTGCAGGACGCGCTCAAGAGCGCGCGCGGCAACCGGGCCAAGGCGGCGCGCCTCCTCCACACGACCGAGCGCATCCTCGGCTACGCCGTGCGCAAGCACGGGATCGACCCCACCCGCTTCTCCTGAGCTCGCGCCGGCCCGGCCCCGGCCGCGCTGGCTGGCCGCCGCCGCCGCGCGTATGCTCAGGGACCTCCGGAGGAAACATGGCCGACCACGACGATCCGCGCTCCGTCTCCCGCCGACAGCTCATCCAGACGGCGACCCTCGCCGCCGCCGCGGCCGCCCTGCCGCGGCCCGGCGCGGCACAGGCTCCCGCGCCGGCCCCCGCGCCGCCGCCCTCCGCCGCCGGCGGCAGCATGATCGGCGTGCCTTTCGAGAAGCGGGCGACCGTGCGCTTCGGCCTCATCGGCTGCGGCGGGCGCGGCACGGGCCTGCTGCGCGACGTCCTCGGCGTGCCGGGCGTCGAGGTGAAGGCCGTGTGCGACGTGGCGCCCGAGAAGGTGGCGCGCGCGCAGGCCCTGGCCGTGAAGGCCGGCCAGAAGGAACCAGCCGGCTACTCGAAGGGCGACCACGACTTCGAGAACATGGTGAAGCGGGGCGACCTCGACCTCGTCTACGTCGCGACGCCGTGGAACTGGCACGTGCCGATGGCGGTGGCGGCGATGCAGGCCGGCGTCCACGCTGGCGTCGAGGTGCCCTCGGCCGTCACCATCGACGAGTGCTGGACGCTCGTCGACACGTCGGAGAAGACGCGCCGGCACTGCATGATCCTCGAGAACTGCTGCTACGGCTGGAGCGAGATGCTCGTGCTCAACATGGCCCGGGCCGGTGTCTTCGGCGAGCTCACGCACGGCGAGTGCGCGTACATCCACGACCTGCGCTCGCTCCTCTTCGAGAACCGTGGCGAGGGCCTCTGGCGGCGATTCGAGCACTGGAAGAGGAACGGCAACCTCTACCCGACCCACGGCCTCGGCCCGGTCGCCCTCTACATGGACGTGAACCGCGGGGACCGCTTCGCTCGCCTCGTGTCCATGAGCTCGCCGTCGCTGGGCCTCCAGGCCTGGCGCGACCGCAACCTCGCGGCCGACGACCCGCGCCGCAAGGAGACCTACGCCGCGGGCGACATGAACACGAGCCTCATCCAGACGGCGAGGGGCCGCACGATCGTCCTGCAGCACGACGTCGTCTCGCCCCGGCCCTACAGCCGGATCAACATGCTCTCCGGCACCCTCGCCACCTTCGCCGACTACCCGCCGCGGATCTTCTTCGACCCCGCCAACAAGCTCGCGACGCCGCGGCCGAAGGGCGAGGAGGAGGAGTGGATCCCGGTCGTCCAGGACCGCCAGAAGCGCGCCCCGGGCGGGATCGAGGAGCGCTTCGAGCCCCTGCTGTGGAAGGAGCTCGAGCAGAAGGCGGCGGGCAGCGGCCACGGCGGCATGGACTACGTGATGAGCTGGCGGCTCGCGCAGTGCATCCAGCAGGGGCTCCCGCCCGACCTCGACGTCTACGACGCGGCGGCGTGGAGCGCGCCGGCCGCCCTCAGCGAGAAGTCGGTGGCCCAGGGCAGCGCGGCGGTCGACTTCCCGGACTTCACCCGCGGGGGCTGGCAGAAGAAGCGGGCCTGACCCGTCCGACAATCCTGTCGCCGTTTTGCGGCGCCTGCGACAGATCTGTCGGAGGCGCCGCGTGGCCTGCGGCGTCCCACGCGACGCCGCAGGCCGATTCTTTTCAGGTAGTTGCGCGCCAGGACCCGGCGCGCTCGAGCGTGCACGCCCCTTGCTCTCTCCCCACCGCCCCCCCGCACCGGGCCAAGGAGGAACACCGGCCGTGAATCCCGCCGACGTCGCCTGGATGCTCGTTTCGACCGCGCTCGTGCTCTTGATGACCCCGGCCCTCGCGTTCTTCTACGGCGGCCTCGTCCGCTCGAAGAACGCGCTCAACACCATGATGATGAGCGTCACCGCGCTCGGCTTCGTGGGCGTCGCGTGGGCCGTGGCCGGCTACAGCCTCGCCTTCGCCGAGGGCTCGCTCTTCCTCGGCTCGCTGTCGAAGGCCTTCCTCGCCGGAGTGGGCCTCGAGGCCCAGGGCACGATCCCGCATCTGCTCTTCATGGCGTACCAGGGCACTTTCGCCATCATCACCGCCGCGCTCGTCTCCGGGGCCGTCGTCGAGCGCATGCGGTTCGGGCCGTACCTCGCGTTCATCACCGTGTGGAGCCTCGTCGTGTACGCCCCGGTCGCGCACTGGGTGTGGGGCGGGGGCTTCCTCGCGAAGATGGGCGCCCTCGACTTCGCCGGCGGCACCGTCGTCCACGTGAACGCGGCGGTGGCCGCGCTCGTCGCGGCGGTCGTCGTGGGGAAGCGCAAGGACTACGCGCGGCAGGCGATCCTGCCCCACAACGTGCCGTTCACGCTCCTCGGCGCCGGCCTCCTGTGGTTCGGCTGGTTCGGCTTCAACGCCGGCAGCGCGCTCGCCGCGAACGGGATCGCCGCCCTCGCGTTCGTCAACACGATGCTGGCCCCGGCGGGAACGCTCTTCGTCTGGACGCTGCTCGACCTCTTCCGCAACGGCAAGGCGACGGCGGTCGGCGCGGCCACCGGCATCGTCGTCGGCCTCGTGGCCATCACCCCGGCCGCCGGCTTCATCGGCCCGATGGCCGCCCTCGCCCTCGGCATGATCGCCGCCTTCCCGAGCTACTTCGCGCTCCTCTACCGCGCCCGCACGCGCCTCGACGACTCGCTCGACGTGGTGGCGGCGCACGGGCTCGGCGGCACGGTGGGCGCCCTCATGACCGGCGTCTTCGCGTCGAAGGCGTGGAACGGCACGGCCGACGGGCTCCTGTACGGCAACCCCGGGCAGCTCGGCGTCCAGGCCCTCGGCGTCCTCGCGGCGATCGCGTACAGCGGCGTCGCGAGCTTCGTTCTGCTGAAGCTCATCGGGCTCGTGCGCCCGCTGAAGGTCGCCGTGAAGGACGAGGGCCTCGGCCTCGACGTGAGCCAGCACGGCGAGGAGGCGTACGCCGACCACGACGGCGCGGTCCTGATTCTCGAGAAGGACGGGACGGCGAAGCCGGCCCCGGATCTGGCGGCCGCGACGGCCGGTGGAGGTCGCTGATGAAGCTCGTGGTGGCAGTGGTGCGGCCGGACAAGGCGAGCGAGGTCCTCGAGGCGCTCTTCCGCGCCGACGTGCAGGGGCTGACGATCAGCCGCGCGCAGGGCCACGGGGGCGAGACGGAGAGGGTGGAGACCTACCGCGGCGCGACGGTCAAGATGGAGCTTGCGGAGAAGGTCCGTTTCGAGATCGGCGTCTCCGACCACTTCGTCGAGCCCACGGTGAAGGCGATCCTCGACGCGGCGCGCACGGGCGAGGTCGGCGACGGCAAGGTGTTCGTCCTGCCGGTCGAGAAGATCTACCGCATCCGGACCGGCGAGGAGGACCGCGCCGCGGTCACGCCGGTGCAGGTGGTGGCCGCCGGCCGGGCCTGAGCGGCGAGAGCCGACCAGACGATTGGATGGGGCGGGCCGCGGCCGGGACTTTTCTCCCGGCCGCGGTCGTCTTCGTGGTATTCGATCCCTCACCCGATCTCGGAGGACCCGATGACAAATCGCTGCGCCCGGCGCGCGCCGCTCGTTCTGTCGCTTCTCGTCCCGGCCGCTCTCCTGGCGGCGACCGTCCCCGCGCGCGCCCAGGGCGCGGCGGTCGAGCCGAAGGCCGCCTTCGAGCGGCTGAAGACGCTCGCCGGGACGTGGGAGGGGCAGGCCGGCGACGGCCAGCCGACGATGCCGGCCACCGTCACCTACCGGGTCGCCTCGGGCGGCTCGGTGGTCGAGGAGACGCTCTTCCCCGGGACGCCGCACGAGATGGTGTCGATGTACCACCTCGCCGACGGGCGGCTCGTCATGACGCACTACTGCTCGATGGCGAACCAGCCCCGGATGAAGCTCGACGAGAGGGCCTCGACGGCCGACCGCCTGGTCTTCGCCTTCGACGGCGGCACGAGCTTCGACCCGGCGAAGGACGTGCACGTCCACTCGGGCGTCGTCGAGTGGAAGGGCGACGCCCTCCACGCCGCCTGGGCCGCGTGGGCCGGCGGGAAGGAAGCCGGCCAGAAGGTCTTCGCGTTGCGCCGGAAGAACTAGCCGCGCCTCACGCCGGCGGCGGCGCGGGCGGCCGCTGCCGGTGCCAGTCGGTGAGGCGCTGGTAGGCGTCGCCGATCGCCACGAGCGTCGCCTCCGAGGCCGCGCGGGCGAGCAGCTGCATCGACACCGGCCGGCGGCCCTCGCCAAAGCCGATCGGCACCGCGAGGGCGGGTGCGCCGGCGAGGTTGCCGGCGGGCACCGTCGACGGCGCGCGCGGGCCGGCCGGCTTGGGCGCCGGCGGCGCGGCGGCCGCCCCGGCCGCCGGCGCGTCGAAATCGCGGTCGACCGGAGGCGCGAGCTGCAGGCGGGTCGGCGCCGCGACCGCGTCGTAGCGCGACAGGAGCCGGTCGACCTCGACCTGCATCCGCACCCGCACGCGCTGCGCGTCGATGTAGTCGACCGCGCGCGTGGCGAGGCCGGCGAAGCCGCCGGTCCGGTCGCGCGGGTCGCGCAGGCGCGCCACCTGGCCGCTCTCGACGAGGTCGCGGAGAGCGGCCGCGGCCTCCGCGTCGATGATCAGGCCGATGGCCTCACGGTACGGGAGGTCCGGGAAGGGCACGTCCTCCTCGATGTCGGCCACGTCGCGCAGCGCGCCGATCGCGCGGTCGAACGCCGCCTTCACGTCGGCGTGGGCCCCCGCGGTCGCGTCCCTCAGCACCCCGATGCGGAAGCGGTGGCCCGGCCCGCCCCGCCGCGCCGGCTCCCGGTAGGCGAAGGCCCCGCCGCTCGTCGGGTCGGCGGGGTCGGGCCCGGCGATCGCGGAGAGCACCAGGGCCGCGTCGTCGGCCGAGCGCGCGAGCGGGCCGAGCTTGTCGAGAGTGAAGCTGAGCGCCATCGCGCCGTGGCGGGAGACGAGCCCGTACGTCGGGCGAAGGCCGGTGACGCCGCAGAAGGCCGCCGGCGTCAGGATCGAGCCCGAGGTCTCGCTGCCGACGGCGAAGGTCACGAGGCCGGCCGCCACGGCGGCCGCCGACCCGCTCGAGGAGCCGCCGCTCCAGTGCGCGGGGCTCCACGGCGTGCGCCCCGGGCCGGTGAATGTGGCGTCCGCGCGGCCGTAGCCGAAGCCGCCCGCGAGCTCGACCATAGAGAGCTTCGCGCAGAGCACCGCCCCCGCCTCCTCGAGCCGCCGGACGACGGTCGCGTCCGCCTCCGGCACGCGGCCGCGCAGCGGCTCGGCGCCCCACGTCGTCGCGACGCCCTTCGTGTCGAGGAGGTCCTTCGCCCCGTACGGGATGCCGTGCAGCGGGCCGCGGACCTTGCCGGCGAGGAGCTCCTGGTTCGCGCGGTGCGCCTGGGCGAGCGCCCGCTCGCGCGTCACCGTGACGACGGCCCCGAGCCGCGGGCCGATCGTCTCGAGCCGCGCGAGACAGGCTTCGGTGAGCTCCACCGCGGAGACGCGCCCCGACCGCAGCATCGCGCCGAGGTCGCGCACGGAGGCGAAGAAGACGTCGTCGCCGATCAACGGCGCACCCACGCGGAGAAGAAGGGGATCGGCTGGTCGCCGTTCGCGAGGGGCAGGGCCCTGCGCATCTTCGCCGCGTTCTCGAGCGACCGCGCGATCTGCTTCCGCACCGCCTCGAGCCCGCCCGCGTCGAGGTGCTCGCCGTGCTCGCGGCGCACCGCCTCGGCGAGCGCCTCCGCGACGCCCTCGACGGACGAGACGGCCGCCCCGGACGGGGCGGACGGCGATGCGGCGGGGGGCGTCGCCGGCGGCTCGGCCGCGAGCGCGGCGGGAGCGAGGGGCGCCGCGGCCAGGGCCTTCAGGAACGACCGTCGCGCGTCGGGCACTTTTCCTCCTTCGAGGAAGTCGGAGACGGGAGAGAAGAGCGGCCGTCGGCGGGACGGCCCCGCGGGCCGCCGCGCGCCGACCCCGCGCGCCGCCCTGACGATACGGCAAAGGCGCGCCGCGGCGAAACGGCGGATTCTACAATCCGGGGATGGCGAGGCGCCTCCACCGCACGGTCTTCTCCCTCGGTCTCGTGAGCCTCCTGACGGACGCGAGCAGCGAGATGATCTACCCCCTTCTGCCGGCGTTCCTCACGAGCGTCCTCGGTGCGTCGCCTGCGTTCCTCGGCGTCGTCGAGGGCCTCGCCGAGGCGGTCGCCGCGGGGCTCAAGGTCGTCTCCGGGCGCCTGTCCGACCGCCTCGCGCAGAGGAAGCCCCTCGTCGTCGCCGGCTACGCGCTCTCGTCTCTCGTCCGCCCGCTCGTGGCCCTCGCCGCGGCGCCCGTCCACGTGCTCGCGGTGCGCGTGAGCGACCGCATCGGCAAGGGCGTCCGCTCCGCGCCCCGCGACGCGCTCGTCGCTCTCGTCACCGCGCCGGCGGACCGTGGCCGCGCGTTCGGCTTCCAGCGGGCGATGGACCACGCCGGGGCGATGGCCGGGCCGCTCCTCGCTTCGGCCGTCCTCCTCCTCCGGCCGGGCGACCTGCGCCTCGTCTTCGCTCTCGCCGCCGTCCCCGCCGCGCTCGCCGTGCTGACGCTCGTCGTCGGCGTGCGCGAGGAGGCGGCCGCGGGCGGGGCCGTGGCGAGCCGCGCGACGACCACGGGCGCCGCCCACCACACCGGGCCACTCGCCCCGGGGCTCGCGCGGTACCTCGCCGTCCTCGCCGTGTTCACGCTCGGCAACTCCTCCGACGCCTTCCTGCTGCTCCGCGCGCAGGAGGCGGGCGTTCCGGTGGCTGCCGTCCCGCTCGTGTGGACCCTGCACCACCTCGTGAAGACCGCGGCGAGCACCTGGGGCGGCGGCCTGTCCGACCGCATCGGCCGACGCCGCGCGATCGCCCTCGGCTGGACCGCCTACGCGCTCGCCTACGCCGGGTTCGCCGCGGTCGCCTCGCCGCTCGGCGTCGTGCTGCTCTTCGCCTTCTACGGGCTCTTCCACGCGTTCTCGGAGGGCGCGGAGCGCGCGCTCGTGGCCGACCTCGCCGACGGCCCCGCCCGCGGGCGGGCCTTCGGCCTCTTCCACGCGGTGACCGGCGCGGCCCTGCTCCCGGCCAGCCTCCTGACCGGCTTCCTGTGGCAGCGGCTCGGCGCCGCGGTCGCCCTCGGCACGGGGGCCGCGCTCGCCGCGGTGGCCGCGCTCGGCCTCTTCCTCGTCGTCCCGGAGACGGCCGGCCGGCCGCGCGCCGACGCGCCTTGACGGCCCGCGCGGCTCCGCTAAGCTAGCCGCTCTCCAAGGAGGACGCGATGTCGACCGCGCCGCCCGCGCCGTCCGGAACCGTGGACTTCGGCCGCGCCTTCACGGCGGTCACGCAGGACCCCGACTGGATCAGGAAGGTGCTCGTCGGCGGGGTCTTCGGCCTGCTGTGCGCGGTGCTCGTGGGGATCCCGTTCGTCCTCGGCTACTGGAGCCGGACCCTGCGCGGCGTCGCCGCGGGCGCGGCCCGGCCGCTTCCCGACTGGGACGACCTCGGGGGCCTCTTCGGCGAGGGCCTGCGCCTGACCGGCGTCTACCTCGCCTACCTCCTCGCCGTCTTCCTCGTCGCCGGCGCCCTCGGCTGCCTCGTGGCCTCGCCCTTCATGCTCCTCGGCGGCGCGCACCGCTCGGCGGAGTTCGATCCCTCGCCGGCGATCGGCGCGGCCGGGGGCCTGGCGATGGTCGCCTTCTACGGGCTCTTCATGATCGCGATGCTCGCGATGGCCCTCTACCTGCCGGCCGCGCTCGCTCGCGCGTCGCTGCGCGGGACGGTGGCCGACGGGTTCGACTGGCGCGCGGTCGTCGAGTTCATCCGCGCGAACCTCGGCAACTACCTGCTCTCGATCGTCGCCTACATCGCCGCGAGCGTCGTCGCGCAGTTCGGATTCATCCTCTGCTGCGTCGGCCTCTTCCCCGCCGCCTTCTGGAGCTACCTCGTCTTCGCGTTCGCCCTCGGCGAGACGATCCGACTCAATCCGGCAAGCCTGAGGTAAACGCCCGGCGAACGCCGGAAGGCCGTGCTCGCGGGCGCCCGGCTCACGGCCGTGAAGCCACGGTTTCGGAGCGGAGCGGGATTCACTCCCGCGGAGCGGAGGGGGGGTCCGCCGGCGCCGGCTCACGGCCGTGAAGCCGCGGGTTCGGAGCGGAGCGGGATTCACTCCCGCGGCGAAGGGGGGGCCG
>WBZP01001347.1_pt1 | contig 30537 bp, 30 predicted proteins | sample 5204301 | NCBI WGS metagenome assembly WBZP01 (sample SAMN12412401, study PRJNA552823) | activated sludge metagenome | isolation source: activated sludge from nitrification reactor of wastewater treatment plant... | place: USA: Pennsylvania | collected 2017 | reverse complement strand
CCTTGTTGTTGGCCACGAGCTTGAACGGCATGTTGCCGGGAATCTGCAGGGTCTCGCCGGCAGCGAACTGCGCTCCACTCGCAAAGCGGTTCGGGAAGAAGCGCTGCACGGCGCCGCGATTTGGCTCAGCCCGCCGGGGATCTGGGTCCAGACGCTGAGGTCGTTGGTGTACCAAATGGAGCCGTTGCCGGCCAGGCCGATCAGGCCGTCCTTGCCGTCGCCGTTGAAGTCGCCCACGCTGATCTGGCTCAGGCCGCCGGGGACGCTGGCCCAGGGGCCGCGGTTGGTGGTGTACCAGATGGAGCCGTTGTTCGCGACGCCGATCAGATCGCCCTCGCCGTCGCCGTTGAAGTCGCCGATCCGCAGTTGGGCCAGTTGGCCGGGAATGTTGCCCCAGGCATTGGCGTGGGGGAGGGCACCCATGGCGTCGTCGCCGGCGTCGGCGTCGGTGGTGGGCTGTCCTTCGTCGCCGGCGGTCAGCGGGGCGACGGTGGTGTAGTAGATCTGGCCGGTGCTGGTCAGGCCGGCCACCAGGCTGCCCGGCGGCTGTACCTCGGCCGCGCCGATGTCCACCATGTCGTTGACGATGCGCGAGAAGCCGGAGCCGCGCTGGTCGGTGGCGGTGCCCGCCGGAACCAGGGCGTTGTCGCCAGCGTTGAGGGCCGGGCTGCCGGCCACCGGCAGATGGGTCCGGGTCGGGCCGCCATTGTCGGCGAGCGCGCCGATGGCGGTGTCGATGGCGCCGGCCAGAATGATGTCGCTGGCGATGGGGCTGGTGTACACCAGTCCCGACAAGCCGTTTTCGCCGAACAGGTTGTGGCCGAGGGAGGCGAACAAAGCAGAGCTAGCGGGGACGTTGGCAGCCACTTCGTTGCCGTTGGTCGCGTTGTTGCCCGACACGATGCTGTTACCCACCGTCAGCGTGCCGCTGTTAAGATAAATGCCGCCCCCGTGGTTGGCCGCCGCGTTGCCGGTGAACGTGCTGTTCATCACTGACTTGCTGGTGTCAATTGTGGAAGCATAAAGTCCCCCGCCCTTGCCATGAAAGCAATTGTCGAAGGTGGGGCAGGTGGGGGAGCTGGCCGAATTGCCCGACAGGGTGCTGTTGGTGATCGTCAGCCTACTGCCCGTAAAGTAAATGCCGCCGCCGTGCCCGCCGCCGCCGCCGCCGCTGTTGGTGGCCGAATTGCCCGACAGGGTGCTGTTGGTGATCGTCAGCACCGTGCTGTTTCCAGACTCAATGCCGCCGCCATTCCCGCCGCCAGTCTCGGCGGCGGTGACGGTGGCCGAATTGCCCGACAGGGTGCTGTTGATGATTGTCAATCCTTTGTTGGGGGGGTTGCGATTGTAAATGGCGCCACCCCGATAAACTGCAGAATTGCCCGACAGGATGCTGTTGGTGATCGTCATCGTGCCCAGGTTGTCGATGGCGCCGCCGCCATTGGTGGCAACATTGTTGGACAGGACGCACTGGTTGATGGTCACCGTACCGCCGCTGGAAATGGCGCTACCGTTGCTGCTACGGCCGTTTTTGAGGGTCAGGTTGTTGATGGTAACGTTAGAGCCACTGGAAAAAATGTTCGTGGCATTATTGCCGCTGACGGCCAGTACGCTCGCGCCGGGCCCGTCGATGGTGAGGCTACCGCTGCTGCTGCCGAGACTGATGTAGCTGGATAGCAGGATCGTCCCGCTCAAGCCGCTTTGAAACGCAATGGTGTCATCGCCCGCTGCCGCGTTGGCATCGAGCACCGCCTGCCGCAGCGAGCCGGCGCCGCTGTCGTTGAGGTTGGTGACGGTGAAGGTCGCCGCTCCGGCGGGCAGGCTATAAATAGCTAATGCAATCAATGATATAAATGGAGTTGGGGGGGGTAACTGACGGCGAAACATGGGGACTCCTCCGGGCAAAAGATACAAGTTAAATGTGGCATGACCACCATGCAACTTCGCAACTGTAGAAACCAGGAGGCATGTTTGCAAGAGGATGTGGCAAAGTAAGGTCGTGGCTGGCGCTCAGCCCCGCTCCCAGGCAAAACCAGCGAGATTGCGGCGCTCGCGGCTGAAATCCATCCCGATCAATGTCACCGGTCGCCCGGCGTAGCGCTGGTGGTAGCCCCGCGCCTTGATTTGCGCCAGCGCCCCCTCGCCGCCGTCCGCGTCCGCCAGCTTGAATTCCAGCAGCCACACCCGGCCCTGGTATTCAATCACCAGATCGACTTGCCCGTGGTTGCTGGGTTCTTCCGCGCGGGTCTCCACCCCCAGCGCGGCAAACAGACAGTAGACCAGCGAGGCCCAGTAGCCTTCGTAGCCGGCCAGGTCGTTGCGCCGGTACCAGTCGTGGGGAATCGAGGCGAAAAAGGCGTGGAAAGCGCCTTCCAGCGCCGCCGGGTCGTCCTGTTTCAGGGCGCGGGCGATGCGGTCGCGGGTGCGTTCCTTGGTCATGAGGTCCGGGACATAGCCATTAAGGACCGCCCGCGGCAGGCTGACCCGTACTTCCCGGTTGGGGTAGCCCAGCCGGTAGCGGTAACTGTCAAACTCCCAAATCCGCTCCTGGATGGTCAGATAGCCGGTCTGGAACAGCAGGGTTTCCGGTTCGATGCCGTCCACGTCGAATTGGCCCAGCAGTTCCTCCTCCAGCCATACCCTCTCCAACGCCGGCAGGTAAATGTGCCGGGCGCGCAGTTGTTCAATCAGAAAGGTCGGAGTGCCCGTCTCGAACCAGTAGGGCTTGAATTCGCGATGGCGCAGATACAGCAGCACATCAAACGGGTTGTAGACCGGCTCGCCGAGGAAGTTATAACCGTTGTACCAGCGTCGCACTTCTTCTAAATCCACCCCGTCCAGGTACTCGGCAAAGCCGCTGACCAGTTCCTCATGGGTATAGCCGCACAGGGTCGCCGTGCGCGGATCGAGGGTAATGTCCTCCAGGTTGTTCAACCCGGAAAACAGCGAGACCTTGGAGAACTTGCTCACCCCGGTTAGCAAGACAAATTTCAAGTGCGGGTCGAGGCTCTTGATGACTGAATAGAAATTACGCAACCCCTCGCGCATCGCCCGTGCTGGTTCGGGCTGGCTTAGGTTGTCGAGAATCGGCTTGTCGTACTCGTCAATCAGCAAAACGACCGGCTGACCGGCAGCGGCATTCAGGCTCCGCACCAGCCGGGCCAGCGTGATGTGAATCGGCGCTTCCTGCCAGAGCAAACCGTGGCGCTCGTGATTGAGGCGCAATTGATCTTGCAGGGTAGCATCCAGCAGCGCCCGGTCGGGCAGTACGCCTTCGCCGAAGTCAAAGCGCAACACCGGATACTGTCGGCTCCAGTCCCAGTGATTTTCCAGATACAGCCCTTCAAACAATTCCCGCCGGCCAGCGAACGCCTCGGCCAGGGTGTCCACCAGCAGGCTTTTGCCAAACCGGCGGGGCCGGGCCAGGAAGTAGTATTTGCCTTCCTCGGCCAGCCGGGCGACATGGGCGGTCTTGTCGATATAGACGTAGCCCTCGGTGCGCATCTCGCGCAGGTTTTGCAGGCCGATGGGCAGTTTTTTCATGGCGGCGGGTTCCGACCGGGCGGGGACGATGGCCAGATACGAATCAGACCGCCTGACCGCTGACCCGCTCGTAAGCCGCCATCAGCCCATTAGCGGCGCGCAGCATTGGCGGCAACGGCCCACCGAGCGCCTCCGGCTCCATCCCATCCAGCAGGTTTTTGAGTTCCAGCCCCAGGGCGGTATCGCCTTCCATCACCACCCGGCGATTGAAAAAGAGGGTGTCGGAATCCTCGCGCCGAGTGGCCAGCGCCAGAAAGTCGTAAATCGTGCCACTGATGGTCAAATCCGGCGGTTGCGCCGCTTGATCGGGGACAAAACCGGCGGGACCAGCAAAGCGAAAGTGGTATTCCACCTTGGCATCGCGCACCTTGATCACCAGCACTCGGTCGCGCAGGAACTCGAACTCACCGCTTTGTTGAATCTGGGTGGTGAACAGCACGTTCAGGGCCGTGGTCAGGATGGTCGAATGCACCGGGCCGGGAATCAGCGTGAACGGCAACGCCAGCAGGGCCGGCAAGGTTGGGCGGGGTGGAAACAGCGAATGGAGGGTAGTCTGGAACGTGGCGTTCATAAACGATCATGACTTCATCAGCGCTTCATCGACTCGAAGAAATCCTTGTTGGTCTTGGTGTTCTTGAGTCGTTCCAGCAGGAATTCCATCGCCTGCAACTCGTCCATTGGATGCAACAACTTGCGCAGAATCCACATCTTCTGCAAATCGTCCGGATCGGCCAGCAATTCCTCGCGGCGGGTGCCGGAGCGGTTGATGTCGATGGCCGGGAACACCCGCTTTTCGGAAATCCGCCGGTCGAGATGGATTTCCATGTTGCCGGTGCCCTTGAACTCCTCGTAAATCACATCGTCCATGCGCGAGCCGGTGTCGATCAGGGTGGTGGCGATGATGGTCAGCGAGCCGCCCTCCTCGATGTTGCGCGCCGCGCCGAAGAAACGCTTGGGCTTTTGCAGGGCGTTGGCGTCCACGCCGCCGGTCAACACCTTGCCGGAAGCCGGCACCACGGTGTTGTAGGCCCGCGCCAGCCGGGTGATGGAATCGAGCAGGATCACCACGTCGCGCTTGTGCTCGACCAGCCGCTTGGCCTTGTCGTTCACCATCTCCGCCACCTGTACATGGCGGGTGGCCGGCTCGTCGAAGGTGCTGGCGATCACCTCGCCGCGCACCGAACGCTGCATCTCGGTCACTTCTTCCGGCCGCTCGTCGATCAGCAGCACCATCAGGTAGCACTCGGGATGGTTGGCAGCGATGCTCTGGGCGATGTTCTGCAACATCATGGTCTTGCCGGCCTTGGGCGGCGACACGATCAAGCCGCGCTGGCCCTTGCCGATCGGCGCGATCAGGTCGATCACCCGCGCCGTGATATCCTCGGTGCTGCCGTTGCCACGTTCCAGCGTCAGCCGGTCATCGGCGTGCAACGGCGTCAGATTCTCGAACAGCACCTTGTTCTTGGAGGCTTCCGGCGGCTCGAAATTGATGTCGCCGACCTTGAGCAGCGCGAAATAGCGCTCGCCTTCCTTGGGCGGGCGAATCTTGCCGCTGACCGTGTCGCCGGTGCGCAGGTTGAAACGGCGGATCTGGCTGGGCGAGACGTAGATGTCGTCGGGACCGGCCAGATAGGAACTGTCGGCGGAGCGCAGGAAGCCGAAGCCGTCCTGCAGGATTTCCAGCACGCCATCGCCGGAGATGTCCTCGCCGCTCTTGGCCAGCGCCTTGAGGATGGCGAAAATCACATCCTGCTTGCGCGATCGCGCCATGCCTTCGAGCTTCAGTTCCTGGGCGATGGCGATCAGGTCGGCGGCGGATTTTTTCTTGAGTTCGGTCAGATTCATGGAATCAACAGGCTCGGGGCGACGGGCGCGACGGGCGCGCGTTCGTGGAGAGGAGTGAATGGGTGCTCCTGGGTTGGAGGCCGAACCGGACAAGGGCGGAGCAGTGCGAGGAATGATTGAGGGATGGATATGAGGTTGTGATGCGAAGTCTACGCTAGCACGGCCACGAAACGGCGTCTACCCTGGGAGCGGACGCCGTCCGCGCCGATCAACGCAGGCAGCCGTCGAGAAAGGCGACCAACTGCGATTTGGACACGGCGCCGACCTTGGTGGCCTCGACATTGCCGTTGCGAAACAGCATCAGGGTGGGAATGCCGCGAATGCCATACTTGGGCGGCGTGGCCTGGTTTTCATCCACGTTCAGCTTGCAGATCTTGACGCGCCCCGCATAGTCGAGAGCGATTTCGTCCAGAATCGGCGCGATCATCCGGCACGGACCGCACCACTCGGCCCAGTAGTCGACCAATACCGGCTGCTCGGCCTCGAGCACCTCGGCTCCGAAGGTGTCGTCGGTGATATGCACGATTTGCTCGCTCACGGATAAAGTCCTCCAGTTCGGAAGGGAAAGGAATATGGTTCGTCGCTACGGATGGATCGGAAAAGCCGGGACGGTCATCGCGGGGCGGTCGAGCGGACCAGGCAGCCACCGCCGGGAGCGGCCGCGAAAATCGGCGGCGCGCGGCGTTCAACGGGAGATATTGTGGCAAAATAATCAATCGGGGCACAACTTATCTTTCGGTTCATTTCAGCCCAAACCGGGCGCTCGCGCAAGCCCCCCACCCTGCTCACCCGGGATCATCGCCAACCCATGCAAACCGATCATCTGACCCACATCCCGTTTTCCTCACTCAGCCTGACCGATTCACTGCTGGAAAGCGTGGAAGACGCCGGCTTTGTCTATTGCACGCCGATTCAGGCCGCCACCCTGCCGCTGGCGCTCAAAGGCCAGGACATCGCCGGTCAGGCCCAGACCGGCACCGGCAAGACCGCCGCCTTTCTGCTCGCCGCCCTGCACCACTTGATGGAAACTCCCATCGCCGAGGACGCGGCCGGCCCCTGGGCCATTGTCATTGCGCCCACCCGCGAACTGGCGGTGCAGATCCACCGCGACGCCGAACTGCTGGGCCGCTATACCGGCCTCAGCTTCGTCGCCGTGTTCGGCGGCACCGGCTACGACTCTCAGCGTCGTCAACTCGAAACCGGGGTGGACGTGCTGATCGGCACGCCCGGCCGCCTGATCGACTACTACAAACAGGGGATCTACCAGCTCAACAACATCGAGGTGGTGGTGCTGGACGAGGCCGACCGCATGTTCGATCTCGGCTTCATCACCGATATCCGCTACCTGCTGCGCAAGATGCCGCCGCCCGGCCAGCGCATCAACATGCTGTTTTCGGCCACCCTGAGCAACCGGGTCATGGAACTGGCCTACGAGCACATGAACAACCCCCAGGTTATCCGGATCGAGGCCGAGCATGTGACCGCCGACAAGGTGCGCCAAGCACTGTATCACGTCTCCGCCCACGACAAGATCGCACTGTTGTTCGGGGTGCTGCGCCAGCAGGAGCCCAAGCGCATCATGATCTTCGTCAACACCAAGAAGGCGGCGGATCGGGTTGCCGGCTATCTGTTGGGCAACGGCTACGAGGCCGGTGTGCTATCGGGCGACATTCCCCAGCACAAGCGGTTGAAACTGCTGGAATCGTTCCAACACGGCGAATTGCCGATCCTGGTGGCGACCGACGTGGCGGCGCGTGGTCTGCACATCGCGGATGTCACCCATGTGATTAACTTCGATTTGCCGCAGGAGCGGGAAGATTACGTCCACCGCATCGGCCGCACCGCCCGCGTCGGCGCCAGCGGCGACGCCATCAGCTTCGCCTGCGAGCAATACGTCTACTCGCTGCCGGAGATCGAGGACTTCATCGGCCAGAAGATTCCGGTACTGCCGATCACCGAGGAACTGCTGGTGGAGTACAAGCCACCCCGGCGGATGGAGCGGCATCGGCCGCCGCTGGCCGGCGGCGAGCGCGGTCGCGGTCGCGCGCCGCATCGGCGGACGCCCCACCGTGCCTGAGCGGCGCCCGGCGGGGAGGGCGCGACCGTGAGCGCCCGCCTCGCGCCCAGGGCCAGCATCGCCAGCGGCCATCCGCGAGTGACCACGGCGGCCGGCGATATCCTGCGCGCCGGCGGCAATGCCTTCGATGCAGCGATCGCGGCCGGGTTCGCCGCCGCCGTGGCCGAACCGGCGCTGACCAGTCTGGGGGGCGGCGGTTTCCTGCTGGCGCGCACCGCCCAGGGCCAAGCGGTGCTGTTCGATTTCTTCGTGGACACGCCGGGCCGCGGCTTGCCGGCCGGCCAACTGGAGCCGCATTTTCTGCCGGTCACGGTCCGTTTTCCCGCCAGCGAACAGATTTTCAACGTCGGTCTGGGATCGGTGGCGGCGCCCGGCGCGCTGCGCGGCTACCTGCACGTCCATCGGCGACTGGGCCGGCTGCCGTTGCGGGAGGTGCTGGCGCCGGCCATTCATCTGGCCCGCGCCGGCGTGACGATCAACCACCAGCAGGCCTATTTTCTCGACCTGCTGACGCCGATCATGACCCTGACTGCCGCCGGTCGGGCGTTGTTCAAGCCGGAAGGTTCTTATCTGGGCGAGGGCGACGTGTACCGCAATCCGGACCTGGCAACATTTCTGGAAACCTTGCCCGCCGATGGCGAGCGGGAGTTTTACCAGGGCGAGCTGGCCCGGCGCGTCGCCCGGGAGATGGCCGATGGCGGCGGATTGCTGACTGCAACCGATCTGGCCGCCTGCCGGGTAATCGAGCGGGAGCCGCTACCCATCCATTATCGCGGTTATCGGCTGCTGACCAATCCACCACCCTCGTTCGGCGGCTCGCTGCTCGCGCTGGCCTTGCGCCTGCTGGAAACACGCGAAGTGGCCGAACTGGATTTTGGCTCGCCGGCCCATCTGGCGCTGCTGATCGCGGTTATGCAAGAGGTGGATCGTCGCCGCGCCGAGGGCTATCTGAGTCCGACCGATCTGGACCCGCCCGGCCTGGCCGAAAGCCGGGAGCGGGTGCGCGTCGCCTCCGGCGGCACTACCCACGTTAGCGTGTGCGACGCCAAGGGCAACGCCGCCAGCATGACGACCTCCAATGGCGAGGGTTCCGGCTATTTCGCGCCCGATACCGGCATCATGCTCAACAACATGATGGGCGAGGACGATCTGCATCCCGAAGGCTTCCACGTCAGCCCGCCGGGGCTGCGAGTAGCCTCGATGATGGCGCCGTCGCTGTTGCTGGCCGGCGATTCGGTGCGGCTGGCGCTGGGCAGCGGCGGCAGCAAGCGCATCCGCACCGCCCTGCTGCAAACGGTCAGCAACACGGTGGATTTCGGCATGAGCCCTCGGGACGCGGTCGAAGCGCCGCGCTTGCACTGGGATGGCCAGCGCGCCCAGGTCGAACCGGGTTTCGCCGAGGCGACGCTGGCGGCGCTGGCGCAACGCTGGCCGGTCAACCGCTGGCCGGCGCCCGATGTGTACTTTGGCGGCGTCCACGCGGCGGCCTCCGACGGCGAAGGCGCCGGCGATCCACGGCGCGGCGGTTGCGCCGCAACGGTTGATTGAACCGGCGCGCGGTCGAACAGAAAGGCGAAAAATCATGACATTAGATGCCCACCCGACCGCGGCCCGCGAGGGCGGGTTCGAGACCGAACCGGCTTTGGCGGTTCCTCGATGGGTGCGGGGACTGATCTTCGATTGCGACGGCACCCTGGTCGATACCCTGCCCTTGCACTACGCGGCCTGGGAGGAGACGTTCGCGGCGCTGGGCCTGCCTTGTCCGCTGGAGTTTCTGATCCAGCACAACGGCAAACCTACCGACCTGATCGTGGCCCTGTACAACACCGCATTCGGCCAGAACATCGACATCCACCAGTTCACGGCGGACAAGGAGTATCGGACGTATGCCCGACTCGACCAGGCCCGTCCCCTGGAACCGGTGGCGGCGCTGGCGCGTCACCACCACGGCCGCCTGCCGATGGCGGTGGTGTCGGGCAGCAACCGCGCCAATGTGGAACGGGCGTTGCGGGCAACCGGGCTGCGCGACCTGTTTCCGGTGGTGTTGACCGCCGACGACGGCCTGCCGCCCAAGCCGGCGCCGGATCTGTTGCTGGAAGCAGCCCGCCGACTAGGGGTAGAGCCACGGGATTGTCAGGTGTTCGAGGACGCCGACGCCGGGCTGGAAGCAGCCCGCCGCGCCGGGATGCTGGCGACCGATGTGCGACCGATCCTGGCGGAAAAGCCCGTCTGAACGTCTTCGACGGCTACCCCCGGCACTCGATTTTCACCACGAAGTCGCGGGCCTCGGCGGCGATGTCGGCGGCGGCGCGAGCGGCGCGGGCGGCGCGGCTCTGGTAATCCACCCCGGCCGCTTCCAGAAAGCCCCGCGCCAGCGCCGCCTTGATGGCGAAATTGACGTTCTGCGGAATATCGCCGGTCATCTCATGGACGCGGACCGCGTTCAGCTTCGCGCTGACCACGCCCACCACCGAGCCATCGCCATCCAGCAACGGGCCGCCGCTGTTGCCGGACTGGGTCGGGGCGGTGAATTGCAGGGAGCGGGTATCGTCGCCGGGGCCGAGCAGGGAACTGACGTTGCCGGTGGTCACCTGCGGCCCCGACCCGAGCAAACCGCCCAGCGGATAGCCGACCACAATCACCGCCTCGCCCAAGCGCGCCTGCGGCCCATCGCGGAACGCCGCCACGCCGGCCAGGGGCGCGACGGCCCGCAACAGCGCCAGATCGTTGGTGGGGTCGGCGAACACCGGCTCCAGGGCGCACCGCTGGCGCGGCGACCGGGCCAGAATTTCGCTCGCCCCCTCGATGACGTGATGATTGGTCAACACGTAGCCATCCGGATGGACGCAAAATCCGGTGCCGCTGAAGGCGGTGGCACCCGCCCCGTCCGACCCGCGGCGTGCGCCCGGACTGCCGGCGGTGGGCCGTTCCGGTTCCGGTAGATGCAGGCCGAAATGCGCCGCCAGCGCTGGCAGGCCCGCCGCGAACCCCTGCCCCACCGCCCGAAATTTCCATTGCTCCCGATGCCGATACAACTCCGCCAGAATCATCGCGGTCTCGCCACGACTGGCCGGTGGCAATGGAAACACCAGCAGCGGCGCGCCGGCGGCATCCGTCAGCCAGGCGCGGATCGTGGAAAATACCCCGAAGGTGGTTCCCGGCGGCGCGCCCGGCTTGACCGTCAGCACCAGGGCGATACGGGCAACCGCGGGCGGCACGGCGTCCAGATTGATCTGAAACTCGCCCGCCGGGTCAGCGAACGCCACCGCGCCATCGCGGGATCGCGGCTGCTCGGCGCTCACCAGGTCGGCAAAGTCCCGCGCCCGGCCATTGTCCGCCAACAACACCACGCCGGTTTGGGTTCGGGCGGCGAAATCCTCGCGCGGCTCGCCGGCCACGCCCACGATCACCCGCCCACCACCAAGGGGACGATTCTGTCCCGGCTGAAGTTCCTGCATGACCATAACCCCGCGGCAGCAATACCCCTCACCCCAACCCCTCTCCCTCAGGGGGAAAGGGGGGCTTTTACCGGCGCTAAACCACCGGCAGCAGTTCGGAAAAGTCGTGAATCGCCGGGAACTCGCCCGGCGGCTGGGGCGGATGGGCGGAATCCGGCCGCAACACCGACACCAGATGGGCGATCCCATGGGCGCGCGCCGCGCGTAGAATGGCCAGATTATCGTCCACCAGCAGGGTCGTCGCCGGATCGAACGGCTCCCGCTCGCGCAGCCGGGGCCAGAATCCCAGTTGCTCCTTGACCAGGCCGAGATCGTGGGCGCAAATGATGGCGTCGAAATGGCCGGCCAGCCGGGTCTTTTCCATCTTCAGCGCCAGACTCCGCGGATGGGCGTTGGTCACCAGCACCACCCGCTGGCCGGCGGCGCGCAAGGCGTCCAAAAACTCCAGGACATGCGGATGGACGGCGATCAAATGTTCGATTTCGCGCTTGAGGGTCACGATGTCCAGCGCCAGTTCCCGGGTCCAGTAATCCAGACAGTACCAGGCCAGCGTACCCTCCACCGCCCGGGTGCGGGCGACCACCTCGGCGCGGGCCTGGTCGAGCGACAGGCCGTGGCGTTCGGCGTAGCGCGCCGGCACCAGTTCCCGCCAGAATTGGTTGTCGAACCGCAAATCCAGCAAGGTGCCGTCCATGTCGAGCAGGACGGTGCGAATCAGCGGCCAGGGCAACCGCGTGGTCATCACGAAACTCCGCCGGCAACCGGCTTGGGCTGGGATTGTGTAGAATTAAAGCAGACCGCGCCGCATTCGCGCGCGCCCACCGATCCGCGAGGTATCCCGCGTCATGCCCGACGCCCCCGACATCGATCTAGCCGCCCTCGTGGAGCCGGTTCAGGCCATCGCCCGGGAGGCGGGGCGTCGTATTCTGGACGTCTACGCCGGCGGTTTCAGCGTCACCGAGAAGGCCGACCAGAGTCCGGTCACTGAGGCCGACCTCGCCGCCCACACTTGCATCCTGTGCGGCCTGGCGGAACTGACCCCCGGCATCCCGATCCTGTCCGAAGAAGCGGCCGATGTCGGCTTCGCCGAACGCAGCGGCTGGGAGTGGCTGTGGCTGGTGGACCCACTCGACGGCACCCGCGAGTTTATCAAGCGCAGCGATCAATTCTCGGTCAACATCGCCCTGATTCACCGCCACGAGGCGGTGCTCGGCCTGATTCTACTGCCGGTCGGCGGGATCTGCTATCAAGCCTGGCGCGGCGGCGGCGCTTTTAAGCAGCCCGGCGGCCAGACCACCCAGCGCATTCGGGCCACGCGGGTTTGCCACTACCCGGTGCGCGTAATCAGCAGCCAGGGTTCCTACCGAACCCGGCGCTTGCAGGATTATCTCGGCCTGCTCGGTCCGCATCGCCATATCTCCCTGGGCGGCGCCCTGAAATCCTGCCTGGTCGCCGAGGGCGGAGCCGATCTCTACCCGCGCTTTGGTCCAACCGGCGAATGGGACACCGCCGCCGCCCAGATCATCCTGGAGGAAGCCGGCGGTTATCTGACCGACACCCAGTTCCGGCCGCTGCGCTACAACGCCCGACCGGTGTTGATCAACCCGGATTTCTTCGCCTTCGGCGACGCCACCCGCGACTGGTCGCAGTATATCCCGCCGCCCCATCACCATCCGCGCGGGCGGCCACTGTCCCTGCCCAGTCACTAAAACAACCCGTTTTCGAGTTCCGCCATGCCCTACGAACGCTATCGCCGCGATTTGCAACGGGAAGGTTTCCAGCACGATCCCGCCCAGGAACGCGCTGTCCTGTACCTGCAAAAGATTTACGAGCAACTGCTGGCCCAACCGGAGCCAGCCGCCAGCAAGAAGTCGGGGTTGCTCGCCCGACTGGCCGGGCGCGACAAATCCGCCGCCGGCCCGCCGGCCGTGCGCGGGTTGTATCTGTGGGGTGGCGTGGGGCGTGGTAAAACCTATTTGGTGGATACCTTCTTCGACGCCCTGCCACTGGAGCGCAAGCAGCGCATCCACTTCCACAGCTTCATGCGGGCGGTGCATGCCGAGTTGAAACAACTGCAAAACCAGCAGGATCCGCTGCGGGTGGTCGCCCGCCGCTTCGCCGAAACAGCGCGGGTGATCTGCCTGGACGAGTTCTTCGTGTCCGACATCACCGACGCCATGCTGCTGTACGGGCTGCTCAAGGAATTGTTCGCCCGCGGCGTCACCCTGATCACCACCTCCAACATCGAGCCGGACGGCCTGTACAAGGACGGTTTGCAACGCGCCCGCTTCCTGCCGGCGATCGCGCTGCTCAAACAGTACGTGGACGTGTTGAACGTGGACGGCGGAGTGGACTACCGGCTGCGCTATCTGGAAAAGGCCGAGATTTATCATTATCCGCTGGACGACAAAGCCGAACAGATTCTGAACGAGGTGTTCAACAATATTGCGCCCGAACCGGGCCATCGCGGCGGCGACGTGGAAATCGAGGGCCGCTACATTCCCACCCTGCGCGAGGCGGACGGCATCGTCTGGTTCAATTTCCGGGCGATCTGCGACGGACCGCGCGGCACCGCCGACTACATCGAAATTGCCCGCTGCTATCACACCGTGCTGATTTCCAACCTGCCGGTGATGGACTGGCAGATGGAGAATCAGGCGCGGCGTTTTGTCAACCTGGTGGATGAGTTCTACGACCGCAGCGTCAAACTGATCCTGTCCGCCGCCGCGCCGGTGCTGGAACTCTACAGCGGCGAGAAGCTGAAATTCGAGTTTCAGCGCACCGTCAGCCGCTTGCAGGAAATGCAGTCGCACGAGTATCTGGAACGACCGCATTTGCCGTAGCGGCCACACGGACAAGGATCGTAGCCGGGCAACCAGTCCATGGGACTCGCGGAACTCACGGAAAAATCGCAGCCGTTTAGGATCGATCAGCCCAGCGCCATCCACCATTTCGCCGATGCCGTCGATCATGAATCCGTCATTTCACAGTGGATGAAATACCAGTCTTTTGTCCAATGACCGCCGTCTTCGACCTTACCGTTGTCATCGTCAATTATAACGGTGGCCGCTATCTCGACCGTTGCCTCCAGGCGCTCGCCGCCCAGACCCTGCGCCCGCGCCAAACGGTGCTGGTGGATAACGCCAGCACCGATGGCAGCACCGATCGCGCGGAGCGGACATTCCCCTGGTTGCGAGTGATTCGCTGTCCGGAAAATCGCGGCTTTGCCGCCGCCAACAATCTGGCGGTGGCCCGCGGCGAACCCACCGAATGGCTGGCGCTGCTCAATCCCGATGCGTTTCCCGCTCCTGACTGGCTGGCGGCCTTGCGCCAGGCAGCGGCGGACTATCCACGGTACGATGTCTTTGGCAGCCGGTTGCTGGATGCCACCGATCCAGGTCGGTTGGACGGCGCCGGCGACTGCTACCACGCCAGCGGCCTGGCCTGGCGACGCGGGCATGGCGGTTCGGCGGCCGCGCAGGGTTTGCGGGTCGAGGAGATTTTCGCCCCCTGCGCGGCGGCGGCGTTGTACCGGTGGCGGGCGTTCGTCGAGGCGGGCGGTTTTGATGAAACGTTCTTTTGCTACATGGAAGACGTCGATCTGGGCTTTCGTCTCCGCCTGCTCGGTTATCGCTGTCTGTACGCACCGGCGGCGGTGGTTCATCACGTCGGTTCCGGAACAACTGGAATTCGCAGCGAGTTCGCAACTTATCACGGCCATCGCAACCTGGTCTGGACCTACTTCAAAAACATGCCAGACCCCTGGTTCTGGCTGTACCTGCCGGCGCACCTCGCACTCAATTTGCTCGGTATTGCCTGGCTGGGATGGCGGGGGCAGGGTCGGGTCGCGCTGCGGGCCAAGGCGGACGCCCTGCGCGAACTGCCGCGGGTCTGGCGGCAGCGGCAAGGGATTCAGGAACGGCGACGGGTCGATGGCCGGGAACTTCGCCGGGTGATGACCCGGAGTTGGGCGGCGCTGGCGCGCTTTTTGGAGCTCGGGAATTCACCGCGGCCCTGAACCGCGCAGCCGCCGCAGGGCGTGCGCCAGCCCGCGCAGCGGCCGGGTGACCCGCCAGGAAGTGGACCGCTGGATTTGTTCAAGTTGTCGGGACCGTTCGCCTATCTGGTCGCGCAGGTTCAGTATCGTTTCCGACTGTTCGTCAATCCGGCGCTGGCGGTCGCGGAGATCTTCCCGCGCCTGTCGATCAGTATCCAGCCGCTCCAGCACATGCTGGAGCAGGGCGCTTTGTTCGGCCAGCCGCATGGCCAACGGTTCGAGCGCCGGGAACTCGGCCGCGCGGTTGTGGGGCTGTCGATGGATGACGCCATCGCGCAGGGCCGCCAGCGCCTCGCTCAATTCCGCCCCCGACCAGATTTTTCGCCACTTGTCGAACAGCGCGGCCCGCCCGGCGGCGACTTTGGCCGGATCGGCTTGCAGGCCAAAACCGGAGTGGCCGAAATTGCGGTAGCAGGCGGTGATGTGGTCAACATGCAAGAACTCGCTGTGTGAGGCTAATTGCAGCCAGAAATCCCAATCTTCGTACAGCGTCAGGCTCTCATCGAACCGGCAGCCCGCTTCCAGCAGGGCGCGATCAAACAGTACCGCGTGTATCGGAATGTAGTTCTGCGCCCGCAAGCTCGGCGAATGAAAAGGCTGATTCAGCAATATCTCGAAATCGGGTGTGCTATCGGGTCGATAGGCGATCATCCGCACGCCACTGTAGGCTACCCGGGCGTTCGCTTGCCGCCGCAGGATCTCGGCCAGCACCGCCACATGATCGGGGAACAGCAGATCGTCATCGTCCAGAAAACCGATGTAGTAACCGCGCGCCGCGTCCAGCCCGGCGTTGGCGGCGGCGCTGCGATCCAGCGCCCGACCGTGATCCACGAAACGCAGCGGGAATCGTCCGCACCCTGTACCCGGCGGTGGATGGTCGGGACCAAGGGCGTTGACGACCACGGTCTCGATGTTGAGATAGGTTTGCCGAGCGATGCTGTCCAGCGCCTCGGGCAGGGTGGAACGGGCCATGCTACGGACGATGAGGCTGACCAGCGGCGGATCGCCAGGATCGGCATCGCCCGCCAAGACCGTCGGAGATTCCAGCGGGGCCGCGTCGGGTCCGAACGTACTCACCTCACCACCCGCAGCGGCGCACTGCTCAGAAAACCCGCGATATTCTCCGCCAGTTGCCCGACCAGGCGCTGGCGGGATTCGCGGCTACCCCAGGCGCAGTGCGGGGTGACGATCAGGTTGGGGATATCCGGCGCCAACAGTGGGTTTCCGGCCACCGGCGGCTCCAAGCTCAGCACGTCCACCCCCGCCCCACCCAGCGCGCCCTGGCGCAGCGCGGCGGCCAGCAGCGCCTCGTCCACCAGCCCGCCACGGGCAGTGTTGATCAGGATGGCGTCGCGGCGCATCAGCGCCAACTCCCAGGCGCCGATCAGGCCGCGGGTTTCCGGCGTCAGCGGGCAATGCAGACTGAGTATGTCCACCTGCGGCAACAGCACCGGCAGCGGCGCCCGATCTTCCAGCACCTCCATCGTGCCGGGCCGCTGGGCAACCAGCACCCGCATTCCGAACGCCTCGGCCACCCGTGCCACGCCCTGGCCCAGTTCGCCATAACCGACGATGCCCAGCGTCTTACTGGCCAACTCGCGGATCGGAAAATCCAGCAGGCAGAACTGATTGGCCCGCCGCCAGCGACCGTCCCGCACCGCTTGCTGGTAATCGGGCCAGCGGGTGCATAGCGCCAGCAACAGCGCGAACACATGTTGAATCACCGCCGGCGTGCCGTAGCCCCGGCAGTTGCAGACGGTAACACCCCGCGCCGCCGCCGCTCCCAAGTCTATGTTGTTGACGCCGGTGGCGGCGACGCAAATCAGCCGCAGGCGCGGGGCGCGTTCAACGGCGGCGGCGTCCAGCACGACCTTGTTGCTGATCACCACCTCCGCTTGTTCAATCCGCGCGGCGACCTGATCGGGCGTGGTAGCGGGGTAATAGCGCAGGTTCGGCAAGATCCGGTCGAGGCCGCCGAAATCAAGATCGCCGCGATCCAGCGAGTCGCGATCGAGAAAAACACCCAACATGGCGAGGGAACCTATAAGATGGGACTGGTTCTCAATTATACGCCCAACCGCGCCGTCATCGATGGTGACCGCTTTAGAGGCTGCATTTTGCCTTGACAGACCCTAGCCATCGCCCCGAAAGTTTCCAGCATTCCCAAACTCATCCGATCACGCGTTGATGTCCGAACCGCTTGCGCCCCGCCCCATCATTCTCGGCATGACCGGCGCGTCCGGCGCGGATTACGGTTTGCGGTTGCTGCACTGCCTGCTGGAAGCCGGCCACCCGGTGCAACTGCTGCTCTCGAAGGCCGCCCAGATCGTCATCCATATGGAAACCGAGCTGCGCTTGCCGGGCCGGCCGCGCGACATCCAGCGGGTACTGACCGAACATTACCGCTGCGATCCCAAGCAGTTGCGGGTATTCGGGCAGGACGAATGGACCGCGCCGCCGGCCAGCGGCTCGGCGCTGGCGATGGCGATGGTGGTCTGCCCCTGCACCACCGGGGCGTTGGCCGCCATCGCCAACGGCAACAGCGACAACCTGCTGGAGCGGGCCGCCGATGTCAGTCTCAAGGAGGGGCGCAAACTGATCCTGGCGCTGCGGGAAACGCCGCTGTCCGTGATCCATCTGGAAAATATGCTGCGACTGGCCCGCGCCGGCGCGGTGATCCTGCCGGCCAACCCAGGGTTTTATTACCGCCCGACCACGGTCGCGGAACTGGTGGACTTCATCGTAGCCAGAATTCTCGACCAACTGGACATCCCACACGCGCTGCTACCGCGCTGGGGCCAGGAGTCGGAAGCGAGGTGAACCATCATGATCGCGACCGCCACCCAGGAACTGCCGCTATTCCCGCTCGAGACCGTGCTGTTTCCCGGCGGGGTTCTGCCCCTGCGGATTTTTGAAGCTCGCTACCTGGACATGGTCAGTGCCTGTCTACGTACCGATAGCGGCTTCGGTATCGTAACCATTCACGAACGGTCCGAGGCGGGCGGCCAACCCACCAGCATCCACCCAGTCGGCACCTTGGCGCGCATCGTGGATTTCGACTCGATGGACGACGGCCTGCTCGGCATCACCTGTCTGGGCGTGCAGCGCTTGCGGGTGATCGGTCACCGGATTCAGCCTGATAACCTGTTGCTCGGTCAGGTGTTGTGGCTGCCGGACGATCCGATGCTGCCGCCCCTGCCCAGCCACGAACCTTTGGCGCGAGTCCTGCGCGATCTGCTGGAGAACGAAGCAGTGCAACTCCACGCCCGGTTTCTCGCCCCGGACTGGGAGAGTGCCGCCTGGATCGGCAACCGGTTAACGGAGATCCTGCCGTTGCCGCTGCATGTCCGCCAAGCGCTGCTGGAAATGAGCGAACCCCGGCAACGCTTGGACATCCTGCTGGCCATGTTCCAGGACCAGCGAATCGCCTGAACGCCCATGACCGCGCCCGTCCACCGCCACCGCTTCGATCTTCACGCCGCCAGCCGTCGCTTGCACGCCGAACGCCTGCTCCCCCCTCACGCCGCCGCTGGTCCCACCCTGGTCTTTCTGCACGAGGGCCTGGGCAGCATCAACCAATGGAGCCACTTTCCGGCGGAATTGTGCGCCCGAACCGGTCTGCCGGGGCTGGTATACGAGCGCTGGGGCCATGGCCGCTCCGAACCGCTGACCGGGCCGCGCCCCGATGATTATTTGCACCGGGAGGCGCAAGACAGCTTGCCCGAGGTACTGGCGGCCTGCGGCATCGTCGATCCGCCTATTCTGTTCGGCCACAGCGATGGCGCTTCCATTACCCTGCTGTTCGCCGCCGCATATCCCGAGCGGACTCGCGCCGTGATCAGCGAAGCGGCGCACGTTTTCGTCGAGGAGGAGTGTCTGGCTGGCATCCGCCTCGCCCGCGCCGCCTACGACCAGGGTTTGTTGCGGGACGGGCTGCGGCGCTACCATGGCGCCAACACCGAGGCCATGTTCCGGGGCTGGGGCGATACCTGGCTGCGGCCCGAGCGCCGCGACTGGAACGTGGCGGACGAATTGCGCCGCATCACCTGTCCGACCCTGATCATCCAGGGCGCGGACGACGAATACGGCACCCGCGCCCAAGTGGAAGCCATCGCCGCCGGGGTGTTCGGACCCGCCGAAATTCTGTGGCTGCCCGATTGCGCCCACGTCCCCCACCACCAGGCGCGGGAAACGGTGCTGGACGCCGCCGCGCGCTTCATCGGCGGGGTATGCGCTAATATGCGCCCATAGACCCGCCCAACAACACCGAACCCAGGCAAGGAAACCGTCATGTCCGAACTCGAACTGACCCCAATCGAACCGGCCCCAACCCAAACCAGTCTGCTGCGGCGGCTGTTTCGCGCCAAAGACATCGGCTTCTATCTCATGATCGTGCTGGCCTGGATCGGCGCTGTCTACACCACCTACGACATGGACACCAGTCGCTGGTATTGGCACTGGATGATCCCGATTTTTGGTCTCATCTGTATCATCACCCAGTGGAACAACGTCGAGCCGACCCTGAAAGCCCGGCTGATGCTCGTCGTGCGTCAGGTTCTGCACTGGGGCGCGGCGCTCGCACTGGCATTTATGCTCTACATGGTTTCCGCCGGTCACAACAACATTATCGATCTGATCGATGACCGGCAGGGCAGCTTCATGATGACCTACACCATCTCCCTGAGCGCCTTTCTGGCTGGTATTTATTATGATTGGCGGCTATGCGTGGTCGCCGTCTTTATCCTCACCGGCGGGCTTATCAATGTGGCCTTTTCCAACCTAGCGCCCCTGTTGATGTGGATGGGCTTCGGAGTCGCCATCGTCTACTTCGTCGGGGTCTGGATTTATAGCCGCTGGCAGGAACGCAAGGCGGCCCAAGCCACATCATAAGACGCGACCAGCTTGCGAACCGCATCAGAATTTCCTTTCCAAACCCACCCTCCCAAGGAGGATCTTCATGCCGACAAAACGTCGTCTTGCGACAATCCTGCTATCGCTCGGCCTGGCCGCCAGCTTGCCCGACTGGTCCGCGGCCCAGGCGGCCAAATCCGCGCCGCCCGCCGCCAAGCCCGTTGAATCCCAACCGGCGCAATCCGCAACGCCGGCCAAGCAGGAATGGCGGATTCCCACCGGCGAGCACTGGTCAAAAGCCAGCGATACCGAGAGACGAGCCTACCTGCTTGGCATCCTGAACATGGCGATGGTCGAATATCAGTTGACCGGTCCCAATCCCAAGCACCGCACCACCGTCGCCAAGCTGGTCAAGGCCCTGGATGGCATGGCCCTGCCACAGATCGTGGAAACCGTGGACGCCTACTACAAGGCCAATCCCGACAAGCAGCAGCAGCCGATCATCGAAGTGATCTGGTTTCAGATGGTCGCACCCAAAGCCGGCCCGGCCAAGACAAAGTAAGAGGACACACCATGAGAAAGATCGGTTATTTGATTGCGATTCCGGCGCTCGCCTTCAGCGTCGGCTGCACCAACATGACGCCCACCGAGCAAAGCACGCTGAGTGGCGCGGCCATCGGCGCGCTGGGCGGCGCGGCCATCGGCGGGTTGAGCGGCGGCAGCGCCGGAACGGGCGCAATCATTGGCGGCGTGGCTGGCGGCGTAGTCGGCAACATCTACGGCCGGAATCAGCAGCAGCGATAACTATCGAGGCTATATAAGAGAACCGCTCTCCCGCTAGTGGGAGAGCGGAGGTGAGGGTGGTTTTTCAGCCCGTCGGAGCCGAATCAAGATCGCGGCGCAGTTCGGCGGCGGCGTCTCGCAGCAAACCGAACAGCCGCTTCACACCGGTGCAGTCGTAATCCCGGCGCGGCCATTTGAAGTAACCGCCGCAACTCTTCAAAAATTCGCAACTCCGGCATTCGTCCGCCGTCGCCAGCACCTGTGCGATCCATGCGCCGAGATCGGCATCGACCGCAATCGTGGTTTCGACGCCCGCCAGCCGTCCCGGCAACCCTTCCGTGCCATCGTCGGCGACAAGGCGCAGAGACTGCGGATCCGCGTCCAGCACCACCCACAAGGGCGCCGGATCGTCGTGGTAAAAACCCAGCAGCGCGCTGTGAAAGAATTCAACCGGCTGGGCGACGGTCGGCTGGCGCAGATAGAACGCCATGACCTCGGCCAATTCCTCGATCAGCGCCGGTTCGGGCTGGCCCGGCTCCAGCCACACCGCGAAATGCAGCGAAACCGCCACCCTGACCGCCTTGGCGAATCCGGGCCGCACCGGGATAATCACCCGCACCGGATGGTGATCGAGCAAATCGGTGTGCTGGTACAGTAAGGGAAACTCGGCGGCGGGATCGGCCATCACCAAATCCACCGGCAAGCCCGGCGCCCAGGCGTTTAACGCTTCGGAATCGGCGGCCAGGGACAGCAATCGCACGCCGGTAATGTGCTCGGGTTCTTCGTCCGCCAGGGCGGTCGCCAGCGCCGCCGGCTCGCGGGCGCGGACGATCACCGGTTTGCCCCGGTAGGCTGGAATCCACTCCACGGGAATTTCGTAGATGAAGTCGTTCATGGGAAGGTCAGCGGTTGTACCAGCCATTATACCAGCCCCCTCCGTTGTACCAGGGTCGGTTGTACCGGGGCCGGTCATACCAGTCGTGGCCACGCCAGCGCGGTCCATTATACCAGCGCGGTCCATTATACCAGCGCGGTCTATCATACCAACCCCACGGCTGTTGGACCCACCCGCCCCAGCCAGCACCGGAATTATACCAAAGGCCAGCGCCGCCACCGGGGCCGCCACCCCACGCCTTGGCGTCCTGGTCGGGAACCAGCGCCCCGCCCAGCAGGACGCCGCCAATGACCACCTTCGACCATTTGCCCAGGCTCAGCAGAAACTCCCGCCGGTCACGCGCCTCAAGATCCGCGGACGCCAAGTCGCCGCGCAAGGATTCGGATTGCTTGTCGCTCATAACCACCCCACTGTATCGGCCTTTCTGGAATTTCCTCATCGTATTTTTGCAGCCATCGTCGCATAGACTTTCTGAATTTCCGCTGAATACTGAGCACCCCCACCGACAACCACTCTCGGTCAACTTCATCATGCGCAATCGCCGAATAAATCGCTCTCTGTCCTGTTTGCTCTTCGCTCTATTTCTGCTTGTTTTTGTCGGCCCGATGGCCGCGAGCGCCGCCGACGCCGCGCCGCGCCGTGCCCACGTCGGCTTGGTGCTGGGCGGCGGCGGCGCGCGTGGCATCGCCCATGTTGGCGTACTGAAGATGCTGCAGGAGTTGCACGTTCCGGTCGACTGCGTCGCCGGCACCAGCATGGGATCAATCATCGGCGGGTTGTACGCGGCCGGCATGACCCCCGAGGAAATGACCGAGACCGTACAACGCATCGACTGGCCGGCGGCGTTCACCGACGGGCCACCGCGCGCCGATTTACCCTTCCGCACCAAGCAGCAACAGCGCATTCTGCTGACCAATAACGGAGTTGGTATCAAGGACGGCCAGGTGCAGCTTCCCCAGGGGCTGTTGCAAGGGCAGAACCTGCTGCTGCTGTTGCAGGAACTGTCGCTGCCGGCCGCCGAGATCCGCAACTTCGACCAGTTGCGGGTTCCCTACCGGGCCGTGGCGACCGACCTGGCCACCGGCACGCCAGTGGTGCTGAAATCCGGCGATCTGGCCATGGCGATGCGCGCCAGCATGTCCATCCCCAGCGCTCTGGTGCCGGTCAAACTGGACGGCAAACTGCTGGTGGACGGTGGCGTGTCGGACAATATCCCCGTGGATGTGGTGCGGGAACTCTGCCGCCCGGACGTCATCATCGCCGTGGACGTAGGCTCGCCACTGACTCCCGCCAGCGAACTGAATTCGCTGCTTTCCATCACCGGGCAACTCACCACCATTCTGACCGTGCGCAACGCCCAGCAACAGATCAAAACCCTGGGGCGCCGGGACATCCTGATCACGCCGGATCTGGGGGATATTTCCAGTATTGCCTTCGACCGCTCCCGGGAAGCGGTCACCATCGGCTACGCCGCGGCTCAGGACAAGCGGGGCGAACTGAGCCGGCTGTCGTTATCCCCGGCCGCCTATCAAGCGCATCTGGCCGCACGGCCGGAGCTACCCGAAAACCACCAGCCGGTCATCGACTTCATCCGGATCAAGAACAATACCCGGTTGTCCGATCAAGTCATCGAGAAGCAACTGCACGTCAAGTCGGGTGAACCGCTCGATCCCCAGGAACTCAATCGCGATCTCAACATAATCTACGGCATGGGTGATTTCCAGCAGGTTACCTACTCGCTGGTTAAGGAAGATGGCAAAACCGGGCTGGTGGTCGAAGCCACGCAGCAGCATATTGGCACCAACACCCTCAATTTCGGGCTCTTTCTCGGCGCCAACATGAAAGGAGATTCCCTGTTCAACCTCAGCGCCGCCTACACCATGTCCCAGCTCAACTCCCTCGGTGGACAATGGCGCACCTTCGTCCAGATCGGCGGCAATATCAAACTGGAAACCGATTTCTACCAGCCGCTCGACGCGGCCCAGGAATACTTCATCAACCCCTACCTCAGCTACCAACAATACAACCTTGATTTGTTCGGCGATTCCAATGAGGACAACGCCAGCTTCCGGATCTATCGAGCCAACATCGGCTTGGAAGTGGGGCGCAATCTGGAGCACTGGGGTCGGCTGTCGTTAGGTTTGCGGTATGGTCCTGGCAAGAACGATCTCCGCTTTGGCCAAATCTCCACTGATGAGAATACAACCACTAATGAGAATACAATCAACGAAGGCAGCTTCGACGATGGCGGCTATTCGATTCGCTGGGCGGCGGACACGCTGGATAACCTCAACTTCCCAACCTCGGGCTATTACGCCAACCTGGTTTTCTACGACTCCCTGGCCGCGCTGGGCGCCAGCAATAATTTCAGCACCCTCAGCCTGAACGCCGTCAAACCTTACACTTGGGGCAAACAGACGCTCATCCCGCGCGTGATTCTGTCCGGCAGACTGTCGGGGAATCCGGGCGTGCAGGATCTGTTTCTACTGGGGGGATTTCTGAACCTGTCGGGTTACCAGATAGGCCAAATCTCGGGGCAGTACGCCGCCCTTGGCGAACTGATCTACATGTACCGACTCGATGACGCCTCGGCGGCATTTACCATCCCCCTATACGCGGGCGGCTCGCTGGAAGTCGGCGGGGCCTGGAACGCCATCGACGAGATCACTCTCGATTCGCTCATTCCGGCGGGCAGCCTGTTCCTGGGCGCGGATACGCCGCTGGGACCGCTTTATCTGGCCGGCGGCTTGGCCAAAGGCGACGCCTCGCTGTATCTGATGTTGGGCAGGCTGTTCTGAATGGCGCGGCTGATCCTGTTCAACAAACCCTATGGGGTGCTCAGCCAGTTCACCGATACCGCCGGTCGCCCGACGCTGGCGGCGTACCTCGCCATCCCCGGCGTGTACGTCGCCGGTCGGCTGGATCGGGACAGCGAGGGCCTGCTGGCGCTGACCGACGACGGCGCGGTGCAGGCCCGCCTCAGCCACCCGCGCCACCTGCGGCCCAAGACCTACTGGGCGCAGGTGGAGGGCATCCCGGACGACGTGGTGCTGGAGCGACTACGCCGGGGGGTCGAGTTGAACGATGGTCCCACTCTGCCCGCCACCGTCCAGCGCATCGCCGAACCGGACGGCTTGTGGCCGCGCGATCCGCCGATCCGCTACCGGGCGGCGATTCCCACCGCCTGGCTGGAAATCACCCTGCGCGAGGGGCGCAATCGCCAGGTTCGGCGAATGACCACCGCCGTCGGCCATCCAACCCTGCGTCTAATCCGTAGCCGGATCGGCGACTGGACCTTGGACGGGCTGGCGCCCGGCCAGTGGCGGGAACTGACCGTCGCCGCGCCGATGCGTCAACGCCAGGCCGATCCCGTCGGCTACCGGCTGCCGCGCCGGGTGTGAGCGATCAGCACCGCCACCGCGCAGGACGCCATGCGGGTACGGACATTGTCGGCGCGGCTGGTGAGGATGATTGGCGCCCGCGCGCCCAGCACGATGCCGGCGGCATCGGCCTGCGCCATGAAGGTGAGCTGCTTGGCCAGGATGTTGCCCGCTTCCAGATCGGGCACGAGCAGGATGTCGGCATCGCCCGCCACTTCCGACTTGATTCCCTTGATTTCCGCCGCCACCTTGCTAATGGCATTGTCCATCGCCAGCGGCCCATCCAATAGCCCGCCGGTGATCTGCCCCCGGTCGGCCATCTTGCACAGCGACGCGGCCTCGGTGGTCGAAGCGATCTTGACGCTGATGGTTTCCACTGCGGACAGAATCGCCACCTTGGGTATTTTGATCCCCAGGATCTGGGCCAGGTCGATAGCGTTCTGGCAGATGTCGCGCTTATCGTCCAGCCCGGGATAGATATTGATCGCGGCGTCGGTGACCAGCAGCAGTTTGTGGTAGGACGGCACGTCCATGCAAAACACATGGCTGACCCGGCGTTCGGTGCGAATCCCGGTATCGGCGCGCATCGCTTCGTGCATCAGTTCGTCGGTGTGCAGGCTCCCCTTCATCAGCACTTCCGCCTGGCCGTTGCGCACCAGCTCCACCGCTTTGGCGGCGGCGGCGTGGCTGTGCGGGACATCCACGATATCGAAGCGGCCAATATCGATTTGATATTTATCCGCCGTAGCGCGAATCTTGTCTGCTGGCCCGACCAGAATCGGCAGGATCAGACTGGCCTCCGCCGCATCCACTGCGGCGGCAAGCGAGGATTCGTCGCAGGGATGGGCGACGGCGGTGACGATATCGGGCAGCGGGGCGCAATACTCGATCAGCCGATTGAACTTGTCGTGGGTCTGAATCGCCATTGAGGCCAGTTCCGGCCGTGGCGCGACGATCTTTTCCGCCGGCGCGATCACCTCGACCGTCGCTTCCATCACCGTCTCGCCACGCTGGTTGACGGCGGCGCAGGCGAACACCACGATCCGGGTGTCTGGGCGTTTTTCCCGCGCCTCGGCGGTCAGGGTGAGGGTGTCGTTCAGATAGACCGGCCGCAGGTAGCGGAATGACTGGGCCGCGAACACGCTGCCCGGCCCCGGCAACTGGCAGCCGAACAGTCCCGAGAGCAGGCTGGCCATCCACATGCTGTGGCCAACCCGTTGGCCGGCCTGATGCTGGCGGGCGAATTTTTCGTCCAGGTGAGTGGGATTCAAGTCGCCGGACAGCATGGCAAAAAGCTGGATGTCCAGCGGTTTCAGGGTGCGGGTCAGGTCGGCCTTCTCGCCGATCTCGATCTCGGCGAAGGTGCGGTTGGCCATAGTATTAGCATTCATGAGGTAGTGCCTCCCGAAGCGGGCGTTGCGGGGTGAATTTTCGGTAAGTTGATGGCCAGTCAAATTCTAGCCGTTCCGCACCGCAGCATTGCTGACAATTGGAGTTCGACCCCGATGATTTTCAACAACGGCCATCTGTTCGCCGGCATCCCGGCCGCCCTGCCGGCAGAACAATTTGACACCCTGCTGCACACCAGCGCCTGCCGGCTGGAGCGCATCATCTCTATCGGCCACGCCACCCCAACCGAAGAATGGTACGACCAGGATGAAGATGAATGGGTGGCGTTATTGCAGGGTCAGGCTGGGCTGCGCTTCGCCGACGAGGAGGCCGCGCGCCTCCTGACGCCGGGCGATTACGTCTGGATTCCGGCGCACCGCCGGCATCGGGTGGAATGGACCAGCCAAAACCCGCCGACGGTCTGGCTGGCGCTGCATCTCCGGGACGGCGACGCCCAATGATTCAGCCTGGTTTCAGCTTGACCTTGCAAAATAGCGAACCTGTGGCAAGATTGCTTTATATCGGACCTGCTTAGTCACAATTGGGGAGATAAACTAATGAACAAGCAATTAGCGATGATCTTAGCGGGTGGAATCCTGGGCATGGGCGTACTGACGGCGGCCAACGCAGCCGATGCGAAACCGGAAGACGCAGTCAAGTATCGCCAATCGGTCTACACGATCATCGGTTGGAATTTCAAACCCATCGGCGCGATGATGAAGGGCGAAATCCCGTTCGACGCCGCCGCCGTGGCCCGTCACGCCCAGTATGTCGAAATGATGAGCAAGGCGGCCCCCGAGGGTTTTTCGAAGGGTACCGGGCCGGATGTGGTGAAGGACACCGAGGCCAAGCCGGAAATCTGGACGAAATGGAGCGAATTCGAAACCAAAATGACTAATTTCCAGCAGGAAGCCACCAAGCTGGTCGAAGTTGCCAGGGGTGGCGACGAGAAGGCCATCAAGGCGCAGTTCGGCAAAACCGCCGAAACCTGCAAGGCCTGCCACAAGGAATTCCGCAAGGATTAAGTCAAGGCTCCGCCAGGAACCATCAACTCGAAAGGCCATGCGCAAGCATGGCCTTTTTCATTTCCGCTCCGCCGTCGTTCAGCGTACCACCAGCCAGACCATCGCGACCGCGACCGCCAGCACCGCCAGACCCAGCCACGGACTCACGATGCGCGGGGCCGGATTGGCCAGTTCCGGCGGGAGATGCTTGCGGCCGCTCAGCATCGGATGGATGAGATTTTCGCGTTTGACCCGCAGATAGAACAGTACCGCCGAGATGTGGACGACGATCACCAGCAGCAACAGATTGAAGTTGAGCCTATGGACTGTGGTCAGCAGATCGCTGGTGTCTTTCGACACCCATGCGTACAGCGGCCCCTCGATCACGATGTCGTCGTTGGCGAACAGCCCGGTGCCGACCTGCACCAGCAGTAGAACCAGCATCGCCACGATGGACCAGCCACCCATGGGATTGTGGCCAAGATAGAGCGGCGTTTCACCGCGCTGCAACGCCTTGACATACTCCAGCGCCGCGCCCGGCCCCCGCACGAAATCGGCGAAGCGGGCGGTCTCACTGCCCACCACGCCCCAGATCAGGCGAAACAGCACCAGCGCCAGCACCGTGTAGCCGCCCCAGACATGGTAATCCATGGTGCCGCTGCTTTGGGCGGTCCACCATTGCGCGATCACGAGCGCCACCAACGTCCAGTGAAACAGCCGGGTTGGCAGATCCCAGACCGTGACGGTTTGCAGAGTTTGCGATTTATCGGGCATAAACAAATCCTCGCTGTGATGGGGAAAGGCACAAACGCCGGCTTACGGGTTCCGTATGGTCCAAAATGATAATGATTCACATCTTAGCTTGACCTGGAATCATCGCTTGGGTTAATTTGAATTCATGATGAACGCGCAATCCCGTGAACGGTTCGAACTGCGACTGAGCCGCCCGGCCTCCTAACTGGAGCGCCGGGGCCAAGCCGTTTCAAGTCGCCATCGTTGCCGAACCGTTCATTGAGGATTGCGTTCCATGTCCGACCCGCATCCATCCTGCTTCATCCCCCCTTACGCTCCCCCCAGCGCTTACCGCTCCTTTTTCATGCCTGCCCTCTCCCTCGCCCTGCTGCGACTAAGCCGCGGTCGTCGGGCCTAGCGGCGGTCCGGCGGCCGTATCGCGCCGCGTTCGTACCTGAACAACCGATACCTGTATACCGTCGAGAGAGGAATTTCCTTATGCGTGTTGACGCCACCCAAAAATATCGCCCCTTCCCACCCATCCGCCTGTCGGACCGACAGTGGCCATCCCGAACCATCACCCAGGCTCCGGCCTGGTGCAGCGTGGACTTGCGCGATGGCAACCAGGCGCTGATCGAGCCGATGGGCACCGACCGCAAGCGCCGCATGTTCGAGCTGCTGGTGCAACTGGGGTTTAAGGAGATCGAGGTCGGCTTTCCCGCCGCCTCGCAGACTGATTTCGATTTCGTCCGCTATCTGGTCGATCACCGACTGATTCCCGACGATGTCAGCATCCAGGTGCTGACCCAGTCGCGCGAGCCCCTGATCCGCCGCAGCTTCGAGGCGTTGCGGGGCGTGAAAAAGGCCGTCGTCCATCTCTACAACTCCACTTCACCAATTCAGCGGCAAGTGGTGTTCGGGTTGGACAAGGCCGGCATCGTCGAGATCGCCGCGACCGGCGCCCGGCTGATGCGGGAGATCGCCGCCGAGTATCCCGCCACCGAGTGGACCTTTGAATACTCGCCGGAAAGCTTCAGCGCCACCGAACTCGATTTCGCGCTGGAGGTGTGCGAGGCGGTGGTCGAGGTCTGGCAACCCACGCCGGAGCGCAAGATCATCCTCAACCTGCCGGCGACCGTGGAAATGGCCACCCCCAACGTCCACGCCGACCAGATCGAGTGGTTCTGTCGCCATCTCCGGCGCCGCGATTCCGTGTTGATCAGCGTCCATCCGCACAACGACCGCGGCACCGCCGTCGCCGCTGCCGAGTTGGCCCTGCTGGCTGGCGCCGACCGGGTCGAGGGAACCCTGTTCGGCAACGGCGAGCGTACCGGTAACGTCGATGTCGTGACCCTGGCGCTCAACCTGTTCACCCAAGGTATCGATCCCGGTCTGGATCTTTCCGACCTTAACGCCGTGGTGCGCGCCACCGAATACTGCAACCAGTTGCCGGTGCATCCGCGCCATCCTTACGCGGGCGAACTGGTATTCACCGCGTTTTCCGGTTCGCACCAGGATGCGATCAAGAAAGGCCTGGCCGCCAACGCCGGCGGCGAGGTCTGGGACGTGCCCTATCTCCCGATTGACCCCGCCGACGTGGGCCGTAGCTACGAGGCGGTGATCCGGGTCAACAGTCAGTCCGGCAAGGGCGGCATTTCCTATCTGCTGGAGAAGGATCACGGCTTGCGGCTACCGCGCCGCTTGCAGATCGAGTTCAGCCAGCGAGTGCAGACGATTGCCGACGCTACCGGCAAGGAACTGACTTCGGCCGATATCTGGGCGGCGTTCGAGGCGGAATACCTGCAACCGACCGAGCCGTTCCGCTTCGTCGAACACCGCACCATTCCCGACAGCCATACCAGCGGGGCGCGCAAGCTGACCGCGACGATCCGCGAACACGGGCGGGAACGGCCGATTTCCGGCAAGGGCAACGGTCCCATCGACGCCTTCACCGACGCCCTGAACCGGCATTGCGGGCTGGACGTGCGGGTGGTGGACTACCACGAGCACGCCATCGGCGCTGGCGCCAACGCCACCGCCGCGTCTTATGTCGAAATTCGCATGGACGGCGAGCCGGCAACACTGTTCGGCGTCGGCATCGACAGCAACATCGTCACCGCCTCGCTGAACGCGGTGGTCAGCGCCATCAACCGCGCGCTGCGCCAAGCGCCGGACCAAGCCGACACAGGCGTGGAGCAGGCGCGGCGGGTGGTCGGGTTGGGAGCGTGAACGGGTGGTCCTAAATCAAATGGATGGGTACAACTTCCCTGGCAAACGGCGTTCGGCCGGTCGTTATGGCCTCGTGCTGGACGTCGTCGTCACTCTGGTGCTGTTGTTTACCCTGACCCGGTTCGCGCTGGCACTGCGCGTGGGGAGCGAAGCCGACTGGACGGCCGGGACGCTCCTGCGCGCGGCGTCGCTGGGCCTGCTGTACGATCTGGTGGTCGCTCTGCTGCTCGCCCTGCCCTTGGGCCTGCTGCTGCTCGCGCTGCCGGAACGCTGGACCCGGTTTCGCTCCACCCG
>WBZP01001346.1_pt1 | contig 30587 bp, 15 predicted proteins | sample 5204301 | NCBI WGS metagenome assembly WBZP01 (sample SAMN12412401, study PRJNA552823) | activated sludge metagenome | isolation source: activated sludge from nitrification reactor of wastewater treatment plant... | place: USA: Pennsylvania | collected 2017 | reverse complement strand
GGCGGCTCACTGCTCACCGCTCACTGCTCACCGCTCACTGCTCACCGCTCACTGCTCACCGACAACGGCTAACCGCTCATGGCTCACCGCTTAGCGGACAGCGGACAGCGGTGATCGGACAGCGGTGAGCCGACATCCGACAGCGGTGAGCCGACATCCGACAGCGGTTAGCCGACATCCGACAGCGGTTAGCCGACAGCCAAAATGCCACCATCCCATTAAACGCCATTCCCCCAAGCGCTGAAGGCGCTTAATATACGTAACCCGCGGCAAAGCTGTGGGTGGGGGGACAAGTAGAATCTGTTTTGGCGGCATTTTTGAAAGATGTGCAACATCCATCAAAAATGATGACAAAACCATAGCCTCATATCGCAACCACACTTCCCCACAAACCCCAATCTAATCTTAAAGCGCTGAAGGCCTTAAAACCCATAAGCCGCAGCTGTGCCGTGGACAGAAAAAATGCTACCATCCTATTAAACGCCATTCACCCAAGCGGTGTAGGGGCGGCTCACCGACAACGGCTAACCGCTCACGGCTCTACGCTTAGCGGACATCGGTGAGCGGACATCCGACTGCGGTGAGCGGTTTTCGGTGAGCGGACAGCGGACATCCGACAACGGTTAGCCGACAGCGGACATCCGACAGCGGTGAGCGGAAAGCGGACATCCGACAGCGGTTAGCCGACAGCGGACAGCGGCAAGCGGACAGCGGTTAGCCGACAGCGGACAGCAGACAGCGGTTAGCCGACAGCGGACAGCGGTTAGCCGACAGCCGATTTCCATTTTTGGTCAAAATTCCACTACTGATGCCCTTGCGTTGTAATCTTAAATACAGTATATTTGTCATTCTTAAAAAATTAAACGTTTATGAAAACAAATCAAATTAAGCTCTTAACTTCCCTGGCCAAAGAGATCAAAGCAGAAAAAAAAGATAAAGCCAAAGCCTTGGCAACCCTACAGTCGGCAAAAATTCTAACTAAAAAAGGAAACTTTTCAAAGAAATACAGCAACCTTAATCGAATTGTTGTAAACGCTAAATGATCCTTTATAGAAAAAGGCCAAATTTAACCATTGGCTTTCATGGCTGTGACGAGTCAGTTAGGAACAGTTTGGTTAATAATCCAAATTCTGTTAGAAAAAGTCAAGAATCTTACGATTGGTTAGGTAATGGTTTTTATGTTTGGGAAAACAACTATAAAAGGGCTATTCAATGGGCAAAAGATAAGAAAAAAAGAGGAAGCCTTGATAAGCCTTCGGTGGTGGGAGTTATTTATATATTAGAACATTGTCTTGATTTTGCAGATTCAGAATTTATTGAATTACTTCCCATATATTACCAATCACTTAAATCAGATTTAAAGTTAAGCGGTAAATCCCTGCCTGCAAACAAAGACCTGCCAACAGACAAATACCACGACTTAATTATTCGCGAGTTGGATTGTGCTGTAATAGAATATCTACACCAAAAAATGGAAGAAAAAATAGACCAGGAAACTTCCGCTAAGGGGTTCAGTGATCTAATACCTTTTGATACCGTTAGAGGAATATTCACTGAAGGGGGCCCTGCTTTTGATGGTGCAGGCATTCAAACCAAAAATCATATACAGGTATGTATAAGAAACCTGGATTGCATAAAAGGTTTTTTCATACCGAGAGTATCATCAAGATTAGCATAATTTGTGTTTTTGATTTTCCGGTTTGTGTCTGGTTTCCAGCAATACAAAATTATCTGTTGCATTTTATTATCGGTGCCCACTCATCCTCATGCACCCTCCTCTTATTTCGCTGAAGGCCATTACTACATGCAACCAACCTCTACCGTGAACAAAAAAAATGGTACCATCCATTTTATCGACAATCTCCCATGCGCTGAAGGTGCGGCTTACGACTCACAGATCATCTACCTGGCTTACGCCACATAGACAGGCTTGTCCCTATGCAGTCCCTACGACGCAATGGCGGTGTAGGGGCGGCTCACCGACTACGGCTCACCGCTCACGGCTCACCGTTTAGCGGACAGCGGTGAGCGGACATCCGACAGCGGACAGCGGCAAGCGGACAGCGGTTAGCCGACAACCGAAATGCCACCATCCCATTAAACGCCCCCCCCCCAAGCGCTAAATGCGCTTAATGTAGATAACCCACGGCAAAGCCGTGGGTGGGGAGCGCGGTACAATCCGTTTTGGCGGCATTTTTGTAAGATGTGCAACATCCATCAAAAATGATGACAAAACCATAACCGAATACCCGTCTCTGTATATCATCTCCTTATGCCGGCAAAACGTCCAAGGGGATGAAATCTAAAGCTTCCAGAATCCGACAGACATTCTCTGACAACCGTCATCAAAAAGCGGTTAGCCGAAAACCTAAAAGGGAGCGACCTCCAACCGAAAGTGGATAGCCGAAAACCGGCAACGGACAGCCGACAGCGGTAATCGGTGAGCCGACACCAGTGAGCAATCGACACCATCCAAATAGAATTTGGTAGTAATTATTGACCATATAGGCATTATCTTTGTCAATAGCCATTATGCGAGTCCATTCCCTATATTATTTGGTTGTAAAGGTCATATTGTATGGTCTGTTCATGACACATTCACATCATTTGTGTGCCCAATTCTTCTCCGAATACAACTTCAAATTCAAAAACTATACCGCCAAGGATGGACTGCCACACGACAAAGTCAACAAGGTGGCGCAGGACAGTAAGGGCTTTCTTTGGCTGGCTACCGAAGGGGGGCTCAGCAGATTTGATGGCTTCTCTTTTACAAATTACCATAAAAAAGCCGACCAGTCAGGTGCTTTGACTTCAGACAACCTGGTGGACATAGCCATTGACAGCAAAGATCGACTGTGGTTGGCCTTTGACCATGGATTTTGTAGCTTTGATCCCTACTCGGGCTTGTTTCAAAAGTATAACTACAAGGGGAAAAACATTGCTTGTCAGAAGTTGATTTACGACCCGGAAACCCGGCGCATTTATCTGGCTTCACGAGATGATGGCCTGTATTTTGTTGAAGAAAAGAGCGGGGTGGTAAAAAACACATCACTTTCTCAACAGCTGTCGCACAGTGTCACCTCGTTATACAAAGATAGTAAGGGTGTGCTATGGATGACCATAGAGCGACACGGCTTTTATAAGTATCGACACAGTGAGGATCAGTCAACCTACTCCGGAGGTAATGACTGGCTCATGTTTGTTTTGGAAGATGATAAACGGAACCGTTTGTACACGGGCAGATGGCTGGGAGAATTTATGCCCTTTGATGGCGAGTCTTTGCCGCCTGAAGACCGAAGATTCGTGATTAAAAAGTTTGAAGGTTATGAAAAGTGTACCTACACCGATGCCTGCATTGCACCCAAAATCACGGGCGATCATATTGTTTGGGTAAGTTCACACCGCGGTCTGGGTTTGTTTGATGTGCAGAAAAATCGATTTGTCAAACACCTGGCTTACGACCCCAATCAGTTAGACGGCATTGCATCCAACTGGCTGACCGACCTCTTTGTGTCACGTGATGGGTCGGTGTGGATAGCCTCGTGGAATGGTTTGCACAATGTCAATCCCCAGGCTCAATCATTTTCCAAACATTATATCCCCGAATTGGATATCAATATGTATAACCTGATTTCGGGAATCGTAGATGATCCGCATGATCCCAACAAAGTATGGATGACAGCCAATGGCACCGGAGTGATAGAGTGGGATAAGAAGGCTGAAAAAATTAAAAAATATTATTTCAAAGAATTCATCAAGCCCCGGGATTTTAATTATGAAAAGCGCTGGCCTCACCATATTTACAAGGACAAAAACAATGTATTGTGGATAAGCAGCTATGGTGGTTTTGCAAAAATAAAAAATGGTGTGGTGTCATTTGTGGATACCTGGGTGGATGGCAATGCTACCTATGCCAATGACTCTTATCAGGACAAAGAGGGCATGTTGTGGTTGGCAGGAAGACACCTCATCAGGTTTGATCCATTTTCGGAGAAGTATCGGGCTTTCAATTTTCCGGATGGTTATGGATACGATATGTTTAAAGACAACTTTAATGCCATAGCCGATTTCAATCCACAAAAGATGTTTGTGGGCACCTCACTGGGACTGTTTGTATTTGATAAAAACAATTACCAATTCAAGCAACTGCCCTTGCAATACGACCAGGTGGATAGCAAGGTGCTAAACAACATCAGGGCTCTATATAGCATAGGTGATAAACTGTACATTGGCACTTACGTGGGTTTGTATTGTTTGCACCACCGCTCAGGTAAGTTAGAAAAATTGGTAGATGGTTTTGTAGAGGTAAAAAGTATGATGCCAGATAAACAAGGTAAGCTGTGGGTGTTTACTTCCAATGGGTTTTATAAAATAAATCCCGGGGATCAGACCTGGCAGCGATTTGATCAGAATGATGGCGTATATACTTTATCCACTGACCCTGTGACCCTGTTTTTTTACAACGATCAAATGAACTTAGGACACAGATCCTTATATACCAGTTTTGATCCCGAAAAATTAGGACAAAACAACAATGTTCCCACGGTGTATGTCACCGGTATTACCGCTCTTGGCAAAGAACATGGAGAAGCAGCGAACGGAAAATTAATCTTACCCTACAACCAGTCAGATATAACCTTTACCTATACTGCTTTGGAATATGTTGCTCCCACCAAATTGACTTTTTCTTACTTTTTGCAGGGCTTTGACAGAGAATGGAGTGATTATGGTGAGGCGCGATACAAAAGTTATACAAAATTGCCCCCCGGACACTACGTTTTTAAAATAAAAGCCAAAAACATCAATGGGGTGGAGAGTGTAAATGCTGCTAATTTTGCCATTGAAGTAAAACCTGTCTTTTGGCAAACCTGGTGGTTCAAAGTATTGTCAGCCCTGGTTTTGGTAGCCGGACTTTATGCCTGGTACCATAAAAGGATTAATGATATCCGGAAACGGGCCGAAGAAAAAAATAAGGTAGATAAAAAAATGGCGGAGCTCGATGAAAAATTGTTGCGCAGCCAGATGAATCCGCACTTTATTTTCAATTCCCTCAATTCCATCCAGAAATACATTTGGGAAAGCAAGGAGGAACTGGCAGCCGAATACCTGGCCAGTTTTGCCAAATTGATGCGGGCCATTCTTGAAAATTCAAGGAAGGAATATGTTTCACTCGAGGAAGAATTTAAAATATTGAAACTTTACATCGAATTGGAGCACAGGCGCAGCAATGGTAAGTTTGAATACCAGATTATCCTCGATCCCAACATAGATGCCCCAAATGTCAAAATCCTGCCTTTGATCCTGCAGCCCTTTATAGAAAATGCCATTTGGCACGGCCTGGGTAAAAAAGAAGAAAATGGCTTTTTGAAAGTGGATTTCCACCTGGTGGATGACCAAAGTTTTGAAGTTACCATCGAAGACAACGGCGTAGGCAGAGGGATTAACCCGGGTCAAAACCGGGAAAGTAAATCTTTGGGTCAATCTATAACGGCTCAACGATTGCAAAAACTGATGGAGTCTACCCGAAAAAATGCAGATGTAAGCATTGTAGATTTATTCGACGATCAGGGCCATCCAGCGGGTACCAGAGTCTTGGTACATTTACCCATTATTCATTAATTTTGACTACTGCAGCATGTTGAAATCAGATATTCGGAAAATACAGAAAGAAAGATTGGCGGGACTCATTATTTCGGTGACTAACCGTAAAAAACAGCAATGCCGGTACAAATGCGTTGCATCCCATTCATTGAATTATTAATAAATAGACACTAAAACTTGTTAAAGGTTTACATACTTGACGACGAACAAAATGCAGTAGATGGCTTAAGCGCCATGCTCCGCAAAAAATTTGACAATCGGCTTCAAATTATGGGTTCCAATACGCACCCGCTGAAAGCTATAGAAGAGTTGGAAAAACTGGAAGTAGATATCCTTTTTCTGGATGTGGAAATGCCCATTCTCAATGGAACCGACTTTTTGCGTCATTTTCCCAGTAAATCGTTTCACGTCATTTTTACAACAGCACATGAAAAATATGCCATTCCCGCCATCAAACTGAAGGCTGTGGATTACTTGCTCAAGCCCTTATCTCCTATGGATGTGCAGGAGGCCATCGCCAGGGTGGAGGAACAAAGACAGCTGACAGGCAATGCTATGGAAACAAAGTTGACCCTTACGGTGCAGGGTAGCATGCACATCATTCCCATTGCCGATATCATTCGCATAGAGGCAGATAGCAATTATTCGATCTTCCACATCAAAGACAAGCCCAAATTGATGGTGAGCAAAACGCTCAAAGACTTCGAAAATCAACTCGTCCAACACCGGTTTTTCAGGGTGCATCAATCTCACCTCGTAAATCTGAATTTTGTATCAAGCATCGTTAGAAATGATGGCGATTTTATCCTTATGTCCAATGGCGATAGGGTAGAATTGAGTCGACGCAAAAAAGCAGAGTTTTTGGCACTATTGAAGTGAACCAATAAAAGCCTGGCCGAATTCTCATCAGAAGAGACCAAATAATCATTGATAAGGTTCTTTAATCATTACCTTCCCTTCATCTTGAAGGGTGTTATATTTTTGAAAAAAAAATAAGCGATGTATAGAATTTGGTTGTTTGCTTTTTTGCTTTGTATCGTTCAAAATGTCGATGCCCAGGAGGTGGGCATTGGCACCAACAATCCAGACCCCAGTGCTTTGTTGCACCTCCAATCTTCCAGTAAGGGATTGTTAATTCCCAACATGACACAAACCGAACGACTGGCCATCCAGAATCCGGCCAACGGCTTGTTGGTTTACCAGCGGAATACTGATACAACGCCTTCCGGATTGTATATAAATACCAGCTTCAACCCGGCCATTCCTACCTGGGTACACATTACCGAAGGTATCAATATATGGACACCGTATGTAGGCAATGTCAATAACATTCACACCCTCAATACCGGCAATGTGGGTATCGGCGTTTTTGATGCAGGTCAAAAATTGTCAGTGGCAGGTGGTATCACGGTGGACCAGTCAGGCCAGAATAACGGTGGACTGGACAATGCCCTGAAATTTGGCAGCGACAATTCCGGCGTGATGATCCGAAGCAATCGGACTACGGCCACCAATCAACTGGGCCTTGACCTTGTGACCAATTTCAATACAAGGCTGGCCATCAACAGCAGCGGCAACGTAGGCATTGGTACTTCAACGCCGATGAGCAGACTCGATGTAGAAGGAGGTGTAGTCATAGGCGTAAATTATTCAGGCACCAATGCCTCCCCCCTCAATGGTTTGCTGGTGGAAGGCAATGTAGGACTCGGTACCTCTACGCCACAAAACAAACTCGATGTGGAAGGTGGGGCAGTGATCGGTTCTGCATACGCAGGTGCCACCGCGGCTCCGTCCAATGGCTTATTGGTCGAGGGTAATGTAGGTCTGGGTACAGATACCCCCTTGTCCAAATTATCCATGACTACACCTTATTCCAATTATGGCTGGATCCACACCGATCCTACCTCCACGGTTCAACTGGGGTCTTACATCACTTCTGCGGGAGGATGGTTGGGCACCAAAACCAATCATCCCTTGTATTTCTTTACCAACAACAGTGGTGTTCAGATGGCCCTATCCGGAGGTAACCTGGGTATAGGTACGGCAAGTCCCAATAGCTCAGCTATCCTGGAATTGAATCACCCGAGCAAAGGCTTACTGCTCACGAGACTGACCAATACGAATATGCTGGCCTTGCAAGGAACGGCGCCGGATGGTATGCTGGTATACAATACAGATCAAAATGGACTTTTCATCAAACGCAGTGGAAGCTTTGTAAAATTAATAGATGTTGCGGCCACCCTGACCTTGCCTTTTTCTTCTGTAGTCAATAGTTCAAGCAATTTGTTTACCGTTCAAAACTCGGGAACCGGGGGTGCCATTTGGGCAACGACCAACAGCGATACCAATCCGGCACTGCATGCGGAAGCCAACGGCACAGGCAGGGCGTTCGAAGCGATCAGTACAAGCGGGATTGCAGCATATATCAGTACAAGCAGTTCGGTCAATACTGCTTTGAGCGTAGGACTGGGCAAGGTAGGCTTTGGCACCCAGAATCCCATGAGTGCCCTCGATGTGGAAGGGGGTGTGGCCATTGGCAGTAGCTATTCCGGTTCAACCGCGGCACCTGCCAACGGACTCATTGTGCAGGGAGTTACCGGCATAGGTACCAGCAGTCCCAATGCCTCTTATATGCTGGATGTAAATGGAAGGATGAGACTCCGCCACAATGGGGTTAGTGCCGGTTTGTGGTTTAATAAATCAGACAACAACCCGGATGGGTTTGTGGGTATGGTCAATGACTCGGTCCTGGGTATCTGGGGATCTACAGGCACTCCTGCCTGGAGGAATGTATTTAATTTAAGAAATGGTAATCTCGGCATCAATGTGGCCGACCCTCTCAAGCCACTGTCATTTGACAATAACCTGGGCAATAAAATTTCCCTTTGGGGCAGTGCCAACAGCGATCATTATGGTTTGGGGATGGCGGGCAGTACGCTTCGGATGTATGTTCCATCCTCCTCAGAAAGGTTTGAATTTGGCACCGGGAATGCCGTTACTTTTTCTGAAAAAGTAAGGATAACCGGAAACGGTCAAATTTACGCCGGTATTACCAGCAGTACCTATCAGCATCACTTCAAATCAGCCAACAGCGGCCAACTGGCGCTGGAAAACAGCAACGCCCATGTTGCCGGAGTCCAAAATGCTCTGGCATTTAAAACCAATGGCTGGTATGACGCGCTGATAAAGACAACAGCAATTGATGCATCGCATGCCCGATTGGGCTTTTTTACCTTTGCCTCTACTTCAGAAGCTGCCTTGCTGGAGAGAATGTCTATCACAGACAATGGAGATGTGCTCATAGGCACCACCAACGAAGCGCTGGGCGATGGGTATCGATTGAGGGTCAAAGGCAAGATCATCAGCGAAGAGATAAAGGTACAGCTCCAGGCACAATGGCCCGACTATGTTTTTCATGAAAATTACGAGCTAAAACCGCTGCAGGAAGTGGAGCAGTACATCCAGGAGCACAAACACCTGCCCAATATTCCGGCAGCTACCGAAATCCAGCATTCCGGAATCGAAGTAGGTGAAATGCAGCGAAAAATGATGGAAAAAATAGAAGAACTAACCCTGTATATGATCGAGTTGAAAAAAGAAAACGAGGAGGTGAAAAAGCAATTGGCAGCACTAAAAGCAGAAAAAAGATGAGAATAGTATGGGTGATTATCTTATTCTTGTGTTCTACCTGGATTTTGGGTCAAACCGATGGGATGAAGACGGAATATACAGGAAGGAAGGCGTACAAAAAACAAATAAGAGAGAATATTCTGAAGTTCAATGCAGAAAATGGCGTTACTTCCAGGAATCTCAATAAGTTGAATTTTGAGGCATACCAAAAGCAGCAACAAGCAGATAAAGAAACCGGTAATGCATACGGAGTGCTCAACGGTAACTGGACCGTTTACCCTCTTTTGCAAAGCAATACTGGTATGGGTCGGGTGGAATGTGTGGCTTTTCACCCAACTGATCCCAACATCTATTATGTGGGTGCTGCCGGAGGTGGTGTATGGAAGACGACCAATGGCGGCAGTTCTTATGTGCCTTTAACAGACGATCTGCCTTGTGGAGGCATTGCTTCCATTGTTGTCCACCCAACCAATCCCAACTTGTTATACATCCTGACCGGCGCAGGTAAATCGTATCAATCCAATACCAGCATTGGTGTATTCAAATCTACCGATGGCGGCACTACCTGGCTTCCCACAGGATTGCAAGACAGCATCACCACCAACAATGTGGAATTGATAGCCTATAAGATGGCCATGAAACCGGATGATGCCAATACATTATATGCATGTACCAACCTGGGTTTATTCAAATCTATCAACGGAGCAGACACATGGACAAAAATCAAAGAAGGCAGTATTTGGGATATTGAGTTTAAGCCCGGTAATGCCAATACAGTATATATAACCCAGTTTGGCCTTGATTTTTTTTACTATTGTACCGATGGTGGTGTATCAGAATCATCCTGGATAGCCACAGGAGCTTTTAATGAATCAGGTCCTTATCCAATCTCAATAGAGAGCATCAGGGCCATGACCCTTGCAGTTTCGCCCTCTGCCCCCAATGAGGTTGCTGCGGTCTTGACTGTAAGAAGACCCGGTTGGCCGTACAATCCAGTTCTTTACAATTCATATATTTACAATTCAACCCTAGCTACCTATGCCACTACCAACTGGCCGACACTTATTAGTTCAACGTGTGGTACAAAACAAGATACCTGCTGGTCCAGCGGAGGAGGACGGGAATACGCAGAAATCTACGTGAGCTCAACCTCCATGGGAAGTGCGATTGTTGGTGGTGTTGATTTTTTTGTTCAACAAAATTATGGTGGTTGGGATCTTAAAAGTAAAGATTGTAGTACAGGTTCTGAGCTCTTTCACGTTGACGCCAGCATGATAGCAAAAAACAATGGGGAGATTTATGTCTGTACCGATGGTGGTATTTATAAACAGACGGAATCCTATACTGCAGGAGGAACATGGACAGATGTAACAGCCAGCATGGAAATCGCGCAGGCCTATGCCATCGATGGCAGTCCGCAGGATGAAAATATCATCATGTTGGGTCTGCAAGACAATGGTGTTCACCGCAGAACGTCTACGGGTTATACTGAATTTATTGGTGGCGATGGTACAGCGGTGGCTGTTGACCAGACAAATCCAAATATATTTTACGGTACGATCCAGAATGGGGAGTTGTTTCGAAAATCAGTAAATGGCGTAGAAACAGGCATTCGGGTTCCGGGTCCGAGTTGCATGTGTCCGGACTCCGCTTTTTACAGTGGATTTTTTGAATTTAGTAAATGCTTGCAAATTGATAAAAATGACCCTATGAAATTGTACTACATGAAGCGAGACATGTACTATAGTGTAAACAGGGGAAATAACTGGACCCGGATTGTTACCGGTTTTACTGATCCCGTGAAAATGGTCAGGGTAGCCAAGTCCAATAGCAATTACTGGTACCTGGTCAACGGATCAAACCAGCTATGGATGACGTCCAACTTTGGCACCAACTTTAATCTTCTCAGCCCTCCGGTTTCGCCTTCCGTAATTTCTGATATTTATGTAAGTGAAGCAAATGCCTTGCAGATCTATATCAGCTCATTAGGCAACGTAGCGGATAAAAAACTATACATTAGTAACGATGGCGGCAATTCATGGACCAATTTGTCCCCGGGTTTGCCCAATGTAAGTATCCAATGCATAGCAAAAGACGAAAACACCGGAGACCTTTATGTAGGCACAGATATAGGCGTTTATGTACGACCCAACAATGTCAGTCAGTGGATAAGTTTTAATAATTCTTTACCCATCACCCAGGTTTATGATCTTTATATCAACCCCGGGTTTGACAACATATATGCCAATCTTTTTGGCAGAGGGGTAGCCACTTCTCCTTTGTTTAGTTACATCAATTGTGTTAGTTACAAAGAATCCCTGGGAGGAACGATCAATTACAGGCATAACTTGTCTGCTTTGGATTCCATAAAAGCTACCACGACCATATTGGGTACAGCTCAATCTAATGTGAGATTCAGTGCTCAAGACGGATATGTCCGATTGGCTCCGGGTTTTGAAGCGCAGGCCATTTCCAATTTTTCAGCTGTGATCGAGCCTTGCGGAGGTACCATTGGCACTTCTTTCAAAGTTGGGATAAAAAATATCAATGCCAATGGGCAAGTTCCAATAAAGGAAAATCAGGACAATGAAAGCCCGACCACCTTGCCTCCACCACCCCAAAAAAAGTAAAGTATTCATTATATTTTTTACTAATCTGCTATCCCAATGGTCACCATCCATCCCTATCATATATCGGGCCACCAAGGCCTTAAAATCAGCTTTTCTGACGATTCTGAAGATGAACCCAGCCTATTGATCTGCTACAATTCTTTTGGTGATGAATTGATGAGGATGAAGCTGACAGGCAGTCAACACGATATTGATATTTCTAAATTTGGCACCCAAATCAAACACATCAAAATAGAATCCAGTCACAGCATAGTTCTGAAACGCATTTTGCTGAATGATACTGATGAATAAGTTGACCGCTCACCGCTGTCCACTCATCTACCTGGCTAACGCCAGTTAGACAGGCTTGTCCCTATGCCGCTCTAGCGGTGTAAGGACCGCTGTCGGATGGGATTTGCAGATGCCGCGAGGTTAGCTCGCGGTGCCTTCGCTAAATTGATCTGCCGATCAATTTTTTCAGCTGCGCTTAAACCGTTCAGTTATGCTCACCGCTGTCCGCTCACCGGCAACGGCCAACGGCTCGCCATTGACCGCTATCCGACAACCGCGGTCCGTAATTCGAAATCTTTAATTCGAAATGGAATCCACGTAATTCATAATCTTACATTCATAATCTTACATTCGTAATCTTACATTTGTAATCGAGGTATAAGTTTACTTTTGATTACCACAAATGAACTATTTTTTTACTTCTCCTTATATGATTATCTTTGTTGACAGCAATCAGTACAAAAATCATGGTTAATAAGATAAAAATATGTTTGGTAGAGGATGATGAGGAAATCAGACTGCTTACAAAAGATGTGTTGGAAATTAAAAATGACATCATTTGTGTTGAGACCTGTAGTTCTGCGGAAGAATTTATTCAAAAATTACCTGATTTACATGTTGACATTGTGATGATGGATATAGGATTGCCTGGTATGAGTGGCATTGATTGTGTCCGTAAATGCACAGAAAACAGCAATAAACCTGATTTTGTCATGTACACAACCCACTTTGATTCACAGGAAGTGTTTGAAGCATTAAGGGCGGGAGCAAAAGGATACATTCTTAAAGGAGGTAATCCTGACAGACTTATTCAGGATATTTACGACATTGCAGAAGGAGGTTCACCCATGTCACCCCAGATTTCAAGATTGGTTGCAGAATCATTTAACGAAGCCAATAAAAGAACTTCTGAGCTTGAAAAATTATCAAAACAAGAATGGGAAGTATTAAAAGCACTGAATAAAGGACTTAATTATAAGGAAATTGCTGCTGAACGTTTCGTTTCTACCCATACTGTCAGGGCCCAGATCAGGAGTATTTATGATAAACTACACGTACATAGTAAATTAGAGGCAATTAAAAAAATTTCTAATTTAAGTTAGTTGGCAACGGGCGATTTGACTAGGTGGCGACCATATTCATTATTGCGTTATTTCCTGGCACTGGTATGTGTTTTGACAAGTTCTGATATTTATTTACAGCCCCCAGATACAATTTTTATCACTCCTGATTTCAAGCATGAGTATTTTGGAAGTAAATGTGTCCATTATTTTCAACCAGATAAAATCCTGGATCCAATTCAACTTAGAGGTGGAATTAAGGTATTAGAAAAAAACCATCGGCTAAAAACTGACCAATATAATGTTTTAAAGGCAATTGTTGTGAATTTATCGGACAATGACCAATCGATGCTTCTGTTTTTACACAATGTGCAAATAGATGAGGCCGATGTTTTATTGTATCATGAAGATAAATTAATCTACCGTTCACTTGTTACCGGATGCACAATGCCAGGTAATAAAAGACCCAATTACCATCGAACCTTGGCTCTTCCATTAATTTTTAAGCAAGGACTAGTATATGATATGTACATCAGGGTTTATAGAAAAGAATTTGGTATAACGGTTTCCCCCAATCTTGTCAATCCTGTTACTGGCATTGATTTTAGGTGGACTGATTTTTCTTTTTTGATTGTTATAAGCAGTAGTATATTTTTAGCTTTTTTGGGATTGGTTTTGTTTTACTATGGGAACTTGCGTAAAATCAGTCAGAAAGACATCCTTGTTTTTGTGATTTACTCATTATTATCTGCTTTTTATGTGATCGCAGCCAGCGGATATGGGTCTTTGTATTTATGGGGTGCTTTCCCTGAGTTTGAGCTTAACGCTGCTATATTTTTCGGCGCTTTGAGCGGGAGTGCTTTTATGTATTTGTGTAGTTTAATTTTAAAAATCAGCCAATGGAACAAGTGGTTGGGCATTTGGTTTGAATTCATTTCTGTAGTATATGTTGCGGTTTCGCTTTTGGGCTTCTTTTTATACAATGACCAACTGCCAAATGGCTTGCTTGGGTCTTTTCTGAGCCTGTTGTACATGATTGTGATTCTTAATATGATCGTCATTATAACAATTACGGTAAAAAAAATATGGTTTGACGGCGAGAAAAATTACTATTGGTTTTTATTTATTTTCTTTTTTTACATCGTTTATACCATCATTGTAATCGCGCTTGAAATCGGAATGATTAGGTATAATTTTGAATTTCACGCTATAAGAATAGTTTCTGCACATTTCCCGCAGTTGGTACTTTTGTTGGTTTTTCTCATCAGAAGAATGATGTTGAGTATTGAATCTAATGCAGGTGCGATTACCAATATGAGAAAAGATATAACTCAAGACATACATGATGAAATAGGTAGTACCCTAACCAAAATTTCATTGCAGGCCCATGTCTCTGCCATTAAATTTAACACCAACGCGTCCCAGGCTGACTTGTTTGGTAAAATCGAATCATATGCGGTTGATGCCAATCAAAAACTCAGAAAATTTTTATTATCAATCAGCCCTAAATACGACACCCTCCAACATGCTGTGCAGGACATGCGAGATATTTATTTAAAATATTCAGCTGATGTAACACCTTTTTTTGAAGCTCAGATCAGGCAACCTGAATCTGTGATCAGCAATACAATAAAAAATCAATGGCTTGGTGTGTTTGAGCAAATTTGCCAACAAATATCTATCCAAAAAGACATCCAAAAGATTCATCTGGAATTACAGGATTCTAATTTGTATGAAGTGCACTTTACGTGGAATATCATTTTCGCAAATTCACCCGATGCAGCGGATGTATGGGGCATTTTTAGTTCTGTGAAAAATCGCATCGAATCACTTGCAATTCATTCGCCGGAGAAAAATGTTATAAGGGTTAAATTTTTTATTCACCTCAAATCAAACAGGTTTTGAAAAGAATTTGCCTTTACTTAGTATTTATTTTTTCTTATTCGTTGGCTAACACACAACCTGTAGAATGGAACCATAATGACAGGTTCATTTATGTAGGAAAGTTTTGCTTTTACAAAACAGGGCATGTGAAGAAATTGAATTCAAAGGGCTGGTTCAAAGTGACATCAGAAAATATCAAATTGAGCCCTGATACCTGGCATAGCATTAAGTTTGAAATAGAGAACAGAGACAGTATTGATCGGTCATTGGTTTTGTTTCTTCACAATGCTCAATTGGATTCTGCCTATTACAGACTTTTTCAAGATTCTTTTCTTGTAGCAATTTCAGCGCTTACGGGATGCAATATGCCTGTCCATGAAAGACCCACCGCAGATCGTACTTTATCTATCCCCTTGTTATTACAATCGAAGCAAAAGTACACTGTAATTTTATATGTTTATGGAAGAGAATTTGAAATAGCGGTTACGCCCCAATTGGTAGACCCAATTTTTAATAATGATTTTGACTGGACAGATTCTGCCTATTTTGTTTTGTTTATATTTATAGCCATTTGTTTATTTATTTCAATTGCACTTCTCTTTTACTTGTGGAAATACAAGCAACGGGTAGATACATTTGGCTGGTTTATTGTTTATGCTATATTTGGTGCCTTGCACCTGTTGGCTACGAGTGGATATGGTTCTCTTTACATTTGGGGATCTCTGCCTTTTATTGAGGTAAATGCTGCCATTTTTACCGGCGCAATTTGTTGCTTGGCCTTATTGGAAATGGCGGCTATTGTCATGAGAATAACAACAGGTTACGAATTTTGGGTTAAAGTTTTACACTTTTTTGGTCTGTTTTATGTTTTGTCTGCATGTATAGGATTTTTACATTATTTTTCATTTTGGCCTTCTGGTTATTACAAATTGCTCATTGGTGTTTCTTATATGGGTATGATCTTAGCCCACTCTTTCATAGCCTACTTTTTTTTATTTTTAAGACAAAATGTAGTTATTAGTGGAAGGTATTTCTTAGGTTTATTTTATTTACTTCATTTGTTCTTTTATATAGCCATTATTTGTGTAGAGAATAATTTCATTTTGTATGATCACAAAATTCACACATTAATCAATTTGGTTTTTTACATTCCTCAAATGGTGTTGGTTATTTTTTATCTGATATTGAATTATATCTTCATCATGGAAAAAATGAGAAAGGAAGAATTGTACATGAAGGACAACATACTTACAAAATTATACACAGAGGTAAGTGAACCTTTATCAAAAATCCACCTTAGTCTGTATGCTAGATCCGCTGCACTTGATAGTGTTGAATTTCGAAATCAGATATCCAAATTGTCCGCAGATGTTCATTTGGCACAACGTCAACTAAATGATTTGTATTACGCAATGAAGTCTGGAGGCATTAAGGTTTCAGATTTATTCAATGACCTTAGAGATTGGATTGCCGACTATTGGAAAGATACTCAAATGATATTGGATATGGAATTGGATTTAAAGCACACCAATATGGAACTTGATCCTCTTGTTAAAGCACAATTGAGGTTCATCATAAAGGAAATCAATAACAACATTTTCAAACATGCTAAAGCATCCAAAATTCAATTTAGAATTAAAGAAATAAAAGAGGATGAATTTTTAGTTATTCTATCCGACAATGGCATTGGATTTATAATGTCAAACCCACATATAGGCCATGGGTTGGATGGTATACGATCACGTATGGAAAAAATTGGAGGGTCAATGGAATTGATTAGTAATCCTGGTGAAGGGGTTCGCTATAGGCTCTCATGTAAAAATAAAATTATTTAAGCCTATTACACCAGTTTTCGTTTTAAGTTTATTAAGCATGGACTATGAGTTCTACTTGGCTACCAGAATTTATTTCAGATGTGTATTGAATGGCTCCATTTATATTTTCTGCCCGTGTTTTCATGTTTTTAAGTCCGTTGCCAAATTGAGCCTGATTGATGTCAAAACCAAGTCCATTATCACTAATTATGGCTATCACGCCCTTGGTTTTTTGTATTATTGAAACTTCTATTTGTGTACATGCGCTGTATTTTACAGCATTGTTTATGGCTTCTTTAGTGATAAGTACAATTTGATATTTTTGATGATATGTCAATCCCAAGTCTCCTTCTGCCTGCGCATTCCAGGTGAGTTCTATGTTTTTAAACTCACACATTTCTTTTGCAAAAGTATGAATATCCTCCAGCCAGGGTATATCTTTTAAGTTTTGATGATCATTCAAAATATTTTTAATTTTATCAATCATGATAAGGACTTCTGCGTTCATTGATTGAAGCGTTTTGGCAACATCGTATCGCGGATCCTTTATCTTTTGAAGTGCCATGTATGATCTGAGATTTATTTTACTTAGGGAGGTGCCAATATCGTCGTGGAGCGCATGATTAACATAGTTTTTATATTCCATTATTTCAAGTTGTTTCTTGATATTTTGTGTTGCCAATTCTTTCTCCTGGTGCACCCAATGCCTCATTAGAAAAAGCTGAAAGAGGAAGATGTCTACGAGTATACCAATTCGTATGTATAATAATGGGTATTTTTGCAGTATGTAAGTATAATTACCTTGATTGTATTCGATTGTCATTAACATGGTGAGCACCACAGAAATAAAAGTTACTAAAAGTCCGTAAATTATTAACTTATGATCACTTTTTGTTTTTCGGTTGTGGTAAATCAAAAGGGCGCAATAAGGGCCATTGATCAGATGGGCTGCATAAAATATTAAATCGTTTGTGTATTTTAGGTAAACAAATATGGCAAAAGTAATGTAAACCAGTGGGAACGCTATCATTGTATATTTTAGAGTGATACTAACCCATTTTATATTGTTCGTTTCAATAAATATTTCTTTTAAAAAAAGCAAATAGAGGAGCATTACAGATAAAAGCAATGCAAAATTAACATATGGATACCACCATGAATCAAATATTGTCTCGGGTGGAAGATGAAAAAAGGTGTCTGGAGCATTAAGGAAAAAGTAGATTGAAGTTATCAATATCATTTGACAATACAGAAACACTTCCTTTCTTTTTGTCAAGAAAGAAAGCACTCCAAAGAATATTACTTGAAAAAGTAGTATGCCTTGAAAGAATTGATAAAAATACTCTATAATATGGGTTGCTGACAAATTGATAATTGAAATTTTCCTTCGTTCAAAGTTATCATTTTCACATTTATAAACAAAGCAAATTCTAAGTGTTTGTTGTATTCCTTTTTAAAGAATTTTTACAGTTTTTGTTTCTTGTCAAAAAAAGCTTGTTCATAGTCGTTTGTAAGCATACAACTTATTCAGTTCATAAGCTGGGTTTTTTAATTTACCACATTTGAACTATGGCTTTTATGCCCAATTACTACAAATGTGCTATTTCTAATATGCCATAAGGCTGTCATATTTGCAGATAGAAATACAATATAAGTATGCCCAGATTTGAGCAGGTTTTATTATTTTTATTGTTTTTGGCTGGTGCGGGAGGCGCCGCAAGTCAGGATTTTTCCGGATTTACAAAGGTAAAGCCATTTGATTGGTCAGCTAGTATAAATGCCGGTTTAACATCTGTTAATAGCAACTCAAATAAAGCTCTTTATTCTCCATTTGCTTACTCATTTGGTATAAATTCCTCCTTATCAGTTTATGGTTTTGATTTGCCATTTAGTTTTATTTTTAGAGATCGGCAAGCAAGTTATGGAGCTTCTTTTTCGCGTTTTAGCCTTAGTCCATCCTATAAATGGGCAAAATTGTATTTAGGTCACTCGCAACTTGAATATAACAAGTATTTGCTTTCGGGAATGCAGGTATATGGTGTTGGTGTTGAGATAAATCCTGGTGTTTTCAGGTTTGCCGTGATTTCAGGTAAAGTGTACAATCCTAAAATTCTATCTGACACTTTAACACAACACAGCGGAATTATCAACCCATATTGCAGAAAGTTGACTGCTTTTAAGTTGGGCATAGGAAATAACAGAAATTATATTGACTTCTCACTTTTAATGGGCAGTGATCAAGACAAGAATCTGGATACAGGGGATTCTTTATTTTACGCACCCCAGGCAAATACCTGTCTTGGTGTATCTACTTCTTTTGATATAATAGGAAAAAGCCTCAATATTGCGATCAATGGAGCCGCAAGCGCAGTTACCCATAATAAAAATGGCGCTGAATTAGAGGAGGGTGACCTGAAGCAGAATGGGATTCTGTCTGCTTTAAGTGATATGGTGGAACCCAATAAATCTACTACACTCAGTTTTGCCGGTGATGCAATTTTGGGGTATACATTCAGGAGTTTTTCATTAAAAGCCCGTTACCAGAGAATTGATCCCTTCTATCAAAGTTTTGGGGTAAATTTTCTGAGGGGTGACCGCGAGAACATTTCTCTACAATCCGCTATTTCATTATTCAATGGTGTTGTTTCATTGAGTGGCTCCTATGGAATAGACAGAAATAATCTTGTCAATCTTAGATCCAGCACAGTGCGCCAAAAGATTTATGATATTAATGTACAAATAAATCCTGTTCGTTGGTTCGGCCTGGATGCCCAACTCTCTAATTATAATTTTGATCAAAAACCGAGTCTTCAAAATGTCTTGGATACAGTTCGTTTTATTCAGATCAATGCCACCAATGCTATTAGTCCATATTTGAGATTTCATAATAAAGTATGGCAGCACAGTATCCATTTAAATGTTACCAAACAAAGTCTGAATGATTTAAGCTCAAATGATTTTGCTACCTTATATTCTTCTAATATCAGCTATAGTGTTGGTTATCAAATTAGAAATAGACCCAATAAATGGAATGCTGGAATGAATTTATTTAAATACGAGTATAAGAATGATGTTTCTGTGAGCAACAGAACAGGCTTATCCATTAACGTATCTACAGCATTTATGCACGATAGATTGAATGTGCGAATCAGGAGTTCTATAAGCAGTAATCAGCAAAACAAAGTGAATGCTTGTTTGCAGTTTAACATTGGCCCTACGATAACCATTAAGGTAGGTAAGGGGAGCTTAATGTTGCAACACAACTACATTACCAGAAAATCTGCTATTTCGATGGCTCCGTTTAATGAATCAAGATTTTATACAAATTTTTCAATGCCTATCAAATGAGACCTGTTTTAATTTTATCAGTATTCTTTTTCGGCATTTTAGTGCACAACGTGCAAGCGCAAATCGAAATCACTATAAACGGTAAATATCCATATCCGGTTTTAGCTCAAAACTATCTTGAGGATTTGGGTGTAATTACAGCCAAAATTAAGAATAATAGTATTTTTCCTGCAGACCTAAAAATGTATGCTTCAATTTCTGGGCCCAGTGGACTTAGTATAGCATCGGCTGATCCTACCTGCAATGTGGAGATAGAATCTTTTGGTATAAAAACATTTGGCATTGGTAATTTTGACCTCTTATGTCTCAATTTTAATGTCAACGATATTAACTATGGCTCTTTGACACAAGACCAAAAATCTGCATTGATTCAGCATGGCATACTGCCCGAAGGGAACTATTCATATTGTTTAACTGCAAAGAATCCCAATAATGGGCTAGTCCTGGCTACCAGTTGTCTTGAATTCGAAATTCAATTTCCGGATCGTCCAACCTTGTTACAACCCCTGGCCGAAAGCTCCCTGGATGGCACCATTAAAACATTTTTTAATATCACATGGACACATGTACTTTCGGATCCTGATTTAAGGCAAGCCACAAAATACAATGTCAAGATTATCGATATGAATGAAAACGGCGGCCAATTTCCCTCTGAGAATGCAGCTACCATTATGATGAATGATGTTAACGTCAATCCTTTTTACAATGAACTGGATGTTTCCTCTACCCATGCTGTTCAGTTAGATAACTTACCATTTATAGCCGGTCATTTTTATGCCGTTCGAATAACTGCTTATAGTGAAGAATTTAATTATCCGGCTGAGTTTGCTCAAAGCAACATCAATGTATTTCAATATGTAGAAAGTGATGCCGATTGCGGTGTATCTTTTTTTGTTGAGCCCATTTATCCTGCGGCTAATAGTATTATTCCTTTCGAATCAGTAGTGCCTGTAATTAAGTATGTTCCTTATTGCGATGCATATAGAAAATTTAGTTATCAGACCACTATTATGAAAGAAGGAGTGGATATGGCAGATTTTGACAGAACATTGCGATGGAGAAACGGACCTAAGGAGTTTTTTGAACGAAAGACGGGCATTGAGGATCCCAATAATTATTACAGTAGTTTTATAGGTGTCAGTGACTACAATAATATGCTGATCTGCGAACGGGACAAGAGCTATTCGTATTCAGTCAGTGGTGAAATCAGATTGGAAAGTAATAAAAGATTTAGTTATAGCACGGGTCAAACTTCTTTTGCTATTGGGATGCCCCCTTTTAAGCTGAACTTTCCCATTGGAGGTCAATTGGTAGCGCCTGGCAATGTTTTATTTCAGGCCGTACATGATCAGGTGCCCGATCAACCCCTACCTCCTTTTAGGGTAAAGCAAATAATTGACGAAGAAATATTTGAATACCCACCGCTGAATATCAATGAGCTTGCTGTAATCCAGGTATCAAAAAAAATGAATTTTGACACCATTATTTATGCTTCTGTAATGCCTGTAACTGGTACGGATGCCAATTATGAAATAGCGGATAGGCTTTATGATGTGCCCAAATTCATAACTGAAATTTATAAAGAGCTGTCTGCTGAATTTAATTTCCAGGATACAATTACTTATTACTGGAGAGTTGCGTGGGCTAAATCACCTTTGACTTTCGATGCTCTTACAGATAGTTATAAGTATGATGATAATTTGTACTACAACGAAAGTCTTGTTGATAGTTTTAAAGTTAGTATAAATGCTGGCAACGAAGTAGAGGTTGAAACAAACCCTGTAGTTGAAGAAAACAGCAATGTAAAATGTAAAAGTCTATGTGAAATACCTCCTGTTACCAATGTGAATGATTATTTGGGTTCTTTAGACAACCAAACCATTAAGGTTGGCCAATTCAATATGGAACTTGTGGAAATTCAAAAGTCTGGAAATACTTACACTGGAGAGGGTTTAATTGAAATACCTTTCATTAGAAAAGTTAAACTAAAGACAACTTTTAGCAATATCAGAGTCAATACTGATAAGACGGTATTTCAGGGTTCAGTCACGGGCAAAGAAAGTGGCAACGAACTGGAAACTTTAAACACACTTCTTCTCGGGCAGCATATGGAGCTCCCTTTTGGATGGGATACTACCATACAAAATATTCATCTAACACTAGGTATTACCGGTATTACTTTCAATCCAACGAATGCCTTTATGCAGGTAGCCCTGGATTTGGGTGATGCTTTATCGCTTTTTCATGAGAGCGATAATTATCCGATCATGACTGCCGATGTTTGTTTTCAGCCTGGGGGATATGAAAAGGATCTGATTCTATATCATCAGAACGACATTGTTTTGGATGAAAATGAATCCGGTTATGGCTTTGAATTTAAAGGAGGACAAAGTCTGAATGATACTAGTTCTATGACATACGTAAAATGGGGCTGTGAAGGATTTATTGAGTTGCAATTGGCGGGTGCTGTCATTTTTTCACAAGATCTTTTGCTTAAAGACAGTGGCCTAACATCGGATGACACACCTATCTTCGAGAGAGTACGTGGTTACTTTACTTTTAAGTATAATAAGCTACACCAAGATGTTATGATTACTGCAAGGATGGAAGATTTTCAGGTTAAAGATCATTTGAAAGGTTGGGGCTTTGATTCAGATACTATTTATGTTGATTTGTCTGACCACGCTAATCCTCCGAATTTTGAAATTCCGGAAGGCTATGGTGCCGGATATTTTAACAATCCTGCAACTGCCTCATCCTGGAAAGGGGTTTATATACCGAGGGTAAAGGTACTAAGTCCTGAATCATTTGTTACAGATGGTTTCAGGGCAACGATGGGTTATGCCTCGATGATCTTGGGGGATGGAATTTATTATTTAAGACATAGGGCGTACAATGTTTTAAATGAAGGTATCATTGGTAGATTAAGTGCAACTATTGATACGATAGATGGTGTGATCAGCAATATAGATTTTAAATACCGAATGACAGGAAAACTGAAAATGCCATTTGTTGAAGAGGGAGCTTATCTTAATTTCAGTGGACTATATGACGATATTCAAGACTGGAACTTTCTCGTTCAAGTGGGCAACGACTCAGTAGTGGCTCCGATATTTATGAGTCATTTAACCCTGTATCAAAACAGTCTCATTTCTTTCTCAAAGGACCCCATGACTCAGAAATACAGATTCCGTTTTTTGCTTAACGGTCACTTATCCGCAGATGATCGCTTAAAAACAAATTATATCAGTAAATTAAAAAATGTAAAATTATTAAGTATTGTATTTGAAGAAATGGAGTATGAAACCAATAAAGGTTTTATCAATAAACCGGTGTTCAGGATGGCCAGTCCAGCCAAATCCTTAAATGGGTTTCCAATCCAGATCGATAGTATAGATTTTACAACGCACAATGGCCATCCGGGATTGTACATAAAGCCCAAGCTGGTATTGGTCAGTGATACCAATGGATTTTCGGTTTCGGCAGGTTTGATATTTTACGCTGAAATGAATTTGGCTGGCCCGAAAGATGAGTTTACTAATCCCAATGCATTCTTATCCGATGTAAATATCCATATAGCAAAAAATGGATTTAAACTGGATGGTGTTGTGAAATTTATTGATGAAGATGGTAATAATGGCATAGAAGGTGTATTAGCTGCTTCTCTGCCGGGAGGAATAGAAGGCAACTTTAAGGCTAAATTTGGCAATGTGGGTGCTCAATCCGGGGCTGCTTTTAACACTGCCGGTTACTACAATTACTGGTATGTAGATGCTATGATTGCTTTTGGTTCTGCAGGATTTCCCATTTTTTCCGGCGTTAATTTGTACGGTTTAGGTGGAGGAATGTGGTATAATATGCAACAAGATGCCACCCATCAGCTGAACATCACAGAAATGATGAAGACAACACCAACTACAGCCGGCAATGTGGAAAATAGCGGCATACCCTATCACAATTATTTTGGAGGAGGATATGGTTTTAGACTGAGAGGTTTGTTTGGCAATCCTGGGGGTGGTGATAAATTCAATATGCTCCTGGCTGTAAAAGCTGATTTTCCGGCCAGTGGGGGTCCTATTGTCAGCCTAAGAGGCGATGTCTATCTTATGTCAAAGCTGCAATCTATCAATGCAGAAGGTAAAATCGATGAAACACAAAAGGCATTTTGGGGCTTTGCCGAAATCCAATATAATGGGCAGGAGCATTTTATTGATGCGGTGCTCGAAATGAACGTTTTGATAAAAAAAGCAGATGAGAGGATAATACAGGGAATTGGTCCAAATTCCAGAATGGTGAGCGCCCACTTCCACGCAAAAACTGCTGGCGAAGATTATTGGTACTTATTGGTAGGTACACCTGCCGAACGTGGGGGAATCAAGATGGATCTAAAAATAAAGAAGGCATCCGCAGAAGGTTATGCCATGTTTGGTCATGGCATCCCAATAGAAATACCTGAGCCGGACGAGGAATTTATGGCCATGCTCAACAATAAAAAAGATAACTACAGTTCAAGCAGCGGTGATCCAAATTCGGTTTTAAATAAGCCCATTGATCTGACAGGATATGGCATTGCCTTCGGCGCAGTTGTCAAGGATTCATTCTCTTTTAAGTACCAGCCTTTTTACCTGATCGTCAAATTGATTATGGGATTTGATTTCAATCTCACTAAAAACAGCGAAAGAAAATGTGTAGAAACTGGAAATGTGCCAGGATACAATGATTGGTACGGAATGGGACAACTTTACGCGGGCATAAGCGGTGAATTTGGTATCCATGTGGATATGTTTTTTGTAGAAGGTGACTTTCAGATTTTTAAAGGTTCAATAGCAGCTTTGATGAGTGGTGGTCTGCCCAATCCTTCCTGGTTTTATTGCAGAGGAACCATGATGTATGAAGTGCTTGGCTATATAAAGGGCAGTCATTCTTTTGAACTGACCTTAGGTCAGAAGTGTACTTTGGGTAACGGTAATCCATTCAGCGATAGTCCTGTTATCATTGATACGAAGCCCCAGGAGGGAGATACCGATGTGTCCGTATTTACTTTACCAAGTGTTTCATATGCCTTTCCCATTAACACGGAATTGTCATTTATAGATGAAAAGGTGGGACCACGGATTTTTAAATTGCAAATCAATCAGGTAAGCTTAAAAAATGAAGATAATTTTAACTATCAACCTGAACGATTCTTCGATAATGATAATTACATCACCTACCATAAACCCAATAAAGTATTAAAGGCCAGAAAAAATCATACTTTTTACATCAAATTGATGGCAAAAGAAAAGTTGATCTCTAACGGACAGTGGACTACTATAAAGGACGGAAATGCGGATTGGTCAGAAGACAAGACGGTTCATTTTAAAACCGGTGCAAAGCCCGACTCTATAGATCCAAGGCAGTTGGATTATACCTATCCAATGCACCAGCAAAGGTATTTTATGAAGGAAGAAACATTTAATAATTCCGGTATCATCAGATTAAACAATGTGGATGATCAGCTTTTATATGCTAAACATCCTGTCACAGCACAGACTTATCACTATGAAATTATTTTTGATTCCTATACTTCCGGGGAGCCATCTATTAAGGAGCATGCCATAGCGTCCGATTTTCAGAACATTACCTTTGCCGTAGACAGGCTTAAGCCTGACCAGATTTATGTTGCGTCTTTAAGGAGGGTAAAAGGTGTGTATAGCTCAAATAATTTATTTGCCAATGTTCCTTCGAATATTATGGCTACCTATGCCAGTGCGGGTTATAACCGAAAGAAAGAAGGAGAATACGATTATAATGTATTGCCGGCGAGAATGGTTACTTTGGGTAGTGCTGCATCAGCCTCAGTAGAAAAAGAACTGTACACTTTTTATTTCAAAACGAGTCAGTTTGATAATTTGGATGAAAAGTTGGCTTCTCTAAATTGGAAAGGACCAAAATATGCACTTCCGGGGACATTGGAAGATATCATCCATGATGGTGTAAATCCGGTTGAAGAATTTGATGTTTTCGAAATGGAGGGTTACGAAAGACAACCCAGTACTGGCGTATTTACTTCGCATGCCGGTTTTATAAAGTCAGGTGTTCATTATCAGGTGGGAGAATATTATGGCGATGATCAGCCATTTCAATATTTGGGCAATGATGCAGTCATATCGCAAAATAATATCCTTCATTTTGAAATGCCAACAGCGCTTGCCAACCACCATGCTACCCTGCTTGAATTTATAAAATCAAAGGTAAGCGGTGCAAGCTACAACACATTGTTGCAGTCGCTCAATAATATAAAGTCTGAATTGAAGGCGGGCATTCCGCCTGCAAAAATTGCTAAGCAGTCCTATAACAACACGAGGGGACCATTTAGTCTTCCACAATCAAGCAACGGCATTAGTATTAATGTACCCACCCAACTTGCTGTCCAGTCAGGAAATGGCTCTGCTCCTCCTGCACAGCCAAAGACTTTTAAAGTCAGATTGGAATATGGCTCTCAATATTTTATTGCTGATTTTTTCAACAAGTCAGGCATCGTTGATTATCTCTCCATCGCGGGTACCTATTTGGAAGAAAGTAATTTGCCTTTGTATCGTCGACTTTCCGGTTTTATCAATCAACCGGTTGTTGGCACAATATGGTCGTGTCAACAAGCCAACTTTGGTGTAATTTACCGTTTTCCGTGGCTGGGTAATCGACAGGTCGGTACAAAATGGAAGAAGGATTATATCACCCCCGGACCCTGTATTGAAGACATTGATTAAATGAAAATACGGATGTATAAATTTATTAACATACTGATTTTATTACTGCTACTTTACAATCAGGGTATCGGTCAAAAGGATAGTCTGGCATATGTGCATGTTATATCAAAAGTGGATCAGGGCCAGATTGTACTGAGATGGGCGCCTTCCACTTCGATTGCATGGCATTTGGGCATCACAAAAGGATACAGCATTGAAAGAGCCGTAAATAAGCAAGGTGACAGTACAATGGGGGAGTTTGTAATGATAGAGCCACAGCGACTGCCATGGCCTAAACAAAGGTGGCAAAAAGAACAATTGGCTACTTATGATAATTATTGCATCATAGCTGCAGAATTGCTTTATGGAAAAGGGACTTCCGTTACTGCCAACACCAAATTGTTACAACGGGCAGACGAATTTCAGAACAAGTATACCTACGCCATGATGTCAGCGGATTTTTCTGCACAGGCAGCGGATGCCCTGGGTTTAAGTTTTACAGATAAAGATGTAAAGCCCGGAAACGTATATATCTATCGCATCAAAAGCCTGGCCTCGCATGAAAATTATATTATAGAACCAGCCACTGTGGTTTGTTATCCTTCGATGAACTCCCAATTAATACCGCCAAGCCTAAACCAGATTAAACCTATGGACAGGGCAGTAAAATTGCTTTGGGACAGAGAGCAAAGCCCCAGCCAGTATGTGGCATATTATGTAGAAAAATCTGCAGACGGCGTGCATTACAATCGTTTGAATGACGTCCCTTATTTAAGTGGTGACAATATAGGCAATGATGAATTCAAACAATTTCATGTTTACATTGATTCCGTAGATCAAAATTATAAGCCTTACTATTATCGGTTGGTTGGATTGAGTCCCTTTGGCGAAGAAAGTTTGCCAGGTGAATATGAAAAATCTTTTGGAGTTGATCTTACGCCCCCTACCAAACCGGAAGGGCTTAAGTCAGAACAGCAGGGCCCCGGTACGGTAAAGTTGTCATGGATATTTCCGAAAGATGAAAATGATGCCATCGCCGGCTTCTTAATTGGCAGATCAGCCCATGTTTTAGATTCTTTTACCAATATAACGACTACAATTTTACCTCCTGACAGCAGAGAATTTATTGATGAAAGTGCCAATCCTTTAAAACCCAATTTCTATTTTGTGACAGCTATAGACACTGCCGGAAACTACAATATTTCTGTGTCGCATTATGCACATCTAATTGATAGTATTCCACCTGCCCCACCTGTAGATGTTTCCGGTACCGTTGATACCAATGGCGTCGTTTTACTCAAATGGTCAGCAAATAGTGAACCCGATATATTGGGTTATGAAGTTCATTTTAGCAATCAGAGTGATCACGTTTTTGCAGCATTGACTGATGCTCCTATACCACATAATCACTATTCCGATACGATTATGATACGAACGCTTACAGAACATATTTATTATAAAATAGTCGCTGTGGACCGAAACAATAATTATTCTTCTTATTCCAAAATGCTTGAATTGGAAAGACCTGATGTAGTCAGACCGGCAATTGCATTGATTTCTGATTTTGCGAAAACGGAAAAGGGTGTTCTCTTAAAATGGAATAACAGTTCTAGTAAAGATGTGGCAGGACACTCCATTTATCGGACTGAGTATCCTGAGAGAGGAGAGTGGGTTCAAGTTTTTACCACCAGTGACAAGAACCTGTCAGTATGGGTAGATGAAAATATTAAACCGATGAGTACCTATTATTATAAAGTCCATGCATTTGATGAAGTTAATCTTCTGAGTAATGAAGGTAATATTGTCAAAGTTATCACAAGTGCTGCTCAATTGGATGTTAGGAATTTGAGTTTACAGTCCAAGGTTGTTGACAAACAGGTTCATCTTTCCTGGAAAGCATTGCCTGGTGTAAGAAAATACATTGTTTACAAAAAAGTAGCCGATGGCAAATATTACACTTTGGCCTCCACAGTTTCGAACGTATTCATTGATCATCAGTTGGACTTAAATTCAACCTACACCTTGCGTTGCATAGATCACAATGGGGTCTATTCGTCCTTCAGTAATGAGGCCAACATTATTAACTAGAATAAAAATTGCTGAAATGAAAATTTTAGGGTTATTCATATTTATGTCATTCAATGGCATTCTTTTACATGGACAGTGTAATATTCATATTTTGCAAGGCTCCTACCTCTCCGGTGAGTGCGGTGAAACAAGTATCCAGGGAGGCATGGGAGGTGGACCTTCCCTGTATGGTCAATGTGGCGCATTACAATTTTTGCCACCCTGGGTAAATGACGATGTTATTTCTTCCATATCTGATCTGGATGCAAAAGGTATATGGGTTTACCCCAATCCTTCCGATGGATGGATATCCGTCCATAGTGGAAGGCCAGTTCAATCCATTCAGCTTTACAGTTCCATGGGCCGTTTAATTCGAAACATCGAGAGGCCAATAGAAAAAACAGACATTGATCTTTCCGGGCACAACCCTGGTATGTATTTTTTAAAGATATATACCAACGATCATACGTACACCATATCTAAAATTATTTTAAAAACCAACTAAAGTGTTTAACATGAATAGGACAACAATATTATTTATATTTCTTCTGCTTCCTTTGTGGTTAAGTTCGCAGAATGGTCTTCCTTATCAGGCAATAATAAGGGATGCGAATGGTAAAGCTTTGCCCAATACCCAAATTCAACTCCGTTTTATCATTAAAAACGAATTGCAATTGATTAAATACCAGGAAACTCAAACACCTACTACAGATGCGTTTGGATGGTTTCAGGTGGTTATAGGAAATGGAGTTCCTGAAATTGGAATATTTGTTGAGGTGGAATGGAAAGAAACCAATATTTTAGTTATGGAATGCAACAATGGTGGGACATATGAAGAAGTAAGTTCGCAAGTGATCTATGGTTCACCCTTTTCTAGTAGCGGTGACAATGATCCCTCAAATGACATAACCAAAGGGAGTACAGCCGGAGGTGATCTGAGTGGTACCTATCCCAATCCTGTCATATTATCTATCAAAGGTAAGCCCATATCTGACAATATGCCTAATACAGGCGAAGTATTAAAATGGAATGGATCTGAATGGACACCATCCATAGACTTAACCAGCACTGTAGGAGGAAATACGGATGGTGTTTTGTCTGTTAATTCCGGAGTTGGAATAGAAATCAATAATTCAGACCCTAAGAATCCGATTGTAATCAATAAGGGTGATTTGAGCAATACCAATGAAATTCAGACTTTAACCTTACAAAATGGGCTACTAAGTATTTCTTCAGGCAACGAAGTTCAACTTCCCAGTGGAGATCAATGGGGTAGTCAGGTGGTATTACATAACAATACAATTTCTGGTGAAGGTACTGTTTCGAGTCCATTGGCTATTGCACAACAAGGGGCAGCTGCTGGTCAGGTATTAAAATGGAATAATGTTACATGGACCCCTGCTGATGATACAGGTTTTGACAATTGGGGTACTCAAGTAGTTCAAAAGAATGCTACCCTGGAAGGAGATGGAACAACTTCATCCCCTTTAAAACTGGCATCACAAGGTGCCACCACCGGCCAGGTATTGAAATACAATCAATCAACGCAAACAT
>WBZP01001345.1_pt1 | contig 30589 bp, 32 predicted proteins | sample 5204301 | NCBI WGS metagenome assembly WBZP01 (sample SAMN12412401, study PRJNA552823) | activated sludge metagenome | isolation source: activated sludge from nitrification reactor of wastewater treatment plant... | place: USA: Pennsylvania | collected 2017 | reverse complement strand
CCCTTGGCGTCCACCTCGCAGACCAGGGTCCGCTTACCCCTCGAGGCCGCGAGCATCGCAATGGCCGACGCGACCGAGGTCTTGCCGACCCCGCCCTTGCCGGTGACGAAGAGGAGCTTGCGGTCGAGGAGGCCGACCGGGCCGGTGCTCACGGGTTCGCTGCCTTCGGTGCGGTCGTCATCTCGGTGCGGTCGTCATCTCGGTGCGCTCGGTCGCCCTCAGGTGCTGGAGAAGCCGAAGCTCCGACCCTCGTCGGATGAGCCGATCTCCACGTAGGAGATGCGTGCCGACGGGATGCCGACCTCGGCACCCTTGCGGTCGGTCAGCCACAGGACTCGGGAGTCGTCGGCCAGGACCTCGTCGATGCGAGAGCGCAGCTCGTCACGGTCGACGTCGTCGGCCAGCTGGAGGTCAATCTCCCGGGGGGAGTGGGTCACGCCGATGCGCACGTCCACGGATGGGTCTCTTCCTGGTCGTCGGGTTCCGTCGAGTTCGTCGACGGTGCCGCTCGTCGGGGCGACGTGCGGTGTCGGGCCAGCCTACCGACCCGTTCTGTAGTGCGAGATACAGGCGTTCGTGTGTATCTCGCACTACAGAACGGTGGTAGGCACCGGGGATGACCGACGTCGTCGATCCCGTCGGGGCGCTGGCACGACAGCTGGCGCGACATCCCCGCGAGCCGCTCGCCGACTCACCCACGCCGTTCCGGGCGGCACCTCGCCTGTCCGAGGGTCTGGGACAGGAGGTGTGGGTCAAGCGGGACGACCTCACCGGTTTCGGCCTGGGCGGCAACAAGGTCCGCAAGCTCGAGTTCCTGCTGGGCCGGGCCCGCGCCGACGGCTGCGACACGATCGTCACGTTCGGAGCGCTGCAGTCCAACCACGCCCGCCAGACCGCCGCGGCGTGCGCGGCCGGCGGCCTGCGCTGCGAGCTGATCCTCACCCGTGCGGTCCGCCGCTCCGGCGAGGCGTTCGAGCACGGCGGCAACCTGGCGCTCGACCACCTGTTCGGCGCCACGGTGACGGTGGTCGATGGCGACGACGACGACGCCATCGCCGCAGCCATGGGCTCGCTCCACGAGCGGATCGACGCCCGGGGCGGTGTCGCCCGGTGGGTCCCGCCCGGCGGGTCCGACGCCGTCGGCACCCTCGGCTACGTGGCCGCGGGCGTGGAGCTCGCCGAGCAGATCACCGCCTCGGGATCGACCGTCGACGACGTGGTGGTCGCCGCGTCGACCGGCGGCACGTACGCCGGGTTGCTGACCGGACTGCGCCTGTCGGGCATCGGCAGCCGACTCCACGGCATCTGCGTCTACCGAGACGCCGAGCACACCCGCGACGCGGTCGAGGGACTGCTCGTCGGCGTGGCCGACCTGCTGGGAACACCGCCGGTGTCGTTCGACGAGGTCCTCCTCGACGACGCCCACCTCGGAGCCGGCTACGGACTGCCCTCGCCGGGAACTCTCGACGCGATGCGGCTCTTCGCCCGGACCGAGGCGTTGGTCCTCGATCCCGTCTACACCGGCAAGGCTGCCGAGGCGCTCGTCGCCCGGGTGCGCGCCGGGACGCTCGGGTCGGGTGCGACTGTGTTCGTCCACACCGGCGGGGCACCGGCGCTGGGCGCCTACCCCGACCTCGACCTCGCCTGACCGCATCCCCCCGGCCCTGACCCCCGTTCTGTTCGTTGGATCACAACGTCAGAGGTGTGATCCGCCGAACAGAACGGGTGGGGTGGAGAAGGGGGGCGACGGTCAGACGAGGCCGCGGCCGCGGGAGCGGGTGGCGGCGCAGTCCATGCACGTTGCCGCGGCGGGCACCGCCTCCAACCGCTCGGCCGGGATGGCGCGCCCGCAGTCGGTGCAGCGCCCGTAGGTGCCGGCGTCGAGCCGGGCGAGCGCCTCGTCGATCTCGACCACCGCCCTCTCGGTCAGGGCGTCGACCCGGGCGGTCATGTCCTTCTGCTCGGCCACGACCAGGTGCTCGGTCTCACCCGATCCGTCCGACACGTCGGAACGGGTGCGGAAGACCTCGGCGTCGATGTCGGGGGCGGAGTCGAGCAGCTCGGCTCGAAGCGCCTCGAGCGCGGCTCGGGCGGCGGCCGGGTCGATGGACCCGACCATCTCGTCGTCGATGGGATCGCTCTGGGTGTTCACGACGGCACCTCCGTCCTCGGCGACGCGCCACAGCCACGGGGCGCGGTTCGGTGAACGCTCCACTGTACCGTCGGACCCGCGGTGCCCCGGGATGGTTTCCGGATCGGTCCGGCCCCGTCTGTCAGGGCGCCGTGACGTCCGGCTCAGACCGCCGTGGGTTCGGGGGCGCTCCACACGCCGTCGAGCACCCGGTCGACGAACCCCGACACCTTGGCCGACCACAGGTAGCCGACGTGGTTGCCCGGGAACCAGCTGATGGTGGGACGCTCCCAGTGCTCCCACAGCGCGTGGGCCTGGGACGGGACCGCCATCCGGTCGCCGAGGCCGGCGAAGATGAAGCGACGGTCACGGGCAACGAGCGGATCCATGGCCAACGGCGACACCACCCGGTGCACCACGTCCGCGTTGCCGTCCAGGATCCGGTGCTGCACCGCCCGCTCCCGGACGTGCGCGGGCGACTGGTGTCCGAACAGCGACGGCAGGTCGCTGACTGGGATCCCGGCGATGACGGCGTCGAGGTCCTCGACGAAGCAGCTCGTCAGCGCCGTCAGGTAGCCGCCCAGCGACACCCCGTACACCGACAGCGCCACCGGGTCCCGGGTCCGCACCCAGCTGATCAGCCGCCGGATGTCCCACACCGACTGGGCGAGCGCGTGCACGGTGTTCATCAGGTCGAAGCTCAGGAACTCCTCGCCACCCATCCGCGACGGCCGGCGACGACCGTGCACCGGCAGGACGATCGCGGCCACGTTCCAGCCCAGCTCGTGGTGCAGGTGCGGCGCCCGGAAGGTGATCATGTCGGCGAACGGGGCGCCGGTGCCGAAGCCGTGGATGGCGATCACCCACGGCCGGGGCTCACCGGGGTGCTCCAGCACCCACGCCGAGGCGGTCCGGTTGGCCTCGAACGCGGCCCAGCGCGCTGCGCCCGGCTCCTGTGCCCGGGGCTCGAACCCGCTCGGCCAGTGGATCCGGTGGTAGCTCTCCCCCAGCGCCCAGCCCCCGGTGCGGGCGACCTCGGTCAATTCCGGCGGGTCCCGGTGGTAGCTGCGGGGATCGGCGATCCACCCCTCGGACTCGTAGAGCTCCCGGGCGTCGGTCAGCTCGGCGGCCAGCCGCTCGTAGTCGGCCCGGCGGGGGAAGCGGCTCGGCCCCTGGACCAGGGCGATGATCGCCTCGTCCATGGCGACGTGCGCGAGCAGAGAGGCCGAGATCCGGGCCTGTGGTGCTCCGGGCAGTCGGGCCGCCTCGTTGAAGATCGACTCGAGCGCCCACCGCCCGGTGCGCGGCAGGGTCGTGGTCAGGCGGGCCAGCGGCAGTCGGGCCAGGTGCTTCTCCCAGCGCTTGAGGACGGTGATCGATCCGGCCGGCTCGAGCGGGAGCTCGGGCAGGTCCAGGTCCTCGGTCGGGATCTCGGCCGCGGTCATCGTGGGGTCCCCTCGGGCAGCTCGGCGCCAGCATCGTCATCGGCATCGGCGTCGCCACCGGCATCAGCGCCAGCATCAGCGTCATCACGCGCATCGTCACCGGCGTCAGCCGTCGCTTCCCGGCGGGCGAGCTCCTCCTCGGCCGCGGCGCGCAGCGCCGCGATGCCGGCGACGATCCCGTCGGCCAGGTCCTCGACGTCAGGAGCGATGTCGGGGCAGGCGATCACGCCGATGTCCATGTTGCCCATGGTGGACAGCACCGTGATGTTGAGCCCGGCCCCCTCGATCAACGGCCCGAACGGGTAGACGCCTTCGAGCCGCGCTCCGGCGACGTACAGGGGGATCGGCGAGCCGGGCACGTTGGAGATCACCACGTTCTGGATGGGCGCCAGGCGCTCGGCCAGACCGGCACGGCTGTAGAGCCGGCTGGCCAGGTTGAACAGCGCCGGCGGGGTCAGCTCGGTGACGTCGCCGATCATGTCGGCGCCGATCGCGCCGTGCGCCTCCTTGGCGTCACGGGTCTCGAGCTGCACCGACCGCAGCTGCTCGACCGGATCGGCCAGGTCGGTCGGGAGCCGCACGAACATGTCCGACACCTGGTTGACGACACCCGTCTCGGCGGTCTGGCCGTGCACCGACACCGGCACGCTGGCGAGCAGCGGCCGGCGGGGCACGTCGCCGCGGTCGAGCAGATATCCCCGGAGCGCCTGCGAGCAGGCGGCCAGGAACACGTCGTTGACCGTGGTCCCGAACACGTTCTTGACGAACTTGCAGTCCTCGAGCGCAGCGGTGGCGAACGCGACCGAGCGGCGCGGGGTGAGCGAGTGGTTGAAGAACGTGCGCGGGGCGTCGAATGGCCGGGCCATCAGCGCGGCGTCGTCGTCGCCGAACACCGCCTGGCTCAGCCGACCGACCGACGCGGCGGCCCGGCCGAAGGACCGGAACACCCGCAGCGGGTCCATGGCCCGCGACACGACGGCGTCGGCCATCAGCCGCAGCGACGACGGCAGGCGTCGGGGGTGGAACGGAACCGGTTCGGAACGCGGCGGCCCCGGTTCGGGGGTCAGGTCGACCAGGTGCGCCATCAGGTCGGTCCCGGTCACCCCGTCGACCGCGACGTGGTGCATCTTGGTCACGAGCGCGATCCGGTCGCCCTCGACGCCCTCGACGACAACCATGTCCCACAGCGGCCGGGACTGGTCGAGCGGCTCGGAGGCGTGGTTGCCGACGAACAGCGCCAGGTCCGCCATCCGACCGGGGGCGCGGAGCCGGTGACGGTGCAGGTGCGCGTCGAGGTCGAAGTTCGGGTCGTCGACCATCACCGGGTGGTCGATGCCGAACGGCACCCGCAGCAGCCGGTGCCGGAACATCGGGATCAGGTGCAGCCGCTCCACCACGTGGTCACGGAAGCGCTCGAAGCTGTAGCCGCCCTCCATCGTGGACGGATCCAGGATCATCACCCCGCTGACGTGCATGTGCACGACGGGGTTCTCCATGTAGAGGAACGAGGCGTCGGCGCCCTTCAACCGTGACATCGGCCCCATCCTCTCAGACCCGGCGGCGCCATGGCCGGGTGCGGTTCAGTATTGCCGGGTGCGGCTCAGTTGATGCGGAGCTCTCGGTGTCGGCGACGGGTCGGGGCCAGTTCGGTGTCGACCCGCTCGGCGATCGCGGCGAAGGCGCGGGCGGCCTCGGAGTCAGGTTCGCTGACCGTGATCGGCACGCCGCTGTCGCCGCCCTCGCGCAGCGCCGGCACCAGGGGGATCTGCCCCAAGAGCGGGACGTCGACCTTGTCGGCCAGCGCCCGGCCGCCACCGGAGCCGAAGATCTCGTAGCGCGTGCCGTCGTCACCGGTGAACCACGACATGTTCTCGATGACGCCCTTGAGGTCGAGGCGCACCTTGTTGGCCATGAACGCGGCACGCTGCGCGACCGTCTGCGCTGCGGGCTGGGGGGTGGTGACCACGTACAGCTCGGCGCGGGGCAGGTACTGCGACAGCGAGATCGACACGTCGCCGGTGCCGGGGGGCAGGTCGACGAGCAGGTAGTCGGGGTCGTCCCAGAACACGTCGGTCAGGAACTGCTCCAGCGCCTTGTGCAGCATCGGACCCCGCCAGATCACGGGCTGGTCGTCCTCGACGAAGAACCCCATCGAGATCAGCCGGACGCCGTAGCGCTCGGGCGGGACGATCATCTGGTCGATCAGCGTGGGCGGACGGTCGACGCCGAGCATGCGCGGGATCGAGAAGCCCCACACGTCCGCGTCGACGACGGCCACCGAGTGGCCCCGCTGCGCGAGGGCGATCGACAGGTTGGTCGTGACCGACGACTTGCCGACCCCGCCCTTGCCCGAGGCGATCAGCAGCACCCGGGTCTTCGACGACGGGTCCGCGAACGGGATCGTCCGCCCCTCGGAGTGGCCGTGGGTGGGTTGGGAGCCGGCGGTGGCCGACGGGTTCCCGTGGAGTCGCTGACGCAGCGCGGCGCGCTCCTCGTCGGTCATCGCCGTGAAGTCGACCGTGGCTCGCTCGACCCCGTCGACCGCAGCCAGAGCGTCGAGCACCCGCTGCTCGAGCTCGCCCCGCAGCGGGTTGCCCGGCGTCGTCAGGGCGACGGTCACGGCGACCTCGGCGCCGTCGACCCGCACGTCACGCACCATCTCCAGGTCGACGATCGAACGGTGCAGCTCGGGGTCCTGGACGGGGCGGAGGGCGTCGGTCACGGCGTCGGGGGTGGGGGCCATGGTCCCGAGTGTCGCCGTCGGGCGCTCGCCGCGGCAAGCCGCGGCGAGCAGCGGCACGCGCCCGCGGCGAGCGCCGACGGCGACCGGCCGGCCGGACCCCCGAAGTACCCTGGAGCCGTGGCCGCCATGAACCCGACCGAGTTCGCCTCGGCCGTCACCGCCATCACCTCCGCGTTCGGCGACCCGACCCGGCGGGAGATCTACCTGTTCGTCCACTCCCGCGAGTCGGGGGCGACCGCGTCGGAGGTGGCGGAGCACTTCGACCTGCACGCGAACGTCGCCCGGCACCACCTCGACAAGCTCGCCGCGGGCGGCTACCTCGAGATCACCACCGCCCGCGCCGCCGGCGGGGCGGGCCGGCCCTCCAAGCGCTACCTGACCGCCAGCGACGAGGTGAACCTGGACATCACGGTCCGCCACGACGACGTGATCATCGAACTGCTCGGTCGGGCCCTCAACGAGCTCGGCCCCGAACGGGCCGCCGCGCTGGCCGAGGAGGTCGGTGAGCAGTACGGGCGGACGATGGCGTCGGCCATGGGCACCCCGACCACCCGATCGTTCCGCACGGCGCTGCACGCCGTCGCCGATGCCCTCTCCGCCCACGGCTTCGCCGCCCACGCCGAGAAGGAGGGCAACGCGCTCCGGCTGGTGACCGAGCACTGCCCGTTCGGCGACGCCGCGGTCGAGCACCCGGTCATCTGCGCGGTCGACCGAGGGATGGTCAAGGGCATGTTGGGCTCGTTGTACGGCGAGACCAGCGTCGAGGTGCGATCGTCACTCCCCGACGGCGACGACCACTGCGTCACCGCCTTCGCCGAGTGACCGTGCCGGCCGACACGTCGGCTTCGGAGGCCGCGAGCGCCGGTTCCCCGACGCGGCGCGCCTACCTGGACCACGCCTCGACCTCGCCGCTGCGACCCGCGGCCGCGGACGCGATCCGAGACGCTCTCGACGCCGGACCCGCGGGCCCGCTCGCCGGTGACCCCGGCCGCATCCACCAGGAGGGCATGGCCGCCCGGGTGGCGCTCGAGCAGGCACGCGACGCCGTCGCGGCGGCGTTCGGGGCGCGCGGCCGCGAGGTGGTGTTCACCTCGGGTGCCACCGAGTCGATCGCGGCGGCCACCTGGGGGGCCCGGGCCCGACACGCTGACCGCCACGGCGCCGGCTCGCCGGGTCACGTCGTGCTGGCCGCGGTCGAGCACTCGGCGGTGCGCGAGTGGGCGGCGAGGGGCCCCGCGACGGTCGTCGGCGTCGACGGCACCGGCCGGGTCGACCCCGACGAGCTGCTCGACGCGGTGACCGAGAGGACCTGCCTGGTGCACCTCCAGTGGGGGAACCACGAGGTGGGCACCCTCCAACCGGTCACCGAGGTGGTGGCCGCGTGCCGCGAGCGCGGCGTGCTGGTCCACGTCGACGCCGCCCAGGCCGCCGGCCAGGTGCCGGTCGACTTCGGGGCGCTCGGTGCGGACCTGATGTCGATCTCGGGCCACAAGTTCGGCGGCCCGACCGGGACCGGTGTCCTGCTCGTGCGTCGCGGCGTGCGGGTCCCGCCCCTGGTGGTGGGCGGCGACCAGGAGCGTGCCCGCCGGGCCGGCGTCGAGAACGTCCTCGGCGCGATCGGCCTGGCCGCCGCGGCAGCCGACCTCGACCGCGGCGCAGGACCCGCGGACCTCGCCGCGGCGGAGCCCCGGGCCCGAGCCCTCACCGGGCGGATCCGGGACTGGGCGGCGGGCGACGGCGCCACGGTCGGCATCGACGTGGTCGGCGCCGCCGCCGAGACGAGCCTGCCGCACATCGTGTGCCTGACCTTCCCCGACGTGGAACCACAACCCGTGCTGCTCGGACTCGACGCGGCCGGCGTGTCGGTGCACTCCGGGTCCTCGTGCTCGTCGGAGTCGCTCGAGCCGTCTCCGGTGCTCGAGGCGATGGGGGTCGACGCGCAGCGCTCGCTGCGGGTGTCGGTCGGCTGGTCGAGCACCGTCGAGGACGTCGATCGGTTCCTCGACGCCCTCCCCCGGGTTCTCGACGGGCTCCGGTCCCTGCGGGCCTGACCCGGCCGTCACCCCCGTCCGCCAGACTGGTCCGGTGAGCCGACCGCATGTGATCTTCGACCTCGACGGGGTGTTCCGCCACTGGAACGACGACGAGCTCGACGAGGTCGAACAGGCCTTCGGCCTCCCCCCACGGACGATCCTGACCGTGGCGTTCTCCCCCGAGCTCGGTCCCGACGCGGTGACCGGACGGCTGACGTTCCCCCAGTGGATGACCGCCATCCGGGCCCGGATCACCGATGAGTTCGGGACCGAGGTGCTCGGGGCGGTCGACGAGTGGGAAGCGAACGTCGGTCGGGTCGACCCAGAGATGCTCCAGCTGCTGCGAACAACCCGGGAGCGCGCCACGGTGTCGCTCCTGTCGAACGGCACCACCCGCCTGCGCCGCGACCTGCACGTGCTCGACCTGCTCGACGAGTTCGACCACGTCTTCAACACCGCCGAGATCGGGATCGCCAAGCCGGACCCCGACGTGTTCCGCCTGGTCTGCTCCGAGCTGTCGGTGCACCCGACCGACGCCCTCTTCGTCGACGACCTGGCCCTCAACGTCGACGGCGCTCGATCAGCCGGTCTGCGCGGCCACCGTCACACCGACCACGACAGCACGCGGGCGTTCCTGATCGCCCAGGAGATCCTGGCCAACCCCTGAGCTACCTTCACTGCAGCGCCGGAGGGGGTCCGGCCCGGAGGGATCGCAGGGAGGGACCGCATGGCCGTCCTCGGGAGCCGACACCGTCGCCGAGCGGGCACCGCTGTGCTGCGCGCCGCGGTCACCGCGGTCGCCGTGATCGTGGTCGCGGTGTCGTGCACGCCGACCGCGCCGTCGACCGCGCCGGGCAGCACCACCACCGTCCCCGACCGACGACCGGCGGTGTCCCACGGCACCGACCCCGAACCGCTGGACTGCACCGCGTGGCGCTACGACGGACTCGGCGCGGGACCGCTCCCCGCCGAGTGGGACCCCGACGACAGCCGCTACGGCTCGTTCCGCGAGGAGGGCGCCGCCAACTCGCCGCACCGGACGTGCGGGCAGATGGGAGCCGCTCTCGACCTGGCGTGGGCGCTCGACCGGGGGCGACCCGACGTGGTCATCGCCGTGCTCGACTCCGGCATCGAGTGGCGCAACCCGCAGGCGATGGCGGACCTCGCCGACCAGGCCTACCTCAACCGGGCCGAGCTCCCCCCGCCCGCCGGTGCTGTCGATGCGGTCGGTGCGCTCGGCGCTGCCGGTGGGGCCGATGCGGCCGGTGCCGATCCCTACGACCGCAACGGCGACGGCCGGTTCTCCGTGTCGGACTACGACGCCGACCCGCGGGTCACCGACCGCAACCACAACGAGCTGCTCGACCCCGAGGACCTGATCCTGACCCCGGAGTTCAACGACGGCGTCGACTCCGACGGCAACGGCTGGGTCGACGACATCTCGGGCTGGGACCTGCTGCACGACGACAACGACCCGCTCGACGACGTCGACTACGGCCACGGCACCGGCGAGGCCCGGGACTCGACCGCGGCTCACGACGGCGACGGCGCCGTCGGGACCTGCCCCACCTGCGTCCACCTGCCGGTGCGGGTCTCGGACTCGTTCATCGCCGACGGCGGCCGGTTCGCCGCCGGCGTCCTGTTCGCCCTCGACTCGGGGGCCGACGTCGTGCAGGAGGCGTTGGGGGCGATCAACAACCCGCCGCAGGCCCAGGCCGCGATCGACGCCGCCTGGGAGCGGGGGGTGCCGGTGGTCGCGTCGATGGCCGACGAGCAGTCCCAGCACGCCAACCTGCCCGGCGCGCTGTCGCACACGATCCCGGTCAACTCGATCACCGAGGGCGCCGGGTTCCTCGGCGACCTGGGCCGCCTCGCCACCGGCCGGCGCGACGGCCTCGCCCTCAACGGGTGCACCAACACCGGAGGCATCGCCTGGGTGACGGTGCCGAGCAGCGGCTGCTCGTCGGAGGCCACCGGCAACTCAGCGGGGATGGTCGGGCTGATCGAGTCCACCGCCCGCAACGCCGGCCTGACCCGCCACCCCGACCTGGTCGCCGCCGGGCTGCACGGCCCGCACGACAACGTGCTGTCCTCGTCGGAGGTCGCCCAGGTCCTGCGCGCCACGGCCGACGACGTCGACTTCTCCACCCCGGCCGCGCCGGACCCGGCCAACGAGGACGTCGACGACCTCGGCCAGCGCCGCTTCCCCACCGTCCGGGGTTGGGACGCCACCACCGGGTTCGGCCGCGTCAACGCCTACGAGGCGGTGCGATCGGTCAGCCTCGGAGTGGTCCCTCCCGAGGCCGACCTGACCGGCCCGGACCGATTCGGCCTGCTGCCCACGACCGGGAGCGTCGATGTCACCGGCCGGGTCGCCGCGGTGCGCTCGTCGTCGTTCTCGTACCGCGTCGAGTGGAGCGCCGGGCTGCAGACCGCCCCCTGGCCCGCACGCGACGACTGGCACGTGGTGGCCGAGCGCCACGGGCTCGACGCCCCGGTCGACGGTCGGCTCGGATCGCTGGATCTGGCCCGGGTGGCCGCCGAGCTTCCCGGCGGCGCCCAGGGCCCACCCCGCACCGCGGACGGCCGGCCGGACCCGGACCGCTTCACGGTGCGCGTGCGGGTGGTGGTCACCGACGCCGAGGGCCGGGTCGGCATCGACCAGCGCCACGTGATGGTGCACGACGACCCGGACCGCCGGGCCGTGCCGACGGTCCCCGGTGCGGGGGCGTCGAGCCCGGCGTTCGCCGACCTCGACGCCGACGGCGCGGCCGAGCTCGTCCTCGCCGGCGACGACGGCGTCGTGCACGCCCTCCGCGCCGACAGGACCGAGGCGCCGGGCTGGCCGACCCGCACCGGGATCGCCCCGTTCTGGCACGCCGGTTCGACAACGGCCCGGGCCGCGGGAGTGATCGCACCGGACCGTGCCTCGGGGATCGGAGCCCCGGCCGTGGCGGACCTGGACGGCGACGGATCGCCCGAGGTGGTCGTGGCCGATCTCGAGGGGTCGGTGCACGTGTTCGGCGCCGACGGCTCGGTCCGGGCGTCGATGTCGAGCGACCCCCGCTTCAGCCGGGGCGAGGCGACCGACGATCGCAACCGGATGAAGCGCGGCTTCGTCGGCGGCGCCGCGCTCGGCGACCTCGACGGCGACGGCGCGCTCGACGTCGTGGCCGCAGCGATGGACCGCCACGTCTACGCCTGGCACGCCGACGGCTCCCCGCTGGCCGGGTTCCCGGTGCTCGTCGTCGACCCGGCCCAGGTCGACGACGTCGACGCGGACACGCACCACGTCACGTTCCGCAGCCCCGGCGCCACCGGCCAGGGCGGCGAGATCGTGGCCACACCCGCCCTCGGCGACCTCGACGGCGACGGTCGGCCCGAGATCGTGATCGGGACCCAGGAGCAGTACGACGAGCCCCCCGCCGTGTTCCCCGGTCTCGGGCTTCCCGGCCAGAGCGGCAACACCCGGCTGTTCGCCATCTCGTCGTACGGGACCGGGCACCCCGCCGGCGCGGATCGGTCCGCCGCCCATCCCGACGACCGCGCCTACCTGGCCGGCTGGCCGGTCGCGCTGCCGATGTTCCTGACCGCGGTGCTGCCGACGATCGGCGACGGGGTGGCGACCCAGGCTGCGATCGGCGACGTCGACGGCGACGGGGCGGTCGAGGTGGTCGCCACCTCGGTCAGCGGCCAGACGATGGTGCTCGACGCGGACGGCCGCAGCCCCTACGGCCGTCCGTTCGGCGTGCAGCTCGCGCTGAACTGGCTGGGGGCGGTGCCACCCGGTACCGACAGCAGCGACACCGCCGCGCTGACCAGCGCGTTCGGTGGAGCAGCGATCGGTCGTCTCGACCCCGACGTCCCCGACGGCGGGAGCGGTCCGGGGTTGGACGTGGTCGTGCCGACCACCGGCGCGGGCCGAGCCCTCGACACCCTGTTCGCCAACGACCAGCCCGGCGACCCGCAGCTGACCGCCTGGTCCGGCCGTGACGGAGCCATCCGGCCGGGCTTCCCACGCGTCACCGCGGACGTCGCCTTCTTCGTCACCCCTGCCATCGCGGACGTCGACGGCGACGGGTCCGACGAGGTGGTCGCAGCGAACGGGGTCCAGATGCTCGACGCCTTCCGCGGCGACGGCACGCCCCCGTCGGGATGGCCCAAGCTGACCGGCGGCTGGGCCGTGGGCACCCCGGCGTTCGGTGACTGGGACGGCGACGGCCGCGGCGACGTGGCGATCACCCGCCGGGACGGCCACCTCCTGGTGTGGCGGGTGCCGACCCGTGCCGACGCCCTCGGCGACTGGATCCGCTTCGGGGGCAACGACCGCAACGACGGCACCCCGTCGCTCGGATCCAACGGTTGAGCAGAGCCCTCGGCCACAGCCGGATCGATCGCTCGTCGGGTTCCACCCGAGCCGCGGGCCGCGGTTACCGTGACGGCGATGGGCCGACCCCCCGCGGACCTGACGTGACGGTGCACCGCCGATGACGCTGTACCTGGTGCGGCACGGATCCGCGGGCGCCCGCGACGACTCCGATCCCCACGACGACGACCGACCCCTCGACCCGATCGGCCACCAGCAGGCCGAGCGGATCCGCGACTGGCTCGTGCACGAATCACCGACCGTCGTTCGTTCCAGCCCCTACCGCCGCTGCGTGCAGACCGTCGACCCGCTGGCCGCGGCGCTGGGCCTCGACGTCATCGTCGACGAACGACTGGCCGAGGGCACCCCGATCGAGGAGTCCTGGGCGCTGGTCGAGGAGCTCGTCACCACCACGGCCGTCCTGTGCAGCCACGGCGACGTGATCCCCGAGCTGGTGAGTCGGGCCCAGAGACGGGGCATGGTGGTGCCCGGCAAGAGCGGGTGCTCCAAGGGCTCGGTGTGGGCCTTGCGACACTGGGACGACCGCACCTTCGCCACCGGGCTCTACACGCCGGTCCGGGTCTGAGCCACCCGCACGGTCGAGACGCTCCGTCGAGCCGCACCTTGCCGACGCCCCGTTCCGTACCGCTGAGACATCGGACACGCCGGGGCGCCGATCGGTTACGCTCCGCGGATCCGACCAGGGGTGGTCGGCCACGGCTCTCGGGGGGTCCCATGAAGCGGCTTTCGGCCATCGGTGCGTTGCTCGTCGCGGTGTCGCTGCTCGGAGCGGCCTGCACGGTGGGAGGTCCGGCCCCCACCGACTGGAAGGTCAAGCCCGCCACGATCAAGGTCGTCACGGGCGAGGACATGGACGCCGGCGACGAGCCCTATGTGATCCAGGTCGGGTTCCGCTCCAAGCTCGGCGTCGCCGGTTCGACGCACGTCCAGGTGGCCTCGCAGTGCCGCTCAGGTGCGCTGCCGGCCACCGACGCGGCGCCCAACGGCACCACGGTGGCGATCCCGGCCGGCTCGGCCGATGTGACCTTCCCCCAGGCCCAGAACCTCGACATCGGCGACGTGCTGCTCGGCACCGCCCCGCTCGAGATCTTCGGCACCCTGACCTTCGTCATGGAGCGCGACGGCATCCTCGACAGCTGCGCCATGACCGACGCCTTCGAATCCGCGCTGGTGCCCGTCATGCACGACGCGCTCGAGACGCTGATCGCCTCGTCGCCGGTGCCGCCCACCCAGGAGCAGCTGATCTCGCTGATCGTGGACAACATCGGGAACTTCCTCAACGCGGTCGGCAGCTTCCTGGCCGCCATCATCGAGGGACTCGGCAACCCCGACGACGTCATCGGTGTGGGTGTGCAGATCCTGCTGCCGACCGCCGGTGCGTTCACCGACCTGCTCAACACCGCCTTCTCGATCGGAGGCGTGTTCCTGCCGGGACTCGAGTCGGGCTTCATCCCGATCAACGGGCTGCCCAGCTCGGTGAAGATCCGGGTGGGGTCGCTGCTGCCGTCCGCGGCCACGTTCGACTTCGACGGCGACGCCGCCCACTACGTGTACTCGAGCATCGTCGGAGCCTGAGCTCGTCGGCCCCGGGCGACGGTAGCGGTCGCGATCAGCGCTGGCTGCCGACCGGGTCCGAATCGGCGAGTCCCGCGAGGACGGCTCGGGCCGCGTCGTGGAGCGCGGCGAGCTGAGCGTGGGTGAGAGTCTCGCCCAGCAGACCCTGCACCGCATCGATGTAGGCCGGTTCGGCCTCGGCCATTGCCGCCCGGGCCCGGGCGGTCGGCCCCACGTGCGCACCTCGTCCGTCGTCGGGGCAGCGGGTCTTGTCCAGCAGGCCGCGCTCGGTCATGCGGCTGACCTGATGGGACACCCGGCTCTTCTCCCAGCCGAGCGCGTCGACCAGCTCGAACAGCCGCATCCGCCCGTCGGGACGGGAGGTGAGCGCAGCCAGGACCTTGTAGTCGGTGCACGACAGCTGCGAGCCGGAGCCCAGTCGGCGGCCCAGCTCGGTCTCCACCTGCTCGTACATCGACTGGACGGCCTCCCAGACCACCCACGCCGGTTCGTCGGTCACATCCTCCAGCATACCTTGGGAATGGTTGACACATCCGCTATGTTGGAGGATGTATCACTTACTCACCCACGAGGAGCCAGAGAATGTCCACCACCGAATCCACCACCGCGACCGGCACCTACACGATCGACCCGACCCACAGCCGGATCGGATTCGTCGCCCGCCACGCCATGGTCACCAAGGTCCGTGGCTCCTTCACCGAGTTCAGCGGCAGCGGCTCCTTCGACGAGGAGAACCCGGCCAACTCCCAGTTGCAGCTGACCATCCAGGCGAACAGCATCGACACCGGCAACGCCGACCGGGACGGCCACCTGCGCAGCAACGACTTCTTCGACATGGAGACCTTCCCCGAGATCGCCTTCGCGTCGACCGGGGTCGCCAAGACCGGCGACGACACCTTCGAGGTGACCGGCGACCTGACCATCAAGGGCGTCACCAGGTCCGTGACCGTCGAGTTCGACTACACCGGCACCGCCGTCGACCCCTTCGGCAACACGCGCCTCGGCCTCGAGGGCAAGACCACCGTCAACCGCAAGGACTGGGGCGTCAACTGGAACACCGCGCTGGAGGCCGGCGGCGTGCTCGTCAGCGAGAAGGTGACCCTCGAGTTCGACGTCTCCGCGATCCGCTCCGCGGACGCCTGAGGCCGATCGGCAGGTTGCGACCCATGGGTGACTACGGCCGTGATGTCCAGTTCGGACTGTTCCTCTCGCCCGATACGGCGATCCTCGACCAGACGTTGGCGACCGCTCAGGCCGCTGACGCTGCCGGTCTGGAGCTGATCGGGATCCAGGACCATCCGTACCAGAAGCAGTTCCTCGACACGTGGGCCCTGATGGCGACCGTGTTGGCGCGCACCGAGCGGATCCGCGTGTTCCCCGACGTCGCCAGCCTGCCGTTGCGGCCACCCGCAGTGCTCGCCAAGGCCGCGGCCAGCCTCGATGTGATCTCGGGCGGTCGATTCGAACTGGGGTTGGGCGCCGGCGCGTTCTGGGAGGCGATCGCGGCGATGGGCGGGCCCAACCGCAGCGGCGCCGAAGCCGCCGAGGCGTTGACCGAGGCGGTCGAGATCGTTCGTCTCATGTGGTCCGCTCAACGCTCGGTCCGCTTCACCGGCACCCACTACCAGATCGCCGGGGTGCACCCCGGTCCGCAACCGGCGCACGACATGGGCATCTGGTTGGGAGTCGGCGGGCCCCGCATGTTGGCGCTGGTCGGGCGTGCCGCGGACGGCTGGCTGCCCTCCAACGGGTTCTTCCCGCCCGACAAGCTGCCCGACATGCACCGGCGTATCGATGACGCCGCCGCCGACGCCGGCCGGGACCCGTCGGACATCTCGCGGATCTACAACGTGTGGGGCACGATCACCGACGGCCCCTCCAACGGCGAGTTCGACGGCCCGGTCGATCAGTGGATCGACACGTTGACCGGTCTCGTGCTCGACGGCGGCATGAACGCGTTCGTGTTCGGAGCCGAGGGCGACGACCCTGCCCAGATGTCCGCGTTCATGGACCGGGTCGTCCCCGCCGTCCGTGAACAGGTCGCCGCCGGCCGATCCGGCCGCACCCCGTAGGGAGGAGCCCACATGCCCGCTGTCACCGCCGACACCCTCACCCTGCCCCGCATCTCCCCCGCGGCCGTCGACGACGTCGAACGCCCGGTCGCGAACATCTCCACCGGCCCGACCGGTCTCGAAGGGATGGGGTTCCCGGTCCGTCGAGCGCTGGCCGGTGCGCCCTACCAGCTGACCGATCCGTTCATCATGATGGACCACCTCGGTGAGATCGACTACGGGATCGGGGAGCCGAAGGGCACCGACTGGCATCCCCACCGCGGCTTCGAGACCGTGACCTACCTGATGGACGGCCTGTTCCAGCATCAGGACTCCAGCGGTGGCGGCGGCCTGATCGAGCCGGGAGACACCCAGTGGATGACCGCCGGATCAGGCGTCCTCCACATCGAGACCCCTCCGGCGTCGATGGTCGAGTCCGGCGGGCTGTTCAACGGGGTCCAGATCTGGGTGAACCTCCCCGCGTCGGCCAAGTGGACCCCGCCCGCCTACCAGGGCATCACCAAGCGGGACATCCTGCTGCTCACCAGCCCCGACGCCGGGGCGACAATCCGGGTGATCGCCGGCGACGTGGACGGACACGTGGGCCCCGGCTCCACCCACACGCCGATCACCATCATCCACGCGTCGATCCACGCCGGCGAGCGGCTGTCGCTGCCGTGGAACCCGAGCTTCAACGCGATGGCGTACGTGTTCGCCGGTTCGGGCACCGCCGGGACCGAGGAGGCGCCGATCCACGGCGGCAACATGGTCGTGTTCGGCAGCGGTGACCGCCTGACCCTCGCCGCCGATGCCACCCAGGACAGCCGAACCGATGCTCTCGAGGTCATGCTGCTGGGCGGCGAACCGATCGGCGAACCCGCCTTCCAGTACGGGCCGTTCGTCATGAACACCGAGGCGGAGCTCGCCCAGGCGATCGACGACTACCAGCACGGCCGCATGGGCGTCATCCCCACGGGGGCGCTGCAGCCCCACGTCCACCGCGGTTGAGCACTCGCCGGGTCGGCGGGTGTGTCGGCGGACGTGTCGGCCGCAGTGCACTTCTTCCTGCGAGGACTCGTCACCGCCGACACACTCGATGCGGACTTCGTCGAAGCACAGGTCCGAGCGACGTGCGGTGCGCTCGGCGCACCCCACGAACACCCCACAGCGGTCTGATCCCCGCCACGGGAGTGTCTCCTCGCCCCAGCGACGACCACGCCCAGTCGGTCAGGCGCGGTGGAGGCGACCCATCTCGGCATCGATGTCGGCCTGGCTGATCGGCCTCTCGCCGAACGTGTGCCACGCGCTGAAGGCCAGGCCGATGCCCCAGCCGGCGGTGATCCAGGCCGGCCAATAGCCCTGATCGGCGGCGCCGCCGGTCGCGAGCCACATGCCCCAGAAGAAGCCGTTGAACAGCACGAAGGTCACGAGCTGGGTCCGGAAACCTCGCTTGCGACGCAGGGAGCGGATCGCCTGGCTGCGGTCGTCAGAGCCGATGTCGTCGGTGTGCATGGAATCGAACCTATCGGTGAGGTCCCACAAACCCTCCCGCCCTGGTGAAGGCCGGACCGCCGGCAACCCTCAGCGCTCCTCGATCCCCCACGGCGAGCCGTACTCGCCGCCGAGCAGGTCCAGGAACGGGACCGGTGCCATGGCCTCGGGTCCGACGACTCCGGCACCGGTCCACACCCCGGCGTCGATCAGCTCGCACGCGATCACCGGACCGACGGCGGTCTGCCACACGACGGCCTGGGCGCCGTCGCGACCCATGGTCTCGGCGTTGTCGACCACGTGGTACAGATAGACGTCACGCGGACCGGTGGCGTTGCCCTCGGCGTCCTTGCCCGTCCCGGTCACCCACGCCCCGGCGCAGGTCTTGCCCTCGATGCGGTCCCCGAGGCCAGCCGGATCGGGAAGGCAGGCCGCCACCACGTCACGAGGTGACACCGAGGACCCCTTGACCGACACCGGGTCGGTGCGGTCGAGGCCGAGCTTGTGGAGCGTCTCGAGCACCTGGATGAATTCGTCGCCCAAGCCGTACTTGAAGGTGACCCGCTCGCAGTCGATCCAGCGCGGGACCAGCAGGACCTCTTCGTGCTCGACGTTGACGCACTCGACGTCGCCGATGCCCTCGGGGAACCGGAACACCTCGGGTTCGGAGAACGGCGGTGTGGTGTACCAGCCGCGGTCGCGCTCCCAGATCACCGGCGGGTTCAGGCACTCCTCGATGACGGTCCAGATCGAGAAGGTCGGAGCGAAGTCATAGCCGCGCACCACCATGTCGGCCCCGTCGCGGATGCCCACCTCCCGGATCGAGGAGAAGAGCTCATCGGCGGCGTAGCGGGCGAACACGTCGGCCATGCCGGGCTCCACCCCCATGCCGCACACCGCGAGCAGCCCCCGCTCGGTCCACTCGTCGGCCTTGGCGAACTGGCGGTCGCCGAGCTTGACGCCGGTGAGCTCGTGGGGCCGGTCCGGGTGCGGCTCCGAGATCGACATGGCCATGTCCATGTAGTTCGCACCCGCGGCGAACGCGCCGTCGAAGATCGGCATGACGAACCGGGGGTCGGCCGCGTTCATGACCAGATCGGCGCGGGCGTCGGTGGCGGCAGCGGCGATCGACGCCGGGTCCGAGGCGTCGAGGGTGGTGGCGGTGAACCGGTCGTCGCGAGACGCGACTCGTTCGGCCCGGGCCGGGTCGATGTCGCCCACGACGATCGACTCGACGAACTCGCGGTGCGACGCGATCGCGCAGAACGCGTCGCCGACCCCTCCCGCTCCGACCAGCAGAATCCTCATGGCCGGCAGGCTACCGACCACCCCGTTCTGTTCGTTGTTTCACAACGTCAGCGTTGTGAAACAACGAACAGAACGGGGTGGGGGCGGGTCAGCCGCCGTCGGCGTTGGGGATGCGCGGCGCGCCCGGAACGGTCGACGCGGTGGCGCGGGGCTCGGTGGTCGTGGTCGTCGCCCCTCCCGGACCCGACGATCCTCCCGAGCGCCTGCGCTCGATCATCGACCGCAGGTCCTCGGGGGACCCGATCAGCGCGGCACCGGTCGGTCGGGGAAGTCCGTCGACCCGGTCGAGCAGCGCCGTCGCGCCGTCGAGATCGTCGCGGTACACCGCGGCCGACGCCAGCAGCAGCAGGGCGTTGCCGTCGTCGGGCTCCACATCCAGGATGCGCTCGGCCAGCGTCGTCGCCGCGGCCACGTCGGGGGTCTCGGTGCCGAGCAGGGTGAGCGCCTTGGACAGCAGTGCGTCGGTCGAGGTCGGGTCCGCGGCCAGGACTCCGTCGAGGCACGTCGACAGAGCGGTGACGAACGCGGCGTCGTCGACCGCGCTCCCCTCCGAGCCCGTGCCCGGGTCCGTGTCCGTGTCCGAGCCCGCGGCCCCGCCGGCCGCGGCCGCTTGCTCCCAGCAGCCCCGGACCCGGTCGTCGAGGAGACCGAAGAAGATCGTGCGTTCGAGGCCCTCCTGACGAAGGACCTGCACCGCGACCTCGGGCGGGTCGTTGCGGTAGAAGCGGTCGACCTCGGCCGCCGCCGCGGTGTAGCTCTGACGGGCGGTCACCTCGTCTCCCTTGGCCCGCGCCGCGGTTCCGGCCCGGGCGAGCAGCACCGCCCTGAAGACTCGGGCGTCGGGATAGTCGGGATCGATCTCGACCACCCGAGCCAGGTTCTTCGCCCCCCGCTCCACCTGGTCGTCACGGACGAACGCCCACCCCTGGTAGGTCAACGCCTCCAGGTTGTCGGGGTGCTCGTCGAGGATGTCGGCGTAACAGTCGACGCCCTCAGCTGGCTTCTGGAAGCTCGTCATCTGACATGACGCCAGGCGTTGGCGCAGCGAGTCGTCGTTGCCGGTGATCGTCCCGCTGCCGCGCTGGCCCGACGAGCGGGCCAACAGGAAGCCGGCCAGGACCGCAACCGCGAGCACCGACACGACGACGAGCGCGGTGCGACCACGGTTCCGCTCCGGTCGGCTCTGCTCGAGCAGGTCGCGGTGCTCGTCGATGGCCCGGATGACCTCGGCGGCCCGGGCGGTGTAGTCGTCCTTCAGCTCGCCGTAGTCGTGGTCGTCGAGGTCGCCGGCGTCGTGCTCGCTCTCGAGGTCGCGCAGCGACGCCAGCAGGTGGTCACGCTGCTCCTCGAGCTCGGCCAGGCGGTCGGGGTCGAGCCGACCCTGACGTGCCGTGGTGCTCACCGGTCGTCCGATCGCGGCTCCGCCGCGAGGGCGTCGGCGACCAGGGCGACGTCCTCGTCCGACGCGTGGTGCTCCGATCGCTCCCGGCTCCATCGCCGGAAGGTCCCCGCCAGCAGCAGGACCGCTCCGGCCACCACGACCACCGGAACGACCCACACCAGCCCGCCGACACCGCTCGACGGCGGGGTCAGGAGGACCTCGGTGCCGTAGCGGTCGGCGAAGAAGTTCAGGATCTCGTCGTCGGTGCCGCCCTGGCGCATCTGGTCGCGGATCTCCTCGCGGAACTGGATCGCGAGCGGAGCCTGGGACGCGGCGACGGACTCGCCGACGCACTGGAGGCACTTGAGGCGGCCGGCGAGGGCGAAGAGCCGCTCGTCGGAGGTGCCCGAACGCGGCGGCGAACCGGCACCGACGACGACGGCGACCACCACGATGAGACCCATCAGGGCCCACCACCACCACTGCTGGCGGTACCGGTGGCGCACCGGTGCGCGCTGGGAGACCTCGGCGATCACGAGCCGGCTCCCACGACGGTCGAGGACGCCGGACCACCCGCGTCCGCGCCCGCGCCCCGGGCGATGCGGGCCGCGACCTGTGCGGCGGTGATCCCGCCTATGTACTTCTCGACCACGGTGCCGTCGGGGGCGATGAGGTACGACTCCGGCAGCTTGATCAGCCCGTAGTCGATCGAGGCGGCGTCGGTGTTTGTGACCAGCACCGGCCAGTCCCCGCCCTTCTCGGCGAAGAACTCGGTGACCTTCTCGGCGGTGTCGCCGGCGGCCACGCTCACCACCTGCAGGGTGCCGTCCTGCTCGCCGGCCAGGCGGACCAGCTCCGGGTGCTCGGCCACGCACGGCGGGCACCAGGTGGCGAAGAAGTTGACCAGCACCCACTGCCCGCGGTGCTTGTCCAAGTCGAAGCTCTGCCCGTCCGCGGTGGTGCCGACCAGCGCGGGTGCGACCTTGCCGACCACCGGGCTGGCAGACGCGGCGCCGTCGCCGCCCTGCGGGCTGAACGCCAGGAGGGCGACGAGGCCGGCCAGGGCCACCCCGACGACGGCGGCGATGATCGCGGAGCGGTGCCTCACGTCGGAACCGGCTCGGGCTCGGGGTCGGAGTCGGGATCGGGTCGGGGGCCGGGATCCGCCTCGTGATCGCGTCGAGGAAGGGTCGACACGACGGGCGCGGACACCGGGTCGAGCGGGTTGCGACGACGACGGCCCGGGAAGAGCGCGAGCAACGTCCCGACCACCATCACGATCCCACCGACCCACAACCACAGGATCAGGGGCTGCACGATCACGCGCAGCCCGATGGCGGAGCCCTCACCCGACGGCGCCTTGGTCAACGCCAGGTAGACGTCGTCGGTCGGCCCGACCCGAACCGACGGGGTGCCGATCGTCTGGCCGTCGACGCGGTACTTGTTCAGGCGGGGTTCGAACACCCGGTCGCCGTCGACGCGCACCCGGGCGATCAGCTCGACGCGGTTGTCGGCCTCGATCGTGCGCGACCCGAGGTACTCGACGCGGTGGCCGGCAACCGTCGCGGTCCGACCCGGCTCGAGGGTCAGCTCCGCCTGGCGGATGTAGCTCATCGACGCTGCGAAGGCGACGCCGATCACGATGGCGCCGAGGTGCACGACCATCCCGCCGTTGGCCCGACCGAGCAGCCCCCGCCACCCCTGGCGTCGGGTGGCGAGCGCGAGCTGACGGACAGCGGAGCCGGCCGCGAAACCGCCCAGGCCGAACGCCACCAGCGCCGCCCACCCGGTGGCGCCGACGGCCAGGGCGAGGAGGACGGAACCGACCCCGGCCCACGCCGGCCACCACAACCTGTCGCGCAGCAGCTCGGGCGTCCCCTTGCGCCATGGGAGCACGGGTGCGACCCCCATCAGGAACAGCAGCACGAAGCCGATCGGCATCGTCATGCGGCTGAAGTACGGGACGCCGACCGACAGTCGGTCCCCGTTGGCCGCTTCGACTATCAGGGGGAACACCGTGCCGAGCAGGACGATGAAGGCGAACGCGGCGAACACGACGTTGTTGGCCAGGAAGGCGCCCTCGCGCGACACCGGCGAGTCGATGCGCCCGGGTGAGCGGAGCCGGTCGCCCCGCCAGCCGATCAGCCCGACCGACACCGCGACGACCAGGGCGAAGAACCCGAGCAGCAACGGACCGACGGTGCCGTCGGAGAACGCGTGGACCGACTCGACCACCCCGGACCGGGTCAGGAACGTGCCCAGGATCGTCAGCGAGAACGTGGCGCACAACAGCGACAGGTTCCAGACCCGCAGCATCCCCCGTCGCTCCTGGACCATCACCGAGTGGATGTAGGCCGTCGCGGTCAGCCACGGAAGGAACGACGCGTTCTCCACCGGGTCCCACTTCCAGTACCCGCCCCAGCCGAGCACCTCGTAGCTCCACCAGGCGCCGAGCACGATGCCGGCGGTGAGGAACATCCAGGCGAACAAGGTCCAGCGTCGGGTCTCGACCAGCCACCCCTCCCCCACTCTGCCCGTCACGAGCGCGGCGACCGCGAACGCGAACGGGACGGTGAAGCCGACGTAGCCCAGGTAGAGCATCGGCGGGTGGAACGCCATCAGGATGTGGTTCTGCAGCAGCGGGTTGGGTCCCGGGCCGTCGTAGCCGGGAGGCGGGACCACCCCGCGGAACGGGTTGGTGGCGCTGAGCATCAGGCCGAAGAAGAACACCGCCACCACGAACATGACGATGAGCGCCCACGCCACCAGCGGGTCAGAGGAGCGCTTGCGGAACTTGTGGGCGACCAGGAACGTGTAGCCGGCCAGGATCACCGCCCACAGCAGGATCGACCCGTCGAGAGCGGACCACATGGTGGCGACGTTGAACAGCGGCGGGGTCCGTGACGAGCCGTGCTCGAACACGTAGCGGACCGTGTAGTCGCGGGTGATCAGCGCCCGCTGCATGGCGAAGCAGGCCAGCACCGCCCCGGCCAGCACGATGCCGGCGTAGGAGCGGCCCATGCGCAGCAGCGACTCGCGTCGCGTCCGCAGGCCGGTGGCCAGAACGATGATGCCGAGGAGCGCTCCGCCGAATCCGACGATGACCCCGGCCAGTCCGAGGGCCCGGTTCACCCGGAGGCACCCCCCAGCGCCGGCCCCCCCGGACCGGTCTCGGTCACGTCCTGCCCCGCCGGTCCCCCGGGCGCGGTCGTGGTCACCGCGTCATTCTCGGCCTCCCGGACCCGGTCGTGGTTCTCCTCGTCGTAGGTGGAGTCGTGGCGGACCAGGATCGTGTCGCTGTGGAACGTATCGCCGCGGAGGGTGCCCTCGAGCACGACGGGGATCTTGGGGCCGAACAGCTCGGGCGGGTCACCGACGTGGTCGACGGGCAGCTCCTCGCCCCGGAAGCGCAGCACGAAGCTCACGCCGTCGTCGGTCTTGTGCACCGTTCCGTCGACCACGTTGCCCTGCACTCGGATGCGCTCGCCCTGCAACTCGTCGTGCTCCGCGGCGACCTCGTCGACGTTGTAGAAGAACGTCGACGCGTCGCGGAGGCCGTTGACCAGCACCAGGCCGAGCCCGACCACGATCACGGCGACGACGCCGACCGCCACGTAGGTCCGGGTCCGCGACGAACCCGACCCGGCCGGCCGACCGTCGGGAGCGGTTCGAGGGGTGACGTCGAGCCGGTCGTCAGTGTCGACCCATCCCGTGGTCGCGTCGGCGGACTCGGGATCGTCGAGGTTCATCCCGTCGGGGTCGGGCGGGGTCACAGCCACCTCCGCTCGTCGGGCGGAACCGAGCGCGACAGCTTGCGCCCGCGCCGCAGCAGCCACAGCGAGTAGAGGCCGAGCGATCCGAACGTCGCGATCCAGGCGGTGGCGATGTACGCGGTGTCGCTCATGACGCCCCTCCGGCGCTCGACGGGACGGCCCGCTCGGCCCGGCGTTCCGCGATGGCGGCATCGACGCCGACGTCAGCGGCCCGCTCGGCCAGCCACGCCACCCGGAAGCGGTGGATCAGCAGCCAGGCGAACAGCACGAGGAACACGGTCAGGCCCAGGTAGGCGGTGAACAGCTGCAGACCCTTCATGTCGGGGTCGACGGTGCCGAAGATCGTCTTCTCCTGGTGCAGGCCCCGCCACCAGTCGACCGCCTTGTGGGTGATCGGGATGTTGACGACCGCCATGATGCCGATCACGGCGCTGATCGTGCCGCGGGTCCGCGTGTCGTTGGGGATCTGACGGACCGCCAGATAGCCGACGTAGGTCAACATGAGCACCGCCGTGGTGGTCAGCCGCGGCTCCCAGCGCCAGAACACCCCCCAGGTGATCTTCCCCCACAGCATCCCGTTGAGGATGGTGAGGGCGAAGAACAGCACGCCGAGCTCGGCTGACGACGCGGCGAGCAGGTCCCAGAACTCGGTGCGCTTCCACAGGTACATCACCGACGCGATCGCCGTGATCACGAAGGCCAGGTACGCGGTCGAGACCGTCGGCACGTGCATGTACAGGATGCGGATCGTGTCGCCCAGCTCCGCGTCGGCCGGGGTGAGGAACACGCCGAGCACGACCAGCGCGGCGATGCCCACCAGGCTGATCACGCCCAGCACCCGGGTGGCGGTCGACCCGGTCGTGGGCGGACCCGTCGGTCGGTCCGATGCGGCGCCCGGGGACCGGCCCGCGCCGGTCGTCGGGTTGTCGACTGTCATACGTCCTCCAGGAGGGGCCGGAACAGGAGCGCTCCGAGCGTGAGGTAGACCACGGCGAATATGCCCAACAGGGCGACCCAGGGCCAACCCGGACCAGCTTCGCGCCCCAGAGCCACTTCGAAGCCGCGGGTGGCGCCGATCAGCACCGGGGCGAGCAGCGGCAGCAGGAGCAGCGGCAGCAGCGTCGTCCCGCTGCGCAGCCGAGCCGCCACAGCCCCGTAGACCGCGCCGGCCGCGGCGATGCCGACGGTGGCGACCAGGGCGACGCCGACGGTGAGCACCGGAGTGCGGAACGTCGTGTCGTAGAAGACGGCGACGGCCGCCGCGAGGACCGCCTCGATGGCCAGGAGCTGGACCACCAGAGCCGCGACCTTGCCGGCGTAGATGGCGGCTGGGGCCAGCCCCGACAGGCGAAGGGCGTCGAAGATCCCGTCGGCCGCCTCGACCGAGAAGGAACGCTCGATGGTGAGCACCGACGAGAACAGGACGACCACCCAGAACAGCCCAGAGGTGACCCTGTCGAGCACGCCACGCTCGGGGTCCAGCGCGAAGGCGAACAGCAGCACGACCAGCAGCGAGAACGGGAGCACCTGTCCGATGCCGACCTTCGAGCGCCACTCGAGGCGGAGGTCCTTGGTCATGACCAGCACCGCGTCACGCATCGGAGGCGATCCCCTCCGGGGGTGGGGCATCCAGCGGTGGCTGGGCCTCCAGCGACAGCGGGGTGACCACCGTCCCGCCGACGACCTCGACGGTCCGGTCCGCCACGTCGTCGGCCCGGTCGAGCTCGTGGGAGGCGAACAGCACCGTCGCACCCACCGATGCCGCCTCGCGGACGAGGCCGTCGATGATGTCGCGCCCCGACGCGTCGAGCCCGGCGTGCGGTTCGTCGAGCAGCCACAGCTCGGGTCGCCGGGCCACCATCGCCGCGAACGACACCCGCCGACGCTGGCCGGCCGACAGGGCGTGCACCGGCAGGTCGTGCAACCGGGACGCCACCTCCAGCCGGTCGAGGGCCCGGCGCCCGTCGGCGACCTCGGCGCCCGCGGCCCGGGCCCAGAAGTCGACGTTCTCGGTCACGGTCAGGTCGTCGTAGAGGTACGTGGCGTGGCCGAGCAGACCGACCCGGCGACGGATCGCGGACCGGTGGCGGACCAGGTCCACCCCCAGGACCTCGGCCACCCCCGAACTCACCGCGGCCAGACCGGCGCACACCCGCAGCAGGGTCGTCTTGCCGGCGCCGTTGGGGCCCCGCAGCAGCACGACCTCTCCCCGCGCCACGTCCAGATCGGCCCCGGCCAGGGCCGGGAACCGGCCGAGGAGGGCGACGGCATCACGGAGGTGGACTGCGAGATCCAAGGGGCAGGTCTTCCGAAGCGGGTCGGAGGGCGGAGGGAGCGTCGCGCCACAGCGGAGAGCACCCTCGGGGACCCGGCAACGCTACCGGTCGCGTCGGGGCGCGGGCCAAGCCCCGATACGGTGGTGAGGTGCTGTCGAAAGCTCTGGGGTTCCTCGGCCGGGCATTCATCATCGTCGGCCTGTTCATCCTGGGCTTCGTCGCGTTCCAGCTCTGGGGCACCAGCCTGGAGGAGGGCCGCAACCAGTCCGAGCTCGCCGACCAGCTCGCCCACTCGGTGCGCGACACCGCCACGGTCTCCTCCGACGGCGACGCCGGCAAGCTCGCCAACGCGCTGGCCAAGGCGTTCGAGAACACCGACCCTGCCACCGCGCCACCCACCCCGGCCCCCGCCGAGGGCGAGCCGGTCGGCGTGATCCAGATCCCCAAGATCGGCCTGGAGCGCGTCATAGTCCAGGGGGTCTCCAAGAAGGACCTGAAGAAGGGGCCGGGCCACTACCCGGGCACCCCGCTTCCGGGCCAGGCCGGCAACTCCGGCATCGCCGGGCACCGAACCACCTACGGCGCGCCGTTCAACCGGATCGACGAGTTGGCTCCCGGCGACGAGATCAACATCACCACCCCGCAGGGCCGATTCCTCTACAAGGTGATCAAGGCTCCCGACTCCGACGCGGCGCCCTACATCGTCAAGCCCACCGACGTGACCGTGCTCGACGACAAGGGCGACAACCGCATCACGCTGACGGCCTGTCACCCCGAGTACTCGGCCCGTCAGCGGATCATCGTCAACGCCGTGCTGTCCGAGGAGCCGGCGCCCACCTCGCCGCCCTCCAAGGCGGTGACCGAGGCGGTGACCACCTCCAACCGCGCCCTCGACGAGGGGATGTCCGGCGACGACTCGGCACTGCTCCCGGCGATCGCCTTCGCGCTCGCGGCGCTGGCGGTCGGGATCGCAGCCTGGTTCATCGGCAAACGCTGGAAGAGGTGGCCGATGTGGCTGCTGGGCACGCCGCTGGTGCTCGGCCTGGTGTGGTTCAGCTACGTGTACCTGGACCGGTACCTGCCGTCGCTGTGAGCACCGGTCGACCTGCATCCCGACGGCCCGGGCCGCTCGTCGCGATCGGACTGCTCGCCGCGGTGACGCTGTCGGTGGCCGTGGGCGCCTGTTCGGGCAAGTCCGGCGGGTCCACCTCCGAGAAGTCGACCACCACCGCCGAGGCGACCACGACGACCTTCGGGCTCCCGGCCGGAGCCGAGGCGACCAGCCTCCGGGAGCTGACCGTCGGACAGTGCTTCGAGCTGCCGGTCGACGATCCCGGAGCCGACGACCGGGCGGTGTGGGCTCTGCCCTGCTCGGACCCCCACACCCACGAGGTGGTCTCGGTGCTCGACTACGGCGGCGCCACCGTCCGAGGTGGCGGCTACCCGGGTCGGACCGTCGTCCAGGACTGGGCCGAACAGAACTGCTACGCCGGCTTCGAGGCGGCCGTGGGTGAGACGTGGACCGAGTCCGACTTCGACATCGAGACCTGGTGGCCGTCGGAGGAGTCCTGGGCCCGCCGGGACCGCAAGGTGATCTGCACCGTGTACCCGTCGAGCGGCGGACGCACCACCGGCCCCGTCCGACCCTGACCCGTCGGTCGGCCGGATTTCTGAGGCGCGGATTGCGACAAGGTGTGTCGTTGAGGACCCCTATGTTCCGCGGAAGGCGGGGGGGCGGCGTTCGGTGAAGGCCAGACGGCCCTCGACCAGGTCACCCGAGGCCCACGCCGCCTCGAACGCGGCGCGGTAGGCGCCGTCGGGATCGATCTGCTCACCGGGGCGCTCGAGCAGGTCCAGGCCGAGCTTGGAGCCGGCCAACGCCAGCGGGGCGAGCCGGGCGATCTCATCGGCCAGAGCGGTCGCCGCGTCACGCACCGCGACCCCGGGTCCGGTGTCCCCGTCAGGTTCGACGACCTCGTGCACCAGACCGGCGCGGTGAGCATCCGCTGCGGCCACCGGACGGGCGGTGAGCACCATCCACCGCGCCGTCGACGGCCCGGCCAGCAGCGCCAGGCGCTGGATCGTCCAGTGGTCGACCATCAGGCCGAGCTTGGCCACAGGGACAGCGAAGCGGGCATCCGGCGTGGCCAGTCGCAGGTCGCACGACAGGGCCAGCTGCATGCCCAGGCCCATGCACGCCCCGGAGATGGCGGCGACGGTCGGGAACCGCAGGGCGGCCAGATCGTCGAGAGCCGCACGGAGCGCCCGCGTGAACGCCAGGTCCTCGAGCTCCTTGAGGTCGGCTCCGGCGCAGAACTGGTCCTGGTCTCCGGTGAGGACCAGCGCCCGCACCTGGTCCGCGGCCGCCCAGCGCACGCCGTCGTGAAGCTCGTCGAGGGCGGTGTGGTTGAGCGCGTTGCGCCGCTCCGGGCGCGAGATGGTCAGGCGCGCCACCGCGCCGTCACGGGAGTAGCTGACGATGCTCACGGCGTGGTGTGCGAGGTGCGGGGCGGGGTCCGGGCTGCGAACCGCGTCAGAGGCCCGGCTTCCAGATCATCAGGTAGAGGCCGACGATGAGGCACAGGTGCAGCCCGCCGGTCAGGCCCGGAACCGCCGAGGTCGATCCCTTCTCGTAGGCCCGGGCGATCAGGTACTGCAGGACGATGGCGACGATGACGACCAGGAAGGCGACCGAGATCCACATCTGGTCGAACTTGAACACCGCGACGTCCTGGACCTTGCTGGTCAGGATCAGCCCGATGCCGGCGAGGAACAGCACCACCAGCGCCGGCAGCTGGATCAGCTTGTTGACCTTGGCCAGCGCGGCGTCGTCGGTGTTGGCCCGCTGCAGCATGGGCTGCACGAAGTTGCCGCCGAAGGCTATGACCGCCGCCAGGATGTGGATGAGCAGCAGGATCTGGAACGCGGTGTTGTCGACCATGGCGCCGCAGCCTACCGGCGACGGCGACCGCCCTCGGGACCTCCGAGCCGAGACGGGTGCAGTCCCGGCCCCTTGCGCGGAGCCGGGCCCCGACCCAGGGCAGCCAGCGCGGAGCGGTAGTCGCCGGAGCTGCCCCGGCCGTGGTGACCGCTCGGCCGCCCCACCTCGTAGCGTCGCAGGATGCTGGCCACGACCAGTGCGAGCCCGACCAGGACCAGGACGTCGCCGATCGAGACGACCTGACCCCACGGCAGCGGGATCACATCGCCCAGGAACCCGAGGATCGACCCGTCGGCCGTGCGACCGCCGGTCAGGACCAGGGAGTCCACCTGGGCCTCGGTGACGATCCCGGCCGACACCAGCGCCGAGGTGCTGACCGGCATGCCCCAGTTGAGGACCGTCACCAGCAGGTTGAGCCCCAGCCCCGCGACCACCAGCACCATCCCGCCGATGCGCACGTTGATCACCGCGAAGGCCAGCAGCGCTGCGGTCGCCACGATCGACAGGAACGTCATCACCGGACCGGACCACGCCACGACGTCGACCAGGACGGTGAGCACGACTCCGCCGACGAGCGCCTCCCACAGCGGCGGGACCCACTCCCACAGGTTCGACAGCCGCCCACCCCAGTACAGCCCGAGGCCGACGCCGATCCCGATGGCGAGGAGGGTCGGGACGAGGGCCACCGCGGGAAACTAGCCGTCGGCCGGCTCCCGGAGCACCCCTAGGACAGGTTCGGGCTCCCGTCAACGGGTCGCGGTCCCCGATGACAGGAGCAGCGTTCCTGTTGTTCCCTCCTCGGAGCCGCCCGGACGGACCGGGCGGCCCGCACAGGAGGTGCTCACCATGGCCAAGCTCGGACTCGACCCGGAAGCGATGGCGGCTCTGCAGAAGCAACTGCAGGCCGACGCCGGGACGATCAACTCGCTGACCCGCAAGCTCGACGGCCTGCTCAAGTCGGCCTGGTGGGAGGGTTCGGACGCCACCAAGTTCCGCAGCGAGTGGGACGGCAACCACAAGGCGCAGCTCACCCGGGTCGCCGCCGCGCTCGAGG
>WBZP01001344.1_pt1 | contig 30591 bp, 33 predicted proteins | sample 5204301 | NCBI WGS metagenome assembly WBZP01 (sample SAMN12412401, study PRJNA552823) | activated sludge metagenome | isolation source: activated sludge from nitrification reactor of wastewater treatment plant... | place: USA: Pennsylvania | collected 2017 | reverse complement strand
AACGAGCCAACTGCAGCTGTCTTGGCCTATGGCCTCGACCAGAAAAAAGAGGAAAAGATCGCGGTCTTCGACCTCGGTGGTGGTACTTTCGACGTTTCCATCCTAGAACTCGGCGATGGCGTGTTTGAGGTTAAGAGCACCAACGGCGACACCCACCTTGGTGGTGAAGACTTCGACAACCGCATTGTCGACCATTTCCTGGAAGTCTTCAAGCAAAATGAAGGCATCGACCTACAGAAAGACAACGCTGCCCTCCAGCGCCTAAAGGACGAAGCCGAAAAGGCCAAAAAGGAACTTTCGACCACCACGCAGTACGAAATTAACCTGCCATTCCTAACCGCCGACGCCGACGGGCCAAAGCACTTCGAATACACGCTGACTCGCGCCAAGCTCGAAGAACTAGTTGCGGAACTCATCGAAAAGACCGCGGGTCCAGTCGAAAAGGCGCTTAAAGATGCCAAGCTCACTGTCAAAGACATTGACGAAGTGGTGATGGTTGGTGGTATGACTCGTATGCCAGCCGTGGTCGAAAAGGTCAAGCAAATCTTCGGTAAGGACCCTATGCAAGGCGTCAACCCAGACGAAGTTGTGGCTATCGGCGCAGCCATCCAGGGTGGTGTGCTGGCCGGTGATGTCAAAGACGTGCTCTTGCTCGACGTGACGCCACTGTCGCTGGGTATTGAGACCATGGGCGGTGTGAGCACCAAGCTTATCGAGCGCAACACCACCGTGCCAACCAGCAAATCTGAGACGTTTAGTACTGCGGCTGACAACCAGCCACAGGTAGAAATCCACGTCTTGCAGGGTGAACGCGAGTTTGCCAACGACAACAAGTCACTGGGCAAGTTTGTCCTAGATGGCATTGCACCTGCGCCACGTGGCGTACCGCAGATTGAGGTGACCTTTAACATCGACGCCAACGGTATTTTGAACGTGACTGCCAAAGACAAGGGGACGGGCAAAGAACAGTCCATTACCATCCAAAACTCTGGCAACATGAGCAAGGAAGACATCGAAAAGGCACAGAAAGAGGCCGAGGCCCACGCAGACGAAGACAAGAAAAAGCGTGAAGCTGTCGACACCAAGAACCAGCTCGAAAACGCCATTTACCAGGCCAAGAAAATGCCCGACGAGTTCAAGGACAAGATCTCTGATGAGGACAAGAAGGCCATAGAAACCGCTGTCGAAGAAGCTGAAAAGCACAAGGACGCAACCGACAAGGACGAGCTCGAAGCTGCCATCAAGGCACTGAACGATGTGCTCATGCCTATCGGTGCCAAGATGTACCAGCAGGCAGACGGGGATAAAACCTCATCTGATGGAGATGAATCCAAGGATGAAAAGTCCGACAAAAAGGGCAAAGACGACGGCCCAATAGAGGGCGAAGTCGTCGACGACAAATAAAGTAGTGTGAATCGCAGAAAAAGGCGCGTACATTCGCGCCTTTTTGAGTAAACTGCAAGCGATGCCTAAGCCAAAAGAATGCGAAGATGCTCATGGCTTGAAGAGTTGTATGTGGTAGAAATAATGCATGACAATTGAAAATATAGAAATCGTTGATGCCCTGAAGGGATTATTCGGAACGTCAGGCATAGCGTTTTGGTCTGTTGAGGGCGAGGGGCTTGCAGAGTGTAATAGAGATAGGAGCGGTGTAGTATTCAGCGCGCAGATGCGCGGGATTGAAGCTTTCGACATTGAAAAGAAGTGTGCAGTTATGGCTTTTGAAGCCTAGAGTCTTTTTTATGCACAGGAAGTTGGTGAGGTCACTGACACGCACGGTGTCATACTGTCGTGGCACAGTACCGAAAACCGTACGGCTACCTGTGGTATTGAGTTTGGGAGTGGCAAGGTGCTTGAGATTGGGTGGGTTGAGGGGGCTACACATCTGACAAGGGAGATCGATTTTGAACAAGAACAAGAATGGCAAAACCGGACTGTAGATGCAATCACGTTGTTAGCGCTACATGGACGAGAGAGTGAGCTCTAGCCAGCACCAGTTTCTATTCGTCTGTCTACCAAAAAATTTGTTGAACCACAATTGCCAGAAGGTTTCCGCCTAGGGAGATGTTGGGATATACTCAAGGCATAACTGGAGGGGTGAAATGGGATTTTGGCTATTTCTACTTGGGGTGTTAGTGCTGGTTTGGTGGAGTAGCTCGCGGAACAAACAGGCAGAAACGCCGCCGTATGTTATAAACCAGCAATGGATGGACTATTTGGCAGAGACCTACCGACAGGCCAAGAAGCCAGCCGAAAAGGCCCTACTACAAAAGCTACTCCAAGATCTTCTTGCTCAGGGCATGCCTGCACCGATTCAGCCCCTCGATGGTAGCTTTACACACGCCAAAAACGTCACCATGGCGACAGGGGTCACTGCTGAGGCCGGTGTGCAGACTCATCGGCTTTCGGAGCAGTCGGGCAATGTTGTAAACGAGCCAGCCCAGAGAACCCAGATTACTCGTGAGCCGATCGACAACGCCACCTTACTCCTGTATTTTGGGGCGTTTCTCTTCCTGGTGGCAGCGGGGCTTTTTGTGGCTTTGGCGGGCGAAAACGGCTCACTCAGGGTAGGCATTATTGCCGCCACCTCAATGGTGTTATATGGCGGTGGTTTATGGCTCTTTGGCACCAAGCCAAAGCTGAAAGTGCCAGCCTATACGTTTGTGGGGATGGGCATGATGCTCGCCCCGCTTGCAGGTCTGGCCGCATATGCGTATGTTTTCAAAGACAGCGGGTCAAGGGTCTGGCTGGTTACGTCGATGGTTTGTGCGGCTTTGTACTCGCACGCGCTACGGACACTAAGGCACCCACTGCTTGAGTATATTTTGCTGGGCACTTTTGTGTCGCTTTTCGAGTCGAGTGTGTCAATCTTGCAGTTGCCAGTTTACTACTATGGATGGGCGCTTACCGTGGTTGCGCTGGTGTTCACTGCTTGGCAAATTGCCCACAGACAGTCACTAGACCTCGACAGGCCAAACCCACTCATATCCAATATCTTGGTACCAGCTTCGATAGGCGCAGGGCTTTATGGTCTACCGACGTATGGCAGTTGGCAGGTAGGCGTTTCCCTCGTGTTGGCCGCAGTGTACTATGCGCTTCAGGCTTGGAGAACCTCAGACGAGACAAGGCAAGTTACAGCCGTGCTCTCCCAGGTGGTGGGGAGTGCTGGTGTAGCCGTGTTGGCATATCAGGTTGACTACCAGTATGCACACAGTGGTTTGGCCCTGGCGGTGTGTGGGCTTGTGGCGGTAGCACTCTGGCAGTGGTTGAATGAGGCGGTTCGCTTCAACGCGACAACTCTAGGTGTGGCGCTGATGTTCGTAGGTATGTGTATGGCTTGGCAGAACCCGAGTGTACAGCTGGGTCTTGCTGTTGCAACTGTTTTGGCAAGTCTGTGGATGTGGCTTCGGCAAAATCGCCCAGATCTGTACGGAGCGGGCGGGCTTGTAGCGTTGACTATCCCATACCTGTACGGACTGCAGTTGGCAGAAGGAGGCGTGAGTAGGCCGACATTAGCTCTGCTAGTTGCTGCGACGACCGGCGTGTTTGTAGCGTTTTTCTATGGAGTGCGAAAGTCTCAATACGACACTGAAGCATGGCGCAATGCGCACCGTGTTGTGGCCTCTATACTTATGCTGGCAGTACTAGTGACGATTTTAGGCGCAAGTGCCTGGCAGGTGCTCGCAACAGGTGTTGGACTTGCCGTCTTGGGTCTCGTACTGCACAAAAGCGACGAGCAGTACAACTTCTGGCTGACGGTAAGTGTCATTGTGGCGCTGGCACCAGTCTTCTTCACCTGGCATGACACGCGAGTATTCTTGGCAAGTGTACTGCTGGCTTGGGGTTGGTGTGTGGCGCTGGCGCTTGAGTACCGTGTTGAAGTTGCTCGTTGGTTTGGTAGCGCGGCCTGGCTACTTTTGCCAGTTGCTATTGCCCATCATTGGACCTGGCTTCAGAGCGCCAACTGGTATGCAACGGGTTATCTTGTAAGTATGATCGGGTTTATTTTAGCTCGGTCCATTGCCAAATCTCGCCTGAGCAAGCTCGCCCTACCACTGGCAGACCTCGAAAAACGGCTGAAAAGCGAAAGTTGGTCCTATGTGGTTGGGTATAGTGTGTCGGGGGCTGTGGCTTACATCGTAGCGCTTGATGGTGTGTGGTTCTTACCAGTGATTGTGGCGATGGTAGTTGCTTCAGCTGCCTACATCGTTTCTCGAGTGGTTGAGCGAGCGCCAGAAATTATGGCCGTGGTGCCATTCCTTTTGCAGGCGGGCATATGGGCCGTAGACTATAACGACGCATATACGTCATGGCTCGTTGCAATCAGCGCTTTGGTTGTGGTAGCTCTGTATGGGCTGTCGCTTGCAAAAGGTCGTGCTAATGACGGCACGTACAATGACTTTTTAGGCAAGTCTGCGCAATGCTCAGCATGGATTGCTCCTCTGTCGGTGCTATTTGTGGACACAACAGTCTGGAGTATGCCAGTTTCACTTATTGTTGCTGGGGGACTTCTCCTGCATTTTGTGTGGCCACGTAGCCAAAACGAACGCGAGTTTGCGGGGGCTGTGGCAGTGGTCGGTATGCTGTGGCTTACTTACTTCTTGGGAGTGCGCGAATTGCAGGCCTACACTCACAGCTTTGGCGCTTTGTTCGCCCTGTATGCGTGGTGGCGCGCAAAGCGCGGAGAACAAGAACCTAAAGATGCTTACACCATTGCAGCGTTGACTGCAGTAACAGTGCCACTTGGCATGCAACTTCTGTCAGGTGGTATCGGTGGAGTCTACGGTTGGTGGTTCCTCGGCGAGCAAGTGGCAATTATGCTTCTCGGTATGGTGCTAAACAGTAAGCTCGTTACTCGCTGGGGCTTGTACGTGGCTGTTGGGGCCGTGTTGTATCAGTTGCGTGCGCTTGCTTGGTTGGCGCTTGCGGTTTTGGCGATGTTCCTGATTGGCCTGGCGGTGTATCAAATCCAGAAATCCGATCGATAACTACTAAGCCAAACGCAAGGGGGTTGCTAGCACTCTTGATATCTGAGTGCTAATTCCCTATACTATTTGCAGATATGAGCAAGCGAGATTACTACGAAGTTTTGGGCGTGGCGAAGGGTGCCAGTGCCGACGAAATTAAGAAGGCCTTTCGGCGCAAAGCTGTCGAATTCCACCCAGACAAAGAGGGTGGCGACGAAGAGAAGTTCAAAGAAGTCAACGAAGCCTACGAGGTACTGAAAGACCAGCAAAAGCGTCAGCGCTACGACCAGTTTGGTCACGCTGGAGTTGGTGGCGCAAGTGGTGGCGGTGGTAATCCGTTTGAGGGCTTTGGTGGTTTTGGAGGTCAAGGCGGCCAGCATTTTGAGTTTAACTTTGGTGATGGTGGCCTCGGCGACCTGTTTGGCAGTTTTTTCGGTGGTGGCCCAACTGGTGGACAAGGTCGACAAAAACGGGGTCACGATGTCGAGGCTGCCATAGAAATTAGCTTCGAAGAAGCCATCTTTGGCACCGAAAAGACTATTCGCCTAAACCTGGAAGACACCTGTAGCCACTGCAAAGGCACCACTGCCGAGCCTGGTTATGAACTCAAGACTTGCGACACCTGTAAGGGTAGTGGCCAGGTCGTACAGGCCATGCGCACGGTGTTCGGCAATATCCAACAAGCAGCTGTTTGCCCCACGTGCCACGGCCAGGGCAAAACACCGGAAAAAGACTGCTCGGTTTGCAAAGGCAAAGGTGTGGAGCGCAAAGCGCAGGATATCAAACTCAAAATACCGGCAGGGGTTGACGACGGCGCCACTATACGTCTGCGAGAACACGGTGAGGCGATTGCACATGGCCCCAAGGGCGACCTGTATGTGCACATTCGGGTCAAGGCGCACAAACGTTTCACGCGCGAGGGCGACCTAATCTTGAGCGATGAGCACATTAGCATGGTTGACGCCGCTCTCGGCGTCGAGATAGACGTGGAAACAGTCGATGGCATGGTCCGCATGAAGGTTCCGGCTGGCACCCAGAGTGGCACGGACTTTAAGCTGTCTGAACATGGCGTGCCACACTTACGTGGCGGGGGCCGCGGCGCTCATATTGTGACGGTTGTCGTCGAGACACCAACCAAGCTTTCCGGCGAACAAAAGGAACTGCTGGAACAGTTCAAAACCGCCAAAAAACACGGCTTCTTCAGCTAAATATTGCAAAATAAGCAAAAGTAGTGTATAATGCTATTGTTGTGACAAACATAGAAACAATAAAATCCATTCAGGAAGATTTCAGTACCCACCCTCTGTCTAGTGTCGAGGAGTATGCTCGCTACGGAGTTGAGGGAGCCCCACAAGTAGCAAAAGAAGATCGCCAAAAGGTCTTCAGGAATTTTGTAGAAGGTGATCAGCCGTGGATTGACGCCGAGCTACCACTTATCGATCCTACAGAACTTAAGGAGTCAGAAATAATCTATCAAGCGCTTTTGGGGCGTATTGAAGTAAGCGAAGCTAGCTCTGGCGAGACAGAGGAATCAGCACTCCAATATGAGCGGGTAGCGAGGAAGCTAGCAGAAGTATACCGCCAAAAGGAGGCTCTCAGGACGCTCGAGAGTGGTCGCGAAGACAGACAGCACCTCTCTAGGGAACGAGCGGGTCATATGTCACAAGAACTACGGGGTGGGGAAGTTGATCAACCTGCCTTTCAGGCGCTTCTGGCAGAAAAACTTCAGCTAGTTCTTGACTCACTTATGTCTACAGACACACTCAGGCAACAATTGAGCAAAGAATACCTCGACATTATTGGCATGAGTGCAGAGGACGCAGGATCGTTTATCGAGCACGCTCCTAAACTAGCTTCGTATGAACGTACTGAGGAGACGGACGCAAAGCTCAGGAAGGTGCTCGTCGGTATCTACCCCGATTTAGTATCTGTCATGGAACCTTTTCGCTCGCAAGCTCCGCTCAAAGCCAGTGAAGCTACACCGGTTTTCCAGGCGGCACTTGAGGCCGTAGGCTTGGGGGCAAAGGGCTGGAATGCAAGACTAATATCTGGCTCAAGCGCAAAGGCCAGCACAAGTTCGATAGAACAAAAAGAAATAACTTGGGGTGAAGGCCGCGCAGACTTTGATAGATGGAAACGCATAGAGACTCCTGTTCATGAGGCATTTCACGCTGTACGTAAGACGAACGCTTCTGAGCAACCAGATCCAAAAAAACGTCAAAAAGCACCAGGCGTGCGGGCCTTTGAAGAAGGATTTGTTGATGCACTTGCTCAGATAGTGTCTGGGCGAAGGCCCGTTATTGGTAAGTTGCACTACATAAATCAGGGGCTTCTCTTTGGGAAAGATATAGACAACACGAATGCCTTGAGGCGCACGGCCCGTGATATTTATGAGCTTGAGTGGCGCGCATTAGCCCTTGGTCACGTAGGTGAGATAACAGAACAGGTTATTGCTGATAAAAAGCAGTCAGCACGGGTCGATACCTATCGTGCCACTCGTGGTGGTCCGGACGCGACCGACCAAAGTTACTTCAATGGTAGCCGTATTGTAAATCCTTGGTTGAATAAACTTGCAAGCCTGCCTCCAGAAGAAGCGGATGTAATTTTGCGTTGGGCATTGTCTGCTGTCTTTGACCCGACGAATGAGGACGATGTCCGAGTGTATGGCCCATATCCCACTTCACAAAATCACGCAACCTCGTCATAATGTTTGCAAATGAATAGCCATAAGCATAATCAACACGGCCTTATAACTATGGAGGTTATGATTCTACTTGTTATTGCGGTCGTAGTGTATTTCGTATATCGGCAGGTCTTAAAGGCTCAAGGATAACGTGGAGCGTTATTTGCGCAACCAATGGTTTATTGAGACAATGAGCAAATGAAAAATTACAAACGAGTCTTAATGCTCTATGCAACTGAGACAGAACCATTCCTAACATATAATTTAGACTTTGTGAAAAGGCTAAATGCGGAGCTAGAGCCCAAGGGCATACTGGTTGAGGGTCACAATTTTCACGACTTACGGCTAGATTTTGAAAATGGTGCGATGCGAGCAAGACTTGTGAGTAGTGGCGAAGATATCGCTGAATTTCAACACGTTTTTTTCAAATCGTACTTTCGCTATATCGAGCAGGCAACGGCATTAGGTGAGTATTTAAGAGCCAAGGGCATTAGCTATACCGGGCAGGAAATCAGTGAGTATATCGCACAAACCAAGCTTACGCAGTTTGCGCGCTTGGCTCTCGGAGGCGTGCCGATTGCGCCAACGACCTACATGAGTATGGAGCACTATGAAGCTCACTTTTCAGAGCTGGAAGCTACCTATGGCCTGCCGTTTATTTTCAAAGCTATTGATGGGGCCTGCGGGAAGGACAACTATCTTATTTCGTCTGAAGCCGAATTTTCTGTGGCGATAGCAGAGAATCCTGAAGGACGTTTTGTAGTGCAACCATTTATAGAAAACGATTCCGACTTGCGCGTACTCGTGATTGACTATGAGGTAGCGATGGTCATTCATCGTCAGCGTCAAGGTGACACACACCTTAACAATACATCTCAAGGGTCCGAAGCGAGACTTATCCCAATCTCGGAGCTAAATAGTACTCATGCACGCTTAGCAATACAAGCGGCAAAGTTAATGAAGCGCGACAAGGCCGGAGTAGACCTAATGATAGATCTGTCGAACGGAAATCCAATCGTACTTGAAGTAAACGCCAGCCCGCAAGCAAGTACAGGGGCCTTTACAGAGGAGAAGGACGAGATATATTGCAAATACTTCGAAAAAGTGGTAAAATAAAACAATGACTAGCGCCAAACCAAAGAAGCCATTAACGATCATTGGGCGTGCCGAGAAGATTAGCTTGCCTGATTTCGGACAAATCAATATCCCCGCCAAGATAGACACAGGGGCTGATAGTAGCTCAATCTGGGCAAGCAACATTACTGAGGACATGAGCGGCTTGGAGTTTACGCTATTTGCGCCGAACTCAGAATTCTATAGTGGCGAGTCTATACGGGTAGACAAGAAGGACTACACCATTACACGCGTTGAGAACTCTTTTGGGCAGAGGGAAAATCGCTACAAGATAAAACTTAAGATAGGTGTCAAGGGAAGGGTTGTGCGAGCCTCATTCACATTAGCCGATCGTGCAGAGAAAACATACCCAGTCTTGCTGGGTCGGAGGCTTCTGAAGGGAAAGTTTCTTGTTGATGTACATGAAGGCGAACCGCTAGTAGAGGCAGAGGCGGCCAAGACCGAGATTATGAGCCAAGAGATTGACACTGGTATAACGCAGAAGTTGGGCAAGGCATCTTCACCTTTAAAGATTGCTATCTTGTCCAAGGGCACGCTGAACTACACAACCAAGCGCCTGCGTGAGGTTGCAGAAGCGCGTGGTCATAGGGTACAGGTTATCAATTATGCAAAATGCTATATGACAATGGAGAAGGGTAAGCCAGTTGTGTATTATAAAGGCAAAATTCTCCCTAAATTTGATGCCATTATCCCTCGAATCGCCCAGAGTTACACCAAATATGGGACGGCAGTAGTACGTCAGTTTGAGATGCAAGGTACATTTACGACTGCAAGCTCTATGGCCATCAATCGGTCACGGGATAAACTGCGTTCCTATCAGATTATGGCTCGACAGGATGTGGGCATACCGAAAACCGTCTTTGCGCGAGAAACTGCCAATCTCGAAGAGATTGTAGATTTGGCTGGTGGTGCACCGGTGATAATTAAGGTAGCTCGTGGTACGCACGGTAACGGCGTCGTCTTGGCGGAAACGAAAAAGGCAGCCAAAGCTGTAATGCAGGCCTTTTACGTTGAGGGTGTGAACTTTATTGTGCAAGAGTTTGTTGCAGAATCGGCTGGGGCCGATATTCGGGCTCTCATTGTGGGTAACCGGGTTGTGGCAAGTATCAAAAGGCAGAGTCTAGATGACGATTTTCGCTCAAACACACACCAAGGTGGCATTGGCCAGAAGGTAACTTTATCCGAAGAAGAGAAGAAAACGGCAATTCGGGCTGCTAAGGCAATGAACCTTCCAATATGTGGCGTTGACATGATGCGCTCCAAAGATGGCCCCAAGGTGCTCGAAGTGAACAGTAGTGCTAGCATTAAGACACCAGAGCTTATTACAAAGCGTGATGTTGCGACAAAAATTATCGAATATGTCGAGCGTAACGCAACCGCACGACGCAAAAAAGACAAAGTTGGCGCATAGTTTTCTAAGGCCTGTGGCATAATATTGCTTATGGTCGGCCTACTATTATTTGCTGGTCTGGCAATTGTTCCGATTTTGCTCGTGGTGCTGTTTCGCGCAAATGGCACCACGGCATTTTTGAGTGTGTGTCTCGGTTATCTTTTGGCTCACTTTGTGTCTGCGGACATTGTTGAGGGGCTGGCCCTATTCGTGAAGCTCGACAAACTGATTGTGGGGGATTACCTACAGCTCGCTTTGTTAGTGCTACCCGTGCTGCTGGTACTCATCTTCAGTAAGGGGAGTTTTCATGGTGGCGTGAAGAAGTTTGTACATATTCTGCCGGGAGTGGCGGCTGGACTACTTCTGGCGCTACTGGCCGTAGAGTTTATGCCAAAGGCGATGCAAGCGGACGTAAAAGCTTTTCAATACTGGCGTACCATGAGTAACCTACAGACTGGAATTGTGCTTTTTGGTACCTTTTTTGGCCTTACGCACCTGTTTTTAGATAGGCCAAAACACGAGGGCCACGGGAAGAAGCACGGAAAATAGGTTCGTGTGCACTTGACCTTTCGTTGTACAATAAGCATAAGAGGAAAGTGCGCTATGCCTAAAAGCAGAACACTAAGATTACTATCTATTTTTATCGCCTGTATAATCGGCATATCGGCCGTTCAGCCAAGCTATGCCCTAAGCGAAGTTGCGCCCTTTTTCAATAACCCGCAAGGCTCAGCCACACAAAAGGCTAATATTCGCACGCAACTTCGTAACAATATTCGCCAAGCGAAGAAAGGCGACTATATTCGGATTGCCTCGTTTGCCTTTCACGATCGTACGACCAAGAATCTGCTCGTTCGCGCACACAAGCGAGGTGTAAAGGTGCAAGTCATCGTTAGTGTAACCAGTCGATATGGTGTTGACCAGCAAATAAAGGAGCTGCAAAAGCTCTTGGGTAGTGACGTTACCAAAGGGGATAAATCCTGGGTTGTTATTTGTAAAAAGGCTTGTCGTGGAGGGCCCGAGAGTCTTGAGCTGCACTCTAAGATATATCTCTTCTCGCGCAATAAAGTCGCGTATGTCGGTTCAGCAAATCTGACGAACGTAGCCGTAAGCAATCAGTGGAACGAGATGATACGCGTGCGGAATGACGGAGTGTACAACGAGCTACTGACAATCTTCAATGAAATGAAGCTTGATAAAAAAGCGGAAGTACGTGGTCCGTATCGGAATGGAAAGTATCAAATAATTTCATACCCTAGGAATGTAACGCGCCAAAATGACCATTTGCTCGACGATTTGGAAAAGGTGCGTTGTAGTGGCGCAACAGGTAGGTCGGGGATTGATGGGCATACGGTCGTGTACATTAGCCAGTACGCGTGGTCGGGTACAAGGGGTGTATACCTTGCGGAGAGGGTAGCCGAGATGCATGCAAATGGTTGCAAGGTTTTTATAGTGCTCGGGGAAGAGCCTGGAGATGCAGTTGATAGGGAGCTAAAGGGTGTGCCTAAGCTGAAGTACGACCCCTTGCGCGGAGCCCCGTACAACCACGAAAAATGGATGGCAGTATCTGGACGTTTCGGTGACCAAACGGAGAAGTACATGCTTTGGACCGGGTCGCTGAACTGGACGGACAGAAGCGAATTGCGCGATGAGATAAGCGTTCGCGTTGATGGCGACAGGGCTATGTTTAGCAAGTATGAAGCTCGGATCAAGCAACTGAAAGCAAAGTACAACAAAGCCTCTTCTCACAGGATCATGCTCGGAGAGGACTAGGTGTAGCCTGCGCTACCCGTTCCCACACTTTTTAAGCAGTCTGTAGCAGTTGACTTTTGGTCGAAAAAATAGATAATGTAAGGAGTTAATTGCCCCTCAAGGTTGTTTGCAACCCTCAAAATCCTAGCCCAAGGAGCAGAGCGACTGAATAGGATTTTGCGAGCAGGAACAAGGCAAGGCCACTAAGTTCCGACGAGGGCCCGTAGCTCAGCAGGTTAGAGCAGCGGCCTTTTAAGCCGCGTGTCGTGGGTTCGAATCCCACCGGGCCCTCCAAATAAAACACCCACCTTCTGGTGGGTGTTTTATTTGGTAGTTCCGGATGGGATCCGAACCAGAAAATTACGAAGCAATTTTTGGGTTCGGCATAGCGAACGGCAGAAAAGAAAGCACTGCAAAGCAGTATTTTCTTTTCGAAGTGAGCGGAGGAGGTCGAAGGCCGATATACCACTAGGTTCGAAAACCAACGGCGCATGAGCGAAGCGAATCATTCCACCGCATTTGACAACTGACTGACATGAATAAGGACAAACGCCCCACACGCCCACTACATGCTAAAATACCGTCATGAATGATCAGAACTACTATCGGGTGAGTGTGAAGGGGATTGTGTTTGACGAGCAGGGGCGCGTGCTTCTGAGCAGGGAAGAGAACGACAAATGGGAAATACTTGGTGGTGGGCTTGACCATGGCGAGGATCCTATAACCTGCCTCAAGAGGGAGATCAGCGAAGAGGCAGGCCTAGAAGTCACATACATCTCGCCACAACCAATCTTTTTTTTGACTTGTCCAAGACTTGGTGCAGATACGTTTGTAGCGAACGTTATATATGAAATACGGCTCAAAAACCTGGACTTTACCCCGTCTGAGGAGTGCCAGGAGCTACGCTTTTTCACCCCCCAAGAAGTGCGAGCCCTCGGCGAAAAGGCCTACCCAAACATTACAGCTCTAGGCAGACTACTCCCGTAATGCTCATGGTTGGATGTTTGTAAACTGGTAGAGTAAGCGTGTATGAATCGCTTTAGCGCGCCTAGGTGGGGTGTGCGAATTTCGCACAGCATGGTGGGTATTTTGTGGTGCGCTGCGTTCCTGGCAGGTTTGGGCCTGGCGAGGCTAGAGCCGAGTATCTCAAACTGGTGGGCAGTTATTTTACTAGTTTGGGCAATGGTGCTTCGGCGCAGGTTCCGTTTGGCCTACGTTCTGCTGGCGATGACGAGCATGTTGCTCGTCGGCATTTGGCGCGGGGAGGGTTTTATGCAGCGGATGGCACCATACGGCCAACTGGCTGACAGGAAAGTAACGTTCGTGGCCAAGGTCGATACCGATGCTGTGTATGGTAAACAAAAACAGTTGAGTTTTATTGTTCGGTCGGTCAGCTTTGAAGCACCTATGCGCGCAACGCCCCCCGGGGCAATAAAGGTGAATGGCTTTGGCGAATTGGCAATTTATAAGGGGGATGTAGTGCGTGTTGAGGGCAAGCTAAGACAAACTCGTGGCTCAAACCAGGCTACCATATATTTTGCACAGATACAGCGTGTTGGGAGCTCGACCAACCTCGTTAACGACACTGTTCGGCGTTTTACAGCCGGTGTGCAAACGGCCTTACCCGAGCCGGCAGCCTCCTTTGGCATGGGGTTACTAATTGGCCAGCGCACAACATTACCCCAGGAGCAACTCGACGCCCTTAAGATGGTAGGCCTCATGCACATTGTAGCCGTGAGCGGATATAACCTGACGATTATTATTGGTTTTGCTAAGCGCATGTTACAAAAGCGCTCCAAACGCATGACGATGCTTGTGGCGGTGGGCTTAATGGTGCTGTTCTTGGCATGCACAGGTATGAGCGCAAGTATAGTCCGGGCAAGCGTAGTGAGTGGTCTAGGCCTAATGGCGTGGTATGTTGGTCGCAAAGTCCGCCCAACACTGCTGATTTTGCTCGCAGCCGCTTTGACTGCGGGAGTTTACCCGGTGTACGTATGGTCGGATGTGGGGTGGTATCTTTCGTTTCTGGCATTTTATGGCATACTGGTGCTCGCGCCGTTAGTTTTTGATCGCTTTTGGAGACAGCGCACACCTCACGCCCTAACGGCCGTGGCCGTAGAAACTTTGTGCGCCGAGCTCATGACGTTGCCACTACTTTTATATGTGTTTGGCCAATTTTCTACAGTTGGTCTTCTGGCAAATGTACTGGTAGTTATTTTTATCCCGCTTGCCATGGCGCTGACATTCGTTGCTGGCCTGGCGGGTTGGCTCGTACCGGCCGTGGCTGGCTGGCTTGCTTGGCCAGCGTACATCTTGTTGACGTATATGCTGGATATTGCAAAACTCCTCAGTAGTTTGCCTCACGTTTTTACCACTGGAGCGTATATACGTTTGCCAGATATGATCGCGCTCTACGGGATATTGTTTGGGCTTGTATACATTCTGACGCGTCGCAAAGCCTGGTACGCACTTTGGTACAATTTCTATGCTGAGACTAAGTAACCAGGTATACTAAAGACACTTATGCACGATCGAGAGAAGTTACAGGCATACGCTCCACTGATCCAGGCTGGTTCACGGCGCAGTTTTTCCAAACGCCGGACTATCTTATTTCAGGGTGAGGTCCCGCGAAACGTACAGTTTATCGAAAGCGGAATAGTTAAGGTCTACGGCATAACTAACGGCGGAGATCAGCGCACAATCACCATGCTGACTACTGGAGACATCTTCCCAATGTCGTGGGTTTTCGGCAAATCGAACGCCGCTATGTACTACTACGAGGCGGTAACAGATTGCACAATCTACTCCATTGACCGTAAAGCCTACGACGATATCTTGGCCAAGGACCACGCCGTCAAGGACACGATTTACCACAACTATCTGTCGCACTACATTACTGCAACTATGCACATCTATGCCCTCGAACAAAGCCACGCCCAGGATAAACTTAACTACATCCTACAGTGTTTAGTTGCGCGCTTTGGCGTCAAACAGCCCAATGGCCTACATAAGGTCGAGTTACGCTTGAGCCACCAAGATATCGCCGAAATGGTAGGGATTACTCGTGAGACCACTGCGGTGGAGTTGCACAAGCTGAAGAAAAAAGGCTACATTGACTACCAAAAGTTCACCTACTCTGTCGACCTGGAAAAACTCGTGCGAGTTATGGGCGCAGACGAGTTCGAAAACCTCAACCTATCCTAGGCGTCTAACAGTGGTAAGACTGGCGCATTTGTGGTAAAATCGCAGTAAGAAAGCTAGCGATTGGAGGTTAGGTATGAGTGGACACAGCAAGTGGTCGACGATTAAACGGCAAAAGGGCGCAAAGGACGCAGCTCGGGGCGCAGTTTTTACGAAACTAGGTAATGCCATAGCGATTGCGGCGCGCAGTGGTACCGACCCAGACACTAACTTTGCTCTGCGTTTGGCAATGGACAAGGCCAAGGCCGCCAATATGCCGGCAGCCAACATCCAGCGTGCCATAGACCGCATAAAGGACAAAGACGCTGCCCAGCTACAAGAGGTGATGTATGAAGGGTATGGCCCGGGTGGCGTAGCAATACTCGTTGAGGTTGCCACGGACAACATTAACCGCACGTACCCCATGGTCAAACTAGCCTTTTCAAAGCATGGTGGTAACATCGCCGAAAAAGGTGCAGTGGCTTTTCAGTTCGATCACAAAGGTATGATTCGCGTAACCGCTACTGGCGATGAGTTTATGCTCCAGGCGCTCGATGCCGGCGCTGAAGATGTACAGGAAGAAGATGGCGAATCATTAGTCTACACTGCGCCGACCGATCTCGCAAAGGTGCGAGATAGCCTGAAGGCTCAGGGGCTGCAGATTACCGAGGCCGAGCTGACATACGTGCCAAATACCACCATCGAAATCACCGACGAAGCAACGGCCGGTAAAATCATGCGCCTAATGGACGCGCTCGAAGACCTCGACGACGTCGCCAACACGCATGTCAACTTCGACATCGACGAAACTATCGCAGCAAAGCTGGGCTAACCACTCACCCCAACTGTGTGGTACTATTACGGCATGAAGACATTGAAAAGACTATTTTTTAGCTTGCTAGTATCGTTTTTGCTTGCGGGGGCGCTTGGCTTGGGCATACAGACTTCCCAGAAGTATGATGTACGCGAAGGTTTTGCCTACGGTCCGCCGACCAACCAGCAATATACCGCCGAAAAAGGCACCTTTAGCATTAAGCGTTACGGCTTTCCTGCTACTTACAAAGAAGTGCAGCATGTTGTGCTCGAAACCGGCACCGACACCAACTACGAAAGCAAACCTTTTACTTTTTGGCTAGCGGTAGTCAATGTTGTGTTCTGGATGAGCCTGCTGGTTGCGATTTTGTCGCCTGTTTCCATCTTTTTCCGACCGAAAAAACGCACCAAAGACTCAAATGAAGATGAACCAACAGAGGAAAAAGTAGCTAACGAGGCGAAATAGCTATGCGGATACTGGGTATTGACCCCGGTACCGGCATACTGGGCTTTGGCGTTATAGACATCGTGAAGGGCAAACCAAAACTGGTAGACGCCGGTGTGGTGAAGACGCCGGCTCACACTCCGCTCGACGAGCGCCTCGAAGATATATTCGACTCACTTACGGAAATCATTGCGCAGACAAAGCCCGATGTTATGAGCATAGAAAAGCTGTTTTTTGCCCAGAATGTGACGACCGCGATTAGCGTTGCCCACGCTCGGGGCGTAGCAATGCTCACGGGCCGACAGGCTAAACTGTCCGTGCACGAATACACGCCACTACAGATCAAACAGACGCTCACTGGCTATGGTCGCGCCGATAAAAAGCAAATGCAAGAAATGGTGCGTATGCAACTAAATCTCCGCGAAGCTCCCAAGCCTGACGACTGCGCCGATGCGCTCGCTACAGCGCTGACACACTACTATATGACCCGCGAACGGTAACTAAGAGTTGTCGTGATGATGCTTGTGGGCACCAGTGGTAACTGGTCCAGAGTTTTGGGGATTCGGCCAGCCTTTTTTGGCGATCGGGCCGTGAGCGTTTGCGGAAGTTTTACCAGTTGAACCTGGGGCAACCTCTGGAATCATGGTCGCCTTGTTGAAACTATCTTGCATCATGCCGACCCAAATTGGCATGGTTATGCCCATGACCCAGGTGACGACGTAAACTGCATAACTCCAGCCGAGCTGGACATAGTTGTTGGTTGCGGCCGAGGCCGCTTTGCAGTACTGGTACATCCAGTAGAGCGGGTAAAACGTCGCAAAAACATACAGAAGGGATATAACAACCATGAAGCCGGGAGAAAACGAAGTGTCCGAACCCTCTCTGAGGCCCCCCGTTACTGCCGCAATGAGCATTACTTGAATAATCAACAGAACAGGCAAGAACAAGGTCCACATGCTTGGTATTTTTTGGCCATAGCGCATAAGATCCTTCTTTGTATAGTAGAGCCAAAATAATGCGTATATGCCAAGGGTAACAATCGTGAGTAAGACAACTGAGGCAACTGAACGTTTTTTCATAATTTCTCCTTGGCCACAGTGTACGCTATCTGTAGCATAGTTTGCAACGCCACCTACCACCAGGAGAGTTGCTAGAGGTCAGACCTCTAGCACTCGGTATCAAGTTGCTTTGAATTTGCAAGCTCCCACTTGAGGTCGTCGAGTGAACGCTTATATCCTTCATAATCTGAAACGAAGCTAAGATAATCAGTACCATTTTGAAACATGCTCAATATATTCTGTGGGTTGAGCCATTCTGTCTCTGCTTCTCCTGTGTAAAATCGAATACTTGAGTATGGGTAGGTGCGCCAGTTTTTTGGATTTAGGTGAATGTATCGTGTAATGTGGATAAAGTAACTTTCTGAACTTACGCGAGACGCAAGATACCGACTTTGAAACAAGGGCCCAAACCGAGTGTGACGCTTATTGAAATAGGTAGTGTAGCTAGCGAGCAGAGACTTCATGAACTCTTGCATCGCTGTTCTGTCGTGCTGTTGTACGAAAAGGTGGATATGGTTGTCCATAAGGCAGTAGCTTAAGAGAGTCAGTCTACCGTAGTAGTGGGGGTATAAAACACGTGCTTTGCTTTTAGCTGGCCGGACGGATAGATAGCGTTTGAAGAGGCTTAGGAAAAAAAGACGATCGTCCTCGTCCAAAAATATATCTCGTTTATCGATCCCCCTAGTATAAATGTGGTAGTAACCATTGGGGTCGTAGTCTTTGTATGCATTCCTCACGGGCATGACTCACAGTATATGCTAGAGGTCTGACCTCTAGCAAGTCAGAAATGTGAGATTATATAGGCATGATTGTAAGTTTGCGTGGTGTCGTTGAGAAATCTTTACAAGGTGTAGTGCTGGATGTTGGTGGTGTGGGTTATGGCGTGAGCGTGACGGCCGAAGACTACGGCAGGCTTGCCGATGGCAAAGAAGCCAAACTGTTTATTTATGAGCATATACGCGAGCAGGGTTATGACCTGTTTGGGTTTTCGGCGCCAGATACCAAGCATCTTTTTGAACAGTTATTGGGCGTAAAGAACGTCGGGCCGAAGGTGGCCATGGCGGTGCTCGACATTGGTTCTGCACCCGCAGTGCGTGGTGCCATAGCCAGTGGTGATGTCAAAATGCTTCAGAGCGCCAAAGGCGTTGGTAAGCGTGCTGCCGAGCAGATTGTCGTGGAACTACGTGACAAAGTTGGTCTGGTGACGACTATGGGCGCCGAAGATGTGGTGCTAAGGCCAGGCGTAAACACCGGCGACGAAGCCGTCGAAGCGCTGATGGCGCTTGGCTACACTGCGGCAGACGCCAGCAAAGCCCTGAGCGGCATTGACCCATCCCTATCCCTAGAAGATCGCATAACAAAAGCCCTGAAAGGATAAACAATGATTGTAATTACCGGCGCGAGTGATGGTTTGGGCAAAGAGCTTGCCAGGGTATACAAAGAAGCTGGCAAAACGGTTGTAAACGTATCTCGGAATCAGTGTGAGTTCGCGGAACACGATTTGCTCCACGACCTAACAGTCACGAGTGAAGTAGCGCAGGCGGTGCAAGAAATATCGGCGCTTGCAGAGCCACTTGATGCAGTTGTGAATTGTGCCGCCATTATGTCTATACAGGCGCTTGGTACTATTACGGATGACGAAGTCACAAGAGTGTTAGATCTAAACATTAAGGCTGCCATTCTACTTATTTCCGGTCTAGCAGAGCGTATACAGCAGGATGGCTCAGATATTATTAACGTATCTTCTACAGTCGGCACCAAAGGGTATGAGGGACAGGCTGCCTATGGGGCTTCTAAGTGGGCAATGCGTGGTTTCTCCGAAAATCTGCGAGCCGAGTTCAAAGGAAAAAAACCACGTGTGATTAGTTTTTGCGTGGGCGGGATGCGGACAAACATGGGCGTCAAGATTGGCAAGCCCTTGACTGACCCAGAAAACTGGATGGACCCGCGTGCTATAGCAATCTTCATGAAGCAAATTCTCGACCTTCCCAAGAATGCTGAAGTTTCAGAGATAATCATTAACCGGAAATAACTAGCACTATGCAAGTAATAAAGCTGAATGATGGGTATGAGATCCCGCAGGTGGGGTTGGGGCTGTGGCAGATTAAGGACGAAGTGCAGTTTGACGAGGCATTTCGGGTAGCATGGGAAGCGGGATATAGACACTTCGACAGTGCGCAGGTGTATGGTAACGAGCAAATGCTCGGGAATGCCATACGTAAAATGGGGATAAATCGAGAGAAGTTATTTGTAACAACCAAGATAGCTGTACAACAAATTGCGCTTGGAAGGGCCAAGGGGAGCCTGAGTAAATCTTTTGAAAGACTGCAACTAGACTACATTGACTTAGTTCTACTGCATTTTCCAGCTCTTGTAGGAAGAAAGAAGGCGTGGCAGGCACTGGAAGAGTCGAAGGCAGAAGGCAAAGTTCGCTCGATTGGCGTTAGCAACTATACTATCCGGCACTTGGAGGAAATGAAAAAGTACGCCCGAGTTATGCCCGCCGTAAACCAGGTAGAACTGCACGTCTTTTTGCAACAACCGGAACTACTCGAGTATTGTGAACGCGAAGGGATTGTAGTGGAGGCCTACTCACCCCTTGCCCATGCCAAGGATATGGACGAGCAGGTCATTGAGCGGGTGGCGACTAAGCACGGTGTCAGCTACGCGCAAGTTATGCTAAGGTGGTGCCTGCAAAAGGGCCTGGTAGTTTTGCCAAAGTCCGTCACGCCAGAACGCATTCGGGAAAACATCGACATCTTCGGCTTTGAGCTCGATGCCTCAGACATGCAGGAACTCGCAAAACTCAATCGCAATCTTCGTACGTGCTGGGACCCAACGCATGTGCCATAATATACGCATATGGCGATAGAGCGGATTGTAGACACCAGTGTGGATGATGATGGCAGCGAAGAGCAGGCCATAGAGATTACGCTGCGTCCGCAGACGTTTGCGGAGTATGTTGGCCAGGAACGGTTAAAGAAAAATCTGAAGCTGGCCATCGACGCAGCCAAAAAACGTAGCGAACCAATCGACCACGTGCTTTTATACGGCCCGCCGGGCCTCGGCAAAACCACCATGGCGACCGTCATTGCCAATGAGATGGGCAGGAACATTCGCATTACGAGTGGGCCAGCTATAGAGCGGGCGGGGGATCTGGCGAGTATATTGACCAACCTGGCCGATGGCGACATCTTGTTCATTGACGAGATTCATCGTCTGAGCCGAGCAGTCGAAGAGATTTTGTATAGCGCCATGGAAGACTTTAAGCTGGACATCGTGATAGGCAAAGGACCGGCGGCGCGGAGTGTGCGTCTAGACCTACCTAAGTTTACGGTCATTGGCGCGACCACGCGAACTGGCAGTTTGGCGGCACCTTTGCGCGACCGATTTGGGCACATATACCGACTTGAGTTTTATACGCCCGACGAAATCTCGAGCATTATCCGTCGTTCGGCGCAGATACTCGAAGCCAAGATTGACCAGTCTTCGGCTGGCAAACTTGCAACGCGTGCCCGCCTGACGCCCCGTATTGCCAACCGCCTGCTGAAGCGTGTGCGTGACTACGCAGACGTCAACGGTGACGGGATTATCGATACGGTTATTACCGAAAAAGCGCTCGAAATGCTCGAGATTGACGAGCTTGGCCTCGACCCAGCCGATCGCAACCTGCTGAGTAGCATAATAGACACGTATGGCGATCGTCCGGTTGGGCTGACGACCATAGCGGCGCTGACTGGCGACGAAGCCACCACTATCGAAGATTTTTACGAACCGTATTTACTACAGATTGGCTTTATAGAGCGTACTCCGCGAGGTCGGCGAGTAATGCCCAAGGCCTACAAACATTTGAGTAAGAAGCCACCAAAGCCACAGGATGACCAAACAAAACTAGTCTAAACACTGTATACTGGAGGAAGTATGTTTGACATCGATAAGAACAACAGACCGAATGAAGCTCTGAACCAGTTTTTGCACAAAAGACTGCCAATAAATGACGACGAAGAGATCCTGGGGGTATATAGACACCATTGGTTTGTCTACTTCAAAATCTGGGCCATCGGCTTTGCGCTTATTCTGCTCATAATGGTCACGGCTACTTTTTTAACGGCAAATGCCGAAGACCAGCCCGACGGTTACCGCACACTAGTAATGAGTGGCGGGATACTACTGAGTGTGCTCATAGGTGTAGGCACTGCTGTGCCGGCCTGGCTGAAGTCACAGGAACAAATGGTTGTTACCGATGAGTCTCTTTTGCAAATTCTTCAGCCGAGCCCCTTTGGCAGTAAGGTTTCACAGCTAAGCCTTCAGCACGTGGCCGATGTGACGGCTCGCAAGGATTTCTTCGGCTCTATTCTTGGTTTTGGCGCAGTTGTCATTGAGACGCCCGGTGAACAAAAGAACTACGAGTTCCCCACTGTCGCTAACCCAGACCATGTTACTAAGACGATCATCGAAGCGCACGAAAACTTCATTGCAGCACTAGAAAGTGGCCGTTTGCCAACCAGCTTCAGGGGTTCGCTGGATGTCCCAGCGCAGCAGTACGCCACACAGGCCCAACCGGCTATTGACGCAAAAGAGTACCAGGAGTTCCTAGAATTTAAACGCGCCAAAGAACAGTACGAACAGGCACAGAGACAACAACCCCCTTCTGAAGGTTAGTGAACAGTAGGTTGTGTTATTGGCTAGGCCATACGCGTGATTCGTGTTTTGTATTTTGGTTTTTGTGGTGCTGTGGCGCGGGCATCTGGGTACCTTGATGTAGTTGCCAAATGGTCACATAGGATAGCAAAAATCCTAAGAAAAGCGTTGCAGTGGTAACAAGTAGGACTAAGGTAGCGGTGCGAATACGGTAGAGCTGTCCATGTCCCCGGAGCAGTTTAATAGTAATAGCCAAGAGTAGAAGTGACAATACCAGCGCCCACCAGGGGAAGGTAGCTGTCGCCTCACTCAGCCTGCTCCTTGCCCCCCAGGCCATGCCGCTGGCAGTTTGTATGCGGAGCCAGAAAAACAGAATACTCCACGCGTATGTGGCTGAAAGCCCAGCTAAGCCAACACCAAACACAGAGGTCAAACCAAGTAGCCAGAAAAAGTGTTTGGGACGCATAGACACATGGCCATACCGAATGTCCTTCATGACCTTGCTTGCGATGGTATTTGTGGGGTGACTAGTCATGGGTGAACTCCTCTTTTTTGGCAAATGGTTCGTAGTTTTGCCTTGGCGCGCAATAACCAAACGCCGACGGTAGAAACAGGCACGTGCAAAATATCGCTGACGTTCTCATAAGACATATGCTCCAGATAGGCAAGTTGTATAACCTCCTGGTAGCGGCTATCGAGCTCACGCAAGCAATTGTGCATCTGGGCGTTGGTTATGGTAGTGTCAACCAATTCATCCAAACGTGGTTCGTAGCCTAAGTCGGGCAGACTATCGATATCTGTGCGTCGGTGGCGCGTCTCTTTCTTTATGGTGTTGATAGCTTCATTGTGGGCTATGCGGTAAATCCAGGACGAGAAAGGACTGCCCGTCCGAAAACTATGGAGGTTCTGATAGGCCTTAATGAACGTGTCCTGCACAACATCACGGGCAAGGGAAGGGTCGCCAAGACGATAGGTCACATACCGAAGTAGCAGTGGTTCGTAGCGCGCCAAGATCTCACCGTATGCTTCGACATCACCCGCCAGTACCTTGGCTATTAGGTCTGTATCTGTTGGTTGCTTGCTCCGCGTCTTGTTCACACAGTACAGTATGACAGTTAGCGGCCCAGTTGGCGATTGAAGGCGCGCAGATGGTTTTCTGAAGCGTGCAAGAGGTTCTCGAGAGTTGCTTTGACGTCAGTATCGGCCGTGTCGAGGTTGGCAATGGTTTTCTTGAGGTCAGCTATGTCGGTCTCTTCCACGATTACACCTACCTTGTATGCGTCGACCCGACTTTGATTGCCTTGAGCGATCAGTCTGTCATACAGAGCTTGGAGGTCAGTGTTGTTGAAGCGACCAACTTCTTGCGTGCGTGGGTCACTAAGCCCGCGACTATTCATCACAGCCCAGACCATATTCTGGTGCATAGTTTCGCTCCTCTGTATATTGCCGAAAACACGAGCTCCCCATTTTGTATACATAGCTTGATATACATCATGGGCAAGCTTTTCCTCTTCGATAAGGTAAGCAAGCTCGTCGGCTGTTGCTTGTTTGTTGCTAGCTTCAGCATTTGTGAGCGGGGTAATGCCGTGCTCTTCCAGGTGAGCGGTAACGTCATCGGCTGCTCTAAGATCCTGCCCTCGGCCATTCTGCTGTCGGGCGCTAGTACCGAAACGTTGCCCTCGTTCATACACCTCTTCGTCCTCCGACCGCAGCGCCCACACGGTAGTGCCTATGAGCGCGACTGCTAGCAGGCCGATAACGATATATTGCCATTGTTTGGTAATTGATTGCGTAAATTTGTTCATGCGAAAGCTCCTTTGTTACGTCCGCATATAGTACAATTTCGAGCCTACTTTTATTTCAAAAGAGTCTGCCGAGGGGCTACGGGCAGAAAATGAGGATGAAGGCTACCCTGTTATATAGCCAGCCCCACGATGAAACTACTCTTTGAACGGGTTCTGGCGGGCATCGTTGAAGATTGCCTGGGTTCGTTCATTTGTGCCTTCGAGTCGGGTAAGTTTTTCGGCTGTTTTGGCTGGTATACGTGTGGTGCGGACTGTTTTTTGAGCCTTGGCAACATCGGCCTTGCTTGGCTCGGCGTTGCTTAAAACGGCAATACGAATAACGATAAAGCCATACAGACTCGCGAGAATTATGAAGAGCGCAATTGCCTTGTAGGTGTGCAGAAAACGCTCAATTTTTCGGAGTATTTGTCGGAGGCTAGCTATGTCGAGTGGTAATTTCATTGTTTTACATACTTATTTATTACGAGTGTGAAAGATATGCGGCTTGGGTCGGAGGCGTCGGGAGTAATGTTGATACTGGTGACCTGGGCGGTGCGACGGTTTTGCTCAAGTTTGCTAAGGAAGCTTATGAAGTCACCGTAGGTTGTTGGCGTGCTGGAACTGAGTGAGACAGTGATAGGAAGCAGTGAAACGCCGGATAAGCCTTTGACGGGGGTAAGCTGTGAAAGCTTGTTGCCTGGGGCGCTTGAACTCGCACTAGTACCACCGAGGCTTGAAGCCGGGAAGGTGATAGAACTCAGTTTTGGTATGTTGCTTTCGGTGGCCGTGCGTGAGATTTCTCGGACAGTGATTGCCTGGTCTTTTTCCTGTGGGACGATAGCTTTGGCAACTTGGTTGAGTGGTTCGTATGTGCGTAGTTCGCGTTTGTTGCGCGACAGTGCAACCTGGAGGTCACTCTGGTTTTCGACCTCTGCTTTTAGCTTGCTGAGCGTGGTGGCTTTCTTGGTTAGTAGGCCGTTAGCGATAAAACCTGACGAAAGCAAGCCGGCGATAGTCAGTGCAAGGCAAACGAGTAGGAGGTAGTATAGCTTCTTTGGTGTCATGGCTTGGGCGCTCCTGATTCGGTCGAAGATTTGCTGGTTACGGCAATCTGGCTGTCGCTTGCAAATAGTGCGCGCATGGTGACAGTGCAGGGGTAGGCGCCGGCACCCGAGTCGGTGCAGGCAATGTTGATAATATCGACCTTGCTAAATAGGCCATTGTCTTTGGCGCTGAGGTTGACTTGGATTTGGGTGGCAGAGGCGTAGTCTTTGGCCTTGGCGGTAATGTCGAGAGCTCCTTGTGCCTGCGAAACTGAAAGGCCAGAAAGTACTGTGTTGCTGGGCAGGAGAGCGCCGAGCTTTTTTAGTAGTTCGGAAAAGAGAATTTGCTTCGACAGTACCTGAACGGCAAGCGTTAGGTTGTTGGACATGTCTTTGACCTGGGTATTCACCTGTTCGAGGTTTTGTTGGCGCAGTTGCTCTTTCGACGTTTCTAGCTGCCGCCCGTACGACGAAGACAACTGGTGCAAATACACAAATCCAACGGCAGTAATGAGAACAGCTCCCAAGATCCCAAACAGTAGCACCATAACCCATTTAAAGACGTGTCGGTTGCGACGCGCATAACGATAATCGAGCTTTACTTGAGGCGGGAGGAGGTTAATCATGGAACAGCTCCTCTGGTTGGCACATCGCCAGGCCGGCGGCGGTTACGTACGACATGCGATCGGTGGTCGGGAAGGGTTGCAAGTGGCCGAAGTCCAAAAACGCACTTGGGTCAAAGGCGCGCACCGGCAGGCGGAGCGAATCGGTGTAATATTCGGGCAGGCCAGGCATGTTGGCACCACCACCCATGATAACTACCTGCGAAATTGTGCGCTTAGTTTCGGAGCGTTCTTCAAAATAACGCATGGTGCGCTTGATTTCTCGAGTCACCTGAGACAGCATGGGTGCGAGCGCCTCATCGAGTTGGCGCTGTTTCTTGCTGTAGGATAGGCCGTAGCGTGTTTTGACAATCACTGCTTCGCGTTCGTTGAACCCGAGCGCCTCCTGGATGAGAGTAGTTATCTGCTCACCGCCTCCCGGTACGTTACCGTTGACGATGGGTCCATTGTCGTACACGGTGATGTCGGTGCTATCGCTTCCGAAGTCGACAAGCACGGTTGGAATGTCGCTTTGCTTATCGTGAGAGAAGATGCCTGCGTCGGCCGTGTTGGTTGTTTGGAGAAGCACTGGTGTTAGGCCGAGTATTTTTGCCAGAAGTGTGTAAGACTCCACAACGCGCTTCGGTATGGCGATAATATTGACCGTGTGTTTTCCGTCCTCTTGTTCGAACGAGGTATAGTCCAGGTATAACGAGTCCAAGGCGGCGGGTATGTACTGGTCCGCTTCATTACGTACTGCTTCATCCAGTTCGTCCTTGGTCAGGCCAGGCATTTCCACTATTCGTGAAAAAGCGCGAGCAATGGGAAGGGAAATGGCCACTCTGTCGGTGGTGATTTCGCCAATCAGTTCAGAGTCGAACAGAGTTTTGACGGCCTGGGCGACTGCCTCGTGGTCTTCGACCACGCCTTCTTGGATGGCCTTGGGGTCAAAATGAGCCTGGCCGTACCCAATTACACGCCAAAGGCCGTTCTTCTTAGTCTCTAGTTGGATGACGCGTACGCTTGCACGACCAATGTCCATGGCGAAAAGTGGTTTATCCTCGTAGAAATAACTGTATTGCTTTGTCTGTTTCACTGGTATGCTGCCCATCTAAGCATAAGTACTATTAGATAACATTATACACTACAAGCGCTCGTAACTGGTTTGTCGCCATGAAAGATCTACCGGTATGGCGCTGGTGGGGAAGGTGGGGTCAAGAGCGAGGTCCCAAGGAGAACCGGAGTTTGTGGCGATGTAGATGTTTTTGCCACCCAGACCACCCAGTGCTGGGGTTGGCAGGCCACCGGTTGTCGAGGATAGGCCAGATTTCTGGAACTTGGTTCCGTCGAGACAGAGGCCATTCATGGCTAAGAGGTAAACCTGAGGCGCGTACGTTGTCGTACTACCCTGTTGACCAAGGTAGAGGGAACCGCCCTGCGGGCAAACACCCGCCTTTGAGGAGGGGTCAGCGCCGTAGGTGATAAATACGATTGGGCCACTCGCAACAGGGGTGTTTATAGAGGTGAAGTTGATTGTGCCTTCAACAAATACATATTTCACCCCACTTGGTCCAGGGTTTGGGTTGTTGAATGTCGGGTTACATCCAGATGCCTTGCAGAGGTCTGCGCGAATGTGGACATTGTCAGTGATGGTGTAGGTGTTTGTACCTAGGTTTATGTCACCACTAGTCCCGCATGAAGTAATGACATTGGTGCCAGAGTCAGGGTAGTGCGTTTTCTTGCTGCCAACCGTGCTGGGGATTGAACGTGGGCTGGCGCCTGTAGTCCAGTCGTTACAGTTGCCGGCATTTATGTAGCTGGCATCCATAAACTGGCTCCAGGGTATAGACATAGACTGTATGGGTGCGATGTTTGTTTGGTTGATGGCAACGTCAAAGTTAGCGTTGCTAGAGTTGCCTGGCGGGCTTATGCAGTTTTTGTATGCCAGGTTGAGTTTAGTCTTGGTCTGTCCGGCTGTGTGAAATGTTGCGGGCTTTGTGAACTTTCCTGAGCCCGCCACTGAACAGGCACTTGCGGTCAGATCTTTGCCAGCCACAGTTAGGTTTTCGAAGACGAGGTTGTTAACGTTTTTGTCGGTCTTGAGATATCCATTCAGGAATACATCCTTCGCTGCAACAGTTTTAACCGCACTTCCTACTTGTACGATATTTCGGCTCATCATAGAAGAGGCGACAGTAGTCGAAGACCTTTAGGCTGTGACGCGGATGGTACGACTGTATGTTGGTGTAGTGCGACTTTTGGGTGAGAACACCTTGCCGGTGGCAGTAATGATCTTTTCCTTGCCGGTCGATCCTTCGGCCACACTCACGGTAAAAGTACTTCGGTAGGTGCTGGCATTTAGGAGCGTAACGTCCGTTGCCTCTCCGGTGTAGGTGGTTGCGCCCCCGTTGAGTTTAGCGATAGCCATGTCTGCGCCCGACTCAGCAGCGTACTGGGCCTGGAGTAACAAGACCCTTGTGCGCGCTCTATGCAAGTTGGCGCCCGCTACCATAAGTACGCCCACCACAAGTGCCATGAGGAGGATCATCACAAAAAGAATTGTTGTGAGCACTGATCCTTGTTGTTTTATCTTTGAGTTCATCATTATCCATTCCTCAGCGCGACACGTACGGTCGTTTCATTTTTTACGGTAGCACTCTTTTTCAGCGTCGCCTTGCGCTGGAACCCAATGGTCAGCTCAACAACCTCAACCGTTGGCATGTCTGGACCAATGTAGTCTCCAGTGTTTGGGTCAACGATTGACTGCCAGTTTTGGAGGTTTCCCGAACGCGAGAAATACCGCGAACTTACCGAGCTGACATCGGTTGCGAGTAGTTTATCCGCAGGACAGAGTGCAGTGGTGTTGCCAGGGGTGCAAGATGTACGGATTCGATTGCCACTTGCGCCCGGGTTGGCGAGCGTGCGCAGACGAAGTTCTCCAGACCCCGAAAGGTACATAACGAATTCGTCCTGGTATGGTTGCGCGCCATTCATAATCTGTGTGCGGTTGGTTTGTACGCTTGGCGCAACAAAATACAAAACGGGAGCGTATTGTCCAGTTGCAGGCTTTGAAACGGTGACAGGCACGGCATGCACCGGCAGCCAGAAGGTGCCTTCAATGTGGGCGGGGTCCGGAACTAGGGTCTGCGAGTCGGCTATGCTGGGCTGAACGGCCAGTGCGATAGCGCGGTTGAGGTTATCTCGTAACGAGTCCCCTAGGCTTTGCCGAGCGACGAGCGTATCACTACTGTTTTGCAGGCTAGTTGTTCGGCCCCAGAAGTCGAGCGTAAAGCTCATAACCAGTCCCGTGAGCAAAAGAGTGATAACCATGACTACCATTAGCTCAACCAGCGTAAGCCCCGACTCGTCGTCTTGCCAATTCATAGCTGACCTACCCCGTTACGAGTAATTAGCATGCGCAGTTGCAGGGGTGGCGCAGAGGAGTTCGGGTAGCCCACAGATATGTTCAGGACCTTTGAGTCTGGTACGGTCTGGAGCGGATCGTTGACGGGCAGGGCAGACGTGTTGGTGACAGTCAGGGTTGGGTTATAGGTGATTGTGGCTACGCGGTTGTTTTCTGCTTGGAAGGAGTTGTTTGGGTAGCAGTTAGAGGTGTTTGTCAGTAGGTTGAACTCAAGGGCACGGTCAATCTCTGGGCAGGCGCTGAGCACAGTGTAAATCTCGTTCAGTTGCCTAGCGGTTGTGTACGATTTTTTTAAGGATATATAAGCGTTGCTCAACCCTAGGACGACAATTACAAACACAACAATCGCCATTAAAAGTTCAACGACACTAAAGCCGTTTTGCTTGGTTGCCTGCGCCCGCCGGATATTACTCATAATGCTCATGTTTTAGTATAGCGGTAATACGCGCAAAAAATAAGGTGCTAGCAAAATAAACACCCCCTGGTTGGGGGTGTTTATTGGTCAAAAGACTAGTGACTAGTTGCTTGACTTTTCGAATGTTCCTGGGTTGCCCTCAAGGTCAGCGATAAGCTTGTACTTGGTGCAGTCACCACCGGCGCCGTTGTCGCAGGTAGTAGTACCATCGTCTTGGGTTACGCTGTAAGCGTAGTTGTTAGCTACAGCTGCTGCACCAGCAACGAGTTGCTGAGACGTAGGGTTCTTAGGATCTGCAAGTGCTGCTGGGTCAAGGCCTTCCATGTTGGTGCCTCGCCATGCTGAGTCGTTGATGTTTGCGAGAGTCGGGTATTTACCTGATTCTGCGTAGTAACCTTCGATGTAGCCTTGTAGAGCTACGATGTCGGTCTGTCGTTGGCTGTCACGAGCCTTCTTCTTTGCGCTGGTAAACAGGGCAATAACCAATGTTGCCAAGATACCAATAACGATAATTACGATCAAAAGTTCTACGATGGTAAAACCTTTGCTCTTGCCTTTTTGTGATGAAACCATAGGGGCCCACCCTCCTGTTTTAGTTATACTATTCCGACGGACGTAGCCGCTCGTCTGCCCTTAATTATAACCATTAGCAGTTCAACGTCAAGAGAGTATTTGCGAAATGAGTAGCCAGTTGAGCGTAACGCAACAAAACAGACGGAAAAAGAGCTCGCTAGTTGGCGCTAACGTTGTTACCCATGCTGGCGATTGGCCCCATAACGCTGGCGGCGATCAAGCCGACGCCACCGCCCAAAAACACAATCATGACCGGTTCGATAATTGAAGCCAAGCTGTCGATAGCCGCGGCCACTTCTTCCTCGTAGAAGTCTGCGACCTTAATAAGGACTGTGTCAGTTGTACCTGTTTCTTCACCGACGGCGAGCATCTGGGAAACGATCTTTGGGAAGTGTTTGCTTTCTTCGATTACTGTGGAAAGCTGTCGGCCGTTTTTGACTTCTACAGCGGCCGCAGCCAGTTCTTTTTCGATAACTTTGTTGCCGATGGCACCACCCGTAACCTCTAGCGCATCAAGCACCCCCACGCCAGCCGACATGAGTGAGGCAAAAGTTCGAGAAAAACGTGCAATCGCCACCTTGGTTATGATGGTCTTTACAACCGGTGTGCGCAACATGAGCGCGTGAAACTGGTATTTGCCCTTGGGGGTTCTAATGTAGTGGGTAACACCCCAGATTGTCAGGACGAAAG
>WBZP01001052.1_pt1 | contig 30612 bp, 11 predicted proteins | sample 5204301 | NCBI WGS metagenome assembly WBZP01 (sample SAMN12412401, study PRJNA552823) | activated sludge metagenome | isolation source: activated sludge from nitrification reactor of wastewater treatment plant... | place: USA: Pennsylvania | collected 2017 | reverse complement strand
TACCGTAGTCCTTCAAAGAATTTTGCTTTGAAGGACTATTTTATTTTATGTATATGAGGTATTTTATAATTATTATATCATTTTTTTTACATCCATATTTATGGAGCCAGAAAAATGATTATAATTGGACATGGTCAGGGTATGCCGTGAATGACACCGTATTAAGAGGTAATTTTTTAAATTTCAATAATGGGTTTAGGATTTTAACCGATACTCCGGTCAATATTAAAATTGGTCAAGCAAATGCCAGCATCAGTGATGTTGAGGGCAATCTATTGTTTTATTTTAACGGTTGTAGAATAGCCGGCAGAGATCATCAACTGATTGAAAATGGAGACAGTATTAATTATGGAAATGCATTGAAACTCATCGCAGGTGAGGGTTGTCTGTATGGATATACAGGTCACCAGAACTCCATGATTTTGGAGGATCCATATGCCAATAATAAGTATTACTTATTGCATCATACCTGGGAAAGAATGGTGGTAGGTGGGTTTAATTCTATTGAACTCACAAAGTTTAATTACACTTATGTGGACATGAACGAAAACAATGGAAAAGGAAGGGTGACAGCAAAAAATGTACTGATCCTTCAAGATACTTTAAACTCCGGGTACCTACAGGCTGTAAAGCATACCAATGGAAGAGATTGGTGGATAGTAGTTATAGATGCCAACAATGAAGATGACAAGGCACCGGACAATAAGTACTACTTTTTTCTATTGGATGAAAGGGGGATTAATTTGCATCATACGCAACTTATTGGGCCAATATTTGATAAATATACTTCAGCAAGTGGTACAGCAAAATTTTCCCCTGATGGAAATAAATATGTCCTTCATAATTTTAGAAATGGATTGTGGTTTTTTAATTTTGACAGGAGCAGTGGTTTGTTTAGTAATTTGGATTATTATCCAATATTCAGAAAAAACTATTTTAATGGAGTTGAGTGGTCTGCAAATGGCAGGTATCTATATACGAGTGCTACTGATTCCCTGTTTCAATACGACACCTGGGCAGTTGACATTGGAGGTACCGAGACCCTGGTAGATGTATGGGATGGCACCCTGGATCCATTTGAGACGCACTTTGGTATCATGCAGCGGGGTCCGGATTGTAGGATTTATATAAGCAGTATTAGCAGTACACGGAGCATCCATGTAATAAACAATCCAGATGAACCTTTTCCGTTTTGCAATTTTGTACAAAATGATTTAAAACTAGTAGCAAGCACGGGTACTATCAGCATGCCAAGTTTTCCTAACTATCGTCTTGACTCAGCACCGGTCTGCGATCCTGGGATCGTTGTTTCCTCCAAGGAAATCGAAGATTTGCCCAAAATTGATATCAAAGTATATCCCAATCCTGCCACCGATCTATTTTATGTTGAATCGTCTTATCAATATCAGGATGTAATGGTTGAGATTCTTGATATGAGCGGTAAAATATGTTGGCGGGGGCAACACCAAAAAACTATGCGTTTTAGTGTTACAGATTTTTTGGATGGGGTATATATGGTGGTGATGAAAAAGGATGGTTTGGTCATTGGGGCGGAGAAGCTGGTGATAGGTAGTAGGTAGTTTTATGTTCAATTTATAAACGATTAGAATTTCACTAAATGCGGTTGGCATTGGAAACAACAAGTATTAAATTACTGAATCATAGCTTTCAGTTTCGGTCTCTTCCCCGGCATGAGAGTGCTGGTCAACTATACAGGCCAGCAATTGGCAGATGAGGTAAACACCGTAAATGCAAGTGTCGAGGGAAGAATTGGTTTAATTCCTTCCTTCTATATCCTCGATGCCACAGCCTACTATACACTTGAAAAAATCAAAACGACTGTACAACTTAGCGTAAAAAATCTAACTGACGAGTGGTACATAGCCAGTCGCAGACCACAGGGTATCCGGGTGGGATTGCCCAGGTGGGTAGACATTACTCTTGAGCATAAGTTTTGATGAAAAATAAAAATATTCATATTCTATGGAATAATTTAGTTTAATATAATATGTATTAATTATATTTGGGACAAATTCTGCAAGATTCAGAATTTGTCCTCATAAATATTAATAAAATGCTTATGAAAAAATACTTCAGTGCCATTGGTTTGGTAATTTTAGGTATGTTTGGCTGTTTAGCTCAAGTACAAATATCAGATGTGCAAAATCTTGTAATCGACGATTATGCAAACCGCAAATTTATAGCTACAGCCGATAAATTATTGCTGTTCGAATTTTCGGGGATTAAAACCACCGTCTATAAGGTGGGCGAAAGTGGTTTAACAAAGACCCAGGAATGGGTTTATGATTTTAAAGACCAAAGAAGATTATCATCAAATGAGAATATGTGTTATCTGGTTGGAGATACACTGTTGGAAATATTCAATGGGTCAATTGTTAAAACAAATATTATAGACGGAAAACAAATAGCCGTTTATATGATGCCAGATTCCATTCAAAATATATTAATCATTGATTTTGATAGAGACTCAGACGAGTGGATGTTAACTTATACCGATGATAACTTTGTTAATCATTATGGCATATTCAATATTAAAACAGGGATTTTTACCGGTCGTAAATTGACAGATGGTTACAGGGTTGGCAATAAGGTTTATAAAGTAGTAAATTTTACCTTGGTATCAGAAGATATATATACCGGTGAAATAACATCAGCGTTCAATGGTATAACCAATAAATTCAATTCTGCCAGTACGAAGACAGCTCCCTATCTTTGGATTGGGACTTCACAGGGAGATAATTACTATATTGATGATGAGCACGGAATGAGGGAGATTCCATGCCCGATTCCATCACAAACTGCTGCTGTATATTGGGTTGATTCACTGCTTTTTTACAATATTACCACCTTTCCTTATCCGACTTATAATGTATTTAATACAAAATCATGCTCTTTACTAAGTAGCAATATGGCGGAGGGATACATGTTTTTTTACACACTATTCACACCACAAGAAAAATATATATGTTATACAGTCCTGGGGACCCAATCTCAAAGTGGTTACCATTATGTTTATGATCGTAAGCTAAATAAATGGAATGTATTAAATATTAAGGGACATGATTGTTATCCTGTGACTCAGCAATTTCTATCAGACCGAATATACATGCTAGGTGTTGATAGGAGTGACCCTAATGGCAATATAGCCGGTTTTTATGAAATGGATTTGAAAAGTAAGTTTGTGGTAAATCACAAATTTTATGATCAGACAGATAATGCCTATTTTGCGCATTTTGGAATTGATTCAAAAACCGGCTATGTCTATGTTGCTACTCGATCACGTAAAAACCAAAGTGATTTATGGGTTCAGAAAGGTAAAGCAAAAAACCCAAGCCAGGTAAGTTCATTTCTAACATCTAAAAACTTTGGAATTCCCTATATTTTTAGCGAGGTTGAATATAAAGGGCAGTATTATTATTCCACCCCAATGGGTATCTATGTCCTTAGTGGCACTACCAATACCTTGTTGCAGGAAACGACCAATAATGCCAATTTGGTAAGAAGGGGTGACTTCATTTATGCCATTATACAGAAAAAGGATAATACATTTGGCTATCTGAAAATCAATACGATTACACAACAAGCAGAATTCAAATCCATCCATGGATCGCCTAATTTAGCTCGTATTTATCCTGTAAAGGACCAGGCAATTTTAGCGGGTGACAATTTTGATGGTGGTTTTTTAAATTTAGCAGATGGAACTTACCAGAAGATAAAATACAATGGTGTTGAACTTCAAACCGTAAATATTACAGTCAGTGGCTCAAATGTACTTTTTCATGGTTTTAATGCCGGACAGGCTGAATTATACCATTGGAATCTGACAACCAATATCATAAAGATTATCCCTGATTACGGTAATCGCTTTCCCAAAGTATTGCCTGATTATGAAGGTGGATTTTATTTTTTGCCCGGAAATAGTGGTGCAGGTGACAAAATAAGAAAAATGGATACGCAGGGTAATCTCATGGATGTGACTACTGTTGGTAATCAACCATGGTATTATTATATAGATTATACCGGACTTGCCGGCGATGTCCATACATTTCCATTTCCAGGAGAAAATGAGGTCATTTTTCATTCGGAAAAACAAGGAAAAATAAATGTCAATAGAATACCGTTTGACAATACAGCTTATTATCAAAATTTTTCCTGGATAGAGACAAATGAAACCGTTGTTGTTGAAACGGAAATAAATGGTCTTTTTCATACATGGATTTGGAAATTTGATGAACAACCTTATGATGTTACTCCTGATGGTAAAAATGCCAGATTGTTCAGGGCTTTAATTGAGGGAGATTCAGTTGTGCTACTGTATTACGATGCTTCTTCCCGCAAAACAACGCTGAGTTTATTTAATTCCAAGGATAGGGTGTTGGAGGAAAAGACAACTTTCCACTCCATCTATTATAATTTGCAGTTGGTGGAATCAAATTACATTTATGACAAAGACAATACCTGGTATTTGGCATTAAATATGCGAGATTCGGGAGAAGAATTATGGTCTTATAATGTCGTAAAAAACGAATTGAAGCTCGTTAATGATTTTGTTCTTGGTTCGGGAGGTGGTTATCCAAGTAATTTTACCAAATTTGGCCAAAACATACTTTTTTTATCAAACGCTGCAGACGGGTCTCGTCAATTATTTATATTAAATACTACTACAGCTGTGTCAGATATAGAAGATCCTGATTTTCGGGCTATGGTGTACCCTAATCCTGCTGCCAGTCATATTACCTTGGACGGTGACATGGAAAAACTTGAAATTATAGATATAAAAGGAAGAAGAGTATATTCCGGAGTTGGTATTAGAAAAGGGTCCTCGATTGATATAACGGACTATGAAAGTGGAGTATATTTGTTAAAAGGAGTGAACACGGAAGGAAAAGACGTAACCTTTAAACTTATTGTACTAAAGGATAAATAGTCCAAACAAACCCGACCTTAGCTTAAATTTTAATGCCGCATACCTCATTTGGTTGCGGCTTTTTTTATATTTGACCTTCAATGACCCTAAACTTATCATCGTATGAACCGTCTGTTTTATTTGATTTTCTTGATTTCTTCTTCAAATATTCTATTTGCTCAGGTAACCAAGGTTCACACCTTCAACTTTGACTCTTCAAGCAAAAGAGATACTACGATTGATTTTCCCGATATCGAAACCGAAAAAATCATCATGGCTTACACCATGCGATGCAAAGACGGCCTGGTTTCCACTTCAACGGATCGGAACAAAGGTTGTGGTGAATGGGACTATTCCTGCAACACTTTTGTGACGGACTCAAGTCGAATAGATTCGAGTCAGGCCAAAGCACCCTCTCACATCATCAGCAATTTCTCAGGCAATCTGTTCAATTTTGTCTATGATCCTACCTACACCTATATAAGAAGGGTATTGAAAAATGTAACCGAATCTGGCATAACCGGAGAAACAAAAAAAACAGTGGGAGCCGGTAATTTGCCGGTGGTTCTCGGTACCTCTGAAGCCGCTGCCCAACGGCACTTGTACTTGTTTACCAAAGATGAACTCGGCTCTTTTGGAGGTAAGATGGTAGCCCTGGAATTGGAAGTCAAAAAAGGTGGTGGCAAGCTATCCTACCTGAGGCTCAGATTGGCCGAAACCGATGCAACAGCAGCTACCGATTTTTTTACGCCCGGTTCTGTGGTATCTGAAGTCGTATTTGAAAACGTGGATGTGCCAGCCAGCGGCATTCTCAGACTACCCTTTCACACATCCTTCACATGGTCAGGCAATAAAAATATAGCCCTTGAAATGAATTATGTGAGTGATCAAACTGCCATGGAATTATCCGGGCATCAAATCCAAATAGAGCGTACAGCCGTAAGCAACCAGGGAGATCGCTACTGGAAATCCAATGGCACTGCTTTTCTTGACATTCCTGCAGACGAGGCTTCAGCCATTAGCGATGAAATTACGGTGGCATTCTGGTCTTTTGGTAATCAGGATGTACTGCCCACCAATACAGCTGCCATGGAAGCTGTAGATGCGCAAAACAACCGCCAAATAATGATCCATTTGCCCTGGAGCAACTCCAATGTTTACTGGGATTGTGGCAATGATGGTACCGGATACAACCGAATCAACAAGGCGGCCTTAAATCCGGAATTCGAGGGTAAATGGCATTTCTGGACTTTCACCAAAAACGCAAAAACGGGATCCATGAAAATTTACCTGGATGGTGTGCTGTGGCATTCGGGTAGTGGCATGACCAAAAAAATTGACATCAAACGCATCAGCTTTGGTGGTTCCTTGGATCGCGGTCTTAGTTATCCCGGCAATCTGGATGATTTGAGTATCTGGAACAAGGAACTCGATGTGGAGGGTATTAAATTGCTTATGAACAGAAGGCTGGATGGCATACATCCCAATTATAGTAATTTGATTTATTACTTTCCGTTTGACCGACAAGGTGGTTTGGAAGCTGAAGATTTTTCCTTTCCCGCTACCGTAGCGCAATTCAACAATGAGCCTGCTCTGGAAGCCTTTTTACCCGGTAAAATCTTCAAAAACTTTACATCTACCACTTTCAGACCCAATACTACTTTTGTGAAAGGCAATATCAATGTTTCGGTAGAGGAAGAAGTTGTTTTGGATTCTCTGATCAACGGATCACACAAAGTGAGAACTTTTTATGTGCAAAACAATGATCTCAAAGAAGGACCCACCCTCAATTTATGGGAAGCAGGGGATAACCCGGTTTTCGATGAAGAGGGCAACCAGGTGGACGTGGTCTTTACTGATGCCGATAGTTCCATTTTTATTGAGGATCTGGTTTACTTCAGCAAGCGACCTATGAAATTTGAATTGATGAGTTTTGTCACACCTTATGGTATAGGATTGGACTTAGGAATCAATGGCAAAACATGGTACTTTGATGTCTCAGATTTCGCTCCAATCCTAAAGGGCAGAAAACGCCTGACCATGGAATTTGGTGGACAAAACCAGGAGGAGATGGATATTCAGTTTTGGTACTATGAAGGCACAGCGCCCCGAAAAGTAGTGGATGTTCGTCAGATATGGCCCGTCAATGCAGTAGGTTTCAACAGCATCATAGCCAACAGCAGTTACGAAAAACGCAACATCGCATTTAAGGAAGAAACCCGCTTTGCCAAAATAAGGTCTGCCATCACAGGGCATGGGCAGGAAGGAGAGTTCATTCCCCAAACCCATAACATCAATATCAATGGTGGTCCGGCAGAATGGTCGTGGCAGGTTTGGAAAGAGTGTGCCAACAACCCAATTTATCCTCAGGGAGGTACCTGGATTTATGACAGAGCAGGTTGGTGTCCCGGAGCACCTACCGATCTCAGAGAGTACGATGTAAGCTCCTATGTTGCCAACAAGGCCATGGAAGTTGACTACGGCATCAATACAGCACAGGGAGATTCGAGGTACATAATCAACCATCAATTAGTGGAATATGGACCAGCCTCCTTCGTAAATGATGCTGCCATCACTCGCATTTTGAGACCTAACAGCGATATCGAGCAGGGTAGATTCAACCCCATGTGCATGAACCCCCAGGTTGAAATTCGCAATACAGGAAATGAACCACTGACGAGTCTGATGATAGAATACGGTACTGAAAATGATCTCAGCGGAAAATTTAAGTGGACAGGATCTTTGTCTTTTATGCAATCGGCACTTGTTGATTTGCCCGTACTTGTGCCTAATACCTGGTTGGATCAGGGTACGTTTACAGTGGTGATTTCAAAGCCAAACGGCAAAGTCGATCAGTATGCCAATAACAACGAGTTGACTTCAAAATTCAATGCTGTACCCAAGTATGAGTCTACCGTAATCATTGATATGAGGACCAATGGGGCTGCCAATGAGACTTCCTGGGTGTTGACCGATATAGATGGAAATATCTTAAAACAAAGAAAAGGCGGCCTTTCACCCAATAGGGACTATTCAGATACCATTAGAAACCTCAATGGCTGTTATTTGCTTAAAATAAGTGATTCAGATGACGACGGCATCAGTTTTTGGGCGAATGGAGATGGAACCGGTTACTTGGGAATCAGGAGTATGGGACAGCCCGTAAAACAATTTAATGGCGATTTTGGAAAGGAAATCAATCACCAGTTTGTGGCCGGAACCATTTCAGATACCGAAACGGAGCCCTCTGTGAGAGCAGAAATGGTAGTTTTCCCCAATCCTGCCCACGGTCAGTTGATTGTTCAGCTTAGTGGATTAAAAGAGAGAGGAGAGTTGATTTTAATGGATGCCCTGGGGAGGAAAATGGAAGAGATTAAACACGAAGCTTCATTGTTCATGGAATACAATTTGGATCTTCAATCATTGCCCAAAGGCATTTATTTTGTAAAGTGGACGGATAGCCGGGGCAGTTTGGTAAAGAGTTTTTTCAAAATGTGATCTTTTGTGGTCATTTGCAGGTCAATTTGTGCAAATGGATAAATCCTTAGGTCAAATACTCAGTCATGGCATTTTTGCCAGAGGTTAAGGCAGATATTTGAAGAAAAATGTCATGAAGTTTTTCATATTAACTGCTTTTGTATTTTCTGTTTCTTTATTGTTTTCACAATCGCAAAAAGTGGGTGTCAATGAACCCAACCCCGCTGTTACTTTGGATGTCAATGGATCTGTCAAAATTGGAAATGACAACAACAATTCTTCTCCAGCAGGTACCATTCGGTTCAACCCGGAAACAGGCGACTTTGAAGGTTTTGATGGAAATGAATGGGTGACCCTTTCCCCCAATCCCCAGGATTTGTTTTGGCCATCCATTGGCAACAGGGGAGTAGCGAGTAACTATTACGCGGCAAGTCCGGCAGATGCAGTCCAGGGTGACGGTTTTGGATTTGCAGTGGCAATGGATGGTTTGTATGCGGCAATAGGGTCTCCATATTGGAGCTCATACAAGGGAAGGGTGCACATTTACAAAAGAGAACCTGCTTTCGGATTTTGGAATCTGGTTCAGGTGCTGGAAGGACAAAGTGCCGGAGAACAGATGGGTTTTTCAGTTGCATTATCCGGCAATAAATTGGTTGTAGGCTTGCCCGGAGCAAATAATAATTTTGGGAAGGCACTGATTTTCACCAGAACAGGTACGGTTTGGAATCTTGAAACATCTCTGACACCGGGCAACAGCAATCATAAAAGATTTGGCCATGATGTCGATATAGATGGAGAAAAGATTGTGGTCAGCAGCCCGGACCCCAATCCCTCAGGAGGATTAAATGAAGGACTTGTATGGATCTACCATTTTTCAGCACCGTCAGTATATACGGTCAGTGTGGTTTCGACACCACATTCTATGCCATTTGGAGAAAATATGTTTGGATTTGCCGTTGGAATCTCGGGTGAATGGCTTGCGGTGTCTGCCCCTTTTCACAATGATGATACAGGTATAGACAGCGATTCAGTATATATTTTTCACCAGGACACCGGAAATGAATACACCCACACACAATCACTGAGTGGCCCGGAAAAACATGATCAGTTTGGATATTCTTTGGCGATTAATGAATCGGTTTTGGTAATAGGGTCGAGAAATGAAAGCACATTACCTGCATTCAGCAGCAATGGTGCATGCAGGGGATATTTTTTGGACAATGGCGTTTGGCAGCAGAATTATCAATGCAGAGCCACCGGTGATTTTGCATTTTTTGGAAATTCAGTGTCTACTACTTCTGATTTGTCAATTTTATCGTCCATCAATGCTGTTGGCCCTGTCAGTCCTTTGGTTAAAATTATGAAAAAGGAGAATGGCACATTTGCATCTTATCTCAATATTGAGGATCCCGCAGCCACCGCTTCGGATCATATGGTGCATGCGGTTGCTATTTCTTCCAATTATTTTGTGATAGGTATTCCCTACGGTGAGTCTTTAAATGGTTTGACAGGAGGAAGGGTGTATTTTGGCAGGGTAAGATGATGGCTGTGATGTGGGTCAAATGTGTATCTTTGGTTAAACAATACATGGGTGTTTAAAATTGCAGCAATTGGCTTGTTGTTTTGTTTACTGATTCCAATTAGTGAAGCACGTGGGCAGGAAAAAGTATTTTCTTATCATAAGTTTACCCGAGAGGATGGTCTTGGTTTAAAATATCATTATTGTACGACACAAGATCGCGATGGCTTCATCTGGTTGGGCACAGGTGATGGACTAAACAGGTATGATGGTCATGGTTTTAAAAAATATAGCAGTCCGATTGATAAAGAAAAAAGGAGCATATCGTCCATCCTGGTGAGTGTAGTGTATGATTCGGTTTATAATAGATTATGGCTGGCATCGGTATCTGACCTGCAATATTTTGATCTCAATGATTATACATTTCATCCCTGGCTGGAAAGTAAAATTCCACAGCTAACTCAAAAGGCATTTTCCAAAAGGATATTTAAGGTTGATGACCATACCATCTGGCTTTCATCCGGCAAAGAGTTGTATGTCTATGATATTAAATCAGGAAAATTTAACTCGATTTTACATCGGCTGCAATTGCCAAAAAAGGTTGACAACACTATTATCAAATTCTTTCCATATGGCAAAGACCATGTGATCGTGTTGTTTACCAATTATTTATTGCTGATCGATAAAAAAACCTTAACCAGGCAGGAGTTTTTTGCCAACGACGATGAATACTTTTTATTTGCTGCAGCTGATGAGAAAAGAGGCGAAATATTTATAGGCGCCAATAAATATTTGTTGGTTTATGATGTACAAAAACAAGAAAAAAAAAGGTACTCATTGACCTATTTTACAAAGAATAAGACACAGCTTTATCAAATTATTGCGTCCATCGTAAATTATGATGATCGGTATTTGTTTATTCCCGGCGCGACAAAAAGCCTGATGTTTGATAAAATTAAAAAAGTATTAACTCCTGTACTTACAACAGAAAACAAAGCTGCTATTGGCATTAATACGGTATATTCTTTTAAAGATAGAGAAGGGAATATCTGGTTGAATTCTTTTGACAATTACAGCATGGTGATATACAATTCAAATCATCATCTGATATCAACAACCTGGATCCAAAATGAAAAGGGAATTTTTATAGAACCTTATTCTACATACAGATATTCGAAAGATCTCTACTTGTTTTGTGGCAGTGGGATGACAGGCATTGGTACTTTGGATCCTCATACTGCAAGGGTAACACTTCTTGATAATCCGGCACAAAAGTATCCAATTGTCTCCGCCTGTATTGTTTTTCCTGATGGAAAAATCTTTAATGCAGACAAAGATCATATAAATCTGGTAGATATAAAAAATAAACGGTTTACGCCTATATACTTTAATATTGGGGGCGTCCGACAAAAGCTTAGCAACATAAATCACCTGGTGGATCTGGGGAATAAAAAAATGATGGCCATCTCTGAACATGATGTATTCTTATTGGACATGGAGTCTCATCTTGGGACTCATAAACCCATTAAAGATTGTTTTGACCGTCTGGAATACAGTGATGAATCATCTCTGACACCGCTGGGCGAATTTAATAACCGACACTATTTTAAAACAGATGAAGGTGTCTTTAGGCTGGATACTACTTTGCTAAAATTCTTACCTGTTCATTTTCCAAAGGCCAGTAATACGGGAAGGAGCATTGGCAGTGTTTCATCAATGGATGTTGACAAACAAGGTAATATTTGGCTTTCATCTGAAGTGAACGGAGTCTTTAAAATAGATGCCAGGACGCAGCAGGCATATCAATATTACGATGGAAACTCCATCATGAGGATAACCTATGCCAATAAAGTAAACTGCCTGCCCAACGGTCAGATTTGGGTAAGTTCGGGCGATATTATTTATGTATTTGACAGTAGGAGCAATGAATGGCAGTTTGAGTACTCTTCAAAAACAGGTATGCCAGGCCTGGGTTATTCGACCTTTTACTTTCCTGAGGACAATAAAATGGTTTTTAATTACTATCCTTACATCAATATCTTAGCTCTGGATTCTGTCTTGTCTGTACAAAAGCAACCTTCTTTAAAGATTACTTCTTTTATGATAAATGGGAAAGAAAAATTGTTTGTTCCCACTGAAAGGAATTTGGCGTTTAAGCTCAACTATCAAGAGAACGATATAGACATTAGTTTTGCCAATCTTAGTTTTGTTCATAGTTTTAACAATCGATACCGTTATAAACTTGTGGGTTTGGATACTGCCTGGACAACCACTTATAGCAATACAATCTCTTATAAACGTCTACCATCAGGAGATTATACATTACTGTTAAGAACATCAGATGCTTCTGGCCGCTGGGGTGAAGTGATACGAAAGGTTGATATTCGCATTTCCCCGGTATTTTATTCTACTATTTGGTTCCAAATGTCCATTTTAAGTGTTTTGGCATTATTGGGGTATTTTTATTATAGACACAGAATCAACAGAGTCCGCATCACAGAATCTTTAAAATCAAAATACAACAAAGAGTTGTCAAAGCTTGAATTGAAGGCGCTGAGAGCTCAAATGAACCCTCATTTTATATTTAATTCGCTGAATTCCATTCAAAAGTTTATATTCGACAAAGATGAGTATGCTGCTTCGCAGTACCTCACTAAATTTTCCAGACTCATCCGCTACATCCTTGAACACAGTAATCTGGATTATGTAACTATACGGGAAGAAATGGAAATGCTGCGTTATTATCTCGAACTTGAACTTTTACGATTTGATAAACAGTTTACCTATAAGTTTGAAATTAGTGAGAGGGTGGATGAAGGCTGGCTTATTCCCACAATGATAATCCAACCCCATGTAGAGAATGCCATTTGGCATGGACTCATGCACAATGAGGGGAGGGGGCATATGTTGGTCTCATTTAATTTAAATGCGCAGGGTAAGCTACTTATTCACATTGAAGACAATGGTATTGGTCGGGAGATGGCCTCAGAACTAAAGAGCAAACAGCTTTACAAGAAAAGATCGTTTGGATCCTCACTTTCCCAGCAGAAGCTCAAAACTTTGGCGCAATTGCACAACATTGAATATGATTTTTCCATTGTGGATTTGAAGGACATTGAGAATAAAAGCATGGGAACGCGGGTTGAAATCACCATCTCGGTCATGACTATTGAAAACATGGGTCATTTTAAAATCAATGAATGACAGGATATTTCTCACAGAATAAAGAGGGAGTAAAATGCTACGAGCAATCATTATAGACGACGAAAAGAATGCATTAGAAGTATTGAAAATGCAATTGAAAAGCTACTGTCCTGAGGTGGAAGTGATTAAAGTAAGTCTGGGAGGCAAGCAAGGAATAACTGACATTCTACAGCATCAACCCGAATTGGTTTTTCTGGACATAGAAATGCCGGTTTACAATGGATTTGATGTGATTGAAGCCACACAACACTTGACTTATAAAGTGATTTTTACTACTGCTTACGATCAGTTCGCCATAAAAGCATTTCGGTACAGCGCTCTGGATTATCTGTTGAAACCCATAGATATTGAAGAATTAAAAATGGCAGTACAAAAATTATCACGTGTTGAAAAACCCGATATGGCTGCCATGCTAAAAAAGTTATATGTTGAGTTTAACCCGGATATGGGATATCAGAAACGCATCGCCATCCCCATGGGTGAAGCTTTTGAAATGATACATACCCAGGATATTCTTCGGTGTGAAAGTGACAGCAACTATACAACCTTGTATTTGAAAGACAGCAGAAAAGTAACCTTAACACGAACGCTCAAGGAGATTGAAGAAAGCCTACCCAATCCTCCATTTTTCCGAATACACCATTCTCATTTGGTTAATATAGATTGTATAAATAAATGGTATAAAACGGATGGGGGATATGTTGTAATGAGCGATGGCGCCCAAATCAACATATCCCGTTCCCGCAAGGATGCATTCTTTGATTTAATGCAAAAACTGTAAGTATAAATTTACCTTAACACGGTGATGGTTCCCGCTTTTTTCATATTTTCTGTTTTACCGCACACGTCCACGTTGGCTTCTATGAAATATACATAAACACCCGATGGCATAGGGTTAGTCCCAAATCTCCCGTCCCACATCAAATTGCCGGGACTAGATTTATGCACCAATTTGCCCATCCGGTCGAATATATCAAATCGTATGACCTCGCTATTTGCAAAGGGTGTCAGCTGTAAATCTACCATTGCATTTTGTCCAACCGGTGCCAAAATATTGGGTAAGTCAAAAGAAGGCAATTTGTCTGTTGTACCCACTTCAAAATCCAGTGATTTTTCTTCACAGCCATTGTTGAAAGTAAGTATGTAATTACCCGCTTGAGCAGTTTCAATCTTAGCTTTGGTGTTTCCCGTATTCCATTGTATGGTCAAATCGCTTTCTTCGTAATTGATCAATTCAATGCCTATGCTGGCAAAACCCTTAAAACAGGAAATATCCTCGTCAACTAAGTTGAACTTTACTTCTTCCTTCTCGGGTATATCAACGGTTACATTTTCCTGACAGCCGATATTGTCTTTGATGGTCAATTTATAGGTTCCGTAATACAGTTGTCCGATTGCCTGGTTGTTTAATACTACTGCTTGTTCATTGAGGAAGTAACTGAATTGTCCGGGGTTATCATTATTGACTATAACGCTGCCATTGCCTTGGCCAGGACAACTTCCCTTGACCTCCAAATCGATATCATACTCAGGACTAAAGTTGAGATCATAAGTGGTGGTATCCACACAACCATTGGTTGCCGTAGCCAGTAAATTAAATACAGTATCCTGCGCAAAATCCTGATTCAAAAGGTTTAAAGAGTTGCCATTGCAAACGATGTACTTCTTAAATTCGTGTTTTGCTTTTTCCTGTTCAACGATAATACTCTCTGATACCTCCCCACAGCCATTGTTGACCATTACGGATAGCATGCCGGCTTTGGTGACTTCGGTTGAAATACCTGTTCCCTGGTTGCTCCATTGAATGGTAACTTGTTCAGCTGTATAGTTTACCAACTGGACCATTGCCTGTCCTATGGGTTTGGCGCAAGTAAGATTTTCAGCACTTAGGGTAAATATGGGTTTTACTTTTTCTTCAATGCCGGTATTGTATTGGGTAATACAATTGTCCTCATCAATCAACTCAATGAGGTAATTTCCGGCTTGAAATCCACTCCAGCTATTACCATTTCCTGTTTGCAATTGGCCATTAATTTGTACACTGTATGTTTCCAATGTATTTGTATTAAGGGTAATGCTTCCATTTTGAATGCCCGGACAGGCGGCTTCTGTCTGAATACTGGCCAGTATGGGTTGCTTTACATTTACAAGATAATGGAAAGTATCAGCACAGCCACCCGGCTGGGGTTTGATAAATGTAAGGTTGGCGTCTTCTCCAATATTCTCACCTTCAATTTCGATCAGTTCTCCGGGACACAACAAATAGTTTATGGTTTTTTCATGAGAAATACAATTGATGCCAATCAAAATATCCAATTGAGCCTCATCATCACAACCTACCAAAGAGGCAGTCAGCTGTGTGGTTAGAATTTTGGATCCTTGCGGCAATGAGTGTGTATCTACCTCAATGGTTACTTGTCCTGCTGCCAGATTGATCAATTCATAAATGCCCATTTCAGTGGTGTCTTTTACAGAAGATGCCATCAATATTACGCCATTGAGCAAGGTATCGGCATTGTCTATAATTCCATTGGTGTTTACATCTGAATATACTTTTCCTTTCAGGGTACCAACCGGCGTTTTAAGCATGAGATTTAGCGGTTCTGATTGGGTAACACATCCATTAGTGCCCGTCAATTGTAAATGGTAGTCACCATCCATGGTAATAACAGGGTAGGGATTGTTTCCTCCGTCAGCAGCAGGCAGTACATTTCCATTTTTATACCATTGATAGGCCACCGTATTGGCGATTGTCGGGAAACAAATGGTATCGGGAGCACAACGCTCAAAACATCCTGAAGGTACCAGACTTGCATCCGGACCATTGACGATGCTTATTTCATTGCTTTTGGCGGTACAGCCATTGGCATCTTTGACAAATACAGCATAGGAAGCTGCGGTTTTAACTTCAATCTGATTTGATTTTTTTCCTGTGGTCCATTGATAGGTGAGTCCGGGTTGAGGACTTACTACCGACAACATGTGTAAAATGCCTTCACAAAGGGTTCCACTATTGTTGGCCGTGATTTGGGGAGCAGCAGGCAGGCCATTTACAACGACCTCTACAGGTCCTTCTCTGTTGATACATCCGGTGAGCAGATCTTTGATATCAACATATAAATTATAGGTGCCCGGGATCAATTTATTACCTGTCTGTTCGTTGAATTGGAGTTGGTGGTTTAAAACTCCTGTTGACCAGGTATAGGCCCAACTGTTTTTCTGGATGGCCTCGATGGTAAAATCTGCGCCCACACAGAATTTCACTGTGTTGTCGAAATAAACCTTTGATTCTTCTTCAAGGCTAACCGTAGATTTGATGTAGGATTCAGGAAGCGGAATTACTTCTATAACCTCATTGTCAGTGGTAAATTTGCAGCCAAAATTATCGGTAAGCTCTACCTGGTATATTCCTGTTGTGACAACATCAATAGCGTTAGTCAAAGCTCCGGTGCTCCATTGCCATTGGATGCCACCTGCCGGAGCACTCAGTTGTGTGGTTAAGCCATCACAAAATTTGGCACCCAGAGAAGAAGCTATGGGACCATTTAGGGTATTGGCATGAATGAGGATATTTCCACTGAGATCTGCTTTACAACCATAAATGGATTCAGCTTTGACCAGCAGGGAATAAGTAGCCGGGGTATCGTATTGGTGGTAGGGTTCCAGACCTTCATAAGTATTGTTGGCACCACTGACTGCATCACCAAAATCCCAGCTTGCTTTCACAATATTGCCTGTTGGAGAAAGCCTTATTGGACTTGCTTGATTTTCGCATACAGCTCCTGTCGCAAGCACAGCTGCATTGGGTTTGGGATATAAAGTGATGGTTTTGGTTATTTCATCCGTACAAGTACCATTGCTCACCTTGAGTTTGACCATATAGCTTCCTTCATTTTGATAGATATGGCTGGCCTCAGCGGTATTGGCGGTATTATCTGTACCGCTGGCAGGATCACCAAAATCCCATTCCCAGCTGGTAATGGAAATACCCGGTAAATAGGTAGTGCGGTCATAAAATTTGACTTCAGCACCTTGACAGGCTAAACCAAACTCAAAATCTGCAGCCATTTCTACCGGCACCTTTTTCTTGTTTACAATTTGACAGGTTAGTCCGGTTGATCCGTCACTTACATCCACAACGTGTGTAACATTGTAATATCCGGCATTGCTAAATTCATGCTGGACAACACTGCCCGATCCTGTATTTTGATTGGAATTGATGTCTCCAAAGCTCCAGTAGTATCCATTGCTGAGTACCTGGGTTGATGTGCTGGTAAATTCAATGGTATTGCAATCCAATGCTGTATTTGTATAGTCAACCGTACCGGTAGTGCTATTGCATGGATTGCTTCCACCCCCATTGCCGCCACCATTACCCGGATCATTGGGATCGCAGAAATCGTAAACAACCAAAACATTCGATACATTGGTACAGCTGTGCAAATCTGTAACTACCAGATGGTATTGTCCGGTCGCTTGTGTTTGGTACACAGCACCGGATATGCCCAGATCTACATTGTCGAGGAACCATTGATACTGATATCCTCCCTCTGCAGTATTGACCACCAGTTCGGGATATTGCCAGCCCGGAACGGATTTACAAATTGCCTCCTCGTCCGGTGTAGATAAAAAAACATTGGGTTTGGGATATTGCTGAATGGTAAAATTGTCAAGAGACTGACAGCCATTGATATCTTTTACTTCCACTGTGTAGGTTCCCGGCTTTAACATGACATCATTGCCATCGGCTACCCAATTTCCGTTTTCGTTTTTCCATATAGCTTGGACAAAGCCTGGTAAAACTTTTATCCCGGTCGGACTGTCTTCACAGGCAATAGCAGGATGATCTACTATTGGCTCCGGAAGTTTGTGAACATCAACTTGTTTGGTATATACTCCTGAACAAGTTGAAAGTTGGACAGAATGCAATCCGGCTTTACTCCAAAGGATTTTTACTTCATTGCTGTCGTTGGTAATGATAGATCCTGCATCTGTTGGATTAATGATCCATTCATATTTAAGACCTTCATAAAAACTTGCTTTAATGGTATATTCATCGTAAAGGCAAGAAGATGGTTCTCCGGTCAAATCTATGTTATTGATCTTCTCAGCACTTTTTACAAAGGCATTAGAAAGACAAAGTTGTTTGCTCAAATCCGTTTGTCTGACTTCCATTTTGTATGGGCCATCAGTGAGCCATTCGTGGGCAATGGAAGGTCCATTGTAGTTTGTTTTATTCGAACCATCCCAGACGGTCCAAATGTATTCTGCCTTTGGTAAATTGGATACTACTTTATAAGTATAAACATTGTTCTTACAAATGGCGAATTCTCCTTCTATGCCTGTTGGGGCAGCCGATTTCTGCAAAACGATGATCTCTTTGGTTTGTTCACCGTTGCATAAGCTACTGCTCGAGGCGGCAATTGTAAAATGAGAAATTCCATCGGGGACTTCGAATTGAATTTGGGCATTGTTCAACACTTCTTTGAGTATTGACCCTGTGGGAGATATGACCTTCCATTTATCGACCGCTATAGTTTGGAAAAATGAGTTGTAAGCAACAGCCGTAAATAAATCTCCAATGCATACCTGCTGGCTGCCCGGCTGTATAAAATAGGATTCAGCAAGCACCACAGCCAATTGAGCACTGCCACCGCATTTAAGATAACAATTGTCGTAAGAGACTTCTACTGATCCGGAAACGCCATTTGACCATGACACCAATATAGTATTGCTGCCCTGACCGGCTGTTATGGTGCCGCCCTGAACGACCCAATCATACGAAGTAAATCCATATTTTTGAATGGTATACATGCTTACTTCATTGCGGCAGGCCACAGTGGGTCCCGTAATATTGGCTAAATCAGAAACTATGGGTATTTCGAAAACAGCTTTTTTGGGGCATTTGTCAAAATTGCAACCGGCTACTTCCAATTCTACATATCCAACCGGTCCTTGTCCCCAATCGATGGAAATGGATTTATCTGACAATCCCCCGCCGGAAACCAGGGTGCCAGCTCCAACGATCTTCCAATAAAATTGACCACAATCGGCGGTGGTGGTGTAGGTGACCGGTGTGTTTTCGCAGATGGTTGATTGACAATCTATTTTGGGTAAGAACAAATCTTTAATTATCACTTCAGAACTGAATGTACCTGAGCAACCGCATTCATTGTACACTTTTAAAGTGATTATATACGTACCAGGGCCATCATAGCTGATGACAGGGACAATGTCGGTGGAGGTTTCTCCGTTTCCAAAATCCCATTCGTATCGGGATCCATTGAGGTTTTCAGGTGTGGGCGAAAAAATTTCGTTGGCACAGAATTGGTTTCCGGGAAGCGTAAAAGTTGCCTCTAATTCATTTTTTATTTCTACACAATAGCTGGTTTCTGAAAAGCAACTTAGCCCTTGGCCAAAAGTATTGGCGTTTACTTGTCCAAAACCGGAATTGCCCCAGGTTACTGTCACTGTATTGCCATTCACTGTATAGTTTTGGGCACCTGTAACAGACCATGTAATGCCCTGTGGCAGGGTACTCACAAGGGTATAGGTTTCTGTAAAACCTGGGCAGACCTTTTGGCATTCACCGGGTGATTGGTCATTTTGACAAGCCAACGAATCACCGGGTACAATATAGGATTCTGCGAGGGGATAAACATTTACCGTAAATGAATCACGCACCAAATTGCCATCAGGAAAATACGCCAATGCATGGATGGTGTATTGCCCCGGACAGAAAAAACAAGCAAAGGTTTGGGTCTGAGGTTGCGAATAACTGATTGTGGCACAAGTAGAATCTTTGGGGTCGAAATTGTTTGTAATGTATAAATATTCCAATTGTCCTTGATTGGGGCCGATGCCTTCCAATATATAAGATTCGCAGCCGGTACAAACCTCACGGGGTCCAAAGATGAAATGTGAAATCTGGGAACCCCCGTATTGTAAACTAAAAAGCAGCAAAAACAAGGCGAAGATGGCGTTTTTCATGTAGTCAATTTGTCATTATACTTGTATAGAGTTCAAATTCGACGCAAACGCTTCCTTCTAGAAAAAAAATAGGGGCATTGCCCCTATTTTGATTGCTATTCATAGGAATTGAAAGAGGTCTCTAGTCTGAGATGATTACTTTTTTCACCGAAATGCCGTCTTCATTTTTAACTTTTAATGTATATATACCTGACAATAAATCAGCAATCTGAAGTTTGACCAATCCCCCTTCATCCGGTAATTGTCTGGTTTGTAATGCAAGTTTTCCATTGATGGTGTACAGTGAAATATCCTGCTCAGCCCTGACTCCTTCTTCCAGATCCATCAGCAGAGAAATTTCGCTCCTCGCCGGATTCGGATAGTATTTAAGCAGACCGGCACTTTTCACTTTGATGTCCTTCAGGATTTTTACTTTGCATTGTTCTCCTGAAGGAGTAGTTCTTATGATGGTTATGCAAATATCATACTCTCCTTTGTGTGGAAAAGTGTGGGTAATCGATGCATTGCCTATCGAAACCATGCTGGTGCCATTGTAGAAAAAGTCCCAGATTACCATGTCACAATCGGTCAGGTTTCCAATGGGTGTCATAGTTACGCTATTGCCATTGATGGTACATTGAATACCCAGGTTGGCCTGGTACTCAAATTCCTCATCACATTTACAATCTTCACCTGTAGAGCTGCAAGGAGGCAATACAACTACGGTTTTGAACTGACAACACGAGGTAGATATATTGTCGGGTTCGTTGTGAAGTGTAGTGATGATGCACACACTATCCCCCGCAGATGCAGGAGGACCTAAAACAAAGCTCACAGGACCGTAAACGCCACCCGGTGCCAGTCCACCCGTGAAGTTAAATTGTGTCTGATATGGATTTAGCAGTGGATTGTTAAAGCCAAGCGAGGCGCTATATATGGTATCGATGTTGGTGTTGTGGAAGTACATATTTATAATCCAATCTCCATTTTCATTACAAAGAATGGACACCTCATCATAATATCCGCAATCACCCGGACAAAGCAGGGTGAATGAATCTGTGCAGCTGGGCTCCAGCACTCCGCCATTGTCTACCAACCACTTCAACACATAATCTGAAAAGGCTTCTGTACCACTTTCTATACAGAATTCAGGCAAAGTAAAGGTGTCCACAGGCAGTGCTCCTTCTTCGTAGATGATGGTGAATGCATTGGCCGAAAGATCGAAAGTAGACCAGGAAGACGATGGAAGATTGTTTAAGGTAAGTACGGCAGCTGTATCCAATGCACAAACCTGAAAACCATAGTACAAATCATTTTCATGATAGTTGTTGACAATGAGCTGGTAACAACATGAGTCTTCTTCGCTGACCACAATTTCTTCCAGGAAGACGCTGTCGCATGGAGAGCAACCGGGTATAAAAATACAATTCAGTGAATCCATGGAGCAACAGGCTGCGTTGGGATTTTCCAACGGATTATCTGCATGTACAGTAAGTCCATAGCAGAAATGCTGATTGGCCAGGCCGCTTCCTGAAACCATAAAATTGAAAGTCTGGCAATCGCCGGGGGCTAAAGGGGTACCACTGATGTTGATAAATGGAGGACTTAAGGTTACTCCTGCCGGAGATAGTTGGTTCAACTGAATATACTCAATGTTGAAGGTGTTGTAAGGAGAATTGCAAATGGTAACCTGGTATGCGTAACTATTGGTGCCGGGAATACAATGTATGGTGTCTTCGCTGATGTAAACACAGTCGTCGATCGGGCATTCCACTTCAATAGAATCCATACATAGTTTTTCATCGTCAGGACCTATCCAGTTGAAATAAATGACCAAAGGGCTTTCTTCTGCTTGTTCAAAACACAATTCTGCTATGTCGTTGCTGGTGCCCGTAGGAAGGCTGTTTCCAACCACTGCATTGCCCAGAATAAAGGAAGAGGACGTAGAAGCCGTCATCATCCACCCTGCAGCAATGCTGCCGGTGGTCAATGACATATCGCCCTGCGTGGTCCAGGCATGTAAGTATATCAATGAATCCAGGTTGTTTTCGACAGACAATGAGAAACAACAGTCTTCGGTGGTAGGATCGGCTGCTTCCAAAAACACTTCAGTATCGGTTGAATCACAACAGGGCACTACCACTAAAATAAGGGTGTCTGAAGTAGCAGTGCATCCAAACATATTGGTAGCGGTAAGCGAATAACTGCCGCTTTGATCAATTTCAAGGCACTGCATGGTTTCTCCCGGAATAGGAGCACCATTGAAATTCCATTGATAGCTGTTCATACCCACCGGTCCACATAAGGTATCAGGACTGCATATTTCGTAACAGCCGGTCGGCAGTTCGCAGAAATCCGGCAATGGGTTTACTACAATGCTGGCGTCGTCTTTGCATCCTGATAAAGTATCTGTGGCATATACGGTATAGGTCCCCGCCTGGATGGCGATGATTGATGCCGAAGTACTTCCGGTGCTCCACAAAAATGCTATATTGGAAGGTGGCGTGGCAACGGCATTCAACAAAGTAGGACTGCCTTCACACAGGTTACCTGAAATCACATTGATAACAACTGTTGGGGAGCTCAATGTGTCGATGTTCCACCAGGGAGAAGTTGCACTGCAACCGTTGGCATCGGTGATTACTACATATACACTGTCCTGAAAGTTTGTTGTACAAACCTGATAACTGCTTCCGGTGGCAAATAAAATGGTATCGCCATTTGCATCGAACCATTGATAGTTGTAATTGAAGCCTAATGGGGCAGATAATACGATACAACCACTGTCGCAAATCACAGAAGGCCCGATTATATTGGCATTGGGCAGCGGACAAATGTTTACTTCCACGGAATCCGGCACAGCGGTACAACCATTTGCATCGGTAACAGTAACAGCATAAGTGCCACTGGTGGTAACATTTATTACTTGAGTGGTTGCCCCATTTGACCAACTGTATTGTGAGGCCATGGGTGCTGTCAATACAATGGTATCACCGGCACATACTTTCAGCGAGGGAAACCATGCGATGGTATCCGGCATAAATTCGGGAAATACCTGGACCATGACGTTGGCTGTGTCTTTGCAATTGTAGATATCTGTGATGATAAGACTGGTATTGTAGTTGGCCCCTACGCTGTAGGCATGACTTGGGTTCATCCCGGCATTGTTGGACATATCTCCAAAATCATACAAATAGTTCAATATACCGGAACCTCCCGTATAGGTAAAGTTGACCGCATCTCCAACACAAGCAGGATTGGGCAAGGCGGTATAGGATGCTGTAACCGGCCCTAAAACGGCAACCGATATCATTTTTTGAACCATACAGCCATTGGCATCTGAAATGGTCAGGGTGACATTATACGTTCCTGCGCTGGCATAGCTGTGTAGAGGCATGATGCCGGGTGTAGTAGTGGTAAAGGTAGATGCATCCCCAAAGTTCCAGCTCCATTGGGTAATGGGGTTGCCTGGCAGATAGGTAGAAAAGTCGGTAAACTTCACTTCTCTGCAATTGGAAGTCAGCTGAAAATCAAAATCTGCAGCCAGGGGTATAGCAATGGGTTGACAAGTAGTAAGCTGACACACCCCGGTGCCGGTATTGTTGGGCACACTGTAGGTGAGGCAGTATTGATAATTGCCGGCTGTTCCATATTGATAAACAGGAGAAATGGGCCCCGGGTTGATGACCATGCCCGATGGATCACCAAAGGTCCACGACAAGGGTGTAATGGCCGCACCTGTATTGGTATAACTGAAAGTAACAAGGTTGCAGACCGGAGTATTGGGAGTAGAAACCAACGAGACAGTATGGCTTGCAGGTACACAACCTCCGCCACCGCTACCACCACCCGGACAAGTTGAATGAATCACAGTGATGCTGTTGCCCCATTTCATACATCCTGTCATAGAATCCATGACTTTTACATTATAGGTAAATAAACCGGGTGTTGAGGCTGGGCCTGCAGTGTGTATAAAAATGGCACTGGTGGCTCCCAATACAGGTGATCCATTGCAATACCATTGATATGTGTAGTTAAGATTGGTAAGTGCGGTTAGTGTTACAGTAGAGCCTGCCGTTGGCAGACAAATGGTAAGTGGGTTTGAAGTTGAGATACTGGCAACCGGTGCTGGCAATGCATTGAGATTGTAGCTATCTGTGGATTGACAACCATTGTTATCGGTAGTTGTCACTACATATAATCCTGCACTGTATGCCCATATAGGAGTACCACTGCCTGAGGGACTCCAGCTCGCATTCATATAAGGTCCGGAGCCTGCTGATAGTTGTACACTGTCGCCCGGGCATAGCTGTCCAAGCTGACTTATATTAGCCGCAACCGGGGCATTTAGATTGGCCATCTGAATGACGGAAATGCTGTCATTACACAATTTTGCAGTGCATTTTAAAAAAACGGTAATGGGGTTGTTGTTCCATTGTATGGTCACCGTAGGGCTGCCCTGACCTCCAATGATGCTTCCGGAGGATGGAGGATTTATGGACCAGTTATAAAAAGTTCCGACCGGCTGTGCTGGGGTTACCGTATAGGATTGTTGCGTATTTACACAGAAGGTACCCGGAGCGAGCATCAGAGGGCTATTCAATGATTTGGGAGTCACCGGACAGTTGATATAAGCAGACATACAATAAGGTGATGCCAACTCTGTAACCTTCACCGCCAAATTGTATGGACCATTAGCATTCCAGGTAACACTGATCGGGTTGCCGGTAAAAGAAGCCGGTGTTCCGCCGGTGACGATCCATTCGAATTGCACGCCTGTTTGAGTGGACCATGCTGTATACAATTCGGTATCGCCCGGGCAGATTATTTTTTCACCACTAATGCTATCCGGTGGGGAGAGGCTCTTTACTTCAAAACTGAAACATAATGTATCATTACAAAATAAATTGGGGTCATTGGGGTAAACGCAGATTTGGTAAAACCCCGGATTGCTAAATGTGGGTGTGATAAATTGATTGCTTATCATAGGGAAACCTCCCACAGCAGGACTTATGGTCCAGGTATAACCTAATGGTGAAGCATCCATATCTGTTGAAAAATATGCAGGTGTATTTACACAAATACTGGCAGGAGTTGGAAACAGGGCGTATTCCGGTCTTATGACCACACTCTTATCTGCCACACCTTTGCAATCTTCTTCTGTATGACCCGGTAAGCCTTGTAGAAAGGGATTCCAATAATCAACATGAATACTACCGGTGGGACCGGGGCCCCACATGATGACGACTTCATGGGTTGAATCGCCCGAAACAATCATGCCTCCTGTGACGGTCCAGTCGTATAGGGTGCCATTCCATTTCGGCAGCGTGTACGTTTCCTTTGATCCGGCGCAAACGGCCATATCTCCGGCAATCTGAGACACTGAACTGATGATGGGAACAATGGCCGTTACCGGTTTTTCACACCATATAGCCGGGCTGCAATTGTCCAGTTCCAGGGTGACGTTGCCATAAGGGCCGGTGGGCCAAACTACACATATGGTATCTGTACCCTGACCCGTGATAATGTTGATGGTATCCCCATCCGCTTCGGTCACTGTCCATATGTAATTGCAGCCTGTGGCATCCGTCCAGTATTTAGAAGTATCACCTTCACATAAAGTAGAAATCCAAAAGATATTGGGTCCGGGTAAATCGTCAACTGTTATAATCATTTGGGCTGTATCAGTGCAGCAACACAAAGGGTTGCCCATATTGTCGTAATTGTCATTTGTGGCATAGAGTGTTACCGTATAGGTGCCGGGCGTATTGTAAACATGGGTAGGGTTAGTGGCAATACTGTTGTTGCCATCTCCAAAATCCCAATAGTAAGATGATGCTCCGGTACTGGTATTGACAAAGGAAATGGGACTGTTGTTGCAAACACAATTCATCATGGTGGTAAAGGAGGCAACAGGCGCAGCTAAAACTTCTATACAATACATGTTAGATGTTGTGGTCATGCCCAGGGTTGTGGTTAGGGTTAACACAACTGGCCCCGGATTGGCCCAACTTACTACCACCTGGTGGGTGTTGTTTGGGCCGGTAATAGTGCCTCCGGTACCTGCGGTCCATAAATAACTGGCATTGATGTCGTTGTTGACAAAGTAGGTAATTGGAGTGTCTTCGCAGGCATAATATATTTTTTTTCCATTGCCTGCTCCGGCAGAGCCACCGACAGGCTCAGATAAGTCTACCAAAGTACAATTGGGTTTTGGGCATTTGATGGTTATGAATACAGTGGCCGAAATGGGTGAGTTGGGGATTTTATACCTGACGGTGTATTCCCCACAGGGACAGGCATCCGCATTGGGCAGGTACGTGAGAATGCCCTGAGGTGAAAGTTCAAAACAAGGGCTTTGTCCGATCATCATCACAGGACCCTGAAAAAGATCATTGAGGGTCACATCCACACTCATGGTTTCACCTTGCGTAAAACAGAGGGTGTCATTTTTCAGTTCCTGGGCTCGAAGATGAAAGGATGTTATGATAAACATCACAAGGTATAAGGCACGTGTTTTCATTTCAAAGGTTTTGTGTTCTGGAGATAAGGGTTAAAAAGAAATATTGGCGTAGGGATTGGTATTGGTGTTTAAATTGGCAGCTGTAATAATGGTGGCCAGTTTATTGGCACCTCCGATACTAAATGCATTTACCAGATTGCCAGTCGCTGTGTTTTTTACAATCAGCCAGTCGCTGCCTGTTATTTCATAACCGATGGCATTGTCGCTGCTGTTGTTGTTGTCCAGTTTCCCACCGTTAAAGGCACTGTAGAAGCCATTGCCGGTATTGCTGTCGGCTGCGTTGTCTTTTAGTACAACATCCTGGCCCGCTTCAAAGCCATGTTGATTGTTGATTTTTGAAAGATTGCCAAAAGCATAACCAGCATTGCTAATGTAGAAGCCTGAAAAACCATTGCCTGAAGCCAGGCAGTCGTGAATCTGATTGTGGTTGCCTGCCCTGATGCCATAATGAGCGTTTTGGAAGGCTGTTGTATTGGAAACCCTGCTTTCTGCTCCAGTGATAATACCCTGGTCTCCGTTGGCTGTACTTACGCATAAGTTGACTTCACATCTGTTTTCGCATTCAATGCCCGTGTCGAGGTTGCTGGTAGCTATGCAATGATTGACCTTACCCTGGTTGCCGGTATCAAGACCGTCCAGACCATTGTTGAGGGCATGACAATTTTCAAGCGTGCAGGCATCCCCGCAGATCAGGCCGTCTCCTTCGTTGTTGAGCAGTTGCAAATTCATGCCTATGAAAGAAGTTGCCGAAGCGGCAGAAATCCCATCTTCACCCCAGCCGTTGATGTAGCCGTTGTAAATTACTATGCCTGTTCTGTTGCCGGTTATGGTAATGCCTGAAGCATTGTTACCAGTATTTCCGGTCACGGCAAAAAAATTCAGATCAATGCTTACATTGCTGGCCTGGATGGTGATGCCATTAGAGCCCGTAAGATTTTGAGTAACAATATAGGATCCCGGCTGACTGATTGTGAAAGGCAGTTGACTGATGGCAATTTTATAGCCGGCCGAAACCCCCGGTGGGCCCGATAACAAAGCAGTCCATTGAGGTGTAGCAGGAGAGCCGGCATTGTAATAAAAGCCGGACTGCATATTGTTTTGATAAATCATGAGTCCGTTGGCCGGATTGACGATGGCATCTCTTTGTGTTGCATTCATCCTCGGAATAAGTAACCCTTTTTCGTTGGATTTTATATCCATGGCACTGGAGGGATCGGGTGTAAAGGTGTTTACACCTATCTGGGCAAAAAGGACACTGGATAGTAAGAGTAAAAGAAAGAAAAATAATTGTCTCATATGCTGCATTGATTGTTGTTGTACATAACAATCCGACCGCTTGATCCCTTACATCACTTTTGAAACGGGCTACCAAATTCATCCTTGATTGTGGTCAAAGAGAACTTCTAAACAGACCTAATTTTTTCAACTTCCTATCCTGTGGATCAAGGCCCCGAATATTTGGAAGTTTAAATTTAATTAAATATTCTGCAATTAATCAAAAAAACAAAAAATAATGCTGTTATTATTTTAAATATAGGTTTAAATGAATAGAAAAATTCTCACTTTTGAATTATATGTTGGCAGTGCAAATTGGAAATGGTGCGTGGAGGTTTTTCTTTTCAAATGGACTGTCCTTTTTCCAGTTTCATGATGGCTTCTTTTAGCATACTTACACCATTGTCGTTTTGAGCCTGCTTGAGAGCTTCTTTAGCATGTTCAAGGGCTTCCGGAAATCTGCCTTTTGCTGAGAGTGCGCGCATCATGCCTACATGGGTTGGCCATGCACCCTGATTTTTTTTAAAATTGTATTCAAAAATTTCCAAAGCCTTATCTGTTTTTTTCTGGGCCAGCAATTGACGACCATAATTGTGGACTTCCACTGTTTTGGCCATTGATAGGCCATCTTCTATTAGGATGTCTGCTTCACGGACCCTTCCCAATTTTTCCAGAAGTCCGGCTTTGATGGCAATGGCTTCGAATCTTTCAATGCCTCCGAGGGCTGGACTTACCGCGGTTTCAATCCAATTCAGAGCTTGTTCGTAATTGGTTTCATGGGTGAGGCACCATTTGGCAGCAGCTTCGAGGCTGGCCGGGTCAAAGCCAATGGCACCACTCATTTGAGACTGGATGGAGGCCAGGGTAGTTTTTTGTAAATCTACGCCAATCAACATTGGTATTTTCCAGTTTTCCCATTGTAGTGATAATTCCATTTGATCTGGAGCATTGGCTTCAAATACATAATTTAGTCGCTCGTTGAAGGTATGGTCTTTTACCTGACGGATATTTACTCTCAATACGTCCATAGCCGGATCGTAAAAATAACTACCCCATGCATTGACATTTTTATTAAATATCAGTGTGGATGAGTCAGCTCCCAAGGCAATAAAAAAGGCATATTTTCCGGCAGGTAGCTTTTTGTCATTGATGGTTACATCGGTGCTGAAAGAAATGGTGGTACATTCATTGGCACCCGCCCTCCAGGGAGAAAAAACATTAGAACCAAAGCCCAGAATTTTAAAGCCATAGTGAGCTACCTCAGTACCCCAGATTTTTCCCTGGCGGCCTCTGACAGCAGGGGCATTCCAGGTGACTTCTACATCCGTGACGCCCAACCTTTGACCAGCTTTTTTGGTGAGATTGACCCCATCCGGGATGCGCAGCGCCTGGGCATTTAGCAATGAACAATGGCAAGCAAAAGAAGAGAAAAAAGCGATCAGCAAAACTTGGGTAAACAAGCTAGGTTTCATGAATTTGTTTTTTTCAAAACGAATATAACAAGCTCTTTGTGAAGTTTGTGTGCAAAAACCGGGAGTTTGCGGATACATCGTGATTTTCCATTCCCTTAGGTTTTCCCTTTTATTAATATTATACCATTCTGGCAATAATATGGTATTCCAGACCCCTTCCTGGGAGCTTCGAACTAATATCACTGGATGTTATTACACCCATTTCATAAGTTGTTTAAGGCAATAACAAGCTGAATAAATCTTATAATTTAATTAAAATTTTGATTAATTATAAAAATAACATATATATAAATAAAAGATATACAAGTAAATATAACAATTTTGATTTTATAGATAGTAAAACTATTATTATCAAATGTAAAGCTATAAATAGAAGTATTACTTTTGCTATAAATAGCAATGCTTTAAAAATTCTAAAATGAAAAAAATGCATAATTACCGACTGCTCTCTTTATTTACATTGTGTTTATTCCTAAGTATTGGTTGTAACAAAGACAATGAAGACAAACTCTTCAAACCTGCCATTGAATTGTCTACCAAGACAGAATCGTATGACGCTGATCTTGTGCGTGACTGGATGGTTGTGGCTTATGATGCAGTTAAAGAAAGGGGATTTTTTGCCCTCGATGCTTCCCGTTTATATGCTTACACTTCTATTACTCTATATGAGTCAATGGTGCACGGGATTGAAAATGGGCGTTCACTCAATGGCCAGCTTCAAGGATTAAACAATCTGCCAAAGCCTGATGAAAACAAGCAATATGACTGGGCCATAGTGATGTGTCATGCAGCTCCTTTGGTGATTACGCACATGCTCAACGACCCGGAATTTGCATTGAGACAAAAAGTGAAACAATTTGAGCTGGATCAGGAGAAGGAAATTATTGCCAAATTTCAACCTTCACAACAGGTGATCATAGATTCCAAAAATTTTGGACTGGCACTGGCTAATGCTATTATTAAGTATGCAGATGCAGATAATACAGCGGCTGCCAAATTGGTTCCTTACACCATGCCGGGTCTTGAAAACAATCCCCAATACTTTGACGGCAATGGCACTTCCAATTTCTTTATGCTTCCTTTCTGGTGGACAGCCAGACCACTGGCGATCAATGCATACAATATCTGTCAGCCTGAAGGACCCTATGACTACAGCGAAGACCCTGCCAGCGCTTATTATAAAGACGTAGAAGAAGTTTATGAAGCTACTCTGGATCCTGATAAGGTGAGTATTGGTCAGTTTTGG